>ERZ1292625.1828-Hain-H41-01um-R1-1828-length-22500-cov-15_pt1 | contig 22500 bp, 31 predicted proteins | sample MGYA00564400_ERZ1292625 | MGnify/ENA primary metagenome ERZ1292625 (study PRJEB36523, sample SAMEA6512639) | groundwater metagenome | collected 2019-01-08 | study: AquaDiva: Metagenomics assemblies of 32 groundwater samples
GCATCATTAAGGATATACAGAGGATTAAAAAATGGCGATGAATTTGACGCCCAACGATGGAGTTTAGCGGCGCGCTGCTTTTGCGCGTCCGCTAGAACGACTGGTTATAACGCAATGTGCAAGTTTTCGAGAACATGGGCGATGCCAAATGCGAACACCTTTTCGGTGAAGCCGATAGGGGAACTGGTTGCGCGGTATTTGCACGGAGTGTCGGTTGACCCGTTCGCCCGTAACAGCGGGCTTGCAACCTACACCAATGACTTGAACCCAGAGACTACCGCACAGTACCACATGGACGCGGTGGAGTTTTTAGAGAAGCTGGAAAGCGAAGGAGTAAAGGCCGACGTTGTTATTTTTGACCCTCCTTACAGCCCGAGGCAGATCAGTGAGTGCTACGCCGCCGCAGGCAAGAAGGCCGGAATGGTGGACACTCAAAACGCAGCCCTCTACGCGAAGTGCAGGGCGGCGATTAGGAAGATTTGCGGGCAAGGTTCTTTGGTTTTGAGTTTCGGATGGAACAGTTGCGGAATGGGGCCAGGGTGGGAAACGAAGGAAATTATGCTTGTTGCTCACGGAGGGGCACACAACGACACGATTTGTATGGTTGAGAGGCTTCAAGTTGTACAGGAGTCTCTTGCGTTATAACGCAGAGTTCACCGGCGCGCCGTTTTTGCGCGTCCGGTGGAACGACGTGTTAGCCGTGGTTTCTCAGGAAGTTCTTCTCTGATAATTTGGCGCAATATGGCTGCGGTAACTGGTTGCTCATTCTTTCCCAAGAACGCTCTTAAGGCTTCGTTCATCATTGTTTGGTAGCCAGTGCCTATACGTTCGGCACGGGAGCGAAACTCATTAAGTACGGTGTCATCAATATAGATAGTGATGCGTGTTTTAGCTTTCGCAGGAATTAGTGCGCCACGCTTGCCCTTTGAAAAGTCGTATTCAGCTCTCATAGTTTTTTACCTCATGCCGCGTGGCATGACGAGCCGATATGAGCCGGATCTCCTCACCACGAAGCGTATAGATAACCACCAGGATTATTCCTGCGCTACCCATCCCGACCGCAATAAACCGTTCTTCATCTTCTGAATCAGGGTCCCGCTGATGAATTGCCAGTGGATCGGAAAACACACCCTCAGCGTCCGCGAAGGACACCCCGTGCTTCTTCAGATTACTTGCAGCTTTTGAGGGATCGTATTGGAAGCGCACTAAAAGACTATATGCACTATATACATATACGTCAAGTAGGCCGCATTTTGACGGCTAACTAGATTTAGACACCTCGGAAGGTGTCTATTCCCATAAAAGCCCCAGCGGAATTGATTAATTATTGAGCAAAAAATCCGGCATAGATCCGGCACAATCGGGGTTTTTCGGGGCTGACGGCGACTGACTTCCGGCATATCGAGGCACATTAAGTCGTTGATTTAGAACAAAACAAGTGGCGGAGAGGGAGGGATTCGAACCCTCGGGAATGACTGGGCAATCAATAGTTTACAAAACAAAATGGCAGGAAAGCGGCATTTAAGGGTATTGCAAACAGTTATAATTTATCTTGATAAATGCGCGATGGTTGTCTACGATAAACGTGGTAGGGAAAATGGAGGGCGGGAAAATGGTGGGGAACTGGTCTCGCGATGGCGCCAAAAAAAACCGCGCCATTGAATTGAGAAAAAAATTTCCAGACTTGAGGGACGTGGACATCGCGGAACGACTGGGGAGGTCGATAAGTTGGGTGAGGGATATATTTCATCCGGGGGAAAACAAAAATGCGCGTAACGCATCTCTGGGAAAGAGGCCGTTTAATAAAATTGATAGTTAAGGAGAGATGAACGGACTGATCGATGAAAATGAAGAGGAAAGCATGGACTATCTCGACATAAAATACGGCTTGGCCAAGAAAGGTTACAACGTTACGCTCGTCGCCAAAGAGCTGGGCTTGTGTGGCCCGCAATCAATCCAGCAGGTTTGCACTCGGATATATCGGAGTGCCCGCGTTGAGAAACGTATTGCGGAAATTCTCGATCTCTCTGTGAAGGAAGTTTTCCCGGATCATAGAGGTGGTTGTCGTAAAAAAAGAAATGTAGCTTCCGCGTGAAGGAAATTTTCCCGGATCATAGAGGGCGCGGCACGCCGAATTACAGAAGCACAAAGCTATGTGATGTTTGCGCAGAACCCATTATAAAAACAATCGAGAATAATTTTTCGTGGCCTAGGATTAAACACCATCCAAGTTGTTCGGCCGAAGCGCGACTTCGAAATTATAAACGCTGGACTGAGAAACAAAAAAAGAAGAAAGCAGCAACAGTAAAAGAAAATGGTAAACGCCGAAATGGGCTTCACATGAATAACGGAGACATCTTGTCTATGATGAAATAGTCTATCCAGCGCGCCTCTTGTGGTTGTCGTAAAAAAAGAAATGTAGCTTCCGCCCCAGCGATTCAATCTCGTTGTTCTCGCCGGGGCCTTTAATCCCCCCCGCAAGGGGGATTTTTTATGGGCGCTCATCCACTGATTATTCTCCGCCAAAACGTCCGCCATCTTCCACCGAGCTGGGCGAGCAAAATCAACAGCCTCCCCCGTGAAAGCCGTTCGCTCATGGTGATGGGCGTCTTGAATGGCCGGGTGTCTTTCCGGCGATTCCGGGCTGGCCTCACACCGGCGGCAAAACCGGCGGGGTCAGTGCATCCAGCGCCTCGATGCCGCCGGCCAGGGCTTCCGTCTTGGCCTGGATCGAATCGAGCAACGCCTGGTCTTGCGGCGTCAGCACGCCGGGGGTATTCTGCAACAGCAGGATGGTGTCATTCAGCGACTTGATGTCGCCCGTCAGCCCGGTCACATGGCCATCGATTTTGTCGAGAAAGACGATCTGCTGCGCGACGAAGGCTTCGATTTGTGGATTCGACATAATAATACCTCGGATTGGTGGGTTATTTATTCGGCGTTAAGGCGTCCAGCGCCGCGATCTTTCCTGCAATTCTCTCGGTGCGACGACTGAGTGATTTTAAGGCACGCGCATCCTCGGCGGCAAATATTTCGCCAATAGCCGTCAGGATTTTTTCCTGGTGTATCGCTATGTGGTCGAGCGAATGAAAAATCAGGTTTAGCCGTCCCTCAATGACCGTGAGTCGTTGGAGTAGATCGTGCATTATTGAACGCACGCGGTCAGGCTGCGCACCCCGGTTTTGTCGGTGACATAATGGTAAGAATAGCCCGGTGTCTTGCGGACGATCTCGGTGTCGCAAATGGTGGCGATCGCCACCCGGCCGTTTATCTTCCAGGTTCCGTCTTTCAAATACAGCCCGGCATCGTAAGTCGGACGATCCAGCAATGTTCCGTTGTCTTTCACGTGCCAAGGTAGCACAACACCTCCCCCGTAACAATTCGCGGCCTCTTCCTCCGGCGTCAAGGGCGGGCTGCCGAAGAACGGGATCAACTTGTCGTAGATGTAGCCGTTCAGGTCCATTTTCTCTTTCGGTATTTCCGCCCAACGGGACAGGTCGAAGGATTTGCAGTATTTGGCTCCGAATAGTGGGCTGCTCCAAGATATATAAACCTTGCCGCCGGGGTCGAGCGTGTTGATCTGGAACGAAGACAGAAACCCACGGATGGAATAACCGATGATGTCCGCTTTGGCCGGAGATGTTAATAAACAGAAAATTAGTAGCAAATTAGTAGTCAGGATTTTCATGCGGAGGCGAAGATAAAAAATTTCATTCTATTTTCTCGTAATGTACCAGGTCGTAAAAATTCTGGTCCTTGATGTCGAAATTACCGTTCCAGTCGCCGCCGAAGCGAATCTCGATATCGAGCCGAAACGCCACGGCCACCACCACCCCCGCGAAATAATATAACCGCGCCATGTCCTTCCAATAGCCCTGCGTTCCCTCGACCGGCCATTTGTGCGGATGCGGTCCCGCGTCCACGGCCTCGGAGAATTCACGGGTGCCGGGAACAATCAAGTGCTTGCTGTCCATGGTCTTGCTCACGCCGCGGGCGAAATAATCGAGTTGTTGTTCGTGCGTGCGGACGGTGGATGGCAATATTTCCACCGGCACCTGCTTATCGACTTCCTGAAACAACCGCCGCAGGTCCGGCGTGACTTGATTAAGTAACGGACCGTTTTTCATTTATGGTTTAGCCTAGAGGAACGGCGGCTTCTTATCGTGCGTGGTTTCCCATCCGCTCCACAGCAAGGCACCCAGCCCCGTCAACGCGGAAATAATCAGGAAGCCGATCACGTTCTTCCGGACCGAGATCCACAGCTCTTGTTTACGTTGTTCCTTTTGGCGCAATACCTCGACGAAGACATGATCGGCGGCGTGCTGCTCGGCATCGACGAGGTTGCGTTCGTCGAGCACTTGGCCGACGGTTTCATGAATTAGGAGGCGCAGGTCTTCGTGGGAGATCACGAAATTTCACGTTTCAATGGCCGTTTTTCTCGCCGGCGTCAGCACCCCCGCCGTGACCATGGCTGAGAGGCCCGTTTGCGCCAATGTACCGCCGGTGTCGAGAACGCCGAAAAGGTCCATGCGTCGCAGCCATTGACGCGCGGCGGCATTGGATTCTGCTATCGATGTTAGGGCGTTTAATTCGGCCGCCGTAAACCGGAGAAAAAATTCCTCGCGCGTTAAAATTACCATGCCGATTACTCCCAATAAATAACGACGAAGCCCGCCAGTCCGGCGCCGCCGGCGGCATTGGCGCCGCCGCCGCCGCCGCCGGCGCCGTAATTGAACGCGGCCGGCGCGCTGCCGGCCACACCGCTTGCGCCACCAGCCCCAGGCTGACCGAATTGCGATCCGCCTCCAGCCCCACCGGCGGCACTGCCAGTGCCTGTCGTTACGGTGCTGCTACGAATGGATCGGCCGGCACCTCCAGTTCCAGTAGTTCCACCGCCCCCTCCACCTGATGCGCCACCGACGGCGGTTAATGAAACATAAGTCGGGAGGCCTCCGGTGCCACCAGTCGGCGCCCCCGCTGTGCCACCACCCGGGCCTGTTGCCACTATACCGCCAGTACCGCCGACGCCTCCATTAACAGCACCGCCGGCGGCACCGTTACCTCCAGGGTCTAGCGTTAGAAATGCGCCAACAGAAGAACCGCTTATAGACGTGACAGTCCCACTTCCCCCACCGTTATTTATGGCGCCACCCGCTCCGGCCGTGCCGACCGTGACGGTCAGGACATCGGCGGCGGCGACGGCATGGGGGTCGAAAATACAACTGGCGCCGCCACCCCCGCCCCCGCCCCCGCCGCCCGGCGTGGAATTTCCCCCCCCGCCCCCGCCCCCGCCGCTCGAAGCGGAAACATATATCGTGCTGGTCCCGGCCGGGACGGTAAATGACCCAGAAGCGGTAAATATCTGCTGGTTAAGTTTGCCCCGACCGCTCGCAATCGCAATAGCCATGTCAACCTCCCGGCGTGATGTAAACGCTGCCGGTGGCAGCCGTGGTGATGAAGGCGAGCTTGTTGTCGTTCTCGATATAACCGACGCGATAGGTGTTATTGGCCAGCAGCAACTGATCCGTGCCGTTGGACAGCGCCGTGGGATTGACTCCCTGGCGCATGAAACAATCCACGGTGGGCGTGACCAAGGCCCCTCCGGTCGTGATGGCCGCCGATTGCGCGCTGGTGGAACTGATCGCCACGCTTGCAGATTGCCCGCCGGTTAGGGCCGCTATGGAATGTTCTTGAAATAGCCCCGGAGGGGAATCGGTGCTAAGCGGTCGATTGACATACGTGGTCATCAATTTCTCCTGACAAAAAAATCCCCTCCGGCCTTGAGCACCGGATTCGGGGAATGGGAATGGATTACGGTTCTTGAGGAAGCTCGGGGAGCTGTTCCGCCGTTTGCTCAGCGGCCGTGGCGTTTCCCGCAACCACGGCGGATTTGATACCCAGACTGTATAAATGATTCCTGATTTTATTGGTTGTGACGTCAGCGGCTTTTGTGCCAGGAGCGGTTTTCAGAGACACGGCCAAGTCCCCAGCTATGTCAGGGTCGTAAATCGCCGCGTGCATCAGCCTTTTCGCCTCTTTCTCCCGTAAGTGCGTAAACCATCGGGCGCCAATACTCACCAACACGCGATGAATGCCGGTCTGCTTGGTTATCGTGGCGGCGCGTAACTGCGACTGGAGAGACACTTCGGAAACTCCCGTGGCCGCTTCAAGCGGAGTCGGAATTTTCTTGCTGATTTCGATTGTCCTGGGGAGTTTTACCCGTTCCAGAATATCCTGCGCTTGGGTAATGAATTTCGCGTTATTCCAATGATCCTTCCTTAAGGTGTTGAAGACAGGCCTCAAGGTAGATTCGTTCGCCGTCAGGAATGCGCTGGGGGTGACCTTTTCCTTTGCCGCCAGCTCCGGGATCAAGTCCATAACTGCCCGGACAGAGGTTTTTCTCGCTTCCGGGTCCTTGATGGCGAATATCTGTTTGATCAGCTTTTTGTCCGCAATGGCCTTCCTGACATACCCCTCCACATCGGGCGTGTCGGCAATCTTCGCCAAGACCGATTTAGCAAACGCGGCCTTTCTCTCCAGAAGCCTGGCGTTTCTCGCCAACAAAGCAGCGTCATCCTGGATAAGCGAGGCTAGATTATTGCGAACATCGGGGATTTTATTCAGCGTCTCGGCATGGCTTCGCATGAATGTTGAGGCCGCGCGGGGGTCAATCTTCCCGTTCTTGACCGCCTTCTCGGCAAAAAGCCCCATTGCCCCGTCTTCCAAAAGCCGCGCGGCGTTCTTGTCGTAACCGTAGATTTGATTGAAGTCGTCCATCCCCGTGGGGCTGAAAAACCTGGATACCACCTTTTCATCCGGGATGAATTCCGCTCCGGCTTTAAGCTTGGAGCCGGCGCTTATTGCCGCGCCCAGCCCCTCCTTGAAAACAGGCTGGTATTCCTCCCGATAGAATCGGTTGAATTCCCTGAATTGCTCCGCAAGTTTTCCATGGCCCTTGCCTTCGTATTTATTCAGCTTGCGGTTCAGGTTGTCGCGGAGAATATTCAAATAATATTCCCCGTAAGCATCCCCGGAGCGCGCCGCTGAGTAATATTGTCGGTTGACTTCTTTCCAGAGGGAATGAAATTCCCGGAATGAGATATTTATCTTTTCGGGGTCTACTTCCATGCCTTTGTCGGTTTGCCGCCCGTAACGCCGCAAAATTGCCCCGTAGGCGGGCGGCATGTTCTGGAATACATTCTGATCGTCCCCGCCGACCCCGCGAACAACCGAAAACATATCCGTCATGTCTTCCGACACCTTCAAATCACCGGCCGTTTTATAGGCGTCTTCAATCAGCTTCGTTTTCGTCACCTTGGCGATGCCAAACTTCTCATCGCGCAATGTTTTCAGCTTGGAGCCAACGGACTCCAGCGAGCGGCCTTCTGCCTTGGCGGCTTGCGTCTCACGGTATTTTTCCAGGGCGCTAATTTTGGTATCAAGCTCTTTGGCCTTTTTTGTGTACAAGGTTGACGCCGCCCTGGAAACATCGACTTTCCCTTTGGGGAACATCTTTCCCTTAACCTCTTCAACGACGGCAAGATTCCTGCGATAATTTTCAATGTATTTTCCAAATTCCCCTTGCTCTTGGGCCAGACGCTGCTCCAGGATTTCCATCTCCGGGGCGCCGCTCTTTTGGGCAAGGGTAAATGTAGGCTGTTTGCCGGAAATCTTTTCCAGCTCCTTGGCAATTCTCTCCGCCTCATCAATGTTCGCGGCGGATTCCGGGTGTACGCCGATCGCAGCATCAATCTGCTTGCCGGCTTCTTTCTTAATCAACCCTTCGGAGACTTTGGATAATTTTCCGGTCAGATTCTGGTATCGCTGCTCAAGCGACCCCGCGCCCGTCAAAGCACCTTTAACTGAATCTATCGCTTCTTGTGGGATTCTGGCGCGAAGATGGCTTACGGCCTTGCTCAGGGCGGGTGTTCCTGCCGCTCCACCTAAACCACCACCAAGACCGCCAACAAGCTCTCCCGGCGTCCTGCCATATCCCGCTTCTTCGGTAATGTCACCGCCCAACTCGGAGCCGAATCCGCCACCTATTGTTGAGAGCACTTCCGCGGCGATTGCCGGCCCCTTCTGTGCCGCCAGTTGGGTTAATTTGGCGGCGGGCAAGGCACCGGCCCCCGCGAATTCGGCCACGGCCCCCGCATATCTTGTCGGGGCATCCGGGGCCTGCATTTCGGCCGTGCCGAAGATATGCCGTAGTCCGCCGCGAATGGTTTCCGCCATGTTAGTGGGGGCCGGCGGCCCGGCGGGAATTCCCGTTTTCTCGGAAAGGTAAGTGGCCAGCCTGTTCGCCAGGTCACCCGCCGCATCAAAAGGAACACCGACAAGGGATGGAAGACCTATCGCGCCTTCCCCGAGCTGGTTAATTAAATAACCTGTTCTGGAAACATTCGGGTCATACCGGGATTCAGTCAACGTCGGGGTAGACTCGATAAACGCACGTTTGTCTAGGTTGGTCTCGCGGTAGGACTCATATCGACCCAGCAAATCAGCTTGAGTAATATCATCCGGCGCATTCCTGACAATCGTGCCGTCCGGCATCCGGACATCCATTATCGTGGTTTTCCTTTAGAAAGATCCTTAAAGTCCACCACGCCGGGCGGCGCCGGGCCGCCCGGCTGTCCGGGTTGCGATCCGCCCTGACGGCGGATCGCATACGGCGTGCGGACGACATTTCGCGGGTCCAGGTTGTAACGCTTGGTCGTTTCCATCGTGTCATCTTCAATTTTCTGCTGCTGCGCGTTAACCGAATCGAAGGCCATAGAGATATCCGCGTAAATCTCTTTACGCACTTCATCGGGGAACAATGTGCCCTCGAAAAGATTATTTACGATGTACTGCGTAAACCTTGTTGGGATGGCGGCGAATTTGTTTATGGCCTCCCTGTCGCGGACATTGATCGTTGGGTCGTACATTTTGAGATAAATCCTGCTCAGAGAACCATCCGAGGCCGGCGTCGGCTTGGTTTTGCCAGAAGAAATTTTGTAGAGATATTCCGTCGCCGTTTCATAAGCTGGCTTTACCTGCAAAAACGGCCGGGAGGCTTCCTTGTAATCGTCATACAGCTTCAACTCGGTATTGATTTCGTGCCTTCCCGCCACGCCGGCAGACTCCGGCTTGTCTTTTACCTCCCACTCGCCAGTCCGGAGATTCCGCTGCCCCATAACACCTTTCCGGGCGCCTGGGATTTGTACGATGGGGCCGAGCTGCTTATCCTCCAAGGTTAATTTTTCCAGCCGCTGATCTGTCAACTTTAATTCTTTCTCATACAGAGAGCGCGACGGATTCTCTTTCGGCATGGTCTCCAGCTTCTGGAAAATTTGTTTCCGCGCCGCCATTGTTTCTAGGAAATCGTTATTCAACCCCGCCGGCTTCAGCGCCGAGGCCAACTGCGATAACGGACCGATCTGGCCGGTATTGCCACTCTGAAGCGCCGCATTAATCATGGGGGCGACGTTCAGTTTATTGGGATCGCTGTAATCGAGGCCTGACAGGCGCATGCGATAATCGGCCTCGGCCGCTTGCTGGCGCTGCGCCTCCTGCACCTTGAGCGCGTTCATCCGATCGATGGGCGCTTGAGACGCCATTTGGCGCATGCGAATGGCCTGCTCCAAGTACATGTTCCCCAAGTTCGGCTGGCGCTCTACCCAGCCGGGGATATCGATGGGCATGGCTATCTACCGTAAGAAGAAGGAAAACGATTCATCTGGCCGGCAAAATACATGTTGCTCAATCCGCCTATCCCTTGATTGATCGCCCCTTGCGCGCCCAGAATACCGCCCGCTCGAGCGTCTCCAATATTGCCGTAGGCACCCGAAATCTGGTTGGCGGCGTTTTGTCCGTAGGCCCCAATTTGATTGGCGGCGTTTTGTCCGTAGGCCCCGGTTTGGTTCGAGGCCGACTGACCGATGCCGATCAGATTGGATAATTTGTTGTAGTAATCGTTGTAACCGCCGGCGGCGTAGTTCTGTCCAAAACGAGTAAGATCTTGGCCATAACCCCCCGTCCCCAGCACCCCGCGCGCCGCCGCGCTTCGATCCATGGCCTGAACGCCTTGGTCCAAACCGAATTGATACCCCGGCGTGCGGGTAATCACGCTGGGATCGAAGTTGCCGGAAAGGCCCAGCAGCCCGGAGAGGCCGGAAATGCCTTGTGGGCCTAAAGCCCGGTACGGGGCCAGATCGCCCCGGGTGAGATCGAGTTGCTGTAATTGATCCCCGCGCGACAAATCGTATTGCCGTTGTTGTTCCTGTATTCCCAGCTCCTGTCCGCGTTCTTGAGCGCCGGCCGCCTTGTCAGCAGCACGTTTGTTCAGGTAGGTCGATCCGGCATAGGCGACAGCGCCCCACGGCATCAGCGTTCTCCCAATTGGTGCATCGCCGCGATGGGAACCTGTTCGTTCCCGTGCAAATTATGGATGCAGTAAATAACGGTGTTCGGTTCGAGGCTCATAAAGGTATGTTTGCAGTGTTCCTTGATATAAATGACATGGGGCGCGCGGTAATCTCCGAGACGATGGCCGTCGCACCAAACGCTGACGGCCCCCGCCGCCAACAATGAGCTATGGGGATATTCGTGTGAGTGTTGCGGGACCAGCGTGTGCGCCCGTTTCAGGTGCATTTGTTTTATGAATACCCCGTCCACGCAAACCATTTCCCAGATATCGGGTTGTTCTAGGGGCGCAGCAAGCGGCGCCCCTACGGGCATGACGGGCGCGTCCGTCATGCCTACGGGATCATTTTTTGTCGGCATGGCGCGCCTCGAACCAATGTGTGCGAACGCAGATAATCAGTGTCGTCCGGTTCTCATTTGAATTATTCTCCACCCCATGTTCCTCTCGGTTGTCGAAGTAATAACAGTCCCCTGGCCGTGGAGCGATAACCTCGTCGCCGCAATAAAAATTCGCGCCCGGCGCGCTCTCCAGGGAAAGGTAAAATTTTGAATAGAACTGGACGTGCCAATTATCGTCGCGGTGCGGTTCGATGCGTCCGCCCGGCGGAATCCGGGTGATCAACACGCCGCCCAGATGTTCCCCTTCCACCCTGGCCATCGTGCCGAAAATAAGCGGTCGTAATTCCGGCAGGGCGTAATAGGATTCATACCAGACCGGAAAATGCGCGTCGTTGAATCTGGAATAGTCCCCGCTGGCTTCATAAGGGCTGTCGTCGTTGTACCGCACCCAGATGTCGGACATTTGCGCATGCGGGCTATCGGGGGCGATTTTGCGGGCCGGGTGACGGTCCCATAATTCCGGTTGTCGTTGGAGGGCTAAAAGCAAGGGCAACACATCGATACCCTCGGCTATTTTTAGGAAATTTTTCATGTCCCTATGGTCACCACGGTAAAGGTGGCGGAGGCTTCATTGATCCCGCCCCCGGTGGTGTTTTGTAATACCAGCAGCAATCTCTCGTCGGCCGTGGCCTTGCTGTTGGCGGATAAAAGCAGCCCCGCCGTAAGTGCAGGCGGGTTGACCATGACGAGATCGTTCACGGAAAGACCCGTTAAGGTAAATGTCTGGCTGGAAACTGAGTTAGCAGCGACATTGGCCAGGTCGATGACGGGTTGATAAATCGTGATCTTGGGGATCAGGTCGGGCAGTTGCCGCAGCCATTTGTCCAGATCGATGTTAACGTCCGTGCGCGGGGGCTGTGACAGCGGTTTTCTCATCAGGCCGCTATCTCGGTGATAGTAATAGATGAATTGGCAACGCCACCGTATCTTCTCGTGCCGGCATCGCCGTTTAATGTAATTGTTCCACCGAGGCCAGGATCTGGACCAAGTCTTACCGTGAAGGTGGTGGCGCTGGTTGTGCCGGATACCATTTTGTATCGAAAATTATAAGTAAAAGATCCGCCGTTCGCGAAAAAACAGGTTGCGGCGAGAGCATTGGCTATGGCGTCCTGGTGTAGAGCTAAAGTTATTTGTCCCGCCGTGGCGCTGTAAATCATCACGTCGATTTCAAATATTAAAATATTGGTGGCGCTTGTGGGGGTAATGGCTTGCGTGAGAAATAACGTGCCCTCGGTGATTTGGGGAATCGTATCGTCATAGGGTGTCGTCGTTGTTCCGGTGGCCACGGCTCCGGTTTGAGTCACAACGGTTTGAATAATTTGGCCGGGAGTCGTATTTAACTGAATCGTTCCGGTACGATTAGGAATAGTAACCGTCTTGTCGGAAGTCGCCGGTTCTTCCACAGTCAAGCTCGTCTCGAAGGCGTTATCGGTGGCGCCCTCGAACACGATGGAATCTTTGAATAAATTATGCTTGGTGAAAGTAATGAATCCATCGGCCGCTGAATTGACGACGATCAGACGAGATTCGCCCACGTACAAAATAAAAGTAGCGCTGGTGAAAGCGGTACCGTTGAAGGTATTCCCCGTGTTGGCACCGGTAATGGTGACGTCGTTGGAGCCGTTGTTGCGGATGTAAATATACCAGCCGGCGCCCAATGTCGCGGCCGAAGTCAGGGTAACGGTGATGCTGCCGGAGGCCTGGATAAATTTGCCTTTGTCTCCCAAGACCAGCGTCGTATCCGTGCTAATAGCCGTTAGACTGGAAGCGGTCTCGGGATTGATGTTGTCTTCGTCGTAGATCGTCGTGGCACCGGTGCTGTCCTTGACGATGACGCGGTAATTCCCGTTCAGCCAGATATTCGCCCGGCCGGCGGAGTCCAATACCACGGGATTGGCGTTCGCCACCGAAATGGCGGACGTGGTGTAAGTGGTTTTGAGGGTGGTGGTGCCGGGTTCGTAGAAGTTACATTTACCGCCATTCAATGGCAGGCCGGCGCTGTCGGAAATCTGTTTGCCGCCGTCGAAGAAATTTTTTATTGACATTAATGTAGCCCTACTCCGCTGCGCTGCGTTCGTCTTGTCATAAGAATCGGGTGCTAACTGTCTCCCATGCTTAAATTGAGATCGGCCCCGATGATGACGGCTTTCACGGGGTCGGAAATGGATACTTCGTAAATGCGGTCGCGCGCCGAGCCGAGCCGGCGCCAGATGGCGCGCGTCGCGTAATTTCCGAGCGCGCCGATGCTCGCGTGATGGTTATTGCTCCAGGTAAACCCGCCGTCATCCGACCAGCGCAGCATGGCGGTCGGATCGACGCCTTGACCCGTCACCGCGCCGACGCCGGACTCAAAATCTACTTGTAGGCTGTGGTGAAACACCCGCCGTTGATCCTTGTGCAGATGCTGGCAGGAGCGGGCGCGGACAACGTGCTTTTCGAGCGAGGCGGTGACGCTGCCGGTAGCGGGGGTCGCCGGCGCGGTGTCGATGTAATAATCGAACGTATTGGCGGCGACATTGGCGATGGTGAAGGTACCGTTATAGGCGGCCTGATTCGCGCCACGGATAGTCACGTCGTCGCCGGTAATGAATTCATGGGCCGTGACGGTCGCGGTGACGGTCCCGCTGCTGCGGGACAAGGTCGCGGTCGTGGCCGGAACCAGCACTTCGTTGTATGTATCGAAATCGAGGTTGTAAACATGGCTGCTGGCGTAATCGCCGCACCAATGTTCGTTGTTGAAATAAACGATTCCGTTAATCCGATGCCGGCCGACCGAACCGGTCAGCTCGGTCCACTGCTTGGTCAGCGCGTCGTACAGCCAGGTTTTATTTTCCGTGGGGAAGGTAAGCTCATAGAATTCATGGCCGCCCTTCTTGTAGGTAAACGCCTCGGCGTTCGCGATGGTGCCGTAATTGGAAAACTCGAAATTGAGCGGTGGCGTCGAAACAATCGTCGGCGTGAAGCCGTTCGATTGCACCACGAACGGACCGCCGTTTTCCGTCTGCGCCAGCCAGATGAGATTGTTATCGAACTTGGCCACCGAGTAGGGCGCGGCGATGCCCCATTCGATAAAGCCGCCCTGAATCGGCTCGAAGGGAAAATCGGCGTTGCCGGAGTTATACCAGACTTCGGCGGTCAAGGGGCCGAACAACCACAGCTCGCGGTGATTCACCGCCAAGGCCGTCAGATTGTCCGGGTTGCGAATCGCGGTGCCGAAATCCGTGCTGGTCCACGCGCTCGAATCGTTCAGCGCCGAAATATGAAACCGGCCGGTATCGACCTTGTTGACGATGGTATAGCCGTCCATGTAATCCACGTGGGTCGCGGTCGGGAAGTCCACGTCGGCAATCGAGGTCAACGCGGTCCCGTTCCAGATCGTGCCGGTCGCGGTGCCGTCCACGATGGTCAACTGCGTCCCGTTCTGGGACATCGCGATCCGTCCAGAGATCGACCCGATGGTCCCGGAAGAGGTCAGGGTTGAGCCATTGAACTTCCATAGCGTGTTGTTGATCAGGAAATAGGCGTTCGACAGAAAGACAATGCCATTGCCGCGATTCGGCCCCGAGCCGGAAAAGGTCTTGCGCAGCAAGCCCGGTGTCGGATACAACGCGACCAGATTCTTGCCGGTCGGGTCCGATTCTAAATAGTAGTTACGGCAAACTTGATAATTGACATCGCGCGAACGGCTTTGGTACGTCGGCCCCACGAAAGGAATGCGCATTTAAAGTGTATTTCCGGCGTGGCGAGATCGCTTTACCGAAATGTATGCAGCGTGGGCCAATTCTGGTGTGTCATAAACACCAATATGCTTATGGTCGATCCTTGCCATGAACTTATTCCGCTTAGGGCTTACCCCCAGCAATCCGGTGATGCTGCGCTTACTCGCAACACGCCTGTTTTGGTGATTAATCGAACTTGTTACGTCTCGAAGATTGACGATCCTGTTGTCACTAGGGTTTCCGTTGATGTGATCGATTTGATGTTTTGGCCACTTGCCATAGAAATGAAGCCAAGCAAGCCTATGCGCCCTGTAATGCTGCCCACCGATCCCTATTTGGACGCGACCTTCTTTCGGTGTTCCTGCAATATCGCCAATGCGAATATGTCTGTTCGGTTTCTTCCTCCAGGTGAGCGCGCCAGTTTCATGGTTATAATCGAGCCATTTTTTAAGTTCGCTGGCCATCAATTTGATTTTCATCGGCTAAAACCGGGTCGGAATAATCTTCTGCGGGCTATCCTGATAGAAGCCCTTGATGTTGATGCCCAGCAGCTCGGCCTCGCGAAACAAGGCCGTGCGTTCGGCGACGCTCAGACCGTAATCCGGCGCGCGTCGCAGCGCCAGGCCGTAGACCAGCGGCTCATACCACTCTTGCGGAAAATCCGGGTTATCCGTGGCGGCATCGAAATCCTCGATGGGCCGGTGATAACTCAGCTCCAGGGTTTCGTTCATAACGAGCGGCTCGTAATTCGTATACAGCACGCCGTTGGTAAGTTGCGGGTCGTAGTAAATCCGCGTGGGGGCGGTATCGTTGGTCTTGTTGTAAATCTGAAAATAACTCGCGCGATCCTTCCAGATTTCCACCGGGATATCGGCGTTGGTCAACACGTCGTGGGTCCAGGCATAGAGCAGGCGCAGCGGCCGGTGCATTTTCGAGGTGTAAAAATAAACGCTGTTGCCGCTGGCGGCCGCCGTCGGCAAGGCGCTGGCGACGGTGAGCGTTGCGAGCGAGGAAATGGTGGTCCAATGCGATACCCCGCTGTCGAGCACGATGCCGATGTAATCGGCGACGGTCATGCCGGTTTCCGAAGTAACGCTGAGGATGGTCTGCCCCGCCGCCTCGTCGGCCGAGAGTGTCGTGCGGGTGTAACTGTGCGTGGCGTGATCGCCCGTGGGGCCGAGATTGTATTGATGTTTGGCGCGTTCCAGAAATAGCGTGGCGCGTTTTTGTATCCAGAGCTGCAACCCGTTGGCGTTCCAGGTCTTAATCATCCTGTTCAAGGCACGCGCGCTGTCGGCCACGTCGGCCGCCGCGGGGGTTTCATCGGCGGCAATTGCCCCGATTTTTACCAGCGCGTCCTTGATAATATCGTCGCGCGTGTCGCTGAAATTAACCGAGCCGCTGGTGGCCATGCTTCTCTTTCTCGTGCGTCTTCATGTGAAAGAACATTCCTTTCTTGATTTCCTTGCCGCAGATTCGGCATGGGCCGGACTTGTAATCCGGCGGGGGTGCCGGTTCCGGCTGGTTCGGCTCGATACGCGGCATCGATTGAGACGCGGCAACTACATTAGCGACAGGCGCAGGCGTCCCTGCCGCTTGCGCGGCATAAATCTGGCGGCGCCTCATTTAATGATTTTCAGTTTGTCGTCGAGGGATTCGGCGGAATGCAGCATCCGGCTTTTCTCCGTATGCCAATCGAGATGAAAATCGCAGTTGGCATACGATTGAAACCACGGCCCGCCCAGGGTGTAATGCACCAGCGAGGGATAGGCGGCCGGGTCTTGGACATCCGCCAGATGATTCCAGTGGGCTGGCAAATAGCCAATTTCCTCATCCGATCCCAGCCAGGTGAATTGATGCAATTGCAGGCCCGTGGCGGTATTCACGTATTCGGGAGTCAGGGACCGGCATTTCGCATTATTGAACAACATCACCGATGACCAGTTTTTCTTGCCATATCGCGTCTGCGGCTGATTCAAGAACTTGGTGGTTTGTACCGGAACGTGATCGTGATGAACGCACATCACGGCATATCGGTCGTCACGCCAGGCCCACAGCCGGGCGATGTCGTCGCGACATACCATGTCGCAATCCATGAAAATCGACCAGCCCTCGTATCCGGAAAGCCACGGGACCAGAAACCGGGATATCGAAAAATCGGTCGATTCCAGCTCGCCACGCTTGCGGGTGAAAATCCCACGCAAGTTGTCGCGGTTGATGGGGCTGATCGAGACGGGCATGGTCGATTGCCGGTGCAGGGAATGCGATAGCACATAGAACGCGACGGATTCGTCCGTATCGTAGCCGATAAAAATATGGATCATTTCTTTTTTACGATGACCATGAAGCATTTATTCTCGATGTTTTTGAGCGATTCAAGCTCAAAGCGTTGCGTCAATTTGGGTATCCACCATTCAATGGGTTGCACGATCAGATGCGCATTGCGCCCATCCGGCAGAAACTTCTTGGCCAGGTGCGTGGCGATGACGAATAGGCCGTGTTTCATTACCGCCCGCTGAAGGTCGTCCAGCACCGCCTCCAGGCATTCCGGCTCGATGTGCTCCAGCACATCGCTGCAAACGACGAATTCCTGCGGCGCCGGTGGCGCGCTGAATTCATCGAGAGCCGGGTCGTAATTGATAATGCGATAATGCTCTCCCAGCGCCTTCTCCAGTTCGCGTTTACCGCAACCGTAATCGAGGATATTTTTGGCGTGGCACTGACTGGCGAACCGGTCGATGACGCCGGCCCATTTCGCTACCGCTACGCCGTAACGCGGGTTGGTCCGATGAAGTTCTTTTTGCTGTTTTCGATAAGTTTCTGTAAGGAGCATTGGGCCTTTTCGATAACGGGGGTCCAGTCGTCGCCGACTTGACGAATCAATTCCACGGAGCGATACCAGGGTAAACCGCCCTCGTTGCCATAACGCCAGGAAGGTTTGGATGGCACCAGGACGATGGCGGGGACGCCCAGACCGCCGGCGACGTGCACGGCGGTCTGGCATACCGTGATCACCAGATCGAGCTGAGATATCAATGCCGCCTGATGGTCCATGTCGAGGCCTTGAGCCGCTTCCGGCCAGTGATGAATCATCACGCCTGACTCACGCGTGAATTCACCGATTTCCTTTTCGGCGGCAGCCGTGTATTGCAGGCTGATAAAATCGGCGTCCTGCGCCAGAATCGGCGCAAGTTGGGATAGCGATACCGAGCGCAGTTCAACGCGCGTCTTGATCACGCCGCCCTGCCAGGCAATGCCGATTTTGGGCCGTGGCCCCATGGCCTGTAGACGTTCGGCATAGTGCCGGCTCAGACGGGGGTCGGGAATAAGATAAGGCGCGCCCGGGAAATCCTTTTCGGCGCGCCGATAGAATTTCGCCAGCGTGCCGAACGCCAGTTTGTAATCGACCTGTCGATTTCCCAGCCAACCCTCCCCATGAAGTTGATGCGTGCCGACTACTTGGCATGTCGGGAAGGATCTAGCGAACAAGTCATATAATCGCGGCGCACATTCAATGACTATCTCGGCTCCCGTCTTCACGGCATCGGGAATGCAGGAGGCGAACATGATCTCATCGCCCAAGCCTTGTTCCCCATGGATCACAACCAAGCCGGGACTTTTCCCGTCCCACCACGGCGTCACGCCTTCCCCGGCATAATTGCGCACGTCGATCTTGCAACCGGAATTCGGCGCCAGTCTGGCCTCGGCATAATCCCAGCCCGGATCGTAAAGCTTCTGTTCCAGCAGCCCGAGGGCCTTATGCCAGCGCGCTTGGACTACCCCGGCATGATCCTCCGGCCCCAGGGCGATGGCCTTATCGGCCCACTCGATGATCTTGTCCGGCTGGCCGTCGTTCACGAAACAACTGGAAATGTTCGAGAGAAAATCGACGTTCTCCGGCTCGCGTTCGATGGCCTGGCGAAACGCAAAATCGGCGGATTCGTTGTAGTGCAACAGCTTGAGCGAGATGCCCAGGTTGTTCCATATCTTCCCGAGTTCCGGCCGTTCGTCGAGAATGTGCTTATACAGCACTATTGCCAGCCCGTGCTCGCCGCGTTGGGCGTGGATCTGCGCGAGCTGTAACACAAAATCGGGATGATTGAGATTGTGGTTGAGTAACTGATGATAAACCCGCTCGGCTGCGTCTAGATTGCCCTCGCGATGCAACCGGCGTGCATGTTCGAATAATTCAGTACCGCGGACTCGTTGCATTAATCCTTAACCGCGAATCCCATACCCTTCCTCCACAAACCATGCGAAATTTTTCTGAAACTCATCCTCCGAAAGCCCCATCTCGATTTTGTAAAGCTCCACGTCTTCATCGGCCGGGACACGGTCCGAATTATTATGTCCCAGCATGCGATTGGCATACATAATTTCTTGTCTGGTTCTCATTGGATACCCCGGATTATGCTAAAAAACGGGGGCCTTGCGGCCCCCGGTGATTTACGTCAGCTCGTCCATCTGATAAACAACGGTGAAGTTCATGTTGGCGCTCGCGGAAATCGCCACCGTCGCCACGGCCTGAATCCAGGCCCAGCGTTGGATGACGTTATCCGAGATGCTGACACGATACGGCAGTTTCCCTCCGGCCGGCCGCAAGGTCGGCGCGAGGGTCGCGGCGGTTTCGGTCAGCAACGCCGACTCGGTGACGGTAAAGGTGTTGCTGCCACCGGCCTCCGCGTGCGGAAGCTGTAAACCGAGCTTCCAGGTGTTGTCGGCCCCGGCATCGTCGATGAAGAACAGAAAATCGGTGATGGTCGCGCCGTCCGGCACCTTGGCGAGATAAAACACACTCGATGCGGTGCCGGTAACGGCCACGGTTAGCTTGGACGACTTGGCCTGGACGCCGGCATGCAACTCGCGCACGGTGGAGGTCAATTCTGATGCGGTAAAAGTAGCCATGATTGCCTCCTTATGGGGCTTCGGCGTGGGTGGATACGACGATGGTGCCGAAGTCGATACCGTTGAATATCGTTTTCTTCAGGCCCCAGATCATTCCCGCCGAGACGCCCAGTTGCGAACCATAATCGAAGCGTTCCTCGAACCAGGCCATGCGCTCCGGAGCGTTATCGCGCCCGGTAGCGATGGCCGCCGCCTGCGCGCCGCAGAAAATAGCGCGCCGCACAGTGGTCGTCGAGGTCGCCAGGGGTACGCGGGTGTTGACGAACAGCAACACGCCGTTGTACTCCCCGAGCGGGCCGCCGCCGAAGATCGAGTTGTCGAGTTCGCCGCCCTGGACCTTGGCCTTGTTAGCGTCGTACCAAGTGACACGGTTCGCGGTGGCGTCCGTTTTCAGGCTGAAGGCCTGATAGGGATGCAGGAACATCACGAACCGGCGGCGCCCGTCGGGCAATTTCGCCGGGCGCAATACCGGCGTCGCTGTCTGCGCCAGGGTCATGGCCTCGTCGATCAGCGTGAGCTGAAAGTTATTCGAGGCCGAAGCGGCCGACAACGAATTCTCGGTGGTCTCGTCATCCGGACCGTAGATGATGCGGGTATTACCGCTGGTGGTGCTCGGGGCGACGGTCAAATTGGACCCGGAGTATTTAAGGTCCGTCACCCCGGTATTGCCGGCGATGTGATTGAAAAAAACCGTGTCTAACCGATCCGCCCACCAATCGCGTAAACCGCTCATCGCTTCCTCACGCACCGAAAACGGCACGCGCTGTTCGGACATTTTGCCGTCCGAGCGTACCGCGTGGCGCAACTGGTCGATGAACAGGTCGTCGCTGTAGGTGGTCAGCGACTCTTCCTGGCCTTCCAGGGTGCTGTCGCCGGAAACGCCGGCGCCGGTGAGCTGCATACGCAGCCCGACGCGCAGGCGGTCGCCCGCGCTTTTCTTGAAATCATCCTTGGACATGACCACGCTGTCGGAGTCGGTGCCGATGAACTGACCCACGTGGGTCGATTTCAGGGCCTCGTGATACAACATCTTGCTCCACAGCTTGACGGCCAAGGGATGATTCAAGGGGTAGGCAGTAGTTGCCATCTGTGAATCTCCTTGTAATAATTTGAGTAGTTCACGGGAATGGGTAATGCACTTTCCCGAGAATCGTACGAGTGGGTTTTTGCCGTTGTCGCTGGCGAGCGCAGTGAGGTTTTACGTCTCTCCGGACGCAGTTTTGTGTGAGGTTTAACGCCCCTCGGGCGCAGTTACTAAGGAAAACTAACCATGAAACTTTCGACGAAAAAACAGGCCATCGATATTCGGAGCGAATCCTTCGTGCGTGGGGTCAAAAAAAGTCCCTACGTCGTTCAATGCTTCATCAAGGAATTAGAAAAAGAGAACAGGCGGCTCAATAAGGAATTAGAAAAAGAGAACAGGCGGCTCAATTTCAAAATCGTTAAACTTGAAAGTATCGCTCGTTTGTTGCGTGAGAAAAATCCGTTATGGAAAAAATCATTCTTGAAATAGCCATCAAGAAACTCTCGGAGGCTTAAGCTGAAAGTCCTGGTCATCGGCGGCGGCGGTCGCGAGCATGCGCTGGCCTGGAAAATCGCGCAGTCACCCAGAGCCGAAAAGGTCTTCATCGCGCCCGGCAACGCCGGCACCGCGCGCGAGACCAAATGCGAAAACGTCGCCATCGCCGCCGAGGACGTGGACGGCCTGCTCAAGTTCGCGCAGCAGAATCAAATCGATCTCACCGTCGTCGGCCCTGAAACGCCGTTGGTGCTTGGTGTAGTCGATCGCTTCAACGCCGCCGGTCTACGCTGCTTCGGTCCCACGAAGGCGGCGGCACAACTCGAAGGGTCGAAGGCCTTCACCAAGGATTTTCTGGCACGCCACAAAATCCCCACCGCGGCTTACGGCAACTTCACCGAGATCGAGGCCGCTCTGGACTACATCGATAAAGTCGGCGCGCCCATCGTGGTCAAGGCCGACGGACTCGCGGCCGGCAAGGGCGTGATCATCGCGCACACCACGCAGGAAGCCTGCGCCGCGGTACGCGATATGCTCGCGGGCAACGCCTTTGGCGAGGCCGGCCACCGCGTGGTGGTGGAAGAATTTCTCAGCGGCGAGGAGGCCAGCTTCATCGTCATGGTGGACGGTGTACACATCCTGCCGCTCGCCACCTCGCAGGATCACAAGCGCGCCGGCGACGGCGACACCGGCGCCAACACCGGCGGCATGGGCGCCTATTCGCCGGCGCCGGTGGTGACGCCGGAAATCCACGCGCGCATCATGCGTGAAGTGATCGCGCCCTCCGTGCGCGGCATGGCCGCGGCGGGACATCCTTACACCGGCTTTTTGTACGCCGGTGTCATGATCGCCGCCGACGGCACCCCCAAGGTGCTCGAATACAACTGCCGCTTAGGCGACCCCGAGACCCAGCCGGTCATGCTGCGGCTGCAATCGGATTTCATCGAGCTCATCGAGGCCGCCCTCGACGGCAAACTCGATCGGGTTCAGGCGCAATGGGACAACCGTGCCGCGCTTGGCGTGGTCATGGCTGCGGGTGGTTACCCGGGCGCGTACCAGAAGGGCGATGTCATCACCGGCCTGCCTGAAACAGCGGCAGCCGATTGCAAGGTGTTCCATGCCGGCACGGCGCTGAAGGACGGCGCGGTGGTCACCGGCGGCGGGCGGGTGTTGTGCGTCACCGCGCTGGGCGCTACAGTGGGCGCGGCTTCGATCCGCGCCTACGAAGCCGCGGAAAAAATCCAATGGCGCGGCGCGCAGTACCGCCGCGACATCGGCTACCGGGCGATTGCACGGGAGAAAAATAGGAGAGAAAAATGGATGAAGAAAACTTAAAGCCTTACAACGACACCTTGATATCGACTGCTGACGGTCTTTATACCGAAAGCGGCGCTCTGGTTGTGAAAAGAAGAAAATCCAGCGCCGACGCCATGGATAAATACTGGCGTGATTTGCTGGACGATATTTACTACAAACATCTCATTAAAAAAGATTAGCCGCCCATCGCCTTCTTGAAATCGCCGTAGTTTAGTTTGTTGAAATCCTCTTCCGACA
>ERZ1292625.1830-Hain-H41-01um-R1-1830-length-22455-cov-6_pt1 | contig 22455 bp, 17 predicted proteins | sample MGYA00564400_ERZ1292625 | MGnify/ENA primary metagenome ERZ1292625 (study PRJEB36523, sample SAMEA6512639) | groundwater metagenome | collected 2019-01-08 | study: AquaDiva: Metagenomics assemblies of 32 groundwater samples
ATGTCCACTAGCATAGTCATTTTCTGCTAGTGGGGAAATTCATTTAGAACTCACACAAGACAGTAGTAATAGTGTCGCACAGGTTTTCAACCGTTAGAAATGCCGATAGGATTATAGTGTTGGATAAGGGGAAGATAGTGGAGGAGGGTTCGCACAACCACCTCATGGCGCTTAACGGCTATTATGCTAAAGCTTTTAATCTTCAGGCCGAGGGGTATTCGAGCTGAATTACTCGGCGTATCCCAGCAGTTTGTAAATTTTTTCCATCGGTTCTACTTTAAAACCGTTTAGATCTTGGCGGGACTCGCATTTGTAGGCCTCTCTTCTGGTTGGTTTGTCGATTAATTGTTCTGTGTGGTCTTTAAGGTAAAGCTTTATTTTTTCATAAAGTTCTGTTGCAGATTCTCTGTGCGGATTGTTTCCTTTGCCTCTGTAGTACTTTTCTACAAGTTTCATGTCGGAAATTTTTAAAAGGCCTTCAATGTTTTCGAGCCACTTGGGGCTTATTTTACTGCCGGTGAATACTCCCGAGGATTCGATGATTTGAGTGGCCAGTTGATCCTCCTGGTTACGAAGCTTTAATTTATAACCTTCAAAATCTATGTTGATCGGATCAAACGGGATGTAGGGCTTATGGCTGAAGATGTCAATTTTTATTTTTGTGTCAAGGTATAGTATAGTTTCAAAAAATCTAAAGAAAGGTGATAACCATACCATGGGTTGGTTTATAAGAAAGCTTATTTACTTTAACAGGGCGGCCTATCAACCTAGTTTGTTTGAAAAGGTTTCTGCAACGCTTGGAGTTCTCACAGGTCTTGCTTTTACGGTGCTCATTGTCAAGTGGCTTGAGGTTGCCTGGGGAAATTCCCTGGTCAACTTTGTAGGTACGTTTGGGGGAATGTTTCTTGTTCTGGCTTTTGTGGGCAGTTTGGTGCAGTACATATATGATCTTGTAACTACGCACTGCTTGGCTCGAAGTGCTTTTATCAGAGCAAGCTTCACGCTCCTTGAGCTTGGTTCTGCGTACCTTTGGGGAGTTATGGCACAAGTAATTGTTGGGGCTACAACTCTGCTTGCGCTGGTATTTCCTATGCTTCTAGCTTTCCTCAAGGGATGAGACTTTAGTGGTCGAATGTTTACAAAGGCATTCGACCACATTCACTTTTGCAAAGCTTTTGCTATTTTCTTGAAATAGATGCCAGTCTATAGTAGAGTTTATCTACTTTATGAAAATAGCTGTTGGGTATCCTCCCATTGAAACAGATAAAGGGGTTCCACTACTTTCTCAAAATAGGCAATTTCAGTATTTTAATGCGGAGACATTTATTTATCCTATGGTTCCTGCATATGCTGCATCTAACCTTAAGCATAATGGTTATGAGGTGGTGTGGATGGATGGGATAGCCCTTAAGCAGTCTTATGATGACTGGATTAAAGAATTAGAGTTGGAGAAACCAGATGTTTTGTTAGTTGAGACAAAAGCCCCAATTGTTAAGCATCACTGGAACATAATTAAAGATCTTAAAGTAAAATTTCCAAATTTGATATTAGTATGGGTTGGCGATCATGTTACGTTTATGCCCAAAGAAACTTTTGATAATTCTCCTGTTGATTTTATCCTAACAGGAGGGGATTACGATTTTTTAATTGTGAATCTGTGCAATCATTTTACTAAAAATGAGGCTCTTGAAGGTGGTATTTGGTATAGATCTGGGGATATAAGAGTTAAACAGGAGCCTGGTAAGACTGAAAAATCTCAAGGCGGTTTGGATTTGAGTTGTACAGGCCCTCAAAAGCTCAAACATGTGTTGGACGAGCTTCCTTTTGTTGACAGAGACCTTACTAAATGGCAGTTATACGCTTACGCAAATGGGAATTACCGTTACACCCCGGCAACTTACATGTATTCTGGTCGGGATTGTTGGTGGAACAGATGCACTTTTTGTGTATGGGATCACACAATTAACCCTATAGGTTCTTATAGAAGATTTACTCCAGAGAGGCTTTTTGCGGAGATTAAGCATGTTGTTGATAACTATGGTGTCAAAGAAATTTTTGATGATGCCGGAACCTTGGCAGTGGGGCCTTGGCTCAAGACTTTTTGTAATTTGCTTATAAGTTCCGGATATAACAAGAAAGTAGTGTATGGGTGCAATATGAGGCTAAATGCTCTAACTCAGGAATATTATGATCTTATGGGCAAAGCAAACTTTAGGTTCATTTTGTATGGAATGGAGTCAGGGAACCAACTCACACTTGATAAGCTTGATAAAGGAGTTAAAGTCCATCAAATTGAAGAGGGTGTCAGGATGGCCAAAAAAGCCGGTCTTGACCCGCATTTAACCGTTATGCTTGGCTATCCATGGGAAGACTATGATATGGCCAAAAACACTATAGCTCTTGCCAAACGCTGTTTTGATAAAGGTTATGTTGATACTATGCAGGCTACTATTGTGATCCCTTATCCCGGTACCCCTTTGTGGAAGGAATGTAAAGAAAAGGGTTGGCTCCTTTCTGAGGACTATGATGATTATGACATGAGAAAGTCGGTTATGACATCTGCAATTACAAACGAGCAGATTTTGGAGCTTACACAGGAGCTTTATTCCTCCTTCTTTACTCCTAGATACATGCTTAGAAGGTTGCTTGAAATTAGAACTCTGGATGATATTAAGTACCTTTTTTATTCTGCTTGGAAACTTATAAGCCATCTTTTAGATTTTGATCCCAACCAAACAAAAGTGAGCATGCTGTCTCCAAAGTTTTTGGTGAACGCGGTTAAATCGCTTGCAAAAACACTCTTTCCAAGTAAAGCCGAAAAGGTTGTTGATAAGAATCTGAAAGAGAGTGCAGAGCTTGCTGCAAAAGAACAACTTGAGGTAGTATGACATGGTCCAGGCCTAACTTTTAATTCTTAACCAAACCATATGAAAATAGCAGTTTTACACAGATACCCTCCATCGCAGGTAATAGCGACTAATGCGTCTTTTCTTGAATTTTTAAGAGTTTTGGCAAAAAAAGAAAATAGTATTTACTATATTACTTATAAAGATAAGAAGGAAAGAGTTCAAATTGAAAACCTGAGTTACAAAGATCTACCCTTTTATTTTGATAGAGGAAATAATAAAGACAAGTTAATTAAGACAATACTTTGGACTTTCATGGTGCCATTTTACGTTTTCCTACTAAACACTAAGTACAAGTTTGACCTTGTGTATTGTGATGACTCAGTTCCATATTATGGTTTTCTTACTAAACTTTTAAACCCGTTTACTAAGGTTGTTATAAGACTAGGGGATCTACAGACAGGCTATTTCTTAGCTGATAATCACCATACCCTTTTTAGGTTTTCATTGTTGTTGGAAAAGTTTATGTGGAATACGGTTGATGGATTGGTGGCAATTAGCGAATCTTTTAGAAGATTTCTGATTAAGGAGGGAGTTGAAAATAATAAAATTTGTGTTGTGGAGGAGAGTATTAATCTTGATGGATTTGACCAGAATGGTAGGGCTCAAAGCACAAGTGGAAAAACCATTTTGTTTCATGGAGCGCTGCTTAAATGTAAGGGCCTTGAGGTGTTAATAGAGGCCTATAAACTGCTTTTTGAGAAAGATAAAACCTTTAAACTTATCATAGCCGGGGGTGGTGAAGTGGAGGAATCTGTTAAAAAGCTTGCCTCCAGTTTGAAACTGCCTGTTGAGTTTACAGGTTGGTATGATCATCAAAAATTAGTTGAAATTATGAGAAAAAGTGATGTTAGTGTTGTTATGAGAAGCCCAAATATGGCTAATAATTTTGTTGTAACAACGTGTCTTTTGGAAAATTGGAAGTATAAAAAACCTGTGGTTGCACCAGATCTGGAAGCTTTTAGGAGTATTGTTACGGATGGTATAAATGGTGTTTTGTTTAGGGTAGGTGATAGTAAAGACCTTGCAGAAAAATTGGAAGTTTTATTTCTGAATAGAGATAAGTGGGATTTTTTGGCTGAGGAGGGATTTAAGACAGCCCACAAATATTTTGACCACAAACTCATAGCTTTGAAGATGAGTAAAGTGCTTTTAGATTATACTAAGGGAGGAAAGTGAAAGGTTTATATATTATAAACGGTCTTGGCTTTTCCCATGGGGTGGGTATTGGAGGCTCTGATAAAAGGGCAATAGAAGTACTAAGAGCTTTGAAAGTCGCTAAACTTGAACAGTTTGATATTCTGACCACTTACTCCGGAAAAAAGATCTTTTTGAAAGATGAAAAGCTTGATGTTTTATATTTGACAATCACCAAACCTTTTTTTTGGCCCGAAACTATAAATCATTACTTGTTTGGAAGGGTTTTGTCTTATTTTTATGCGCTTTTAGTTTCCGGTTGGATTATTTTAAGGAAAAACACTTACAATTTTTATTTTGCAACTTCCGATTTTTTCTTTGACTTAATTCCGGGATTTTTAGGAAAAGCAGTTCATAAAAAAAAGTTAATTTGTATGGTGCATCATTACATAAGGAGTCCAAAAGAAAGATCGGGGGGGTTTCTTATAAACTTTCTTATGTATTTTTCTCAGCGTTTTAGTTTTTGGTTTATTACAAAAACGGCAGACGCCCTGTTTTTGTACGACACAGATGAAGGAAAGAAAATACACCAAGTTTTTTTGACTAGTGGTTATAAAAGGAAGGTTTTTTTTGTTAAAAATGGCATCAACACAAAACTGATTGATAAAGCTGAAAAGAAAGAGACCCTTTATGATGCGTGTTTTGTTGGAGGTCTGAGACTTAGTAAGGGTATAAACGAATTTGTACCTATTTGGGAGCAAGTTTTAAAATTTAAATCCGATGCTAAATTGATAATACTGGGTGGGGGTAGTAAAGAACTTGTTGACCAACTTAAATTTCAGATCAAAGAAGCTGCGCTCCAAAACCACATAATTCTTGCAGGACCTTTATCCGGAACAGCCCTTTTTGAAAAAGTAAAAGCTTCTAAACTTTTTTTATTTCCAAGTCATGAAGAGGGTTGGGGTATTGCCCTGTGTGAGGCAATGTATTGTTTGCTTCCTGTGGTTTGTTATGACTTACCCGCTTTTACCGTTTTTGGCAATGTGTTAATTAAATGCAGAGTGGGTGATTTTGACTGTTTAGCGCAAAACACCATAGAACTTTTGAAAAAAGATGCAAAGAGAGTTGAGATTGGAAAAACCCTAAATGTTATTGCAGCAGAGTATACTTGGGAAAAGATTGCTCTTTACGATCTTGAATGCATAAAAAGTGTGCTCTGAGTTATTTTGTGGCTGATACATAGGCCACATCCCTGAAAAGAACAAAAGGAAAATTATTGGCTAAGGTTAGAGCATATTCAAAAATTCCCGGTAGTAACTCATCTAATCTTGAAAGACCGTAGTAACCCTTAGGAGGAACATATTTCCCCATTTGGCCATTATTGGAAAAAAGCTCTTGTTTTATTTTAGTGGTGCTAAAACCTACATTTTTGAGCATTTTGGCAAGCTTTACCGGACTTGAAAAGTTAATGTGGGATGGATCATAAAACCAAACTTTAGGGAAAAGGAATCTATTTGGACACCAACCGTTAGGGGTTATTAATAATATTTTCCCCCCAGGTCTTAACACCCTTAAAGACTCCTTCATAAATTTAAGTATTTCTTGATCTGTAAAATGTTCAACCATATGCGCATTCAAAATCAAATCAAAGGTATTGGTTTGATATGGCAGATTTTTGCTGTCGCCAATAACAAACTTCCCTTTGGGAAAATTTTCTTTTGCGCTGTTAATGGCATCTTCTGAGAAGTCCACACCGTGTACTTCTTTTAGGCCCAGGCTTCCAAGGAATTTGCAATATATACCAACACCGCAAGCCACATCCAACGCTTTAGCATTATGGACTTTTTTCAGATCAACAGGCAGTAGTCCCCGAATCATTCTTTTAAGGAACAAATCCAAATCCTGATAGTGCCTTACCTCAAAGTATTTTGTATTATAATACTCATTATTATATGAGTTCTCCTGATACACAATTTTCTTAATCACTTTTGCAGGATTGCCCGCTGAAATAGTATCATCCTCAATATCTTTTGTTACTACTGAACCGGCTCCCACCACAGCATTTCTGCCAACGGTAACTCCACCCAAAACTATTGCCCTTGTGCCAATCCACGCCCCTTCTTTTATTGTTATAGGTTTTTCTGTAATTGCTAAATTTCTTAATTCAGATTTTTTTGTGTAATCGTGCCCCCTTGATATGATTGCTACATCATGCGCAAAAACAACATTGTCTTCAATTATTACTTTTCCATCCTCATTTCCCGCATTGATTAAGGCATTTACCAGAGAAACGTTTTTTCCAATCCGAATATTTTTAGCCCCGTTAAAAATTTTAAAACCACCTGCAAAACTTGTTTTCCAGCCAACCTCCCCTACTCTATAGTAATATTTAAGTAACAAATACTTAATTAGGTTGAATGAAAAGTCTATTATTTTGGAAGGAACTATCTTTCTAATGATTTTAATTAGTAAAGTCATAAATTTATAGCTTTCATGTAGGCTTTTTCATAATCCTTAATTAACTTTCCCCAATCATACTTTTTAGCAGTTTCCACCCCTTTTAAAACAAGTTTTTTTCTCAAGACTTGATTGTCTATTAATGTGACCACCGCATTTGCAATTTCTGTTATGTCATTAGGGTCTTCAATAAGCTGTCCTGCCCCGTCCAATATTTCAGGAATAGCTGTTTTGTTAGTTGAAATTATAGCGCATCCTGATTTCATAGCCTCTGCAAAGACTATACCAAATCCCTCCTCATATGTGGGAAGCAGGTAGATATCCGCTTTTTGATATGTAGCCACTTTGTCAGTCTGGGGGACAAAGCCAAGCAGTTTTATATCTTTTGTTAGGTTAAGCTCTTTAATCAGTTTTTTGATCTGTTCTTCCATAATGCCTGTCCCACCTATCAAGAATGAAATATCTTTTCTGTTAGATGTCTTTCTAATTATATGAATTGCTTTGACAAGATTAATTAAATTTTTCCTGGGCTCTAGCCTGCATAAAGTAAGCACCAGTTTTGAGTTTTTCTTGAGTTTTTCAGTAAGTGCTGATCTATCTATAGTTGGAAAGATGTCTTCTCCTATATATATAACCTCAGGGTAATACCCATAATTTTCATCACATTTTTTTGAAATGTAATGTGAAATACTTACAACTTTATTTGCGTACTTAGCTTCTTTTCCCTCCCAAGGAGTGTAGCCCTCAAGAATAAAAATGTATGGGATTCTAAATAGGAGTCTTATTAACTTTGCTATCACGGCTTCCGTTGCAAAATGAACGGAAATGATGTCTGGTCTTATTTTTTTTGTTAACAGAAGCCTGGTCAATTTTATAAAACTTAACGCCATGAATATAGCTGTGTACATGTAAAGCAGGAAGGGGTTTTCATACGAATTGTCATTTTCAAAAGGAGCCCTAGGCACAGTGATAATGGTTAGCTCTGGAAAGCCTTTCCTTAAGAAGTCAATTTGTCCACCTTTTCTGGTAAGAAGAGTTAATTTGTGTTTTGGGGAAAAATTCTTAACAAGCCCTTTTAGATGACTTTCAGTCCCTCCACCTCTTACCCCTGTCCACCTGTGGAAAAAAAGAATGTTCATGAAAAAAGCCCTTCCAGAAACCCGCTGATTCCTTTGAGCTGTTTTAAATCTTTTGTTTTGAGAGTTGCATATACCCAGTAAAAATTAAGGAGCATTATATTTAACAGCGCTCCAATTAAACCGTCCAGACTTTTAGGTCTAATATGTTTTTTATAAAAAAGAGCTGTATCCTTTCCAATAAAATATGCGTTTCTGGAGGGTCCTATCCTTACATGGTGCAAGGCTTTTACTTTTGGTGTAAAGATTATTTTGAATCCCGCTTGCTTGATTCTTAAAAAAAGATCACCATCAGCATGATTAAAATTAAAGTGCTCATCAAACCCGTTAACTTTCATTAATACTGTTTTTTTAATGCCCATGCTTGTTGTTGTTGCAAGATCTATCTCCTGTCTGGGGTAATCTTTTGATTGTTCTAAACCGGCGCCAATGCTGTAAGCACCGCTTTCAAATAACTTTCCGGGTTGAAGAACATTGTCTTCCATTGCAAAGTGAAGGTAGGGAAAAGACAAAATTTTAAAATAAGTATTTTTTTGCGATAGGAGAAAAAGTCTGTGCATTTCTCCTGCAGGAAAACTTGTAGATATAACAGGCCCTGTAACAACACCTGTTTCTTCACGGGAAAGCTCCTCATTAATAGAGAAGAGCCAGTTTTTATCAGCCTCCGCGTCGTCTGCTATATAAGCTAGATATTCTGTTTTGGAATTCTTCCAACCCAAATTAAAAAGGAAAGAGAGTTTTTTTGTCTGATCAACAAGCAGAGTGATCCTGCTTTTTTCTTTTGAATAAGTCTCAATAAGCTTATTTATTTGGGATGAGTTCTTGTAATTTTCAATTAAAAGAATACAAAAAGTCTGATAAGTTTGAGAAAATAGAGAATTGAGACACCTTACCAAGTCAGTTCCGCGCTCTTTATAAGGATAGGTATTTACTACGATTGTATATTTTGGAGGTTCCATACTAGATCTTAACGCTTTTAACTATCAATGTTTTACCAAGAGTTGGAAGTAGATCTGCTAGTGTTTTAGATGAAACGGAACCACTGGCATTGAAATTTACAATATCGGAGGTGTAATGAGTCACTTTGAAGCCGTTTTTTTCAAGTAACCAAATGAGAGATTCCTTTATGAAGTATCTAACATGTCCAGCCGAATAAGGTTCAAATGAAACTTCCAGATGTGGGTTTTTTCCAAAGAGAAGTAGAAGTCTTCTACCAAGGGCCGCAGTATTTGGGGTTGTGATTATTAATTCTCCATCCTTCTTAAGTGTTTTTTTTATTTTCTGTAAAAAACCGCTGGTGTCTGTGACGTGTTCTATGATTTCTCCCGCAATCACTGTATGAAATTTAGTATTGAAGGGGATAGCCCCTTTCTCTATATCCAAAAATTTTGCTACTAAACCTTTGGAATTGGCCTTGTCCACACATGTTTTTGAGATATCTGTTCCATATACTTTATTGCCGTTTTTAATTAAAAAAGAGCCTATATAACCATCACAACAGCCTATATCAAGAACAGTTTTTCCGCTACCAACAAGATCAGCAATTTTTTTGACTCTTACATCATCCGGCTTTCCCAGCTCATGAGTAGCATATCTTTTTTCATTAAAGTTTTCTTTTTCAAAAATCGGTTGCATAATTATTTAAATAAATTCAAATTTTCAAGAACCCAATTATATAGTTTTTCTATTCCCTGTTGGGGAGGTGTTTTAGGTTTCCACCCAAAAGATCTTTGAGCTTTTCTGATATCACTAATGTAGATTTTTTGATCCCCAGGTCTCCAGTCAGCTTGTCTTGCCAACAGTTTTTTCTTTGAGAGGCTTTCTAAAATTACTTTAAAATCTTTCCATATCGATATGGTATTGTCTTTTCCTCCCCCAATATTAAAGACTTCTCCTTGAGTTTTATTAATATTTTCTGTTGCTTTTTCAAAAGCGTCCAACAAATCATCTACAAATAACACGTCCCTCACTTGTTTTCCATCCCCAAAGATTGTTATCTTTTTGTTTGTCAGTAGGGCAATGATAAACCATGCTACCCACCCCTGGTCTTCAATTCCAAATTGTCTTGGTCCGTATATGCATGACTGTCTGAAAACTATGGTTTTCATGCCATAAATTCTGAAGTAGTCTCTGACATATTGGTCGCCTGAGCCTTTACTGCACCCATAAGGTGAGTGAAAATCAAGAGGTTGATTTTCAGGTATTCCATTAGGAAAGTCCTTGTATGCATAGGCATTAGCCTTTTCCATAATTTTAACCTCATCCATGCCTCCATAGACTTTGTTTGTTGAGGAATAGAGTAATGAAAGGTTTTTTGAACCGTATTTTCTTATAGTTTCCAAAACATTAAATGTTCCAAGCGCATTTATTTCAAAATCTCTTCTAGGCTTTTCTACGGAAGTGGTAACAGCAACTTGAGCAGCCAAATGAAAAACCCTGTCGGCGCTTTTTAAGGACTCTTTTAATTTTTCTGGGTTTTTTGTTATGTCAATTTTCAGGAATGATAATTTTCTAGGAAATTTGCTGTTTAACCACCCCAAGTTTTTTTCAGAACCGCTTCTTGACAGGTCGTCTGCCACTACAACCTCCTGTTTCTTTTCAAGCAATCTGTTTGCCAAATTGGATCCAATGAACCCAGCGCCTCCTATAATTATATTTTTCATATATTTGATATAGTGTCTTGTAGATTATAAAACAGGTTATTCTCAAAACAAGTGTTTTTTATGACTTTTAAAGAAAACGGTGTTCAGAAAGTTTTATACTTTTGTTGTTATACACTCTTTTTTTTATCTTTAATCCAATTATTTAATCATATAGGTAATAGGGAACTAGATTTGAATTTATTTTATAATTCGGACTCTTTGTCACATCCTGTAATATTTAAGGATTTGTTTGAGGATGGGTTTTCCTATTCCGGCTGGATGTTTTCAGATTCTCCAGCCTTTTTTCCGGACTTTCTGTTTTATTCCTTTTTCCGAATTGTCACTGGAAACTTTCTTCTAGCCTCTTTACTTAACAGTCTAGCCATTTTCTTGTTAATATTTGTTTTTTTTGATCTTTTGCTGCGGGAAATAGTTAATCAGAACTCCTACTTGCTGAGGTCTTTTGCGCTGCTAATTGGAACTTTGTTATCTGTGTTAATGGGTGTTGGTAAAGGCTTTCTTTTTTTTGTTCTTTTTCTCTCCCCGGATTTTCATGTGGGTACGTTGGCAATTTCAGTTTGTAGCTTGGTGTTGGTTATGATTTTTTTGAGAGGTGGAAAAAAAAGATATTTATACTTACTTTTCTTTATTTCACTGTTAGTAGGTATTTTTGACAGGCTTTGGGTTATCCATTTTGTTGCGCCTATTATGTTAGCCTCAACGCTATTATTTATGCTTGGCAAAAACTACAGATTGAGGTTGTTGTACATGTTGGTTGTAGTACTGAGCTCTTTTTTGTTGGGTTGGCTCATTTATAAAGTTATTGTGCCTTTTCCTACCTCCCCAAGTCTTAAACTGGACATAGCAGTTTTTTTAAACTTGTTAAGGGATATAAGGTTGTTGCTTACTAGTAAGTACCTAACCATTAATGTTGCGAGTGTTGATTACAGATTCAAAAACACGGTTTTTCCTTTTGTCTGGGTAATAATAATCACTTTTTTTTCATCCCTGGCTCTAATCTTAAAAAAGATATTAAAGAAAGAATTCTTGCATGTCCTTACCACTATGGACTTTTTCCTTATTTTTTATATTTTTTTGGTGATTTGTGACTTTTTAGGAACTGTTGTCTCAGGGCAGTATGTAGCCTTGACTCACTCAAGGTATTTTACGCCGCTTTTTATTTATTCAATGATTTCATTTCTGGTATTTCTACATTTTTTAATAAACAGACTTCAAAAAACCTACATTGCTATGCTTTGGGTATTTTTGATAGTGAATCAATTGCTTTTAATAAAGCCAGGACTTTCAACTAACAGTTTTAAAAGCTATAAATCTTTGGTTAATTACAGACCACAAATTGTAGATTGTTTAGATCGGGCCAAAGAAACGTATGAGTTAAAGTACGGCTTGGCTGATTATTGGAATGCCCATCAAATAACAATGTTTTCTATAACAGGGTTAAGAGTTTATCAAATTCATACTTACTATCCATCTCCAAACCCTTATCACTGGAACAATAATGTGGATTGGTATCTAGGAGATTTAAAGAGCAAATATGAAAAGCCCACATATAACTTTGTTTTACCAACAAGATTAAATGAAGAATATATTAGGTTTGGTTTAGGGGAGCCGTACAAAAAAATTTATTGCTCTTCACAAGAGGTTTGGTTATACTCAGGCGACACGGAAGAAAGGGTAAAATACGCTATCTCACCCAGAGTTCTTTTCAGACAATTAAGACTGCCCGGAAATAAACTTCTTATGAACGGAGACGAACTCAATAGTGTTTTGCTTGACCCATATGAAATTTTGAGAGCTTCTCAAACAGCCAAAGTTGGTAACAGTTTAGTCGCTGATAACATGCTTGCCAAGCCCGGAAATGTTGTGCTCGGTCCATATTTTTACATAGAAAATGGGATTTATAAGTTCACCCTGCTTTATAATAATGATGCGCTACAAGCTCAAGGAGGTCCAGTTTTGACAATATCTAAAAACTCAAAGCCAAATTTTCTTAAACTACCGTTATGGAGCACAAAGAGCCAGGATAGAAAGCTAGAAGGTTATTTCCAGATAGCATCATCAAAGATGGGTATAGGTAGACTGTATAGAACGGAAGATATCCAATTTAAAATATATCATAGCGGTAATAGTACTTTGAAATTAATTAGTCTTGAGCTTGAAAGAGTTAGGTAGATGGTACTATACTGACAACTTATAATTATGTTTAAAAGGATTTTATCAAAACTTGTTAAATTCTTAATATCTTTAATATCTATAGAGTTACTTTTACTTCTAATTTTTAATTTGTTAGTTTTTTTGGGACTGCTAATGTTTAAAAGTCAGCTGGCCTATGGGGATTTGCCACCTTTTCCAGAGTCTTATCAGACAGCTTTTGAAGACTTTTTTTATGTTTGGAAAAATTTTTCCTTTGGTTTGTATAGATATCCAGGACAGTTACAACCACTTCTGCAGGGTCTATTACTCCTTCTTTTTGGCAGTCCTGTACTTGCCCAAAAAGTTTATATGTTTTTCCTACCTGTAATGGCATTTTTGGGTTTTAAGTACCTGCTGAAAAGCTCTTATAAGAGTGTGAGCAGAATATCCGGTTTTATAACGGCTTTCTTTTACGCCTACAGCCCCATTTTTATTCAGGAATTCATGGGAGGAACTCTATACTCCACACTGCTCGGCTTTGCGCTTTTTCCTGTGGTCTTTGCAAAGTCCATTCAGTTGTATGAGGATTTCAACCTAAGAAGAGTATTAATTCTGGCTCTTATTTTGGGAGGTATAGTATCTTTTTACCCGCATTTTATTGTGATTTATTCAATTTCAATGTTTGTACCTTTTGTATTAGACGTTCTTTTAAATAGATTTAATAACTTAAAGATTTGGTTAGGGTTTTTTTTAGTGGGAGTATTGGTTATAGTGCTAAATCCTATTTTTGTGTTAACCAGCTTTAACCTTGTTAATACTTCTTCCGGTGTGACGTCGTCTTCTTTTTCAGCAAATGTAGAAAATTTTTTGAATGATGTTCATTACACTTATTATTGGAGCACATTTGGTAACATTTTTAGATTTGGAAATAATAATAGTCCACACGGTTATTCTGAGCAAAGTTGGTGGACGTATCAATTCTACGCGATTGTAACTTTTGTATTTGGTTACTGTTTTATCTTTAGAAGGAAAAAATGGAATGGGGTTTTTTGGTTTTCACTATTTCCTTCACTTATCTTAATTATGGGCTTTGTGTATTTTACCCATTTAAACAAAACAGATTGGTTGTTTAAGTTGTTCTCCCCACTTATTCTTTTTAGAAATCCTGCAAAGCTAACTTATTTATCATTCTTTTTCTTTTCACTTCTTTTCTTTGAAGCTCTAAATTTTGTAGAATCCAGATCAAAGACAGCCTTAGTAAAATATATATTTTTTGTTCCCATAAGCATAAGTATCCTCATTTATATTTGGCCTGTATTTACACAGGATTTGAGCTTATCAAAGTACAGATCAGGTTTCACTCTACCAAATGTTTATAAGGAAGTTATATCAAGAGTGGAGAAGGGTGAAGGCAGAAATTTTTGGTTGCCATCCTCTCATGAAAGCACCTCAATCAAGTTGGCGTGGCTTGATCAAAATAAGTTAGAATCTCAAATTGGAGTAAATCAATTTAGCGATGATTATTTTGTGGACGAAATCATCAACCCGCTAAATGCCTCTTTACTTAAGAGTAAGGAGCAAGAAATGAAAAACCTTCTAAATATTGCTCAGGTTAAAAATGTTATTTTGTTGAAAGACAAAAAAGACAACATATCAACTGAAACTTTATTTGGGTCTGGAAGTATTGTTGGTGGAAGCCAGGTTTTAAGTTCCTATTTGGATTTCCTGCCAAAACTTCATGACACAAAGAGTTATTCTATTTATCATAATGATACTTACTACCCCACTTTTTTTGTTCCAGATACTTTTGCGTATGTTGATGATGATGCCGTCTTTAACGGGTTTTTGAATACAATAAATCCTGAAGCAAAAATAGCTCTGATTAAGAGTAGCTTTTTTTCAAGCTTTCCTTCAAGTAGTTTTTCAGTGATTTGGCCTTCAAAAAAACACACCAACTTTGTAATGAGTGGCTGGGACCCGCTTTGGATTTGGCCTAGTGTTAGTGTAGATCCTAGAAATGAGGCTGTTTATAGCCTTGTTAGATTAAAAGAAAACTTCATAAAATTAAAAAATTCAGATTTTTCTGAAAGAATTGAAACTCTTTTGTGGCTTGCTTCCAAAAGAGTTGAGGAAGTGTCAGAATTTAATATTACTCAAGGTAACTTAAGATCTAAGATTCTTGCAGAATATTATGCTTCCATGAGTGGGGGTTTTATTTTACTTGAGGGTTATCCTTCCAAAACTGATTCTAGATATCAAAAATTCTTGAGGAAATATTCTGAGTTTTTAAAGAGGGGATTAGAAAAAGCAAATGTTGATGAGCAGGATGGAGAGTTGGGTTCAAAACTACAGGCACTTTTAAAGGAAGCACAGAAAGTTACTTTAAAATTTGATTATAATTGTGGTCTAGACATTTGTTTTTATGGCCAGGTTCCAAAAAGCGCAAATTATGAATTAAATCTGGGTTTGGAATATAAAGGACAAGAGCTTATTGAAGCTGGTGCTGTTTTGTCATCCGTTGGTCTAATGGGTGAAAAGGTTCTAGCCATTCCTCTTAAGAAGGGTCCAATTCAGAACTTGGGGGAAGTTTATTTGGAGAAGGACCATTATTATGAGCTTGAAATAGCGTTTCCTCCAGGAGAAAACCTTGTTTCAGAGGGGCCTTGGATTGAAGAAATTGAGCAGGCCCCGCCTGATTGGAATAAAATTGATTTTATAAAGACTGACTCATACCTTTTCCCACTTTTGAGTAATAAGAAATACTCTAAGGTAAGTCAAGTTATGCACAAAAAAATAAAATCAATTAATGAAAAAGGAAGCTTTAGACTTACTTTTGATTATTTGTTAGATAATGGGGATCTTGGGTATGCGGTGGTTCAGAGAGATAAGAACACAGGTAATTATATACAAGCTATGGGGGGCAGGGTTTCCCCAAATGTCAAAAGCTTTGAGAACTGTTTGAATGAAAATTGCTTTTCTACTCTTAATAAAACTTTCCAAACATCCGGTTTGGGGGAAGATGCTAGGGTAATCTTTTTTGTTGCTTCAAACAACAAGCTTTCTAAATTGGCGACTATAAAAAATGTAGCTCTAGAGCAAGTACAGGACATAGCAATGCATCTTAAAGCGGCCGGTTTTACTGATTACAAACCGTTAAGCATTAAGCCAAAGCTAGTAAAATTACGCCCCTTTTTATACAAAGTAGAGTTTGAAGAATTAACTTCTGAAATACCAGTGGTTTTTAATCAAAGCTTTCACAGAGGGTGGAAACTTTTTAGAACTGACACATGCAAGGGGTGGATTGTGGGTTTTATTCCAAGGTGCAGGTATTTTTCTTCAAATGAATATGATGAAAACCATACTCGCATAAACGGATTTGCCAATGGATGGGTAATCAAACCACAGGACTCTACAAACATAAGTTTTTATATAATTTTTGTACCCCAAATCCATTTTTTTATGAGTTTAATCTTCAGCTTAGTAGTTTTGATAGTGTTTTTACTTATCTATTTAAGGAGGAAAACCTTTGAGAGAAGGAATTTATGGACTTAATTGATAAAACAAAAACTTATCTGACAGTTACAAATATTGCAAATGCTTGGCTTTTGATTGTTGTTGTAGGTTTGTTTTTATTGTTCTTTACTCGGTTTTCTCCAATTTTAGTTCTAACCCCTCTTTTTTTGTTATGGTTTTTGCTGTTATGTATTGACCAAAAACTTTTTGTCATAAATTTGATACTTACTTTCCTTTCTCTAATTATTGCACTAATATGTCTGCTGTTTAATTTTTTATTTGTTTCAGAAGCTATGTTTTATGCATTTTTTTTACACTGTGTAATACTTATTTTGTATCAGTTAATAACTGTGCTCAGGGAAAACTAATTATGGCTTTTATAATTGGGGGTTTAGATGATCAGTTGATTCTTTTGGTATGGGCTAATGTATCAAAACTATTCTTTGCCTTTAATAACAAGGCTTTTTACGATTTCTTTCTGTATAAGGAAGTTTTTTGGCCTTTGCTAAAACCTTTTGAGACCAATGAGCCCATTTTATGGTTGGTTATGTCTTTATGCCTCTCCATATTTGGAATAAATTTTTATAACTTCTTTCTTTTGTTCACTCTTGCAGCAGCTTTTACAGCAAGTTTTTACCTTTTTAAAGAATATAAGTTTGGGTTACTCTATTCTGTTGTCTTTACTTTTTCTTCCTATACATGGTCTCATTTAGGAATACATCTGGGGCTCTCTCAAATTTGGCTACTTCCAGTATTTTACAAGATTTTTCTGGATGCATTAAAACTTAAATCTTTTCAAATTAAAAAGTTTTTTATAAGTGGAGTAATCTTAGCGTTAATTGCTTTAACCGCCAATTATTTAGCCTTTTTTATATTGCTGTCATTGTTTGCTGGAGTAGTTTTAATAGTAATATTACCGTCTAAAATTAAACTCTTTCCGGTGAGCCTGTTGGTGAAGGGGACAATGGTAACCTTTGTAGTTTTTGTTTCCATCTCAATTGCTACTTTATACCCTTTCATAAAAGCAAACTACTTTGACCCCGCCTTGAACGGCCCTAAAGCACAAATGATGGTAATAGATAGACCACTTTCAGACTTTTTCACATTTAGTACAAGACCCTGGTACTTTTTTATTCCTCCGCCGAGTAACCCAATCTTAGGGGGGCTAGGTCAAAGAATGATCTCAACAATTAAATCAACTAACTATTTTCTTGCCGATGACTATTTTGAGGGCGAGCACGCAGCAAGTTTTTATGGGTATTCTCTTTATATACTATTTGGTACTCTCTTTATTACCCTTGTCAAGAAAAAAAAAGTTCCCAAAGAATCCATATTTTGGTTGCTTCAAGCGTTGGTACTTTTTTTAATAGCACTGCCCCCTTTTATAAGTTTGAACGGTATTAAAATCTATACGCCAGGTTTCTTACTCTTCAAGTTTTTCCCTATGTTTAGGGTCTCTACCAGATTAGGAATCTTTATACTATTCTTTTGTATTCTTGCTTTGGCTGAGTTAATTAAGGTTTATTATCCTTTGGTAGTGAGAAAAAGACTTTTTGTTTTTTGTGTCTTTACGGCTTTTATAGTGTCGATTATTGAGGTTTTTGTTCCGGTAAAAATATTTAAATATGAAGATCCTCCTGACGTATATGTTTATCTAAAAGCTAAGACTGATGGATCTACCTTTGTAGTATTTCCTTATTCAAAAACAAAAGAAGCACTTTTTTGGCTTCCTGTACACCAGAAGTTTTTATTAAATCCCAGAGGTGCTTTTTTTAAAAATTTTTATTCTGAGACTTTTACTAAAGCTTTAAATACAAATGAAGGCATTTTTAAACTTAAGGATTATAATGTTAGGTATCTTATTGTGTTTAAGAATTCAAAAGAAGCTGATTTAAAGGAAATATTAACTCATCCGCTTCTTCAACTGGAAGCAGAATTTGAAGATTCCTATCTTTTGTTGGTAGGGGAGGATACCATTTATTCCCATGCAGAGGTAAGAAGTTATTGAAGCTTAGGCCAATTGCTTAGGCTTAAAGTTTATGAGAATGAATATTTATATTAAAGACTTGCTCCTTTTTCTGATGTTTTTCTCTGTACTTTTCTTTCCCTGGTTTATTGTAAATGGACTTAAGGTAAATGACCTAGAAATTCAAAGTGAAGATACAATCCCCGCACTCTTTTTACCTGTGGCACTTCTTAAAGATAAAACTATTTATCTTGATAACTACTATCAGATGATGTTAGAAAGGTATCCTCATCCTGATGATAAAAAGGCAACGTTGGGTTTGACGCCCTATTATTTAAGGAAAGTTGACAAGCATTATTTATCAGCATTTCCTATTATGGCTAGTTTATTGAGTATTCCTGTGTATTTTATTGGGTTTTTGTTGGGGGCAGACGTGTCATGGGAAAGCCTGGTGTTTCTATCAAGATTTTCAGCAGCTTTAATTATAGCTTTGTGTGGAATGCTTATGAAGAAAATAGGGGAATACTTTTTATCTAATAAGAAGGCAGCTCTGTTAAGTTTTGTGTTTGTTTTTGCAACCGTCAACTTTGCTTCAATTTCTCAGGCCTTATGGCAACATGGAGTATTAGAACTTTTCTCTCTTCTGGGGGTTTATTTTTTACTTAACTCGAATAAAAATGAAAGAAATCTGATACTTTCAGGTCTTTTTTTTGGTTTTGCACTGATTTCAAGACCTACAGGCATTTTACCTTATATTCTCTTGTACCCTTTTATTTTTAGCTTCTATAAATTGAAGGGTATTTCCAGATACTTTATTGGAAGTTTGTTACCTATAGCTTTCTTTCTTTTTTATAATCAAGTTTTTTATATGGGTATCTCTAACCAAGGTTATTCAAATCAAGTACTAGACAGCTGGAAAACACCCTTTTATTTAGGTTTTCTTGGAATGTTTCTATCCCCGAGTAAAGGTATATTGGTATATTCGCCAGTTTTTATTTTTTCTTTAGTTGGTTTTTATAGGTTATTAAAAGAAAATACCTATTCCAAGCTTGAGAAAAACCTTTTCATATTTGCAGCCATAGTAGCCTTTTTGCATATAAGTATTGTTTCTATGTGGAAGCATTGGTACGGTGGATGGTCCTTTGGTTATAGGATGGCTTCAGATATACTTCCCTATCTTAGTCTTCTTTTGATTCCTTATTTTAGCTCAGAAATTTATGAGAAATCCAAAAAATATTTTTATGCAGTTTTAATTTGGTCTGTAGGAATTGAACTTATGGGAATAGCTTTTTTTGATAGTGTCTGGCATGCAGCTTATGATAGAGGGTATAAAAATCAGTGGTGGCTCTGGTCCCTGCAAAATAGTGAAATAGTCTTTAATATTAAAAGAGTACTTGTTAAGCTTAAACTAATAAATGTAGTACTTCCTTAAAAGCAATGAAGCTTAAAAAAAGATTTGATTTGGTTGTCCTAATACTTGTTTTTTTTGTTTTCTTGGTCCCTGTATTTTATCAATTAGGGAATGATTACACTAATGTGGATCAGTTTCTTTGGTATGAAAGGTCCTTAAACTTTTATAAAGCCCTAAGAAACTTTGATTTTGCAAATACTTATCAGAAATATCATCCCGGAGTGACTGTTATGTATTTGGTAGGTTTAGGTCAGTTAGTATTTTCAAAAGTAACTACTTTTTCTTCTGATTATAGCTTTGTGCCTTATACCTCTTTTCATCTTTATAATTTCTACACCAAGTTTTTTGTTACCTTAATTTCTTATCTAACACTTTTTATGTGTTTTGTTTTAATTTACAGATATTTTGGAAAATTATTTGGATTATCTTTTATATCTCTTCTCCTATTAGAACCTTTCTTTTTAGCTAATATTAGAAATTTACATTTAGACACGCTGTTAACCTCATTTATATTTGCTTCTTTTTTGACATGTGCCCTTTGGGTAAAGGAGAGAAAGAGGGGTTTCTTAATTCTCAGTTTTATTTTTTGTGGTTTATCTTTACTAACAAAATCAATCGGGATTTTTTCATTAGTGTTAAATACTTTTGTGATTATCCACTCGAGTTTTTTCTTTAAGATCCGTAAAAAAGAGGCCTTAATAGGATTAGGATCCTTTCTAGTTGGATCCCTTCTGTTATTTGTGCTTTTGTTTCCTTCAATGTGGGTTGAACCAATCAGAACAGTAAATAAAATGCTTTATGATGGGGTTATAGACACTGGGGTTTCCGGCGGGCATACTCACTACATTAATCAGATACGGATAAGAAACCCCGGGCCTCAATTTTATTTGACTGTTGTCAAATACCGTTTTAGTGTCTACTACATTTATTTATTTTTAGTATCAGTATTGTTTCTTATGGTTTATGGTTTGGTAAGAAGGAAAACAGCCAATCAAACATTCCATTTTGCCTTTATGGCTTTGCTTTTTTTGGTTAGTTATCTATTAGTATTTTCCTATCTTGTAAAAAAAACGGACAGATACGTTTTAGTAATATACCCATTTACTGCTTATCTAATTGGTTATTTCTTTGAAGAATCCCACATTCTTAAAAAGTATGTTGGTAGGTTGGTGTCCAACTTTTTAATATTAAGTCTTTTTTTTATATTAGGATTCATTAATTTTAATCAAGTCAAGGCAGTTTATTCTGTATTTCCTAATATGTTTACTTTTTATAGTCCTTTTTTTGGCGGGATAAATCAAGCTAAAAAAGTTCTTTATCTTAACAGCGGGGGAACTGGTATGAGGGAAATAGCTGAATATCTAAATTTGCTTAATTTACCTGTTACTACCAGGGTTGGCTATTTTAATCCAGAAACTCTTCAACCTTGGACGCCTTTAAGAGTTGATAATCTGAGAGTAGAAGAGAAAAAGAAATATGATTTTATAATAATTCCTGATCAAAGAGGTAAAGAATTTACGCAAGGTTATAATCTAGTTTACTCATACAGAGTTGATACATTAAGATATTTAAGGGTTTATAAGAGAAAAACCCCTTCAGTTGAGTAGTTTAAGCTCATGGGATATTATAAAAACATGAATAAGCCTTTTTTAAAGAGCTTTATTAGAGATAAAAGAAAAGTATTTTCTTTGACTCTTGAGGTTTTAGTTTTTGTCTTAATATCATATTTTTTTGGGATAGTTACAAAGGCCAATTATAAAGAGGCATGGGAGTTTGAGACCAGCGATATGTTTCATGAGTTCCAACAGGCTAATGATGTAAGAGCAGGGCTAAATCCCTATAAAAGAATTCTTTCAGGGGACCTGCTTATTAATAAAAAATACGCAACATTATTTCCATTATATTACTATTTTTTGACCTTTGTTGGTTCTTTCTCAAATTACAATTTTGAGATTTTTATTGATCACATAAGAACAGTACTTTTTTGGTCCGCACTTTTAGGGTCAGCTTTTTTATACATTTTTTTCAGACAGAAAAATATGAAAGTCCTTGGATTTCTTGCAGTGGTGCTTTTTTTATTTAATCGATGGAGTATTAATACACTTAGTGATTCAAAACAGGATTTTATAGCAATAGCCTTTTTGATAGTAAGTCTTCATTTCTTTAATTCAAAACAAAAACTAGCTTATTTATTTTATGGGCTTTCTCTTGGGATAAAGCATCTAGGCATTTTTGTGTTCCCGCTTTTTTTGACACCCTTTATTTATAAAGAACAAAAACCCAAAAAGTTTTTTTTAAGTTTATTGTTTTTGTTCCTTCCTGTTTTGATTCCAGCTCTTCCTTTTTTATTAAATGATTACAAAGCCTTTCTCTTTTCTATGCTGTTTTCCTTTACAAGAAAGCCCGCCACAACCAGCATTCCATTTGGTTATGAGAATCTGCTTATTTTGTATAATATTGGAGTTAAAAATAATAAAGTAATCTACTACCTTATTCCTAGGATCCCATTACTGTTTTCAATGCTTTTAAATATTTATTTGTTATTTACAAAACGAATCCCTGTCTATTTTTATCCTGTTGTTTCCCTGTTTTTATTTATATCTTTTAATCCAGTCTTGTTTGATCAATATCTTACATGGGTTACACCGCTCTTGCTTATGGGTGTAGTAGAAGTATCTGCTGTCAAAAAGGAAAAGGTACATGGAAAAATATAATATAGTTTGTCTCTCAAATCAGTTTTTTGACCAAGAGTTAAAAACCAATAAATGGCATATGATGACCAGGCTTTCAAGATTGGGGCACAATGTTGTTTTTGTTGATCCTCCAACAAGGTTTGCCAGGGTTAAACGACTTTTAAAAAGAGAGCTTTCTCTATTTCACTTTCTAATAGGGCTAAAAAGACATAACGGGGGGAACCTCCTTGTGTATACCCCAATTAATTTGTTTAACTTCAGTCCTTTTTCTATTTTTAATATTCTGGTCCAAACGCTTAGAATAAATACTTTTCTGAGAAGTTTTGAGAAAAGGAGAACTATTCTTTGGGTTTATCACTTTGACTATCCCGGTCTTGAAAAGCTCTTGAAAAGAATTAACTATGATTTGTTGGTTTATGATGTTGTAGATGAATATAGTT
>ERZ1292625.1832-Hain-H41-01um-R1-1832-length-22447-cov-13_pt1 | contig 22447 bp, 20 predicted proteins | sample MGYA00564400_ERZ1292625 | MGnify/ENA primary metagenome ERZ1292625 (study PRJEB36523, sample SAMEA6512639) | groundwater metagenome | collected 2019-01-08 | study: AquaDiva: Metagenomics assemblies of 32 groundwater samples
TGAGATTCCGGTAGTTATATCGGCATAGCTTCAGGGAAATATAGAGCGCTGCAAGCAGAATGTAGAAATAACGATTGAATTAATCAGAAAAAATAGACTCTGAGAGTTTCAAAGTTGGTATAACTAAGATCCATATTCGGTTCAAATGATGATCGGCTTTATAAAATAAGATACAAAAACAGTTTTCATTGAGAAAAATAAAAAAAGATGAGTATGATGTCGCAACATTTAAATTGACTTCCATATTCCGGTTCTTTTCTACATCATCAGGAATCAGAGTGACTTTACGAATTTCACGCACCTTGAGGCTTGCCATGATTGCGGGCCAGGTCATCTGGCTCAGCGCTTGTGCCAATCTTCCCTACTATGCCCAAGCTATTGATGGGCATTTTGATGTGGTGCGCCGCTCGCAACCTATCAGCACAATTATTGCCAACCCCAATACAGATCAGAAATTAAAACACTCGCTCAGCAAAGTTGTTCAGTTGCGTGAATTTGCCAGTCGTGAATTGAAGCTGCCGGATAATCTGAGTTATACCAGCTATGCTGATTTAGAGCGCCCTTATGTGGTGTGGAATGTTTTTGCTTCGCCAGAACTTTCCCTTAAGCTCAAAGAATGGTGTTTTGTGCAAGCCGGTTGTGTCAATTACCGGGGTTTCTTTTCTCAAGCCAAGGCAGAACGTTATGCGGAGGAACTGAGAAGTGAAGGCTATGACGTCTATGTCGGTGGAGTTCGCGCCTATTCCACCCTGGGCTGGTTCAGCGATCCGGTACTGAATACCTTTATTGGTTACTCCGAACTGGATCTTGCCCGTCTGATCTTTCATGAACTGGCTCACCAGGTCGTTTATGTGCCTGGCGACAGCAGCTTCAATGAATCTTTTGCAACCGCAGTCGAACATGAAGGCGTCAGACGCTGGTATGAAAGTAATGGCACAACTTTGGAACAGACTGTATTAAACGCAAGACAAGAAAGGGAGGCTGTTTTTACCGGCCTGGTATTAAGACACCGGAAGCGATTACTGGAATTGTTTCATTCGGACTCAAGTGATGCCGAAAAGCGCGCCGTGAAAGCCCGTATTTTTGATGAGTTACGTGATGAATTCTTACGGCTGAAAACCGAAAAGCCTGAATTCAGCGTCTATGATCGATGGTTTGCACAGCATTTAAATAACGCACTGCTGGCGACAGTTTCCATTTATACCCAGTTGTTGCCCGCATTTCAGTCCATACTGATGCAACATGACAAGGATATGGAGCGGTTCTTTGATGCCGTTACAAAAATAAGCAAGCTTCCACGGAATGAAAGAAATTCATTGTTGCAGAAGGCCGCTGAAGGAAGCCCGCACTGGACTGTCGTTGAACGTTGAATTCGATACTCGATCAATAAACCCGCGCAAAGATAATAAGCAACATGCCTGCAACAACGCAACCAATCATCAACCAACCCAAACCGGTATCCTTCCTGGAAGCAGTCATCTACTGGCTCAAGCTGGGCTTTATCAGCTTTGGCGGACCTGCGGGTCAAATCAGCATGATGCATCAGGAATTGGTTGAAAGACGGCGCTGGATTTCTGAACAACGCTTTTTGCATGCCCTGAATTACACCATGGTACTGCCAGGCCCGGAAGCTCAACAATTAGCCACCTACATTGGCTGGCTCATGCATGGCACATGGGGCGGCATAGTTGCTGGCATGCTCTTTGTGCTGCCATCACTGTCCATTCTTATTGCCTTGACATGGATCTATCTGGCTTATAGTGAATTACCGGCAGTAGCGGGTATTTTGTATGGAATAAAACCGGCAGTGACAGCCATTGTTGTTTTTGCAGCTTACCGCATTGGCTCGAGGGCCTTGAAGAATAATATACTGCGCGCTATTTCAGTATTGGCATTTATAGCCCTTTTCGTGTTCAACATCCCTTTTCCCTATATTGTGCTGATGGCCGGTTTGATTGGTTATGCCGGTTCTCATTTTATGCCCGGTCAATTCCAGACCGGCGGGCATCATGAACAATCAAAAAACACTTACGGTCCTGCGCTTATTGATGATGACACCCCTGTTCCAGAACATGCCCGCTTTAAATGGAGCCGGTTCATGGCATTCACTTTGACCGGATTTCTAATCTGGGGAACTGTATTGACATTGCTTTCAGCAAATTATGGCTGGGAAAATACCCTGACACAGATGGGTTGGTTTTTCACCAAAGCTGCATTGGTTACGTTTGGCGGAGCTTACGCTGTTTTACCTTATGTCTATCAAGGGGGGGTCGAGCATTATGCATGGTTAAATGCATCCCAAATGATAGATGGACTTGCATTGGGTGAAACAACACCCGGTCCTCTCATCATGATCGTTGCCTTTGTCGGCTTTGTCGGTGGCTGGAGCAAAGAAGTTTTCGGACCCGATATGCTTTTTCTGGCGGGCATGACTGGTGCGTGCATTGCCACGCTATTCACATTTTTACCGTCTTTTCTTTTTATTCTGCTGGGTGGACCGGCTGTTGAAGCGACGCGACATGACATTAAATATACCGCGCCATTAACCGGCATCACGGCGGCTGTCGTTGGAGTGATTGTAAATCTGGCCGTGTTTTTTGCTTACCATGTGCTCTGGCCTGACGGCTTTGGGACTGCATTTGAATGGTTTTCTGCTTTGATTGGAATCGCAGCATTTACCGCTTTGTTCAAATATAAAGCAGGTATCGTCTCAGTCATCAGTGTCTGCGCCATTATTGGATTGAGCTATTCACTGTTACCGGGATAACCGCAATGATCGGATTGAACTATTCTTGGAAGGAGAATTTTTTGAGAAAGTATTTTCTATTGCTGTTAATCACCTCATCTGTTCTTATTGGGTTAACCGGCATGGCTTATGGCAATTCCAAAGGAAATCAGGATGAACTGATGATTTGTGACAGAATCCAGAAACAGGGCATCTGCGAAGAATACCGTTTAAACAGTTTATCGGCTTCTGATAAACAGTTGATGACAAAATATTGTACCCACGGAACAGGTTGTCCAGAAGAAGCGCGTGTCGGACGATGCCTCAAATTTAAAGACCCGGACGGTATTATTTCGGACAAGCATTATTATAGTGAAGTTACAAAGAAGCGTAACTTGCAGCCCTCTTTTATTAAAGAGACCTGTATCAATAATGGCGGAAAATTTCTGGATAACTGATCATTGGGTTGAATAAATTTCTCCATAAACCAACGATAGCGTTTCACAATCCCGCCCAATGACTGATATTCAAAAAATTTTAGCGTTCAGAAACTGAAATAGCCAACAACATAACTCCAATAATTATTTCTCCGATCATCCAAATTTAGTCATTTGCAAAACCACCCTGTTGGACTGGACTACCAACAGGGCAGCAAAGCTGTCTCCAAACAAATCAGATTAATCAGCCTGTCTTCTCAGGAAAGCCGGTATATCCATTGGGTCAATACCGGATTGACGCATTGCTGCCACTGTGGCATTGCTTCTTCTACCTGTGCGCATGACTGCCGGCTCTTCTACTGAATAAATTGAATCCCGGTCATCCGTTCCGGTACGGCTATGCACAACAGTCAATGGAGTACTCTGGCTTTGGCTCTGACCAACCAGATTACCTAATCCTGTCGCGACCATGGTCACACGCAGATCTTCGGTCATATTCTCATCAATGACTGTACCCACAATAATGGTTGCGTCCTCGGCTGTTAAGTCTTTAATGGTATTCATCACTTCATGCACTTCTCTCATTTTTAGTGAAGAACTGGCCGTAATGTTGACCAGAATACCTCGCGCTCCCGATAAGGAAACATCCTCTAACAACGGACTTGAAACGGCACGTTCTGCTGCCACACGGGCACGATCAACGCCTGCTGCTATCGCTGAACCCATCATCGCCATGCCCATTTCTGACATCACTGTTTTGACGTCTGCAAAGTCAACATTGACCAGCCCTGGACAATTAATGACTTCGGCAATACCGGCTACTGCGCCATAGAGCACGTCATTGGCAGCTTTGAATGCATCCAGCATGGAGATATCATTGCCTAACACCATCATGAGTTTATCGTTGGGGATCACAATCAATGAATCCACATGCTGAGCAAGCGCTTCCATCCCTGCCTTAGCGGCTATAAGGCGCTTCCCTTCAAACGCGAATGGTTTGCTGACGACCGCTACGGTTAAAATACCCATTTCCTTCGCGACCTGCGCTACCACTGGCGCCGCACCCGTCCCTGTTCCACCCCCCATGCCTGCGGTTATAAACAGCATATCCGCACCCTGAATCATCTCAGCAATCCGGTCACGATCTTCAAGCGCCGCCTCGCGCCCAATTTCAGGATTTGCCCCGGCACCCAGTCCTTTGGTAATACCCGCACCCAATTGCAATAAAGTAGGGGCCCGATTACCTTTCAATGCCTGCGCATCGGTATTCATACTAATGAACTCAACACCTTGCATTCCATTCTGGATCATATGATCCACTGCATTGCTTCCACAACCACCCACACCGATCACTTTGATGATTGCTTCTTGAGTTTCGTTATTTATGATTTCGAACATAATGTTTCTCCTTTAGTACATTGAAATTAAAGCCACCTGATTGCTAATGCCACACCTGAAATTTCTAATTAAAAATTTTTCTGAAACCACCCCTTCATTCTGGAAAAAATCTGCCTGGCCCCTCCCCCTTGTAACCTTAAGCCCTGCTGATGCTGCATCTGTTCGACACCCGCAAGAATTAATCCGATACCGGTAGAGTATCGGGGTGTATGCATCACTTCCTTTAAATTGCCATGATAATTAGGCAAACCTAATCGCACAGGCATGTGAAAGATCTCTTCACCCAATTCCACCATACCCCGCAAGGATGCAGAACCACCCGTTATCACGATGCCTGATGAAAGCAATTCTTCAAACCCGCTTCGACGCAACTCCGCTTGCACCATGCAGTAGAGTTCCTCCGCGCGTGGCTCTATCACTTCAGCCAATGTCTGCTTGGAAAGCTGGCGCGAACCTCGATTACCCACGTCAGGAACTTCTACCATCTCTTGTGTATCGGCGAGACTTCTTAATGCGCACCCATAACGGCACTTGATATCTTCAGCGCTCTTGGTCGGGGTACGTAACGCCATTGCAATATCATTTGTTATTTGATCCCCTGCAATCGGGATGACTGCGGTATGCCGGATGGCGCCATGTGTAAATACCGCGATATCGGTCGTCCCCCCGCCGATATCCACCAGACAAACACCCAGATCCTTTTCATCTTCGGATAACACCGCCATCGCTGAAGCCAATGGTTGCAGGATTAAATCCCGAACCTCCAGGCCACACCGATGCACACATTTCACAATATTCTGAGCGGCGGAAACGGCACCGGTAACAATATGCACTTTTACCTCCAGCCGTATTCCGCTCATACCCACTGGCTCACGCACATCTTCCTGGCCATCAATAATAAATTCCTGATTCAGGATATGCAGGATTTGCTGATCGGCGGGTATATTTACGGCCTTGGCCGCTTCCATCACGCGTTCAACATCTTTCTCCGTGACTTCCTTGTCCTTGATGGGCACCATGCCATCTGAATTAAAACCCTTGATATGACTGCCCGCTATCCCGGTATAAACTTCATGAATCTTGCAGTCAGCCATCAATTCCGCTTCTTCCAATGCCCGCTGAATGGCATTCACCGTTGTCTCGATATTGGCCACCACGCCTTTCTTCAATCCGCGTGAAGGGTGACTGCCTAAACCGATAACCTCAAAGCCACCTTCTGGAGTGACTTCTGCGACGATAGCCACAATTTTTGATGTGCCGATATCAAGACCAACAATCAGATTTCTATTTTCTCTAGCTTTATTCATTTAGTTACATCTCCCTGGTCTCACGTTTCTCTCCTCGTACCGGATTTACGTGGTACATGCTGTATCACTTCAGGCATGCGGATAGCAAAACCATTGGGATAACGCAAATCGACATATGCCAATGGTTGTTGCTGATTTAATCGGGCAATACTGTGGTCATATACTGAAACATAGCGTACAAGTCTTTCTTCTGTTTCATTACGCCCTAATTCCAGTATCGTTCCCGTATCCAACTGGATGCGCCACGCATAGCGCGACGTTAGGTTTATCTCCGCAATAGATTGTTGTAATGGCGCTAATATTTGACTGAAACGTTGATACCGTCGCGCCACTTCTTGGGCACTTGCTTCTTTAGGTCCGGTAAAAACAGGTAAATTTCTATCGACTGTGACGCGGAATACTTCACCGTAAGTATTTACCAGAGCATGACTCCCCCAATAAGCCAATACCTGATGTTCTTCAAGCGTTACATTCAGACCATGAGGCCACTCTCTGTTTACTTTGGCATCACGTACCCAGGGTATTTTCACAAATGCCTCGCGCACCTCGGTCAGATTCACCGAAATGAAATTCCCTTTAATTTCATTTCTGGTTATGTATTCAATATGTTCACGGGTAACATTTTGCAATTCCACATTATTTTTCTCTATGCCGTGAATAACTTGCACATTAATTTCTTTAATCGGAAATAACGGCGGCTTGATCAGCTGTAAACTGATCGCATACAACACCGCTATTGCCACTAAAGTAAACAAGATCTTCGCTAACAAATTCAAGGCGTGATGGTTATTCCACATGGGACCGCTCCAGTATTCTCACGACCAGATCCTCAAACGAAATCCCTGCCGTCCTGGCCGCCATAGGTACCAGACTATGGCTGGTCATCCCAGGGGAAGTATTCGCTTCAAGGAAATAAAACTGACTCCGTTGATTTAAGATCAAATCAACCCTTCCCCAGCCCTGACAACCCAGTACCTGATAAGCCTGTAATGCCTGAGCCTGGATCGCCGATTCCAATGCATCCGGTAAGCCGCTGGGGCAAAAATACTGCGTATCATTCGAAAAATACTTGGCCTGATAGTCATAAAGCTCACCGGCTATTTCAATTCTCACTATTGGCAGCGGTGTTTCTCCCAGAATAGCAACCGTCAATTCCTTTCCGGCAATGAATTCTTCGGCAAGTACCAAAGCATCGTGCTGTGCGGCCAACTGATAAGCCTCTGCCAGATCCTGCTTACGATGCACCTTACTCAGACCTATCGTTGATCCTTCACGTACCGGCTTAACAATCAACGGCAACCCCAATGTTTCGGCGACTTCTTCAAAATTACTGCTGGCCTGCAACAGCACATATCGGGGGGAATGGATGCCAGCAGCCTGCCACACCAATTTGGTACGCCACTTGTCCATGGCCAGTGCGCTGGCCATCACACCACTGCCGGTATAGGGCAATCCCATCCATTCAAGGGCGCCTTGTACGATCCCGTCTTCTCCAAAACGCCCATGCAATGCGATAAAGACTCGATTGAAACCTTGCCGCAACAATTCTTCCAGGGCTTGTTCTGCCGGATCAAATGGATAGGCATCGACGCCCCGTCCACGCAGCGCACCCAGAACAGCTTGTCCGCTCTGCAGTGATATTTCGCGTTCCGCAGATCGGCCACCTAGCAACACCGCCACTTTTCCAAAGTTATGCTCAATCACGATGAATAGCTCCCGGCATCACCAATAATTCGAACTTCCCGAATTAACTCAGTGCCTACCTCTTTCTTGACTTTGTCCTGGATCATCATCATCAATGCTTCGATATCCGTTGCACTGGCATTGCCCGTATTGACAATGAAATTGGCGTGTTTGAGTGAAACCATGGCGCCACCGATGCAACATCCCTTTAAACCACATGCTTCGATCAAACGTGCGGCGTAATCTCCGAGCGGATTACGAAATACTGAACCTGCATTGGGTTGATTGAGTGGTTGGCTGTCAGTACGTTTCGCCAGCAACTGCTTAATTCTTTGTTGTGATTCCAGCTGATTTCCGTGCGGCAATCTGAGATATCCGCCTGCAAACCACTCTGTCCCAACGATGCCGGTCATTTCCTGCTGAAGCATTACGCTCCGATAACCGATTTTGTAATCGGTGGGTTGCCGGATAAACACTTGACCGCTGTGATTAATAATCTGTACACGTTCAACAATTCCCCAGGTTTCTGCTCCAAAGCATCCGGCATTCATGGCCAGGGCCCCGCCCACGGTACCAGGAATGCCTACCAGAAATTCCGCACCCGTCAGATGATGCCTGGCGGCAAATCGTGCAACTTTTGCACAAGCCACACCGGCACTTGCGTAAATGAGCCCGCCCGACTGATTCTGCTCAAGCAACTGCAGATCATTTAATTGCGCATGAACCGCTACCACAGTACCTCGCAGCCCCCCATCCCGGACCAGCAGATTACTCCCCAATCCGATCACATAAACTGGCTCGCTGGATGGCAAATCCTGTAAAAAATTTGCAAGATCGTCCAGATCAGCCGGTACGTAATACCGCTCAGCATGCCCCCCGGCCCGCCAGGAAACATGTTTATTCATGGGTTCATTTGTACGCATTTCCCCGCGCATTACATGCATACCAACCTCGCCAGTCAATTGATCGGTTATTAACAGGCTGGACCCTATATTCTGTGGCAAAGCAGCCATCTCCCATAAATCCTCAGTGCTCATTGCCATTAACAACCGCCAGTCTGTTCTTTATTTGCGCAATACCGGGAGCCACCTTGGCTATAGAACCGGCTCCCATCACCAGAACGACATCGCCATCTTGGACAACATTGAGTATGGCTGCCGGTAAATCATCCACATTTTCAACATAAATCGGCTCCACTTTTCCCTGCACCCGGATCGAGCGTGCCAATGATTTACTGTCAGCCGCAACAATAGGATCTTCACCTGCGGAATACACTTCTGTTAACAACAACACATCAACCTGGGATAAAACCCGGGTGAAGTCCTCGAACACATCTCTGGTGCGTGTATAGCGATGCGGTTGAAAAACCACCATCAGGCGCCGCCCGGGAAAAGCGCCGCGAGCCGCTTTCATAGTCGCCTCCATTTCAGCCGGATGATGGCCATAATCATCAATGAGCGTAAAACTTTTCTGGATGGATAATTTAATCTGTCCATATTGCTGAAAACGTCTCTCCACACCTTTGAATTCTGACAATGCCTTGACAATGGCCGCATCCGGCACACCAATTTCATTGGCGATGGCAATGGCCGCCAATGCATTCTGTATGTTATGTAATCCGGGCAAATTGAGTGTGATATCCAGTTTGCGTGCTGAGCCATTGACACCCACCACCGCTGTAAATCTCATTTGACCGCTGCTATGCTGAATATGGATAGCGCGAACCTGCGCATCTTCAGACAGTCCGTAAGTCGTAATGGGCTTGGTAATAGCCGGCATCACTTCGCGTACATTGATGTCATCGATGCACAGGACGGCCATCCCGTAAAAAGGCAGGTGCTGTACAAATTCCACAAAGGTTTGCTTCAACCGGTTAAAGTCATGACCATAAGTTTCCATATGATCGGCATCGATATTTGTCACCACCGCAAGCACCGGTTGTAAATATAAGAATGAGGCATCTGATTCATCCGCCTCAACGACAATGAATTCGCCGCCCCCTAATTTGGCATGACAACCCGCTGCCTCCAGTTTTCCACCGATTACAAATGTGGGATCCATATCTGCCGCCGCCAATATACTGGCTATCAGACTGGTGGTGGTGGTTTTTCCATGCGCGCCTGCTATCGCTATACCGCTGCGTAACCTGAGCAATTCGGCCAGCATCAGTGCACGTGGCACGACTGGAATATTCCTGTTTCTGGCCGCGATCACTTCAGGATTGTCCAGCTTGACCGCCGTAGAGGTAACCACTACGTCTGCGCCCCCTATTTGCTTGCTTTCATGACCCACATAGACCTTAATGCCAAGACCGCCCAAACGCTGAATTACTGGGCTATCCATCAAGTCGGAACCGCTGACCTGATAACCCAGATTAACGAAAACTTCAGCAATGCCGCTCATCCCTGCACCACCAATACCGACAAAATGAATGTGTTTGACTTTATGCTTCATTCAACACCCCACTTAATTCAATACAGGCCTCTGCCACCACTCGGGTCGCCTCCGGTTTTGCCATACGGCGTGCAATCATCGCCATGCTGAGTAATTGCTCACGTGTTAAATTCGATAACAATCCAGCCAATTTTTGTGCAGTGAGTTCGCTTTGCGGCAATAACACGGCAGCACCATGATCTGAAAGTAACCGGGCGTTACTGGTTTGATGATCGTCAACGGCATAAGGATAAGGCACCAGTATGCTGGCAACGCCTGCCGCACTTAATTCCGCGATGGTCAAGGCACCGGCACGGCACAACACCAAATCACAGGTTGCATAGCGTTTAGCCATGTCATCGATAAATGCGACCACCTCTCCTTCCAATTGCAGATCAGCATAGACTTTCTTAACCGGCTTCAGATGCAATGCGCCGACTTGATGGACTACCTCTGGACGCAAATTCTCAGGTATTAATTTAAGCGCCTGCGGCACGACCGTATTTAAAATTTTCGCGCCCAGGCTGCCGCCCACAACCAGCAACTTCAGTTTCCCCTGCCTTCCCAGAAAGCGTTTTTCCGGTGCCTCTACTTGCGTAATCTCAGACCGTACCGGATTACCTGAGCATATTGTTTTTCCTTTATCTGTCAGCATCGCATCAGGAAAACCCAGCAGAATTTTATCGGCCAGCTTCGCCAGAATTCTGTTGGTTAATCCTGGCAGTGAGTTCTGCTCATGAATGACCAATGGTTTATTTAATAGCGATGCCATCATGCCGCCTGGAAAAGCGGGATAACCACCCATCCCCAAAATCACATCAGGCTTCACGCGTTGGATAATTCTGACACTCTGCCAGAACGCCTTGATCAAGCGTAGCGGCAACATAAACCAGACAGCCAGCCGCTTGCCTCGCAACCCGGAAAAACTGATCGCCTCTGTTTCATAACCATGTTGTGGCACCAGCTCTAATTCCATACCGGCCTTGGTTCCCAGCCATACAACATGCCAGCCGGATTCCCTCAGATAATCAGCTACTGCCAGTCCCGGGAACACATGCCCCCCAGTACCGCCAGCCATTATCAAAATAGTGCGGGTTCTCATGCAAGATTCCCTTTCTGACGCACACGAGCTCTGAGCTTCATACGCTAACCCCCCGCAATCGCTGACGATTTTCCCAATCGATACGCAGCAATACAGCTAATGCAATGCAAGTCGCCGTGATGCTGCTACCTCCAAAACTCAATAGAGGCAACGTTAATCCTTTGGTGGGTAAAACACCCATATTCACCCCCATATTGATCAATGCTTGCATACCGATCCAAATGCCGATACCTTGCGCCACCAGTGCCGAGAAAGGGGATTCCAATTTGGCAGCCAGACGGCCGATCACAAAAGCACGCATGATCAGCCCTATAAATAAAATGATCACCGCAACCACCCCGGCAAATCCAAGCTCTTCGGCCAGCACCGAAAGCAGGAAATCAGTATGTGCTTCAGGCAAATAAAACAATTTCTCAACACTGCCCCCCAAACCGACTCCCAACCATTCACCGCGCCCAAATGCAATCAGCGCATGACTCAGTTGATATCCTTTCCCATAGGGATCGGCCCAGGGGTCCATAAATGCCACCACCCGATCCAATCGATAAGGTGAACTTAGAATCAATCCATACAAACCGGCCGCCAGAATACCGATTAACCCAATGAATATTTTTAGACTGACACCACCCAGAAACAAGATAGACATAGCCAGTGCAGTCACCACAAAGAAAGCCCCGAAATCCGGCTCCAGTAACAACAAAAACCCTACTATGGACAAAACTGCCGTGATAGGGAGAAATCCTTTCAGCAGATAATCTAAATCAGCCGCTTTACGATTGACATAGTCCGCAGCATAAAGAATCATGAAGAATTTCATGAATTCAGATGGTTGTATATTCACAACATAGAGCGAGATCCATCGCCGGCTTCCATTGACTTCATGACCAATACCGGGAACAAGGACGAGTGCCAGCAATAAAGCGCTAACCACAAACAGATAAATGTTATATTTTTGCCAGAGCTGCATCGGCACCTGAAAAACAATGAATCCCAAGATCAATCCCACGCCTAAGTAGGCACTGTGCCGCAATAAATAATGGCCCGCGCGATCGGCGCCAAATTGCGCCTCTGCAATTGCAATCGATGCGGAATAGATCATAACCAGCCCGATACTCAGCAACAGTAGCGCCGACCACACCAGTGCCTGGTCGAAATCAGCCATGATTCTTTGTTTCTGATTGTTTGCTTGATAAATCATCCGTTAATGCTTTTTCTGTCCAAAACTAAAAAATTTATTTTCAACATCCTTGACAGCGGCGACAAACACTTCTGCGCGGTGTATATAATTTCTAAACATATCGAAACTGGCACAGGCGGGTGACAACAACACCACGTCGCCCGTTTGTGCCAATAAAAAGCTTTTCTGCATCGCCTCTTCCATAGTGACTGCAAAATGCAAAGGAACGCCGCAATCTTCCAGCTCAGAAGCAATAATTCCCGCATCCCGGCCAATCAGCACCACCGCCCGGGCATTATGGGCAACCGCCTGCCTCAGATGGGAGAAATCCTGTCCCTTGCCATCACCACCCGCTATTAAAATCACGTTTTGCTTCATGCCATTGAGTGCCGCCACTGTCGCACCCACATTAGTACTCTTGGAGTCGTCGTAGAAAGTAACGCCATTAAACGCTGCGACCTTTTCCATTCTGTGCGGCAAGCCGCGAAATTCCCGCAAGGCCGCCAGCAGCGGATCAACCGGCACCCCTAATGCTCGACACAGGGCCAATGCGGCCAATGCATTGGTAGCATTATGCAGACCATTGACAACCAGCTCTGAGGTTTTCATTAACTGTCTATCACCTTCAACCAGCCAAAGTTCATCCCCATCATGCAGGATGCCAAAATCTATTTGCGCCGGTGGTTCATCCACGCCAAAAGTGATTTGTTTCCTGCCTGCCAATGCCATGGCACAAACACCAGGATCGTCCCGGTTTAAAACTTGTATCCCTTCACTCTGCTTTTCATGTGAAAAAACTTTCGCTTTCGCCACTGTGTAATCTTGCATACCGGTATAACGATCCAAATGGTCCTCACTCAGGTTGAGTACGGTTGCCACATCCGCATTCAGGTTATGGGTCGTTTCCAATTGAAAGCTGGATAATTCCAGAACCCAGGCTTGTGGCCAATTGCCCTCATCCATCCGTTGCATCAGCGCATTCAGAACGGCTGGGCCAATATTCCCTGCCACTTCCACATTCCAACCTGCTTTCTTCAACATGGCGCCTGCCATCGCAGTTACTGTTGTCTTTCCATTGGATCCCGTGATGGCTATGACTCTTGGTTGTGGCATACCGCTCTGCTCAAGCGCCCAGGTAAAAAGAACCATGTCACCTACAACGGGTACACCACGCTGAATGGCTTGTTGCACGCAAGGATCCGACAAGGGAACACCCGGGCTGATTGCGATCATTTCTATGCCATCAAAAATCGGGGCTTCAAATTTGCCTTTGTAGCCCTGCACCGCAGGAAACGTCTCCATTATTTCCTTCCAATTCGGCGGCTCCATACGACTGTCTGCAACCCGTACTTTTGCACCCTGATGTAACAGCCATTTCACCATAGACAAGCCGGTCTCGCCCATCCCCAGCACCAATACTGTTTTATCTTGTAAATTCATCTTAGCTTTAATGTTGACAATCCAAGTAACACCAGAATGATCGTAATAATCCAGAATCTGACGACCACCTGATTTTCTTTCCAGCCTTTTAATTCAAAATGATGGTGCAGTGGCGCCATTCGAAAAATACGTTTACCCACTAATTTGAATGAAGCCACTTGCAGCATCACTGATAACGCTTCTACTACAAACACGCCACCCATGATAACCAGCACGATTTCCTGCCGCACAATGACAGTGACGATCCCAAGAGCAGCTCCCAGGGCAAGCGCACCGACATCCCCCATAAATACTTCAGCGGGATAAGCGTTAAACCATAGAAAAGCAAGCCCTGCTCCTGTCATGGCCCCGCAAAATACAGACAATTCCCCCGCATTGGGGATGTAAGGAATCCCCAGATACTTTGCAAATACAATATGCCCTGTCACATAGGCAAAAACTGCAAGCGCGCTACTGATCATCACGGTTGGCATGATAGCCAAGCCATCCAGACCATCCGTAAGATTGACTGCGTTACTGGTGCCTACAATGACGAAATAGGTCAATATGATGAAACCGGTTATTCCTAATGGAATAGCTATCTCCTTGAAGAATGGCACGATCATGTCCGTTTGCGCCGGTATTTCAGCCGTTAAAGCCAGATACACCGCAACTGCCGTTGCGATTACAGATTGCCAGAAGAACTTGACGCCTGCAGGGAGTCCTCTGGGATTGCGGTACACCACTTTCCGATAGTCATCTATCCAGCCAATCACACCAAATCCCAGCGTGGTCAGAAGCACCACCCAAATGTATCGATTACTTAAGTCGGCCCATAGCAAAGTAGTCAGTACGATCGACATCAATATCAAGGCGCCGCCCATCGTCGGCGTTCCCGCTTTCACAAGATGGGTCTGAGGGCCATCATCACGCACGGATTGTCCAATTTTGTAAGCAGTCAACTTACGTATCATCATCGGGCCAATAATGAATGAAATGGCAAGCGCTGTCAGAGCAGCCAGCATGGTACGCAAAGTAATATAACCAAACACATTAAACACACGGATGTCCTGAGCCAACCACTGAAAAAACGCTAGCAGCATAAAAACTCCGGCTGTTGTAATTGATCACTCAACATTCTGTTCATTTCTTCTACGTGCATTCATTCATTTTTAAAAACATTAAATCGCCAGTTGCCTGACCACTCGCTCCATTTGCATAAAGCGCGATCCTTTTACCAATAGCGTGACATCATCCGCAAGCAAGCTCTCGGCCGCATTCAGTAATTCATCTAGCGTGTCAAAATGACGCGCACCTTTACCAAATTCTTCTGCAGCATAAGCGCTTAACTCACCCAGAGTCAGCAATTGATCAAGCCCCGCATTGCGCGCATCTCTCCCGATTGTTCGATGTAAATCAACCGCTGATTTACCCAGTTCTCCCATATCGCCCAGCACCAGTATTTTTTTTCCTTTTGTTGACGCCAAAACTGCCAAAGCAGCGCGTACCGACTCTGGGTTTGCGTTGTACGTGTCATCGATTAATAGTGCATGATGCAAGCCGGATTTCTTCTGCATACGCCCCTGCACGCCCTGAAAACACTCCAATCCCGCTGCAATCAACTCTTTCTTGATCCCTAACGCGGTAGCCGCCGCAGCGGCTGCCAGTGCGTTATAGATATTATGCACGCCCGGCGCCTGCAAATTCACAGCCTCGATACCATCCGGCAGTCTCAACTGAATGCTGCTCATCATTGGATTAACTTGATATTCTGCGCTCACCTGAGCCTTCGCGCGCAAACCAAAATCCACTGTACGATGCGAGCCGGCATATTTGCGCCACAAAGATGCGTACACATCATCCGCATTGATAACCGCCGTTCCCTGCTGATCCAATCCTTCAAATATCTCAGCTTTGGCACGCGCCACAGCCTCAACCGAACCCAATCCTTCAATATGTGCAGCGCCCGCATTGGTAATGAGCGCAATAGCCGGCTTTGCCAGTTGTGTCAGATAGGATATTTCTCCCACATGATTCATACCCATTTCAATAACCGCGTATCGATGCTGCTGGCGTAATCTCAACAACATGTGCGGCACGCCAATATCGTTATTAAGGTTGCCTTCCGTTGCCAATACATAATCCAATCGCTCATTGGTTTCAACTGGCACATCAGCGGTCACCTGGCGCAATATCGAAGCAATCATCTCCTTGACCGTAGTCTTGCCATTACTGCCCGTGACTCCAATCACCGGCAGCGCAAAACGACTCCTCCAGTACGCCGCCAGTTGCCCCAAACCTAATCGCGTATCTTCAACCCGAATCAGAGGAATACCGGTCGAAAGCTCCACTTCCTGCCTGATCATGGCGGCAGCAGCACCTTTCTCTTCAGCACTACCCACAAACCGGTTGCCATCAAAATTTTCTCCCGTCAAAGCAACAAACAAATCCCCTCGCTTTAACGTGCGGCTATCTGTGCTCACACCGGTAAATAACACATCCCCCCTGCCCAGCCAATCGGCATGTAACACATGGGCGGCTTCCTTTACCATCATCATTCCTGCCCTCGCACTTTCATAGTCAGATTCTTCAGTACTTGCTGTACAACTTCAGCATCACTAAAAGAAATCTTCTGCCCCCTAATTTCCTGAAATTTTTCATGTCCCTTACCTGCGATCAAGACAATATCGCCTGTATGTGCATTGTCGATTGCCTGATAAATGGCTAATGCCCGATTAATCTCTATCTGATAATTCTTTGTATTCGCTCCGGTTGCTATCTCTTGAATAATGCCAAGAGGATCTTCTGTACGTGGATTGTCGCTGGTAAAAATGACTTCGTCTGCCACGCGAGTGGCTACTTCACCGATCATCGCGCGCTTCCCTTTATCCCGGTCACCCCCGCAACCCACGACACAATACAGATGAACATTCTGCATGGACGCTTCCTTGCTTTGATTCGTGGCGCGCAAAAGTTCGCGTAGCGTGCCAAGCACTTTCTCCAGCGCATCGGGAGTATGCGCATAATCCACAATAACAACGGGCTGATCACCGCCCCCATATTTTTCCATTCGTCCTGGAATGGGTTGTACATTCTGAAGTGACCGGACTGCATCTGACAGCCCGATACCCCCTGCCAACAAAGTTGCCACGACAGCCAGCAAATTGGATGCATTAAATTTACCCAGCAGACCAATTCTTAGATGTTCACGGCTATCTTCATAGTCAATATCAAACTCCATGCCTTCGATATCAGCTTTAAGATTTGAGCCATAGACCATCTTGAAATGATTTGAATAGCACCCTATCTCTGGATACCTGAAACCATAGCCAATGATTCCTGTCGCTTTATCAGCCAATTGCCGTGATAGCTCAACACCCAGCACGTCGTCCATATTAATGACTGCATACTTCAGCCCCGGCCAAAAAAATAAACGCGCTTTGGCGGCTGCATAAGCATCCATATCCTGGTGATAATCCAGGTGATCACGCGACAAATTGGTGAGCACAGCAACTGAAAACATTGTTCCGTTGATACGCCCCTGCACTATGCCATGCGACGAAACCTCCATCACCACACCATAGGCACCTTGCTGTTTAAATTTTGCCAACGAGCGCTGCAACGTAGTTGCATCAGGCGTTGTGTTCTCAGCCGCCGCCAGTTTGCCACCAAAACCGTTCCCCAGCGTTCCCATCACGGCTGTTTTCTTATCCAGGCTTGCCATGGCTTGCGCATACCAATGACAACAGGATGTTTTGCCGTTGGTGCCTGTAACCCCAACCACCCATAATTCTTGCGAGGGACCACGATAAATATAATTGGCGATGAAACCTGCTTTAGCCTTAAGTTCAGTGACAGGCAATGCAGGGATACGCCATTCAGGATTCCACGGGAAATTCTGCGGATCCCACAATACTGCATTTGCACCGGCTGCTATCGCTTGCGGGATAAATTGCCGTCCATCATTTTTTTCTCCTGCATAGGCCAGAAACGTATCACCCGGTTTTACCTGCCGGCTATCCGCCACAAGATTCTCAATAAGCACACCCATATTATCCAGCAGGTGATAATCAAATAATTTTGATGCTTTTCTTTTGACGGTTATCAAACTCATCCTTCATCATCCATTTCTGGTGTCGCTGTAAATGTAATCACATTATTGGCAGGCGCATCCGGTGGAATATTCAGAATGCGTAAAGCACTGGTCATTACCTTATTAAAGACTGGAGCGGCCACGGCACCCCCAAAATATTTTCCTGCTGAAGGCTCATCAATCATCACTGCAATGATCAAGCGTGGATTTGATGCCGGCGCATAACCCACAAAAGTTGAAATATAGTGTTTCTGAGCATATTGACCATCAATCAATTTATGCGCCGTGCCTGTTTTGCCGGCGACACGATAACCATTAATTTGCGCCAACGGCGCCGTTCCACCCGGCTTAGTCGCCATCTCTAACATGTGATTCATAGCCAGTGCAGTATCGCGAGAAATCACCCGTTGCCCCATGACCGGCATATTTTGCTTCAGCAGCGATATCGGCTTTAACTCGCCTCCGCTGGTAAAGATCGTGTAGGCACGCGCCAATTGCATCAAACTGGTTGAAATTCCATGGCCATAGGACATGGTGGCCTGCTCGATAGGACGCCATGAGTTGTATGATCGCAATATGCCGCTGGCTTCTCCTGGGAAACCTGAATTCGTCAGCATTCCAAACCCTGAACGATTAAACATCTCCCACATCGTTTGCGGCGCCAGCGACAAAGCTATTTTTGCTGTGCCTACATTACTGGATTGCTGGATTACCTGAGCGACCGTCAATTCGCCTTTATTGTTGACATCGCGTATGGTTTTTCTACCCACTCGCAGCATACCCGGCGATGTTTGCATCACCGTATTGGAATTTACCATTCCCACTTCCATGGCTATCGCTACGGTAAATGGCTTTAGAGTAGAACCGGGCTCAAAAGTATCAATCAATGCCCGGTTACGTAATCTTTCATTGCTGATGGTTGACCTTCTGTTTGGGTTGTAAACCGGCAAATTGGTCAGCGCCAATATTTCACCGGTCTGCGCATCCAGAACAACAATGCTGCCGGCCTTGGCTTTATTGATTTGCACTGCCTCTTTTAATTCCGCATGCGCGCGATACTGAATTCTTCTATCTATCGATAAAATCAAATTCTGCCCTTGTTTGGGCATGCGAATTTTTTCAATATCCTCAATAATTCGCCCTTTATTATCCTTGATCACGCGACGATGGCCCAATTCGCCAGCCAATGTTTCCTGCCAGCCACGTTCGACCCCTTCCTGACCTTCGTCATTAATATCCGTAAAACCCAGCACATGCGCTGCAAACTCCCCTTCCGGGTAATAGCGTTTGGATTCATGAGCCAAATAAATACCAGGAATCTTTAATTTCATGATCCGCTCGGCCACATCCGGCACCACTTGCCGTTTCAGATAAACAAACCGGCTGCTCTCCCTCTTAATACGATGCTCTATTTCAGCGACATCTGTTTCAAGCAAATTAGATAATTGTTTTAACTGTTCCGGCGTTATCTTTATTACTTTCGGATCAGCATACACAGATGCGACCGGCGAACTGATAGCCAGTATCTGCCCATTCCGATCGGTAATCATGCCACGATCCGCATTCATTTCCACAACCCGGCTATAACGCGACTCCCCCTTTTCCTGCAGAAAATCATTATGCATCCCCTGCAGATAGGCAGCACGCCCGACCAGGCTGATTAAACCCAAGACCAACAAGCTGAATAGCAAGAATGAACGCCATGCCGATAATCTAATTTGTGGCACTTCATTTTTAATCATGATCCAGATCCTTCGAACCCGATCGAGTTTCTGCCGCGCCTATCGACACAATTTGTATACTTGAAGCAGCCGGTACCATCATATTTAAATGCTCTCTTGCAATATGTTCGATACGTCCGTGCATAATCAGCGTGCTTTGCTCAAGCTGTAATCTTCCCCATTCCACATCCAGCTTCCGCTCTATCTCTTTTTCATTCTCCAACGCCATAAATAGTTTACGGGCGGTATGCTGCGAGGTCACAATGCCCAGCGCACATGCGATCAGCACCAAAACAAAGAAAATGTTCAATTTGAACATTCAGATTACCCATTTAATGTCATTCTTTCTGCCACACGCATGACAGCACTCCTTGCCCGCACATTCCCGGTCACTTCATTTTCACTCGGACGCACCGCTTTTCCGATCAATCTTAATTTTTGTTTGCTAAACCGTTGCAGATCTTTTTCCCTCACCGGCACTCTGCGTGGCAGTTCGTCTGAATTTGCGGCTGCCCGCATGAATTGCTTGACCATCCGATCCTCCAATGAATGAAAGCTGATGACCACCAATCTTCCACCCGGATTTAATAATTCAACACACTGCGGCAAGACTAACGACAATTCCTCAAGCTCCTGATTGAGATGAATCCGTATCGCCTGAAAAGTGCGCGTCGCCGGATGCCGCATATTTTCCCACTGACGCTGGCGCGCACGCACGACCGCTGAGACAATCTCGGCAAGTTGTGATGTGGTAACAATAGGCTGCCGCGTTCTTGCCACAATAATCGCTCTTGCAATCTGCCTAGCAAACCGTTCTTCGCCATATTCTTTAATCACCTTTTCCAATTGATCTTCTGTTACGGTAGCAAGCCACTCTGCTGCAGTCTGCCCACTACTGGTATCCATGCGCATATCGAGCGGCCCTCCGGAGCGGAAGCTAAATCCGCGCGAAGCTTCTTCCAATTGCGGCGAGGACACCCCCAAATCCAACAACACGCCATCAATCTTTGTCATACCCATTTCCTGCAACATCCGTTGCATTTTGGAAAAACCGCCATGCCTGATGCAGAACCGCTTATCTTTAATGGTCTCACCCGATAAAACTGCAACAGGATCTTTATCAAAAGCAATTAATCTACCCCGTTCACCCAGCCGGGACAGTATCAGACGGCTATGCCCGCCCCGTCCAAACGTACCATCCACATAAATACCCTCTGGTTTTATCGCTAAGGCTTCGACCGCTTTATGCAACAATACCGTAACGTGCATCCGCGCCTTTTTACCACTTCATCACAGCGAAAAACCATCCAGCTCATGCGGCATATCGCCATCCTTAAAAGCCAGCGCGTTTTCAATCTGCAAATTCCATTGCCCCTCGTCCCATAGTTCAAATTTCGCACCTTGACCCACCAAAACCACTTCTTTGGACAAACCGGCAAACTGACGTAGCGGTGGCGACACCAGGATACGTCCAGCCGCATCCATCTCGACATCGCTGGCATTACCTACCAGCAATCTCTGCAAACCACGTGTTTTTGGGTCAAAACTGGAAAGACTATTGAGTTTTTGTTCTATCGGTTCCCAGGCTGGCTGAGGGTAAATCAATAAACATTTTGACGGGTCAACGGTGACAATCAGGCAGCCTGCACAAGAAGACATCAGTACATTACGGTATCTTGCGGGTATCGCAAGCCTACCTTTTGCATCCAGACTAAGTTGCGTGACGCCACGAAACATGCTGTCCTCTCATTTTACGGAAAATTAACTTGGGTTTCAAACGACATATCCCACATTCCCCCACTTCTTCCCACTTTAATCAAAAAATACGCACTAGTCAAGCAAGAATATGGATATTTATATTGATATGACAAAGACTTAAAGATGAAATTGATTGCTGTTTTATAGATAATAAAATATCTAAATAAATAAGATAGATAGACGAACAACTGAATGTGAATTATTAATTTTATTTTGATAATATTCTTGCATAAGCTTGTTTACCCATAAAAAAAATTGCACACTTCCCTCGTTTAACAATCCCACTTCATCGGAAATATGACACCCGCATATTGGCAACAGGCGAATCATGAACTAGCTGCACGCGATCATGTCATGCGCCGTTTAATTCAACATTTTGAAGGCGCCTCACTGACATCACGAGGTTGCGCCTTTACTACTCTGGCACGCTCAATTGTTGGGCAGCAGATTTCAGTCAAAGCGGCTGAAAGCGTATGGCAGAAAGTGATTAGAACTATTCCTGATATGACACCGCGTTCTCTTTCTTCAGTGGAACAGGATTTATTGCGAGCCTGTGGATTGTCCTCGAGAAAAATAACCTATCTGCAGGATCTGTCTCAACACTTCATGCATGAAACGTTAAATGAAACCACGTGGTCAGAAATGGATGACGAAACCATCATCGCTCAACTGACAAAAATCAAAGGAATCGGGCGTTGGACAGCGGAAATGTTTCTGATCTTTCACATGCAGCGTCCGGATGTTTTACCATTGGACGATATCGGATTACAACGCGCGATCAGTCGACACTACTATGGCGATCAATCCGTGAACAAAAGAATGATAATTGAACTGGCAAAACCCTGGCAGCCCTGGCGCTCGGTAGCCACCTGGTATTTATGGCGCAGCCTTGATCCGTTACCGGTAGAATATTAAGAATGTTAAAATCCAAATCACATTTCACACATAGTATTCAATGACCTCTGCATACTTCGATCACAACGCCACCACGCGTATTGATGACACAGTGCTGGATGCCATGTTGCCCTATTTCCAGCAGGAATTCGGCAATGCTTCCAGCCGCCATGCCTATGGGATAGTTGCCCGGCGTGCGATTGACAAGGCGCGCAAGCAGGTGGCAGATGCGGTAGGGGTGCAGCCGGTGCAGGTGATCTTTACCAGCGGCGGCTCTGAAGCCAATAATCTGTTTATTCG
>ERZ1292625.1835-Hain-H41-01um-R1-1835-length-22380-cov-22_pt1 | contig 22380 bp, 15 predicted proteins | sample MGYA00564400_ERZ1292625 | MGnify/ENA primary metagenome ERZ1292625 (study PRJEB36523, sample SAMEA6512639) | groundwater metagenome | collected 2019-01-08 | study: AquaDiva: Metagenomics assemblies of 32 groundwater samples
ACCACGACGACGCTCGATTATACTACCTTGAGGATTGCGGCCTTATTGATATAAAAGAGCGTGCTTTTTGATCGTATGCGCAGGAATTTGTCCGGCAGGTTCAGGCAGTCGGAAAGCCTGGACCGCTCCTCGGGCACCTCGGCCAGGAGAATGCCCCGCATCTCGTTCCCGTTGCGGAAAACCACCGTGATCTCTTCCCGCTGCAGGAGATCGAGGGGAAAGGAGCTGTCGTCCCTATCGGCTTCATATTCCATTTCCACGGTCAGGACGCTTGCCTTGTTGATACATTCGGTCTGCCCCGTCCGGTCCGGGAGGAACGGGAAAAACCGGCTGTGATCCTCGAGAAAGGCCGCAACGGCCCGGTAGGCCGGGACCCCGTCGTGCACGGGTTCCAGAAAAATGGTCCCTTCCACGGCCGCGGCCGGCTCCAGAAGGAGGACCACGCGCTGACGGCGTTTTGGCACGGCAAATGTTCGGTCCACGGTCTCTCTCCTCCCTTCCTTATTCTACTCTCCGGAGAGCGCCATGTTGAGGTTAATGCCCCGGGATTTCAAGAGTGACAGGAAGCCTGCCTTGTCGATGGCTTTGATATACGCCTCTTCGGGCGCGACCTTGCTCTCCACTACCAGCTTGAAGAGGGCGTCGTTCAGCAGGACCATGCCCTGCGCCTTCGACGTCTGGATGATGGACGGGATCTGGAAGATCTTTCCTTCCCTGATGAGGTTCGATACGGCGTTCGTCACGAAGAGGATCTCCTGGGCGGCCATCCTGCCGCCGCCGATCTTCTTGCACAGCGTCTGGGCGATGACCCCCTTGAGGGAGCTGGAGAGCATGGTCCTGATCTGGGCCTGCCGGTCAGCGGGGAACTGGTCGATGATCCGGTCCACCGTGGACGCGGCGGTCGTCGTATGGAGGGTGCCGAAGACGAGGTGGCCCGTCTCCGCCGTTTCGATGGCGATGGAGATGGTCTCGAGGTCCCGCATTTCGCCCACGAGGATGATGTCCGGGTCCTCGCGGAGCGCGGCCCGCAGCGCGTTGCTGAAGGACTTCGTATGGACGTGCACCTCGCGCTGGTTGATGAGGCACTTCTTCTTCCGGTGGACGAACTCGATGGGGTCCTCGATGGTGATGATATGGAGGCTCCGGTTCCTGTTGATGTAGTCAATGAGGGCGCAGAGCGTCGTGGACTTGCCCGATCCCGTGGGCCCGGTAACGAGCACCAGCCCCTTGCTCAGATAGCAGAGGTCGAGCACCTCCTTGGAGAGGCCGAGCTTTTCGGCGGTCACGATCTCGATGGGGATCTGCCGGAACACGGCGCCCATACCGAACCGGTCGCTGAACACGTTCGCCCGGAACCGGGCAAGGCCCGGTATCTCGTAGGGAAAGTCCGTGTCGTGCATCGCCTCGAACTGGGCGCTGTTGTGGTTCGGCATGATCTCGTGGAGGAGCTTCTTCAGCCGCTCCGCGGTGATGACGGGCTGGTTCGGCATATCTATCATGTCTCCGCTTTCCCGGATCATAGGCTTATGATTTGAGGTCAGGTGGAGGTCGGACGCGCCCATCTCCACCATTTTGCGGAACAGGGCGTTGAGCTCCGGCTCTCCCGGCGCCGCTGTCTTTGCGGCGACGGCGGGCGCCGGGCTCACGGCGGGAGCCGCGCCAAGGGCCGCTACGGCGCATCTGATCACCTCTCCCTGGCAGGTGTACGAGACCGTGTGCTTCCTGTCGCCCAGGACGTATTCGAAGGCGGCCTGCTTCCCGTTCCGGACATCATCCTTTTTCTCCGCAGGCGCAATGTCCGTGATGAGCATGATGATCTGCTGGGAAGAGAGCTGCTGGTTCACCATGACCCGCGAGCTGCCGTTATTCTTCAGCAGGGGCTCTTTCTTCGTTTCCAGGAGGAGTTCCTGGCCGGGCAGGAGACGTTCTATCAATTTATCGATGTGCGCCATGGGGATGGGTCCTCTCTGCCTATAATAGAGTAATTCAGTTGTGGACAGTAGAATGTCGGATTTGTCCGATGGGATGACCGGCACCTGCCGGAGAAATGAACAGCGCCCGGGTGATGATCGAGGCCGACTCAAACAACATGTTTTGGATTATACCACTTTTTGTTGAATTGTCAAGGGAGGGTGTTTTTTAATTAGAGGTCGGTAAAAAAAATCGCTGCGCAGGTTCTGCGCAGCGACGGATACAAAGCAGAAAAAGATTTTCTACTTCTTGAACTCTACGATATCACCTTTTGCCAGGGTGTCGACGCTCTTCCGAACGACGGCGGTGGCGGTGTGCTCCTTCACGAGGAACACCTGCACCTCGCCGATCAGTTTCCGGGGTTGGTCCCGCTCATCGGACTCGAGGTACACCCAGAACCGGTCGCCGGGCTCCACGCCGTCGGCCGTTCCCCGGTCGAGGTACACGATGTCCGTCTGGGCATTGATGGTGCGTCCGTCCAGGACCTCGATGATATAGCCGGAAACGTCCTTGCTCCTCTGCCGGCCTGATTCGTACAGCAGGGTCGGTTCCTGATAGGGCGTGAGCAGGTTGTCTTTCTCGATGGCGTCGAAGGAGATCGTTATCCGCGCCGTGAGCACCCCGCCGGCCGGGTCCTTGGCCGCAACCTGGAGGATCCCCATCACCTTGATGAGCCTGCCGTAGCTGTCTCCCGTGACGGGATGTTTGACCTTTTTGAGCGGTTGATAGATGAGGAACTTGTCGCCGACCTGCACGTCGCTTTTGGATGGAACGGCGATATAGACCACGTCATCGTACCCGAAGATGGTCTTGGGCTCCAGCGAGCCCGTGATCCTGTCGTCGGACTCGTCCTCGCCGAGGAAGCCCGCGTTCAGCATGGTGTATTTGTCGATAAGCGGGACGGCGGCCTCTTCAGGCAGGATGATCTTTCTCGGCGCCGGCGTCTCTTCCTCGGGTGTCGGTGTCGTCGGTTTGGGTCTCGGCCTCAGGGGCAGGGGCGCAACGGCAGTCTCCCCCGGAACCTCTTCTTCCGCAGCCTGTTCCTCAGGGGCCTCCAAGGCCCGTTCGATGGGCGCAAGACTGGGTATGGTGAGCTTGTTCCCCGGATAGATAAGATCGGGATTGGTTATGTAAGGATTGACCTTCCAGATGAGGGGCCAGAGGAATGGGTCCCGGAGAAAGGAAGTTGAAATGTCCCAGAGCGTGTCGCCCTGCCTGATGATGTATTTTCCCTCGGCGTCTTTTGTTCGCCCTGCCGGGGAAACCGCTGCGGCCTGGTCGGCTGCCGCTCCCTCGGCGCTTTGCTCCGGCACAACCAGTTCGCCCTGCTTCGATGCCGGTTGTTCGCCGGCGGCATTCTCCGGTACGGACAAGGGCTGCTGCGGGGTCTGCTCCTGGACCCACGCCGGCGACGGAAAGATCAGGAGAGCAAGCACGAGTGAGAACGCATTGATGAACGTATGCGTCCGTCCGGTCATTGCAGCGGCCTCCTGACGGGCTTCTTCTTTTTGACGGGTTTCTTTTTTTTCTTCTTCTTCTTTACCGGCTTCGGCGCGGGCTTTTTCTCCGTCTGGATCTGCTTGGTTTCGTCGGGCTTCGGCTCCACCTGGGGAAGGGGTCTCACCGGCTGGCCCTCTTCGAGACTCATGATTTTCGAGTTGAGGGATTCGATGGTCGTCAGGGACTCGTCGAGCTTCTGCTTGGTGTCGTTCTGCACCTTCTGCAATTCGAGGAGTTGTTTCTGGAGGAGCGTGATCTGTTCTTTTGTCGGGTCCTGCGGCGGCGGTTCAACGGGCGCGCATGCCGCCGCGAGCAGGAAAGCAGGTATGGAAGCAACGAGCAGAAGCCTTGCACGGTAATTCATTCTACAGCCCCCTTTGGGTACTCCCCCGGTCTCCCGCCGGCTTCGCGAGAGAGACCTTGCGTTCATTAAAAGATAGCCGAGAAACCTCTTGTTTGTCAAGAGAATAAATAAAACCGGCCTTGCTTTTGGAGGGGGTTTTTGGTATTCTGCCGCTATCATGAAAACACGGGGCACAGAGGGGCAGACGGGATTAAAGCGGGTTCTCTACCTCGCCGGTTTTGCGCTCCTCACCGCCGCGGCGGCGGCGCTCCAGATACGGTTCCGGGGCTTTGAAGGGCCGCTGTCGGACTACATCCTCATCTTTGTCCTCACCATTGCGAACTTTCTCCTGCTTGCCGCGGTCATTTTCATGACCGCACGGAGCCTCTGGAAGCTCTCGGAGGAGCGAAAGGGGCGGGTCCTCGGGGCGAAGTTCAAGACCAAGCTCGTGGCGGCCTTCGTCGGCCTCTCCTTCATCCCGACCATCCTGCTGTTCATCATCGGGAGCGGACTGTTCACGAGGAGCATCGAGAGGCTCTTCAGCCTCAGGGCCGAAAGCTCGCTCCTGGACTCGGTGGCCGTGGCGCAGTCGTACTATGACCGGCTCCAGACCCAGGCGCTCGACTTCGGTCGGCACATCAGCGCGCAGATGGCCGACGAACGGCTGCTGCACCGGTTCGAGCCCGCGGCGCTCAAGGAGTACTTCGGACGGAAGGCGGGAGAGTACGGACTGGGCGCGGTGGAGCTCTTCACGTCCCCGGAGGAACGTGGTGTGGAGGCGGTCACCGGACAGTTTCCGGCGCGGACGTTCACGGCCACGTCTCGCGACCTCGTTTCCCGGGCGTTCGCGGCGGAGGAAGCGGCCGCGGTGAGCGACATCGGCAGGAAAGGGGAGATCGTGCGCGCCGTCGTGCCGCTCTATGCATCGGGCGATGCAGGCAAGATCGCCGGCGCCGTTGCCGTGAGCTATTACGTTCCTCCGGACCTGAAGGGCAAGCTCGATGAAATGCGCGCGGGATATACGGAGTACCGCTCCTCCCTTTCACACAAGGACCCCATCAAGCGCGCCTATCGTCTCGGGTTTCTCGCGGTGACGCTCACGCTTCTGCTCGCGGCCATCTGGGTCGCGCTCCGCGTTGCTTCGGGGATCACGGTGCCCATTCGCAAGCTCGCCGAAGGCACGGTGGAGGTGGCCCACGGGAACCTTGACTACCGCATCGACGAACAGTCGGGCGACGAGGTGGGAATGCTCGTTGAATCGTTCAACCGGATGACGGCGGACCTCAAGAACTCTCACGAGCAGATCAGGCAGGAAGCTGAATATAAGGAAACGATCCTCTCGAACATCGACACCGGCGTTGTGTCCCTGGACCGAGGAGGGAGAATCACCACCATCAATCCCGCGGCCAAGAAGATCCTCGGCATCCGGCCGGCGGACGTGCTCGGCAGGCGATATGACGAGGCCTTCAGCTTCATAGACCTCGACCCCATCAGGGACCTCTTCCGCGGGCTGGAAGAGGGCCACGGACGGGCGGAAGAGGAGATTTCCCTTACGGTGCACGGGAGGACCCTCACCCTCAGAATGCGCGTGTCCACGCTCAGAGACGGCCAGGGCGCGCTTCTCGGCTCGGTGGTCACCTTCGACGACCTGACGGACCTTCTCCGGGCCCGGAAGGCCGAGACCTGGCAGGACGTGGCAAGAAAGATCGCCCACGAGGTAAAGAACCCGCTGACGCCCATCAAGCTTTCCGCGGAGAGGCTCCGCAAAAAATTTCTTGAGGGCGCCGCGGATTTTAACGCCGTCTTCGATGATTCCAGCAGGACCATCATCCAGGAAGTGGACGGCCTCAAAAGGCTCCTTGACGAGTTTTCGGAATTTGCGCGGCTGCCGCGGCCCAATCCGCTGCCCCACCCCATCGCTCCGCTCATCGAGGGCGAGATCCGGCTCTTTGCCGGCGCGCACAGGGACATCGAGTTTATCAGGGACCTTCAGGCCAGCCTCCCGGACGTCCCCATCGACCACGACCAGATGAAGCGCGTCTTCATCAACCTCTTCAAGAACGCCGTGGAGGTCATGGACGGGAAGGGTCGGATATGGGTTTCCGCGCGGCTTGCCCCTGCGGAAGGGATGGTCCGGATCGAGGTCGCCGACAACGGGCCGGGGATCTCCTCCGAAGACGTGTCGCGGCTGTTCGAGCCCTATTTTTCGCGCACGAAAAAGGGAGGGGGCCTGGGGCTGGCCATCGTCGAAAGGATCATCGCCGACCACAGCGGCTCGATCCGCGCCGAGCAGAACCATCCCCAGGGGGCGAAGTTTGTCATTGACCTGCCGGTGGGGCGGGGGGTGTAATAACGAGTGCTGAGTTTTGAGTTCTGATTGGTTTTTTCCATTCCGCATTCGGCAATCCGAAATTGACTAGAGGAGGTTTTAAATCTTGGATACAGCATCAACGATACTGATCAGCGTTATTGCCGTGTACCTTCTGTTCAAGCTGTTCGGATTTCTGGGACGCCTGGGCATCAAGCAGCTCTCGGCCCAGGAACTGGACCAGAAGAAGGGCGCAGTGATCATCGACGTTCGGACGAACAAGGAATACGGCCAGGGCCACATCCCCGGCGCGGTCCATGTTCCGCTCGCCGACGTAGGCACGAAGGTCAAGAAGCTCAAAAAGGACAAGGAAATCGTCGTCTACTGCCAGAGCGGGAACCGGAGCATCTGGGCCATCAAGCGGCTCATCGGCATGGGATATACCCATCTCTACAACCTTAAGGGCGGCTACGGTGCCTGGAAAAGAATTCATCGCTGAGCTGAAGACGGACTATCGCGCGAAGAGGCCCCTGATCACCGCGCGGCTGTCGGAGTTCAAAGAGGTCTACGAGAAGGGCGACCGGGCGATCTTCGAGGAGCTCTGCTACTGCATTCTGACCGCCGGGAGCAGCGCCAGGATGGGCATGCGCACCGTGGAGGCGCTCAGGGACATTCTCCACGCAGGCGGCGAGCGGGAGCTCCAGCAACGGGCGGAAAAAAACCGCGTACGCTTCTGGCGGATACGGCCGTCGTACATCTACCAGACGAGGGAGCACCTCCGGGGCCTCTGTGGCCTGGAGCTGAGGAAGCTCATCGATTCCTTCGCCTGTCCCCAGGCGCGGCGCGATTTTTTCGCGCGGAGCAAGGCGATCAAGGGGCTGGGATACAAGGAGGCGAGCCACTTCCTGAGGAACATCGGCTTTCGGGGCTACGCCATCCTGGACAAGCATATCGTCAACAGCCTGCGCGAGATGGGCGTCATCACGAAAAAGTTACGGCCCACCACGCGGGCGGGGTACCTGGAGATCGAACAAAGGCTCGCCCGCTTCGCCGGGGAGATCGGGATCGACATGGACCATCTGGACCTGCTCCTCTGGTCGCGGAAGACGGGGGAGATTTTGAAATAGGGTGGAGTATGGAGCAAGCCGACCATGTCGGCGTTCCTGACGGCAACGCGGTTGCCTTGGTCCAAATGCACATGAAAAAGATCATCTTCCTCTCCATACTGGTCATCACCGGCATCCTCTTCGGCGGGCAGATCAAGAGGGCCTTTCTGAGCCTCCTGATCCTCACGGACAGCGTGCGCCCGCCGCAGAAGGCGATCATGGGGAAGATCATCCCCGGCCCCGCAGTCAAGGCGATGGCAATTCCCGCGAACGGAAAAACGCTTAAGGCCGACCTCTACGCGCCGAAGTCGGGCGGCAGGCACTTCCCCCTTCTCCTCGTGCACGGCATCAACCCCACGGGCAAGGACGACGACCAGCTCGTGCTCCTGGCAAAGAACCTGGCACGGGCGGGATTTCTTGTCCTCGTCCCTGACTTCGAGGGCATGAAGAGGCTCCGCATGCGCCCCTCCGATGTCGAGGACATCGTCGGGAGTTTTCTCTCCCTCGCGAAACTGAAGAACGCAAAGCCGGGCGGCGGAATGATGGGCATAAGCTACGGCGTGGGCCCCATGCTTCTGGCGGCCGCGGACACAAGGGTGCGGGACCGGGTCAACGTGATCGTGAGCTTCGGCGGGTACGGCGACCTGCGTGCGGTGCTCCTGTTCCTTCTCACCGGCTACTACGATTACGGCGCCGAGGAAGGGTATCTGAGGCCCGACGAGTCTTTCCGATGGGTGTTCCTGTACAAAAACCTGGACCTCGTCCCGTCTCAAACCGACAGAGATATGCTCAAGGCGATCATCGAGAAGCGGAACCGGTATGAGATCGCCGAAGCCGATGGGCTCGTAAAAAAGCTCGGGACCGAGGGAAAGGCGGTCTATGACTTTCTTGCCAACAAGGACCCGAAGCGGTTCGTCATGCTCTACGAGAACCTTCCTTTATCTATGCGCGAGTATATGGTCCGGCTTTCTCCGGTGCGGATATTGAAGCAGAGCAAGGCCTATTTCATCATTGCCCACGGCACCGGGGACTACTCTATCCCCTATACGGAGAGCCTGCGGATCGCCGACGCAGTAGGGGACCAGAGCAGGGTGCACGTGGCGCTCCTTCCCCAGTTCATGCACATCGAGCCCGTCGCTCCCGCAGCGGGGAACAGCTACACCAGGTCCGCGGTGGGCGGCTGGCGGCTGTTCGGGCTGATCTATGATCTGCTGGGCAGGCAGTAGGCAGGGGCAGAGAATGCGGATTGCGGAATATGGAGCGAGCCGACCGCGTCGGCGTTCTCTTCGTGCTCCGCGATCTCAGCGATAAATTAACGAGGCGAACCTCAGACCATATAAAGAAACTTTACCACGGAGTTGCGCGGAGGAGGCGCACGGAAAGAGCAAAAAACAATACTTATAATATGTTCCTCATCATTTCAGTGAGACTCCGTGGCATTTTCCGTGGTAAAAACTTGACTCAATATTCAAGATGTCAGTCTGTAAAGTACTTTAAAGGAGAAATCATGAGCGACAAAGGACTTAAAAAAGCGGTCATCATCGGCGCCATCATCGGCGCGCTCATGAGTCTCGGCGCGGCCCTTGCCATGGATTACGTTTTGTCCGATTCCCTGCAGGGCACGTGGCGGGACGCAGCAACCAAGGACGTGACCAGGATGTTCGGCCCGTCCTGCGGCCAGAACTGGTTTGCCGTGACCCTCGTGCTGGTCATTACCATGGGCTTTCTGGCTGCCGTTGGGGCAGTCCTCGGCGCCATGGGCGGGGCCTTCATGAACCGGTTTTTCAAGCTCCTGCTGAAGTGAAGTAAAATTGTCGGCCACTAATGACCAAAAGTAGGCGCTTCTAAGCGACGCGAATGGTCGCTGATAAAAGCATCTATGGACCTGGCTTCGCAGGCATCCACACGGATTCAACCCTGAACTCAGAACTCAGAACCCTGAACTTCGCACTTTCCCTCCTCCTGCTCGCAAACCAACAGCCATCTGAGCGAAAACACTCAGAAATTCGTTTATATGGGACCATTATTTCAGACAACAAAGGCCTAACTTTTTGATTTTATAGAGCATTGAGCAGGTGGTATGCGTATTGCAGATATGTGTAACGAGCGTAATGTGCGCCTAATGAAGATTTAGTTGCATATTACTTTAAGTTATTGATTTCATTGATGGCATCTTAGGATTAGGAGCTTCATTATGAAACATGTAATGAAACATGTAACCCTGTCGGCGTTATTCATATTCTTCATCTCCGCCGGCCTGTCCTATGGGACCGTTGTGGGCAGCAAACACGATTTTTCCATTTCAGGCACTTCCGGCTTTCACTCTGATAATGAAACCGAGGTCTGCATCTTCTGTCATACTCCGCATAACGCAAGCGCCGTTCCCCTCTGGAATAGAACTTTAGATTCTGTCGGATACACACCCTATTCAAGCCCTACTTTAAATGCAAACGGCGGGACGCTTTCCGCTCCTACAGGCATAAGCCTTCTCTGTATGAGCTGTCACGACGGCGTGTCGGCGATAAACGTGCTCGTTAATTATGGTACCGTTAATCCCATTATTATGAATCAGAACAGGACAAAGCTTGGAGATCTGTCCTATCCGCCGAGCACTAACCCGAATCTCACAAAAGACCTTTCCAATGACCATCCGGTTTCCTTCACCTATGACACAACACTTGCAAATAACGACGGCGGCCTGCACGATCCCGGAGCAAACGGGGCCAATATCACCCCGCTGAAACTGTACGGCAGCAAGCTTGAGTGCGCCACGTGCCATGACCCCCATGAAGAGGGAACGCTGACGGGGACGGCGCCGTTCTTACGGATGAGCAACAGCAGCAGCGGTATGTGCTTGAAGTGCCATAATAAATAAATCAGGAAGACGATCCGGAGCGGCTTGAGGCCGGTCCGTGTTGAAAGGGCAGGTCAAGGAGGCACTATGATGCTCTCGGGCAACAGAAAGATCAAAACACTCATATTCGCGGCAACGATCATATTTACGTCCTGCCTGTTCGTGAACAGCGCCTTCGCCTCCTCAACGTGGCTCTCCACGATCGGTGGCACGGACGTTCCCACGCGCGTGGCCCTTGATTCAAAGGGAAACCTCTACGTGACCGAGCCGAGGATGAAAGACCGCGTCCTGGTTTTTGACGGGAACGGAAAACTCCTGCGTGCGCTCAACGGCCAGAAAGGTCCTATCGGCATTGCCGTGGACGACAATGGCAAGATCTACGTCGGCAACAGCGGCACGGGCAGCGTAGATGTCTACAATGCCGATCTCACCTTCTCCAATAAGCTCGGCGCAGGAAACAACGAGTTCAAGATACCCACCTCCATCGTCATCGGCAAGAACGGCCTCATCTATGTTGCGGACAACAAGGCCAATCTCATCAAGGTCTATAAGCAGGACGGGACCGCGGCGTTCACCTTCGGCGGCTGGGGAAAAACAACAGACGGGAAGTTCAACGCGCCCCAGGGCCTTGCCATCGATGAGAGCAACGGCGAGCTCTACGTCACCGATCTCGCGGCATTTGATGACGGGAGCAACGGCGTGACGGCAGGGGCCAAGGTCCAGGTCTTCGATCTGAACGGAACGTACAAGCGGAGCTTCGGGACCTACGGCACGGGCGACGGCAAGCTCATCAGGCCCCTGGGCATCGTTGTTGATGCGGCGGGTAAGGTCTATATCACCGACGCCTATCAGGCCGTGGTGCACGTCTTCGACGGCTACGGGACCTCCCTCGAAACCATCTATGACCTCGCCCATCCCCTGAAGACGCCCATCGGCATCGCCCTGGGCAAAGACAACCGTCTCTTTGTCGCCTCCTCCAACGGCCCGGCTGTGGAGGTGTTCGGCCTGCCGGGGTATACCTCCCTGGGGGTCTCACCTGCCTCCCTTTCCTTTGCGGTCTCCGAAGGCGGGGGAAACCCCGCTTCCCAGTCCATAACCGTGAGCAACGGCGGGTCCGGCACGCTCGACTGGACCGCCTCGGCTGATAAGTCCTGGATATCCCTTGCCCAGGCGACCGGCACGGCAGGGGCTTCGTCTTCATCTTCCCTTTCAGCAGGCATTAACGCCGCCGGACTCAAGGCCGGCGCCTACACCGGTACAATCACTATCGCGGCGGCATCGGGTGCAACGGAGACAGTAGCCGTGACCCTCACCGTTTCTCCTCCTCCCGCGGTCCTCGCCGTAACGCCTTCTGTCCTCGTATTCAAGGCACAGCAGAATGGCCCCGCTCCTGCGGCCGAATACATCAGCATCCACAACATGGGCAGCGGCGAGATGTCCTGGAGCGCCAAATCGTCTCAGTCGTGGCTTACCTTCACCACAGCCTCAGGTAAGGCCCCGTCGTCCGTACCGGTTACCGTGAACACGACTCTGCCGGCGGGTACGCAAACCGGCGCCATAACCGTGACCGCCCCGGGCGCACAGTGGAGCCCCACCGACATAAGCGTAAGCGTACAGATTATCTATGCCGGCACGCTCAAGGTCACAACGAACCTCGATCAGGCGGCCTTTGATATCAAGGGACCCGCGGCATATGCCGGCACAGGCAAGTCCTGGAGCAACGACGAGGTCACGCCCGGCGAGTACACCATCACCTTCAAGCGCGTCGCGGGCTACACGAAACCCAAGGCCCGGACAATCACCATAGCCACAGGCAAGGAAACGACGGTCCAGGCCGAGTATAAAAAGAAGCCTGTGCCGACCCATATCGTTGCCGGCGCAGGCAGCAGCGCGAAGGGCAAGCAGGTCGTCGTGCTCACGCCTGACGGGACGCAGGCGGCCTCATTCTCACCGTTCACCTCCCCCGAGAGCGTCCGTGTCGCCACCGGGGACCTTGACGGAAGCGGCCTTGATAAGATCGTGGTGACGGACAACAAACGGAGCATTAAAGTCTATACCTTCGAGGGCGCGGAGCTTGCCTCGTATCAGCTTTCCAACGCATCCTCCAAGGATGCAGAGGTGGCGGTGGCGGACCTTGACGGCGACGGCAAAGCAGAGATCATTGTCTGCGCCCGGAACAGCAGCAGCAAGAAGCGCGAGATCAAGCTGCTTGCCTACACCGCAAAGAAGCTCGAAGAGAAGGCCACCCTCTCCACGGAAGATAAAGAGGGAAAGTTCGCCCTCGCCGCAGGGGACATCAACGGCGACATGGTCCCCGAGCTTCTCGTGGCCGATGAACACAGCCTCCGGGCGTTCTCCGTCCAGTTCTCCGGCCAGGGCGGCGCGCTCACCCAGCTCTGGACGATCACGGGAGACTACGGCGATGACGTGCGGATCGCAGCCGGGGACATCGACGGCGATGAAATTGCCGAGATCGCCCTGAGCACCGAGCAGGAAGATGGTACGGCAGGTGAAAAGAAGAAGGAAACGGGCATCGTCCGGCTCTTCAAGGGCACGGGCGAGGATTACGGCACGACCTTTGAACCGTACGGTGATCTCGAATATGAGAAGCCGGCAACGGTGGCCATGGGGGACATTGACGGCGACGGTCTTGATGAGATCGCAGCGGGCGCGGGGCGGGACGAGCACAATGAATCGCTGATCCGGATATTCAAGCGGGACGGCTCCTTCAGCGGCACCATGAAGGCCATGGACGGGAAGCACGGCGTGAACGTGAGCTTCGGACGGTTCCAGTAAACCCCGTTAGAGAACAAAGTTCTCTAACGGGGTAAATCTCCGGAGGGCGTACAGAGATGGTTTCCACCGATAACATACTGCGGGTTCGGAAGAGCGGCAGATTATTATCTCAAGAGGCAGGTGAACTTATGCGTATGAACATTCCAAAGAATGGATCGACCATATCAACGCTAACGGCATTCTTCATACTGCTCGTGATGCCGTTGTTCTTCGCCGCCACTGAGTCCGCCGCGCTGGACAATCCCCACGTTCCGAACAACACCGTAAACTGCGCCACCTGTCACATTACGAACCCTCCGGCGAGCTGGTGGACGGACCAGGGACAGGCCGGCGGGCTGTGCGGACAGTGCCACAACGCGGCCGCGGCCATGGGCACGGACGTGACGACCCATGTGAGCACCAAGTACGGAAACGTCATACTGCAGTGCACCGATTGCCATAACCCGCACTATCAGCGTCAGTTCCGGCTGTTCAAGGACCCCAGCTATCTCTACCAGGGAAGAATATCCCTGGTCACCTCAACGACGATGACGCAGGACCTGACCTATACCGGCGCTACATCATGGACGGACAACCAGTGGGCAGGCATGCTCCTGGTCCCCGATGTGCGCTATCCCGGCTACAGCTACCGCATCCTTTCAAACACCGGCACAATGATAACGATCGATACCGGCGCAACCGGCGCTGATGCCATCAACCTGACGTATGCAAAGCCCGGCGCCACTTTTGCCATCGTCTACGGGAAACTCGTCAAGGAATCGGTTTGGGGGAAGATCGTACGGTTCTTCCGGAAGACCGGCACGAACTCCTTTGCCGACGGCGATGCGACCATCGACGGCATCTGCCAGGTCTGCCATACCCAGACCATCGCATTCAATAGCTCGGGAACGCTCGAAGACCCCACCAACAAGCACCCGAAAAACGTCGCGGGCACGGACTGTAAGTCCTGCCACACGCATACGAACAATTTTAAGGCCGCCTGTAACGCCTGCCACGGCTATCCTCCAATAGATGCGACCGCGGGCGGGCCGAGCGGCCTTGCGGACAACAACGGCGCAACGGCCGGCGGGACCACGGGGTCCACGACTCCAGGCGCCCATGCGCGGCACGTCACGACGGAAGGCATCAGCTGCGCCTCGTGCCACGTGAACAGCGCGGGCTTGGGCGCGACGCATAATAACGGCGACCTGAACGTCACGCTGGGATTTTATCTCTTTAACGGCGCGGTGCAAGGCGGCTCATACAACGGACAGACAACGGTCAATTACAACGCAACGGCGACAACGCCTGCGACAACGACGTCGAAACTCGGCGGCCTGACCTGCGGCACCGTTTACTGCCACAGCACGGTCCAGGGTCTCGGCGGCACGGGTGCGCCGACGTACAAGACTCCGTCGTGGACGAACGCTCTGCCCAATAACGTGATCTGCGGAAGCTGTCATAACGACAACACCGAGACGGCCGGCGCAGCGCATACGGGCGTCATCATGTCCTCGGGGACCCATACAAAACACGTGTCATCGAGCGGTTATTCCATGCCCTGCTCCTCCTGCCACAGCGTCGCGGGCTCAGGCACGTCTTCTCACGTTAACTACACGATCAACGTTGCCATCGAGGCGAACTACGGCGGCACGTACGGCGGCGATACCGCCAACACGGGCACTCATACACCGGGCCAGGGGTATGGGACCTGTTCGACGAATTACTGCCACAGCACCGGCACGGCAATACCGACGTATACGGCCCCGGTGTGGGGCGGCACGGTCGTCTGCGGCGACTGCCACGGCGCCGACGCGACCACGCTGCCTTCCTCAGCGTCGCATGCCAAACACGTGGGAAGCAGTTCCGTGTACAAGTTCAGTTGTAAAAAGTGCCACAGCGTGACCGTTGACAGCACGGCCGCGGACAGCACCACCAAACCGGGGATCGCCGACAAGACCGTACACGTGATGAACAAGACGCGGGACGTGAACTTGAATACTTCCGATACCCTCGTAGGCGGCCTGGCAACGAACTCCGGCACGACCTGCGCCAATGTGTACTGTCATTCGACGGGCAAGGCGGCTGACGTTCCGACGGCGCAGCTTCCCGCGGCGTATAGCGGGACCCACTATTCGACCGTGACGTGGGGTGATGCGCTCACCTGCGCTTCCTGCCACGGCAAGACCGCCACGGTCGCCGGCATGCCAGACTATACGAGCGTCGGCACGGGCCAGACGACCTCGAACAGCCATGCCCCGCACGTGAACCAGGCGTCCGACTGCGGCATCTGCCACACCGACACGACGACGACGGGCACGGCGATCAAGGCCGCTTCGACGCTGCACATCAACCAGACAAGGAACGTGAATTTTGCCGCTTCCTTCGACCAGAACGCCGGAACGAATTCCGATAATTACAACTCGACCAACAAGACCTGCTCGAGCATTTCCTGCCATGGCGCGGGAACGCCCCAGTGGGGCGGCGCTTCCCTGACCTGCGGCGCCTGCCACGTCGGCACGGGCGATGTGAACGATTATACGTGGGGCAACTATGCGGGCACTGCCGCCCGGATCGACTCGACCGAGTGGGGCTATTCGGGCCATGGGAAGGCCGCGGGCACCTACGACGTAACGCTGAACCCGGCCGCGAACCTCCCGGGAGCAGCCGGAACCGGGGATCCCTGCCTCTACTGTCATGACAATACGGGCGTGCCGCACGGCGACACGACGAACGTTTTCCGGCTGAGGAACTTCAGCCATGCCACCTTTGGCAAGAACGGCAACTGTCTCGCATGCCATGGCACCGGACAGACCGGCGTTGACCCTGACGGCGCAGGGACGGTCTATGCGAACAAGTCGGCCACAAAGAAGGTCGACAAGTACCATTTCGGCACACAGCACTCCGACCCGCTTGGGCTGAACGGCGGGCTGTTCTGCTGGGATTGTCACGATCCTCATGGCGACTCTACAAGCGCTATAGCAGGACCGATCGCAATGATCCATCTGAACCCTGCACAGGCATCGAACGCAACTACCGGAGCTCCTACGACAGAAACGTCAAATGCGGTTACTTTCACTGCCCGGTCTGCTGCGTCAGACTATGGATCAAACGTTGCAACGAAGATCTGCAACGTCTGCCATACCTATAAGGCGGCTGATCCGAACAAGATGGTGCATTACTACAATACAACGCCATTCACGGACAACCATAACTCCGGGACGGTCTGTACGCAGTGTCACAAACACGGCGCCGACACCACATATAATGGGGACGCCTTCAAGGGTGTAGGCTGTAACGGATGCCACGACTATGACACGCGTATCGGTATCAGCTGGGGGACAGGTTTCACAGCCCAGGCGGTTGAGGGATTCGGCGCTCACCAGAAGCACATTGATCATATCAAGGCAAGGTTTACCGTGACACTTAATCCGAATACAGATACCTTCGGGGCCGGCGCGGCAGCGGCGGTCTGCGGCACCTGCCATACGAACGCCGGCGCGAACCATACGACCGGAGGCGGCACCCGCTTGATCGACTTCGGCGGCGGGACGTACAAAGAGGGCGGTGCAGCCGGATTCAGCTTCGTCTTCGGCGCGAGCAATCCGGCTTACAGCGGTGTAACCGGCAGCTCGTCGAGCGTGAACCCGAAGTCCTGCTCGAATATCAGTTGTCACTTCCAGACCACTCCTGTCTGGTCGGCGTACTAAGGGGGTGACAGGTGGTTATGCGGAATGGTATGATGAGCGGGATGAAAAATCATGACGGTGAGGTCAGTATGACAATGAATACTATGAAAACGATAAACTCCTCAAGATGGCCGGCGCGGGTCAGTCGAGTACTGATCTTCATCGCAGGCTTGGTCATAGCGGCCGATGCCGGCGCTGCCCCGACACGGTTTTATCTGCAGAATGCCACATCCGGCGTTACAACGACCAACCAGGGCGCGTGGAGTTATACAACCGGTGCTCCGACCCTTGTAATGAGCCGGACCAAGTCGGGCGCGATAACCAGCCTTGGCGTCGCGGAGACGAACGCGACCAATACCTATGACGCCATGGTGTTAAAGTTCGTCAGCGAACCGATACCGGGCCAGATAATAGAAGCAGGTTCGACCGTCAATTGGGTCATCGGAGCATTAGAGAGCAACGCCGCGGCAAACGACTACTGGGCGGTTCATGCGTATGTAGTGAGTAATAACGGCGCCACCGTAAGGGGTACGCTGCTCGCGGATAATGCAGAGAACACGACAAACGAGTTTCCAACTACAGCCCAGGGATGGGGTGCGCAATCCGCGAAAACGCTTGCCGCCGTGACTGCCCAGGATAACGACAGAGTCGTGATCGAAGTCGGCTACATTGCTCGAAATACCGTCACTACCAGTTATACCGGCACTCTGTGGTACGGCGGTACGGGTGCTGACCTGACGGTGGCCGGCGATGAGACAACACTTACCGGCTGGTTTGAGTTCAGCCAGGATCTTTTTAAGACGCTTACGGTGGCAGACGGTACGAATCCGGTCAATGCCGAAGTCGTAAAGAGTGCTGCGGACCGAGCCGTTGATGGCTTTACCATGGCCGTTGACAAGAGCACCGCCCTGGTATCGGCGATAACGGTCACGGGGACGAACACGGCGAACGTTTCGGCGGTGAATATTTACGTGGACAACGGCGTCCTGGGAACATATGAATCGGGCACGGACACACTGGTTGGCAGCGCCACGTTTTCCGGCGCAACCGCCAGCTTTACCGGACTTTCTGAAACCATCGCCACGACACCGACGAATTATATCATTACCTATAATATTTCGTCCGCTCCTACAACCGGCCAGACCTTGACCGCCAAAGTTACCGCGGTAACTGCGTCGGCGGACTACCTATCGGTTGATGACACAAGCTCCGCAACGCTGACGGTCGTCCCGACCGGACAATTGTATTCCTGCGGCTCCTGCCATAATTATCCGCCCTATGACGGTACGCGGAGCGGTGCAACGGGAGCTGTAGAAGGCGATCATCAGGAGCATCTTACCGTCTGCTCGACCTGTCATGTCGTACCTGCCACAACGACGAGTGCGGACTTCAAGCATCGAGATGGAAATATTCAGATGCAGACGACCATCGCAGGCGGCTCATACAGCCGGGGCAGCAGCTTTGCCCAGACGAACAACCCATTAACGGGCACCTGTTCGACGAACAGCTGCCATGGAGGCGGGACTACTTTACAATGGGGTGTTGGAAGCGAAGACTGTACCACGTGCCATAATGCTGCGATCAACTCTCCGGTGGCTCAGTCGCTTAATGCCGCAGTTACTCAGAGGAGAGCTATAGTCCCGGAATTTCAGAACAGTTGGAGCCACAAGCGTTCGACGGCGGGGGGAGTTCCCGCGAACACGGTGGTTTCCAAGTATGATTGCATCGTCTGCCATATGGAAGGCAGTATGGGCACAGGAAACGCGGATTTCTCGTATCATGGGAACGGAAGTATAGAACTGCGTGATCCTGACACCGGTTCGCAGATTATGGGGGTGACGTTTACAGAAAGCAACGGCACCTGGAACCAAACAACGCCTCATAATGGAGCGGGCAGCTATTCTTCCACTGCTGCGCCGTTGTCATTTGTCCAGTTCAGTCGTAACCTTGGCGTACGCCTTGAGAACGATGCCGCATGGCAGGTTGTTACCGCAATACAGGTTAATCAGTGCCTCAAGTGTCATGATAATAACGGCGCGCAGAGCGTGTCGGCGCGGGTGCCGGGCGGTTCTGCACTCAAGCCCTTTGCAACCGCCATTACAGGTCATGTAGCGCCGTTCGACAGCAACGGACAGGGCAATGTTGTCGACGTAAACAAAAGTTTTGCTACAACGAACGCTTCCTATCATCCTGTACGAGGAAGGGGGAACAACAGCTATACGCAGGGGAGCATGATGGCGGCGCCGTGGAACATGACCAAAACAACCGGCAACAATACTCAATTCGGCTATGTGGTCTCCTGCTGGGACTGCCATGCTCCTGTCGCTGCGTCAGGCGTCCTGACGAACACCGTAACGGCCCATGGTGCCGCAGCCACACTACGCGGAACTATACGTGCGGCTGGTACAACAGCTTCAGCGAATTTGTGTCTTAATTGTCATGCGACGGGATACAGCCAGACCGCTAATGACAATCATGGTACTGGCTCGGCGTTTGGTGCCGGCGGCGCCAATGTAATGAATACTTACTTCAGCAATTGTTCGTATTGCCATGCCTATGCTCCGGCAAACGGAACGAATTTGGCGACGAGCACTTCGCGGCCGTTACGAGCTGAGGATGTCCATGGATTTGATGACAGGACTGCCGGAACGGTTGGCTCGGTATGGGGGAACTCGAACAGCAAGCCATATGCATTCTTCAGAATGCATATGACTGGATGGAAACCCTTATCCGGCGCAACAGTGCCTGCTGGTGCGGCCACCTGCGGCGGCGGTGCAAGCGGTAATCCATGTAACGATAACATGACGTATGGTACTGAAACATATACGCCTGGCGGCGCATATTAGCAGCCAATAAACATAGGGACGATCAAAGCCCCGCCCGAAAGGGTGGGGCTTTTTTATGGGTTTTGAGAACCGCAATCTGCATGAGGGAGTGAGTGAGTAATGAGAAGGTTTGCCGCTAAGGCGTTTGTACTGATTGGCGCTGGAATAACTCTGGGTGCTATTTTACTTATCGGGTGCCGGCAGGAAACTGCGAGCGACTCAGTCGTGATGGCGCCTGATAAGAACGTGGCGGCGGGCCGAGTACTGGCAATTATTCCTGATAACACCCAAAATCTGTTCCGGATCGACTTCAGCCTCACAGGGGCTGGTGTCGCTGTTGTGCAGGAATCGGCGGGCAAGGTCCGTGTCGTGCTCAATGGTAAACCGGGAAAACTCTATCAATCCGTTGGTACGATGGTACTCAGTCCTGACGGACAGAGAGTAGCATACAATGCACTCGATAATGATAAATGGCGCATTGTGGTCGATGAAAAGGAATATCCGGCCGAGGGCGAAATCGGCAGCCCTATTTTCAGTCCAGACAGCAGGCATGTTGCGTATGAAGCTCGTGTTGACAATAATTGGCGCCTTATTATAGATGGAAATAAGTATCTTAAAAGCCGACGAAACCATTTTTACCATGATAAGTTTTTCAGTAGCGACTCTAATAACATCATCACAGTCGAAAGCACAGAGCAAAACCACAATACCTATCGGGTTGTTGTCAGTAGTCTTGGCCTAAAGCAGCTCAACGTTATTAACGCACAGGGTAAAAATCTCGGGTTTAATAAAGAAAGAACCAAGATGGTGATACTTGAGGAGAAAAATGGGCAACAGAGGCTGGCAATGTGCGATGTCGGCAGGCTCGATACTGTTACCTATAGTCCTATGTATGATTCCATCATTCGATACGCGTTCACAGAGACCGGCGATTCAGTTGTATATATAGTAGAACGTTCAGAAAAGCGTTATCTGGTGATGAATGGAAAGGAGGTGAAGATACCGATAAAAGGCGTGGTCGAGTTCATCACTGCTCGTCCGGATAAGGATGCTGCAGGCTTGATTATGAACTCCCTCGATGGTTCTTATCTCTATCAGCATGCTCGTAATAAGTCAACAGCGGGGAAGGTATACGATGAGGCAGCCCATCTGATATACAGCAAAGATGCGAGCCGTCATGTCTATGTGGCAAAGAAAGGGAAGAAAGTATTTATCGTGGTAAATGGCAAGGTGGGCCCACCTTATGACATGGTTGTTTCTCCAGTGTTCACTCCTGATGATAAACACCTTGTTTATCGTGCCCGAAAGAACGGCAAGCGCTTTGTCGTTGTGGCAGATGCAAACGGTAAGACCATCAGCCGGCATCCGGCCTATGAGCAGGTATTCCAGCCTGTGTTTACCGATGATGGGAAGTCGGTCGCCTATGGCGTGAAGGATGGGAACAAGCTCATCTGGAAGGTGGAGCAGCTGTGCAATTGACTCTAGAAAGGACGGCTCTTGAATATTTGGCGTAAGCTCTACGAATTTCTATCCTCAGTGAAGCTGGCGCTGGCGATGTTGATAGTCATTCTTCTCTGCAGCGTCGCCGGCGTTACGATTCTTCGCGGAGACCGCGCACGGCTGTTGATATTTAACACGGTCTGGTTCAATGGGATTCTTGTTTTGCTGGTCGTGAACGTCGCCTTCTGCTTCTTCGGCAGGATCTGGGGCCGGCGGATTACGTTCGTTTCCCTCGGCATGATCCTGTTCCATCTGAGCTTCGTCGCCATGCTGGTGGGAATAATATATAACAGCCAGTTCTATTTCCGGGGGCTGATACGGCTCACGGAAGGGGAGACCCTTCCGAGCGGCGAGCCCGGCAGTTATGACTACGCTGATTATGGCCGTTTTTTTGACTTTTCGAAGCTGAAGGGCGAGACCACGCTGATCAAAATGCATAAAGGCTACAAAACAGGCGGCGCGGATAAGCGAGTTGCATACGAGGTTGCTGTCGGCGAGGGGTACTCGAAAAAGCAGGGAATTATCTACATCACGCACAAGCTTGATCATAATGGTTTCAGTTATTTCCGCGACAAGGAGGGGTATTCCCTCCTGATTCTTCTCTATGACAAGCGGGGGAAAGAGATTTACGGCGCTTACATTCCGCTCCAGAGCCTGAAGCAAAAGGGCGATCGCTACCTCTACACGACCGGCACAAAGAACGGTCCGGGAAGTTTTCCGTTTCCACAGTACCCGCTGAACCCTCTTTTCGCTCTTCAGGTGGCCTATCATCCCGCCTTTCTTAAGGAGGGGGCGGGGGACGCCGTGTTTCAGGTCTGGCAGCTTGACCAGGCGGTCGGTGATAGAATAAAACTCATGGCGGAAGGCAGGGCGCCAATCGGGAAAAAGGTCAAAACGGGTGATTATTACCTGTCGGTCAAGGAGGTCCGCTACTGGGTCGGGATGAACGTTCGCTACGAACCAGGGAAGCTGATTGTGCTCGTGAGCCTCTGGGTAGGGCTGTCCGGGATGGTAATCACATTCATCGGCCGGATGAGGAAGGGCAAAGGGGCTACAAGGGTAATTCCGCCTGACGCCGGGAATCGTTGACACACTGGGTTGAGGATGCTAAGATACGTCATTATCAATCTACTTCCAGGAGGCCCTATGAAAACCGAATACGTGTTGTTGTGGACTGCCGTAGTATTGTATGGTGTAAGCGCATTCAGTTATATTTTCGGTCTCATATCAAAACACGACAAAATATTCTCCTTCGGTCTGTATAGCGCCCTTGCCGGATTTGTGCCGCATGTCCTGGTTATAGCGCTCCGGTGGCTGGAGACGGGAATCAGCCCGTTTATCACCATTTCCGAGTCCATCACCTTCGGTATTTTTTGCGCGGTCCTGATCTTCCTGATCTTCGAGTTCACCAATAAAAAGGTGCGTCCCCTCGGCGTGCTGATCATGCCGATCGCCTTCGTACTGATGGGATGGGCCGGAACGCTTGTCAAAGGCGCGGCAACCCAGCTT
>ERZ1292625.1836-Hain-H41-01um-R1-1836-length-22367-cov-24_pt1 | contig 22367 bp, 20 predicted proteins | sample MGYA00564400_ERZ1292625 | MGnify/ENA primary metagenome ERZ1292625 (study PRJEB36523, sample SAMEA6512639) | groundwater metagenome | collected 2019-01-08 | study: AquaDiva: Metagenomics assemblies of 32 groundwater samples
GCGAATTCACGTTTCAAAGCCGAGTCCGGCATCAACCCCGGGCTTCGTAAGCCCTTTGAAGATCTCCGTCATTTGTTCGGCGGTATGGGGCATCTTGTGCTCAAGCCACCAGGTGAGCAGCGCCAGAAAAGAACTCACGATAAAGTGCGCCGCGATGTCCAGCGGGACGGGCGTCTTTTTCCTGGCGGACCCCTTCGGCTTGAGGTGATCCCGTATAAGGCTGAAAAGAAATTTTTGGGCATACTGCTGGATCATGTCCCAGCTATGCTTTCCTACCATTGCCTTGTACAACGGATAGTGGCTCTGAGCATGCTGAAACAGATCAAGCGCCACAGCCCAGCCGTCCCTGTTGCCAATCCCCTTTTTTGAAAGCGCATCACGCAGATTATCAAAGCCGCTTCGCAACAGGGCGTCTTTATCCAAAAAGTGCGCATAAAAGGTCGAACGGCCCACATTTGCCCGGTCGATGATGTCCTGTACCGTGGTCTTCTCATACCCCTTTTCGATGATCAAGGACATCAGGGCCTCCGACAAAATCCTGCGTGTCCGCCCAACGCGACGGTCCGGCTTCATTTTTTTCATTTCTCATCCTCTTTTTCCCCATACAAATCCGACGAATTTGTTCACTATTGAACAAAGAATGGCACATTGGTTCTTGCACTATTCCCGGTGACGAGCTACGATTATATCGAACACGGTGTTCAGAAACAGACATGTGTATATTATCACAAAAGGTGATGAAATGAAACCGCTCAAGGAGGAGGGAACCATGAACAACACGACCAACTATATTCGATTCGATCAGGTTTCCAAATGGTTCGAATCGGCCGCCGGACGCTTTGATGCGTTGAAAAATATCGATCTCACGATCGGCCAGGGAGAGCGTGTGGCGATCGTGGGAAAATCCGGCAGCGGCAAATCCACGTTATTGAACATGCTGACGGGCATTGATCATCCGAGCCAGGGCGCTGTTAGCATCAATGCGACGGAGGTCCACACATTAAACGAGAGCCGCCTGGCAACATGGCGCGGCGCAAACATCGGAATTGTTTTCCAGTTCTTCCAGCTCATTCCTACGCTCAGCATCCTGGAAAACCTTCTTTTGGCGATGGACTTCGTGAATGTTATTCCGAAGAAAGAGCGTATACAGCGAGCGGAGGCCTTGCTTGCGCAGGTCGGCATTTCGGAGCACGCGGGCAAATTACCCGCGGCATTATCAGGCGGCGAACAGCAACGGGCAGCCATCGCCCGCGCCCTGGCGAATGACCCCCCCATTTTGGTCGCGGACGAACCTACGGGAAATCTGGACAGCAGGACCGCTGAAGCCATTCAAAAGCTTTTTGTTCAACTGACCGGCAACGGCAAAACAGTCATTGTGGTGACCCACGAAAATGTATCCGGCGCCCGATACGACCGGGTAATAACCTTAAACGACGGCGTAATTGCCGGCGATGAAAGGAGGCCGTCATGAACACAAAATTCAAAAAAGCCCTGAGCGACTTGTTGATAAATCCTGGCCGCACCGCGCTCGTTATCTTTGCCCTGGTCATCGGGCTGTGGGGCGTCGGCTCTATTTTGGTGACGTATACCATTTTGAAAAACGATTTGAACGAAAATTATAAGAGAACCAATCCCGCCCACGTTATCGTGACTTCAAAAAACTTTAACCGGCTGGATTTGACGGCCTTGAGAAAGCGACCGGAAATAGAGAGCGCTGAATTTCGAGATCTCTCACTCGAACGAATCGAGGTCCATCCGAATCAATGGATTCCGCTATGGGTTTTCGGCGTGGAAGACTTCAACAACTTCAACCTGGCGCGATTTTATAGTGAAAAAGGAAGTAACGTCCCCGGTCGGGACGCCATGCTCATTGAGCGGGACGGACTGCACGTCTCTGATTTGAAGCTTGGGTCGCGGGCCAGGGTCCGCGTCGGCGGGAGGATCCTTGAAGTGCCGGTAACCGGCATAAGTTTTGATCCGGCCCAGGCCCCCGCCACGCATGATGCCTTTATCTATGCGTATGTTGATAAAAAAACCTACGCCGCAATCACCGGCGAACCCGCCGACCGACGGTTGATCTTTCGTCTGAAAGGGGTAATCACAAAACAGGACATTGAGACTATTACCAATGGCATTCTTGATGATTTCGGGCGCTCGGGCATTATTGTTGACACGGTCAGGATTCCCAAACTGAATGAACATCCTCATCAGTGGCAGTTAAATACCCTGTTATTCCTGCAAGGGAGTATCGGGCTCCTGGCATTCCTCATGGGAGCGGTCCTCGTGTCCCAGTTGATGAGCGCGATCTTAGCCCGGCAGGTCCGCCAGATCGGGGTGCTCAAGGCCATCGGCGCTTCCCGGGTACAGGTGCTTGGCATCTATATGACGATGGCGCTGATATTCGGCGCAGTGTCGAGCGTCATTGCAGTGCCTTTGGCAATAGCGTCGGGCTATGCCTTCGCCGAGTTTACGGCAAGAATAATCAATTTCAACATTCTCACCACGACGCTGCCGATTCATCTGTACGTTTATCTCATTGCCGCCGGATTGCTGTTGCCGATCCTGTTGTCACTTCCGGCATTACTGAAAGGGGTGAACGTGTCCGTGCGCGACACACTGAGTGATTACGGCATAGGGCAGGACGCGAATGACAAGAAAGCGGGCCTGTTCGCCAAACTGCCGTTATCGAGCACCGCGGCGTTGGCCTTTCGAAATACCCTGCGACGGAAAAAACGTCTGGCCGTAACCGTGGCAGCCATGGCGCTCGGCGTGGCCATCTTCAGCACAGGGTTCAATGTCAGGCAGGCCCTCGTGGTGCTGTTGTCGGAATCAAGAAATTCCATGAAGCACGACGTGCAGATGGTGCTGAAAGACCAGGTTCCCCTGGAGCAGGCCTTATTGCCGTTTAAATCCGTGACAAACGTCAGCCGTATAGAAGCCTGGAGCGGCGGTCGCGGCCGCCTGCAGACCGGAATGGTTTCAACAAGGAATGGAATCGGTATTGTCGCCCTGCCCCATGATACCGATCTGCTGAAGCCGGATATCATCACGGGGCGCTGGCTCAAGAAGGCCGATGAGCTGGAAGTCGTCATGAACCAGGGGGCCATGGGGACATTTGAAAACCCGGTAATAGGCGGATACTATTCATTGGATATCAAGGGGAAGCCGGTGAAGGCCAAGTTGGTCGGCGTGGTCAAGGAATTCGACGTGCCGAAAATCTACCTTGACAAGGATCAATACGACGCACTGGTCAATCCCGGCCATTTGATCAACAGTTTGATGTTTGTTGCGAAAGACAAAGACTTCGACAAAGTTATCGCTCTGAAAAAAGAGATCGAGAAAGCCCTTGAGCCGTCCAATTTAGGCGTTCTCTATGTAATGTCGCAAGCCGAGCGTTCGAAAATCATTTACGATCACTTAAACATCATTCTAACCCTGCTCGCGTTTCTGGCCATGCTGGTCCTTGTGGTCAGCGCGCTGGGCATGGCTTCCGCGACGGGCATCAACATTATGGAGAGAACGCGCGAGATCGGCGTACTGCGGGCCATCGGCGCGACCCCCAAAATGATTTATGGATTGTTCGTTGCCGAGGGCATGGTGATCAGCATTGCCAGTATTTTATCGGGACTGCTGCTTGCTTGGCCGCTGAGCATTGTCGCCTCGTCGTTCTTCGGCAATCTGATGCTGGGCAACGGAGCTTCACTCCATTTTGCGTTCAGCAATCTGGGTTTTGTGATTACGTTGATTACTACCTTGTTTTTCGGCTGGCTGGCAAGCCGGATACCGGCGCGCAGGGCAATCAACGTATCGACCCGGGAGGCGCTTTCCTATGAATGACCAGAACAGCAAGATTCGGGTTGCCGTTCCCCCTGCGACAGGATATGATAGGGTCAAAGGGGGGTGATTGGCATGAAGACGACGGCACCGGTGAATGACTATCAACGCATCGAAAAGGCCATTCTTTTCCTGGAGAAGAACGCTCTTCGCCGGCCTGATCTCAGGGAAATAGCCAGGTCGGTCAACCTGAGCCAATATCACTTTCAGCGGCTCTTCAGGCGCTGGGCGGGCATCAGTCCGAAACGTTTCCTGCAGGCGTTGACCCTTGAGCGCGCCAAGGAGGCATTGAAGAGCTCCGGCAGTCTGCTCGACGTTACGTATGGTACGGGCTTATCCAGCCCCGGCCGTTTGCACGACCTTTTCGTGAATATCGAGGCGGTCACACCGGACGAGTTCAGGAAGCAGGGCGCCAGCCTGAAGATCAGGTTCGGTTTCCATCCGAGCCCTTTCGGCGAATGCCTTGTGGCCGTTACCGACAGGGGAATCAGCAATCTTGCTTTTGTGCCGCAGGGCAATCGATCCAAGATCATCAGCGAGCTCAAAAACCAATGGAAACATGCCGAAGTCCTGGAAGACCCATCCGCAACCGGGCCCTATGCGGACAGGATATTCAACGCGGTAAAGTCCGCCGACCCTCTGACGCTCTATCTCAAGGGCACGAACTTCCAGATCAAGGTCTGGCAGGCGCTGTTAAAGATTCCCAGCGGCGCGGTCGCTTCTTACGAGGACATTGCACGCCGGATCGGCAATCCCAACTCTGTACGCGCCGTGGCGAATGCCGTGGCCCATAACCCCGTGGCCTATCTGATCCCCTGCCACCGGGTGATTCGGAAGACGGGCGCCATCGGGGGATACCGGTGGGGCGGCCCGAGGAAGAAGGCACTCCTGGCGTGGGAGGCAGGGAAAGAGGGATTGTAGAATGCGGAATGCGGATTGCGGAATGGAAAGCAAGATGTGAAATTTCCGTTGGCCACGGATTCACTCGGATTTACACCGATGAAACCAAACAGCCGTGAAGAGATTCTGCGGGTCTTGTGATATTCATCGACTCAGAATAGAATCGACTGACCATTGTTGCCCGGAGTGCCATGTTCATAGCCCATCTGCCGGCAGGATATCTCTTAACCCGGTTCGTTGTCGTGAAGCGTGGGATGGCCCATATCCCGTCTTTTCAGTACCGCACGTTCATGGCCCTCGGCCTGATCGGGAGCTTGCTGCCCGATGTCGACATGTTGTATTTCTATCTCATCGACAACCGGCAGCATTTGCACCACGGGTACTGGACGCACATCCCGCTCTCCTGGCTTATGCTGTCCGGGGTGACGCTGCTGATCGGCAGGCTTCTGAGAAAGCCCCTCGTCGCTCCGGCGGCGATCGTTCTTTTTTCGAATGTCTTCGTCCACCTGTTTCTCGACACTGTAGCCGGAAAGATCCCCTGGCTTTACCCTGTTTCCTCACATGCCTTCGTGTTGTTCGACGTCCCGGCGCGTTACGACTGGTGGGTATGGAACTTTGTCTTTCACTGGACCTTCCTGTTTGAAGTCACGATCACGGGCGCGGCTCTTTTTATGTTCCTCCGGTCAAGGTCAAAGACAGGGTAGAGTTCATCACCTCGACTTTCGCTGTGCGGGTACGGTCTGCATATCCCTGACCTCTCCTGCCGGACGACGTTATATGCCTTTTTGCAGGAAAAGGTGAATATTACCTTGACCTTGTAGCTTGCATCTGCAATATTTGTAATGTATTAACACTCGACTCGACCCGGACAGGCCAAATAGCAGCGCGCCGGTCAGTTAGATCGTCGGGCTTTGAATCAAGGAGAGAGAAATGAGCAAGCAGGAACAACCCGCCACGCAGGAAGAGCATATCGCCACCTTCGTCCATCCCGATGAGTACGCCAGGAATCCGAACCAGGTTGCCTGCGTTACAACGCGCAAAATCGTATTTGTGAAACGCAAGGAACTGGCGATGAAACCCTTCGAACTGGTCGAGTTTCCTCTCGACCAATGTTCACGCATTACATACGAAACGCGTCATGCATTTCTTCCCATGGTGCTGGGTGCTTTCCTTGTTCTGCTGGTTGGCTTTATTCTTAGTTCCGACATACCCGCAGGCACTCGTGTGCCGGTGGGAGCGTTTGCAATCGTGTTGATGTTCGGCGGCGGTCTGGTGTTCAGCCCAAAACGTCACCGGTTTACGTTCATCATGAACAACAGGAAACTGAAATGGCAGTCGAAAGCCGGCGACTACAAGTACAAAACGGGCAGCACGCAGAAGCTCATCGCATTTGCTAAAGAAAAAGGCCTTCTGTCCGAGCTCCCGCCTTCCAACGGAGGAGAAAATACGTCGCGCCGCTGAGGGCGGTTAAGCGCTTACGCCTATAACATCGACAAAAGATTGTCGATCTTTTATGGTCTCGTAATAAGTCCGAAAGTGTCACCCTGAGCATCGCGAAGGGTCTCTCAACGTATTGGAAATACGGGATTCTTCGCTGCGCTCAGAATGACAAAATGGGTTTTTCACGACTTTTTACGAATGCATCATCTTTGAATCGAATTCAAAGCAAAAAGACGAGCAATTTTCTCGCAAAGACGCCAAGCTCGCAAAGAAATTCAAATCCTTTTTTGGGTTTAAACCTTTGCGCACTTTGCGTCTTTGCGAGAAAATGCTTTGCTTTGGTTCCGGCTTGTCCGGGTTAGGGGAGGGTGAAATTAGCCGCTTGTTTCACCCCCACCCCCAGCCCTCCCCCATCAAGGGGGAGGGAGTATCGGCACAATGTAACTTTCCTTTATTTTTGCAATACTCAATAACAGCGTTAGCCCGTCGTGCACAGAGGAGGAATAATGGAATCGCAGAGCAGTAACGGCGCCCAGACGTTCGCGGCCTACCTGGCCAAGCAGTACATTGCAAAGAAAGGCTTCAGCTTCGGTACGGTGCCGGAGGCGAGCGGTCTTGTTTCAGGGAGCGACATCGTTCTCACGCGCGCGGACGGCATGAGCTTCCAGATCATCTGCATGATCGACCGCGAAGCGCATGCCAACAAACGATTCGAACTTTCGCGGGACGCTGTCGAAGAGATCGGCAAGCAATGCCTCAAATACTCCGGGACGATAAACCGGGCGAAAATGCCGGTGGTGATCCAGATCATCGAGGTCGGGCGGACGCCGATTTCCAGCGTGGACCGCGACCGGCTGAAGCTCCTCAAACGCCGATCCATCTTTTCCAAGGTCGTCATCTCCGCTTGGATCATCGACACCTCAACGGCCTCGGTCTGGAGCAACGCTCCCTTCAATGGACGTATGGCGGGGCGCTCATTTATCGAGCGGCTTTTGCGTGCCCCCCGCGTCATTGACGCGGAATTGCGGCGGCCTGCTGCGGCGGCCGTGCCGCACCCCGGGTTCCCGTTCCTGACCACTGGGCTTCTGGCGATACTCGCAGCCGTCTTTGCCGGCGAACAGCTCTACGGGATCGGACCGTCGACCGGTCTCCTGGCGCCCAGTATCCGCACGCTCCTGGCATGGGGAGGCTTGAACCCGGCCCTTGTTCTCCAGTCCGGTGAGTGGTACCGGATATTGTCCGCAACGCTCCTTCACGGCGACGCGCTCCATCTGCTGATGAACGGCATCGCCCTGTTTTTTGCAGGTTATGTTCTCGAGGGCCTTGTTGGCCGCGCCTGGTTCTTCGCGCTGTTCGTGATCGGGGCGATAGGCGGTTCGTTCCTGTCGCTGGCGATCAATCCCGCCACGATGGTGTCGGTAGGGGCGTCGGGAGCGATCATGGGACTTTTTGCTTCGGCATTTGTATGCAGCTTTCGCCTGCCCATGGATGCGAGCCGCACCCAGATCCAGATGGGCCTTTTGCGCGTATTGATCCCGTCGCTGATCCCTTTGGCCACGACCGCGACCGGCCACCATATCGATTTCGCCGCCCATCTCGGCGGCGCGTTGAGCGGTTCGGTCATGGGCCTGGCGATGCTGAAGACTTGGCGCGAAATCGATCCCTTGCCCCGGTTCGTCAAGCTTGCGGCAGCGCTTTCTCTTGCGGGCCTCGTTGCGTTCGCATTGGCATTTGTCCCGGTCGCCCGGAACTTTCACTCCTACGTCCTCGGCGCGCTGTTGGTCCCGGGAAATGAGCTGCCGAAGTCCGATGCCGAGTTGAAAGCGCGTTCCGCGGACCTGGTTGCCCGCTATCCCCGTGATCCCCGTGCCCGCCTTTTCCGTGCAGCCGCTCTGCTGGACGCCCATGATGCCGTGGGCGCTGAGCGCGAACTGCGGGCCGGGTTGAGTGAAGAGGAAATCCTTAGAACGCAATTCTCTCCCGAACTCGAGGTGCGTCTGCGAACGATGCTGGCTCTCGTTCTCCTGGACGAGGGTCGGTCCGCTGAGGCGAGGACGGTTGCACAGCCGATTTGCGCAGCGTCGGCATCGGGCCCAATGCGCGAAGCGTTGGACAAGGGCCGGCTTTGCGATTAGTCACACATAAGCTTGACGCGGCATAAAAAATCAGATAAAGTCGAGAGAATTATTCAATAACTCAGCCTACACACAGGAGACCGCGCGATGTTCATTTTTTGGGGCACAAAGGCCGTAACTCGAAAACTCGGCTATGTTGCGGATTTCTGCCCGATATGCCGCGAGATCCGGGGTTTTCAAGTCAACCGAATAGGGATGGCCGGACACCTCTATGGTGTGTCCTTCGGCCAGGGACAATTAGCGGGGCATCAGAAAACGTGTTTACCGTGCGGCGTGGAACTGAAGGCGGACGCGGCAATCTACAAAGACATCCCGAAAAAGCTTCAAGATGCCGGCACTACCCAATTGATCAGCAGTACGTTTCCCAATATTCGGCAGTATTATGCCGACAGGCTTTCTCTCGAAGATCAACTGACCAGACAGCCGAGCCAAATTGATGTACAGACGCGTTTAGCCCTGATTAAGGAACCATTCCTTTTGCTGGCTCCCATAGTTGAAAAACGGTTTAGTGCGGTTCACATCGACCGCTATGTCGGCGCCGCACTCGTGCTGACTATTGTGGCTGCCGTGGCAGTGTCGAACATATTCAACGCGTTCTTTCCGCTTGCGTTTGAGCAGAAAGCAAATGCGTTCTTGACTACCTTCGGGATCGGGATTGCGGCTATCGTCATGCAGGGGTTCAAAAGTGCCGGACGATTTATGCGCAAAGTCATCTATCCGAAGATTTCCCTTGCCCTGCGGCCTCTCAACCCGAGGCAGCAGGAGCTTGAGGTCGTGTTCGCGGAGTTGAAACGGATGGACCTTAAACTGTCGAAAAAGGCCAAGTTGAAAGACCTGCTTCGTGAGCTTATGCCGTCCCGCCAGGCATGAGCGTCAAGATTGCGGTGAGTCTTCGCTTCCTGGTTCCCGTCGCGCTGCACGCTCCAGCGTCGGGTTATTTCAAATGTTATCGAGGAGGGCTCATGAGGTTGCTTCGCATTTTTGCACAGGTACTTTTTTCGTTTTTCGTCATCGTTTCCATCGCGGTTTCCATCAATGTGGCGAGCCAGGACCCCGGTACCTACTCGTTCTTCGATGAGTCGACGGGTCTCAGCATAGAGCTGCCTAAAGCCTGGGAGCGTAAAGATCCGAATGAGGCAAAACGCGCTTTGATGGAATCGAACGAACGATTCTGGCGGAGGCCTGCTTCGGAAGGCCTGAGCAAATCCGGCATAGTATTTATAGCCATGGCGAGCCCCTACACGGGCCCGGAAAAAACACGCCCGGCCCTGTCGTGTGTAGCGTCTCCACTTCCACCGTCGATGGATATTAAACCAAGCGATGTAAAGCTCCTGCTCGAAACGACCGTTGATTCTACATTCGGGAAGTACGAGAAGAATGTTACGATATCCAGGGCATCGAAGATCGACATCAGCGGTAAGGAGGCATATCGACTTTCGATAGTAAAAGCGAATAACGAGCCCGGAAGCTTTTTGTTCGTCGCTGTTCTCCACAAGAAAATTTTGATCCAGTGTTCCGGCGGTTATGACGCAGCGTCCGAAGCAGCGGTCGAGCGTTCGCTTAAGTCTATACGGATCAAGTAACGATCGTTCCGTGACGCTCGGAGTAATCCCGATTCAGAAAGGAGAAACACATGATTATCTACGGAACACGGGGAAAAGTGATTCAGGGGACGCGAATCAACAATATGGCGTGTAAATCCTGCGGAAACCAGTCCCACAACACGTTCGGGGTATTGCGCTACTTTCACATCTTCTGGATACCGGTCTTCCCGACCATGCAGGCGCCGGGCACGGAGTGCTTGAGCTGTAAACAGACGTTGATGGGTAAAGATTTGCCCGTTCAGATACGACAGGACATCAAGAGCGCCGTCTTCACCAAGAAGACGCTCCTGCCCGCGTTTGCGGGATTGATCCTGATTGCGATCGTTATTGCTTTTGCCGGGTACACTGGCTATGAAGAGTCAAAAAAAGAAGCCGCCTATCTGGAGCAGCCGGCGGTGAACGATTACTACATCGTGAACCTGCCGAAAATCTTCCCGAAAGCCGACGGCGCCCATCCTTACGGCATCCTGAAGGTCAAGAATATTTCGGGAAACCGGCTCGAGGTGGTCGTCGCCAATTACGCGTATAACCGCGCGGACGGCGCGCGGCAGTCGATCTCGAAGCACGAGACCGATCAGGCGGGCTACTTTGCACCGGAGCCGTTCTCTCTCGACGCGGGTGATCTCAAGAAGTTCAAGGCCGATGGCGCGCTCCACGCCATTAAACGTTATTAGCGGGCAGCAGGAAAGGCGGCCTGGTCCTGCTGGTCGGGCTTATGTATGCAGCCCATGCCCTGCAAAGGACGACCTTTTTATTGATACTCGCTTGACCTTTTTTGCTATAATGACAAATAGAATCTGCAGCATCCAATCCTGTCCCGTAACAACTGCATGATGCAGGGCGCTGATCTCGGCGGGGGGTACTCATGAAAAGAACATTAATATGTTTCACGGTTATTGGTATTGCCGTGATGGCCGGCAGCTACGCTTTCGGCGCGGACAGCTGCACCGACTGCCACGGAAATGAAGTAAGGATGAAAGAGCTCGGTTATCCCCAGTTTATCGTCCCCTTGACGGAGCTCCGGGTCCAGCTCAGGATGCCCGCGTCTTGCACCGACTGCCATCTCGGCAACTTCCAGGCCCCATCCAAAGAGGAGGCCCACAAGGGCATGCTGACGCTCAGGGCCGTGAACAGGAAGTGGAGCGCCCTGACCAGGGCGGAGATGCCTCCCCCGGATGTGGCGGACTGGCCGTCCCTTGGGACGAGAGGCAAGAACCGGGCCGCCCAGCTCGGGCCCAAGCGGCTCATCGACGGCGAGCTCAAGGACAACCCCGATTACCGGACCATCATCTGGCACGACAAGAATCCCTCAACCCTTGCCTACAATCCTCTTATCGCTGAAAAGACCTGCGGACGGTGCCACCCGGACCACGTCAAAGGCTTTGCCAAGACGTCCATGGGAGGCGCGGGGGGCGTTCATACCCAGAGCCAGTATGGATACTGGACAGGGCCCGCGGGTCCCCAGAGCTGCGGCCCCTGGGTGGGAACGCTCTCCCAGCCTGAACAGGACAAGTTCACCGACGAGGCCCTGAAGCTTTTTAATACCCATTCCACCATGGTCATGCCCGAAAGCGCGGCCTACAACATGCAGAGAAACTGCAACCAGTGCCATGTGGGCTGCCTCGACTGCCACGCAAACCCGCAGAAGAACGATACGACCGATCCCCGAAAGGGCGTCCATACGATCGTGAAAAAACCGGAACCCCTTGCCTGCTACGGCGGCGGCAGGGCCTTCGCCTGTCATGCCGGCCCCCTGGAGCGGCGGCGGGGAGACGGATACCTGAGGGCCGAGTTCACCCAGGCCACGGAGGCGGGCAAGAAGATATTGAAGGACATGCCCGACGTGCATGCCAGAAAGGGAATTGCCTGCGTTGATTGCCACGAGTCGAACCGGGAGACGAACTATCACGGCGATCTGCGGCGGGACGTGAACTGCTCCAAGTGCCATCAGACCGGCGTTGAGTCCCACGCAAAGGGGCTTCACAAGAACGTGGACTGCTCCGCCTGCCACACCGCGCTCATCGGCGGATATGCGTTCAACTTCTGGACCGCGGGCGGCGAGCCGGGCACGGAAAATCCCGCCACGCGGATCCAGGACTACCTTGTTGACGCCGTTCCCCCGGTGCTTATAAAGAACCCCCGGGGCGTTTGGATCCCGGTGCACCCCGTGCCCCATACCTCGGGGAACGTGAAGGCCGATGAGGTCAAGATCTCCCGCCGGCTGCTGTTCAGGAACAAGCCCGATGCCGCCGTTGAGCGGCGCTACGTTTCGAACGATTCCTACGCGGTCACCGGGCTCGTGAAAAATCTCGATGAGAGCGACCATGACACCATGGTCTGGCTGAACCTCGACCGGATCGCCCACGGCATGGGCAAGTCCCGGACGTGCGAAGGCTGCCACGCCGGCGCGGCGCAGAAGATAACGACGAATTTCAGCCCCGGGTCCTATAAGGACGTGGAGGACGGATCGTACACCATTATCGCCGATGAGAAGGGGCTTCGGATCACCGACTTCAAAGGCCCGGGCGGAGGGCCCATGGCGAAAGGCCTCGTGCCGCTCAAGGGCAAGTGGGGCCTGAAGGGAAACTTCGCGCTCCCGAAGATAAAGGACAAAAAGCTCTACGGGAAGCTCAAGAAAGAATACGAGACGGGAAAGTTCGTGCATTGATCTCCTGAAGGGGTAACTACTCAGGCCAGCCACTTCGCTTCGGCGCAAGGCGCGCCAGCGTCCTCTTGCCCTTCACGCTGTCGGCGCCCGTACCCGCAGCGCTTTCGCTGCGCACGCGCTGTTTTGGCTGAAGCGGCGCTGCCATGACGGTCACGGCGCGCTTTTTTGCGCCTGTGCTCAGCGGCAGGCCTGAGTAGTTACCTGAAGAGAAGGAAAGACCGATGAAACAGTTTGGCTGGGAAATTTTCTTGGGAGCGGCGCTCATCACCGCTTCCGCCGGTCTCTATTACGCAGAGATCAAGATCTTTCACGCGCAGCGGGACACGCTGTTTTATCTCTTTCAGGACCTTGCCTTTGTGCCCGTTCAGGTCCTCCTCGTTACGCTCATTCTCAACCAGCTCCTGAACATTCGGGAGAAAAAGGCCATGCTCAACAAGCTGAACATGGTCATCGGGGCGTTTTTCAGCGAAGTCGGGACCGGGCTTCTCAAATCTTTTTTACCGTTCGATCATCATCCCGATACGATCAGGAGCCGGCTCATGGTGACCGCAGAGTGGCCTGACCAGCGGTTTTCGCTCGCTGCAAAAAACCTCAAAGACGACGATTGTCAGATAGACTGTAAAAAGGGGGACCTTGAAGCATTGAAATCTTTTATCGTGGAGAAGCGGGATTTCCTCCTCAGGCTCCTGGAAAACCCGAACCTGCTGGAGCATGAAACGTTCACGGAGCTGCTCTGGGCCGTGTTCCACCTGACAGAGGAGCTGACGGCCCGGGAAGATCTCAGCCGGCTTTCCGCTCCGGACTGCGCACATATCGGCGGCGATATCAGGAGGGCCTACCTTCTCCTCATCGCCGAATGGCTGGCATACATGAGGCATCTCAAGAGGGAGTATCCCTATCTTTTTTCCCTTGCCCTTCGCACGAACCCCTTCGATCCGAAGGCATCGGCGGAGGTGAAGTAGGGGGGGCAAGGCTCATCCACGAAAGGAACGGCCGATGAAGATCATCGAACGGCTCGCAACAGTGACCAGACCGCTCATCCTCGTCTCAGGGTTTGTCATGCTCGGGATGCTTGGATTCATTGATTATGTGAACGGACCGGACCTGTCCTTTATCGTGTTTTATCTGGTTCCCATTGTTCTCGTCGCGTGGTTCGTGGGGAGCGGGGCAGGCGTCCTGATGTCCGTTGCCGGCGGCATGGCATGGCTTTTCGCCGACGTACTGTCGAGGTCGACTTCCTATACTCATCCGATCATTCCCTACTGGAACGTCATGGTGAAAGTCGCATTCTTCCTGGTCGTCAACACGCTGGTGTTGCAGCTCAAAAAAAGCCTGGACCGGGAAAAGGAGCTGGCCCGGATCGACCATCTCACGGGGGCAGCGAACGTCAGGTTCTATGGGGAGCTGGCCGGGCGCGAGATAGACCGGGCATCCCGGTATCACCATCCCTTTACCGTGGCATACATGGACGTGGACAATTTCAAGGCCGTTAACGACAAATTGGGCCATAGTGCCGGAGACGCATTGCTGTCTCTCATCGCCCATACCATAAGTCACGGCATCCGCACAACGGACGTGGTCGCCCGGCTCGGCGGGGATGAATTTTCCCTCCTGCTGCCCGAGACCGGCGAAGAGCCCGCGGCCCTCGTCATCCGCAAGGTCCATAAGCGACTTACCACGACTATGCGGGAGCAGGGTTGGCCCGTGACATTCAGTATCGGCATCGTTACCTTCCTCACTCCCCCGGCGTCGGTCGACGAAATGCTCAGGACCGCAGACAGCATGATGTATTTTGTAAAAGGCTCGGGCAAGAACATGGTGAAACACAAGGTCGTGAGCACGCCGTGATCGGTCGTGTGTCGTTCGCACCGCTCACCGCGGCGGGCGTCGGCGTGTCCTGAGTCCGGGGAACGGAAAGGAGGAGCATGCATTTCCCCTGCAGATCCGTCCTGCCTGTCTGTGCGCTTCTCGTTGCGGCCCTCGTTGCATCCCCGGCGGTTTCCGGGACGTTGAGTGATTTTGAGACCGATGCCGCCGGCCGAGAAGAGAACAAAAGCAAAAAAAAGAAAGAGAAAACGGATTCAGACGATGCGGGCGATATGTGTCTGGACGCCGTTGGTGATGAGTTATGCAGCAGCCTGTGCGTGTCATTGCACATCGAAGATTTCATCAAAAACGTCGGAGTCGGCATCTCGCAGGGCGGGAGCAGCAGCCTGAACCGTATCAACCCCGGAGGGTTGGCGGCGCAGGAAAACCCGGACATCGTGAGGAAGCACGGTGAGGCCTTAATCCCTTTTCTGCGCGCCGATGCAGGCTATCAGGAGGTCGAATCGGATGTGAAGGCATGGGACTACCGGCTTGAACTGGGGTACGGTTCAGCCGGATTTCAGTTTCGCTACACGGCCTACAACGAAAAAGAACCTCCCGATGCGCTCCGGGTGAGTGAATATCATGTGCTCTATCGCATGTCGGTCGCTCCCCGGCTTGAGATCGACCTGGGCGCCGGCGCTATGATTCTGAACGGCAACCAGGAAAACAGCGGGCTTTCGATCACCGTTCCGGTGCTCTACCATCCCACGGACTTTTACGGCTTCGAGTTCCGGCCGGTATGGTCATCCATTAACGAGAACGACATCCAGGACTTCGACCTGGCAATGCTCTTCGGCCGGCGGTATGCATCGATCAAAGCGGGATACCGGTGGCTCAGGAGCCCGCACCAGTCTCTTAGCGGCTCGGAGATCGGCATTGCGCTCCGGTGGTGAAAATATCGGGAGCGATTCAGCGCAGAGTATAAGCAGGGGAACGATGACGTCAATCGGCAACGAGGCCCGTATCGGCTGCCGGTCAGGCAGTGCGGCCAAACACGAATGACGTTATACGTCACCGAAACGGGCATCGTGGCCGGGACCGTAAGACGGTATCTGTCAGGAGAAAGGAAGAGATGGAACATTCCCAGGACATGACGATCGAAGAAAGACTGCATGAGGCGGAACAGCGGCTCGCCCGCCTGGAGCCACGGATCAAGCCGGGGGGGTTATCTCTTCATCCTCTCTGGGCATTCGTGCTCGGTCTGGCGGCGCTCACGTTCGGTTACCTCGGCCTCGGCCTGCCGCAGCATTATTACCAGGTCCTTTTTGCCGCACTGCTCATGCTCCTTCTCTATCATCGGAGATTTCTGCTCATGCCGCAGGGCGGCTGGCGCTGGCCCCAGATCATGCTCAATGTTGTGCTCCTCTGCCTCCTGTTCAAGCTCCTTATCGGAGGCGGAATGGCCTATCCCTTCGACTGGCTCAAGGTCCCCGCGCTCTCGAAGACCCCGCCCCCCGGCGACGGCTCCTGGTACAACCGGCTCGTTCCCGACTACACCGTCCAGTGGCAAGGGATACCCACGGTGTCCGACTGGAGCGTCGACCTGTCGAAGATCCAAACGCTCCTTCTCATCGCCACGCTCGCAGGCGCGCTGTTCCGGTTCCAACCCTTCACGTCGCTCACGGCCCTGGCGCTCCTCATCATCTCCATCCCCACCTATCTTGCCTTCAACTGGGACTGGGCGATCCTGTTCCTCGTCATCGGCAGCGTCTCCATCTATCTCCAGTCGAGGGTGAACGCGCCGCCTGGGGGACAGGCCTGAATAGTGCCGTTCTGGTTTGCGCATACGCATACATTGATGCACGACACAGACAGAATCCCCGTTACAAACCTTGCCGGTTACCATACAGGTTGTCAATAATATGCCTATGTATGGTAACCCTCGAGGAGGGTTTGGGACGCCTCCGAGTCAGTCTTAAATTAATGAGCTATGCAGAACCGCTCAGGTCCCCGCATGAGGCTACCTTTGAAAAGAGACGGATCTCGTGACGACGATCTCGTTGACCAGCTACCTGGCCACGGCGGCAAAGACCACATCGCATCGCGCGGCGGTCATAGTACTTGAAATTTCCGCAACTCCTGATATACTCAAACAGGTCACAGACGATAATCTATGGGGAGGGTATCTATGGTACGGGTGATCATTGGTGTGATTCTGTTCATAACTTTTCTTGCCGGCCCTGCCGCGGCCAAGGAAGGATTCTATCTGGGGGCGTTCTCTCCCCGGAACTTCATTGCAAAGGACATTGAGGGGCTCGAGCGGGGAGGCGGCCTGGGCGTGCGGGCGGGCTTGGGCACGAGCGAGCATTTCGCCATGGAACTGGCCTTCTTCGAGACGGACCATGCTGTCGGAGCCGGGGAGGAGTGGAAATTCAAGGGCGGCACCTTTGATCTGAAGGTCTTTATGCCGATTACGGGCATTACGAACGTCGAGCCCTTCATCACCGGCGGCATCGGAAAGTACAGCCTTGACACTACGACGGGGGTGTATCGCGGGAACGTGGACCAGATCTACCGGTATACGGAGTCCGACGGAACGGTCCATGACTGGAAGACGAGCTTCTTCAACGGCTACCAGTTCGGGGCAGGCGCGAATATTTTCATTTCGCCCGAACTGTCGGTGGACCTCGGCTACGTGGTACGCAAGATGTACTTCGACTGGAACACGCCGGGCGGTGTAGAGCTGCGGGCGCGGGTCCGCTCCCTTGAAGCGGGCGTCAGTTATCATTTCTGATCCCTGTGCTCGCGCGGCAAGGCGTCATCGACATCGTCATCCCGCTGGAAGATCGTGAGCTGCTCATGCGATTCGGGAAAGAGTATGAAGAGTACCTGCAAGAGGGTCCGATCACGGTTTTTTCCGCGGCCATAACACGATGAACAAGAGGTGGCAGCGTGGATCGGCACGAACGATTTGACAGCGCAAGTCGGGTCATTCAGATCGGCTTCTGGGTAAACGCCGCGCTCATGACGATGAAGCTCCTCGCCGGGCATTTCGGCAGGTCCGAGGCGGTCTTTGCCGACGGCATGGAGAGCGCCGCGGATTTTGTGGCCATCCTTTCGACGATGATAGCCCTCCGCATCGGCAGGAAGCCGTTTGATGAGACGCACCCCTACGGACACGGCAGGGCGGAGAGTATCGCCGCTATTATCGTTTCACTCGTTATTTTTGCCACCGGCGCGTGGATACTCATGAGGTCGGTGCATACCATCATCGATCGCGCATTTGAGGTGCCGAGTGCCGTTGCCGTTGCGGCCGCCTTTATCACCATCCTGATCAAGGAAGCCCTCTTCCGCTATTCCCACCGCGTCGGCGCGAAGCTGGAAAGCCCGGCGCTCCTGGCGGCCGCCAAAGACCACCGAAAAGACGCCATTACCTCCATCAGCACGCTCATCGGCGTCACCGGCGCCTTCTTCGGGATTACGATCATGGACCCCCTTGCGGCAGGAATCACCTCATTATTCATTTTCCATATCGGCTACGAGACGTTCATGTCCGCGTCCCACGATCTGATGGATGGAAAGCCTTCCGAACAGTTCGTTGACTCTCTTGTTCGGATCGCGGGGGGGGTGGAGGGAGTGGAGCATGTGCATGAGATAAAAGCACGCCGCTCCGGGCAGTATGTGATCGTCGACCTTAAGCTCGACATGGACCCGGAGATGACGGTCAAACGGTCCCATGCCATCGCCACAGAGGTCCAGAGACGCATCTTCGAACGCTTTCCGAACGTGGGGGACGTGATGATCCACATCAACCCCCACGAGGAGGAGCATGAGGACCTGATACGGCTGTGAGGTGGTCAATCCTTGTCTTTCGGAATTTTCACAATCGACAGGAACAGCCCGAGCTTGCGTATCGCTTCGGAAAATTGGTCATAATCCACCGGCTTGGTCACGTAGACATTGCAGCCCATCTCATAACATCTCGCGATCTCCTGCGGGTTGTCCGTGGTCGTCAGAACGATGACGGGGGTGTGCCTGGTCTCGTCGATTGCCTTTATCATCTTGAGGACCTGGTAGCCGTCGAGTACCGGCATGTTCAGGTCGAGGAGGATCAACAGCGGCGAAGCATGGTCTGCCCCGGCATAGTCTCCCTTCTTGAACAGGAAATCAACGGCCTTCTGGCCGTTATCAAGCGCAACGATCTCATTAGAAACACCTCCCCGGCGCAGGTTTTTCTCGATCAAACGGGCGTGCCCGGGGTCGTCTTCAACAAGAAGAATTGTTACGGGCTGGTGCTTCGTCATCGTTTCCTCCTTCTGTTTATGTTCATGCCATCACGAACGTTTTCGCATGTCTTCACAACAGCCGACCTCCCTGCTTTTACTATGCCGGCGAAAAACGGGAATCTTTAACCGGTGGCCTGGTCCGTGAACTCTACATGTTCTGGAATGCTAAAATGAAACGTTGTTCCCTGTCCCGGCGTCGACTCGCACCATATGCGGCCGCCGTGGCGTCGCACCAGGGTCTTTACACAGGCAAGGCCCACCCCTTCTCCGGGCGCATCCTGTGTTCCTACCCGCCTGAACATTTCAAATACCTTGTAAATCTCTTCATTCGGGATGCCGCGGCCGTTGTCTCGAATGGAAATGACGGTCCCATCGGGGGCCTTTTCGGCGGTTATCTCGATCTCTCCGGGAACACCCGGTCTGCGGTACTTTACCGCGTTGTCCAGGATGTTGCCGAGGATCGTTTGAAGGGAATTCCTGTCAGCGATGATTTCCGGCAGCGGGCCCACGTTCACTTTTATCCCTTTCTTTTCGATCACGAGCTGCAGATCCTTGAGAGCGGACTGCACGATCGTTTGGACCTGGAGGAGCTCCGGTTTGAGCTCCTGGCGCCCCAGTCGCGACAGCTTTGAGATGGCATTGATGAGCTCTTCCATCCTGCCGGCCGACGAATCGATAAATCCCAGGGCTTCCGGAACATCCTTCAGAAATGCCGTCACCAGTCTTGTTCGATTGTTTTCGTCAAGGGAAGGGAGAATGTCGTTCATTACCGCATTGATCTCCCGAAGGGAAAAGCGGAGCTCGCCGGCAAAGCCTTTCATGTTCACCAGGGGGGTGCGGAGGTCGTGAGACGCGATGTAAGCGAAGGTCCTTAACTCCTCGTTGTTCTCCTTGAGCTCTCTCGCGTACCGGCTCAACCGTTCCTCGGCCTTTTTACGCTCCACGAGTTCCTGCTGCAACTGCTCATTCGTCATTGCCAGTTCAGCAGCGCGCAAAGTCACCAAATTTTCCAGGTGCTCTTGATGCTGCATGAGCTCCCTTTCCGTGGCAGAGAGCTTTTGAGAAGCGTAATTAAGCGCTTCGCAGAGTTGTTCAATTTCCGTAAAGTCGTGGTGAACGGGTATTGTTTCACCCTTTACTTTATCGAGGCTTTTTGCAAAATCTGCAATCGATGTTATTAAACGAGTAGGCGACTTGAGGACAGTGAGGAGGGCGAGGAAACTCACGAAGGTTCCGAGAATACTTGCTAAGATAGTGTTTCTTAAAACTGCTCTCCGTATATACGGAATTTCTCTTAACCCATACTGGAGCCTGGCCCATCCAACTATTATACTGTCTACAGTGATTGGGTACAAAGCAACCATCTTCCCATTTTCAATATGTAGCGATGGCTCCGATGAATCAGGGATGCTCAATGATTCTGAACTGTAGCGAGTGAGCGGCTGTAAACCGTCTTCATGAACGACATTGGAAAGAATCTTGCCCTGCTTGTCATAAATCACTATTTCTAAAATATTCTTTAGTTCTGCAAATCTTTTAAGGTAGGCTTCCATGTTTGTATAGTCATAAAGTATTACGTATTCCGCACAGGTAAGCGATATATTCTTTGCCAGTAACATGACACTTTCATTCGCGGTACTCTCTATGCGCGAGACCTGCTGCTTATACGTAATAAATCCGAATGCGGAGATGACCGCAATTATGATCAGCGTGACATAGAGAACAAGTTTTCCATACAATCCTCTCGGAACCACTCTCATTCAGCCTCCAGGACCACATACTTTTCCAACCCAAGTTTTTCCAACGGCAAATAATCTCTTATTCGGTATGACCGTTTGGGGTTGCGGCTTTTCCTGTTCCTGTATTTTCGCAGGGCTAAAGCCCTGCCCTACAAAATCTTTTATCTCTGCGATCTCTTCGGTTTCATGCTTTCCCCTCCAGTTTTCATGGAACTTTTGACACTACCGGGCTGAGACATCGGAAAAAAACTCAAAACCGCCTTTTCCTCTCCCCTTCACGCGGTACATGGCCGTATCCGCTTTCTTGAGCAGGGTTTCTCCGTCGTCGCCGTCCCGGGGATAGAGGCTGATGCCTATGCTCACGCTGATCGTGCACTCACGGCCCTGCAAATCGAATGGTCCGGACAGGGCTGCAATGATCTTTCGGGCGATGACCCCCGCATCCTCGGGAGCGGTGATCTTTGCGCAGATGCTGATGAACTCGTCTCCGCCCATGCGCGCCACCGTGTCCGACTTGCGCGTACTGGTTGTCAGCCTTTTCGCCACCTCTTTCAGGAGCTGGTCTCCCGCATCGTGTCCCATGGTATCGTTGATGAACTTGAACCGGTCGAGGTCCATGTAGAGGACCGCGAGAATGTACGTATTTCGCCTTGCCAGGGCCAGGAGCTGATCCATGCGATCGAAAAAAAGCGTGCGGTTGGGAAGTCCCGTCAGGGTGTCGTAGAGCGCCATGTATTCGAGGCGCTGTTCTGCTATTTTTCTCTCGGTGATGTCTCGAATGATGAACTGTGCCGCCGGTCTTTCCCGGTAGATAAAGGGAATCCCCGCGACCTCTACATCAACCCCCCTGCCGTCGAAGCGGACTAATTTCCCTTCCACCCACGGGACCCGCTTGCCGTGTTCTTCCAGCCGTTTCAACCATTCAAGGACGGTTTGGCTGCGGTCGGAATGGAAGAGATCGAAGAGGGACTTGCCGATCAGGTCCTCGGCGCGTGATGCCCCGAAAAGCATTGTCCCCGCAGGGTTGATGAACACGATTCTCCCGTCTATTTGAATGGCGATCCCGTCCGGAGAGAGTTCCACCAGCCGCCGGTAGCGCTCTTCGCTTTCCCGGAGCTGCTCGAGCATCTGCTGCCGTTCCCTGATGAGCCGCTGTTTGGAGATGACCTGCTCGATGACGACGGGGAGCAGCTCGAGGTACTTCATCTCCACGTCCTTTACGATATAATCCGAGGCCCCGAGCTTGAGCGATTCCACGGCCACATCTTCGTTCCCGTTGCCGGTCACCATGATGACGGGAGGAAAGGCCCCCCGGGATGTCAGCGTCCGGAGCACCTCGATGCCGCCGCAGCCCGGCATGTTGTAGTCCACGAGCAGAAGATCGAATGGCGACGATTCGACCATCGCGAGGCCCTCTTCGCCGTTCGCGGCGGTATCGACGGCGTATCCTTTTTCCCGGAGGCGCTTCTGCAAAAGCCGGGAAAGGCCGGGATCGTCTTCCATGTAGAGAATTCGTATTGCTGCTGCATCGTCCGCCATGGCGTTCACTCCTTTTCAGGGACCTTGACGATGGAGAGGAACAGTCCCAGCGATTGGATCGCCCCGGAAAACCGCTCGTACTCCACCGGTTTCGTGATGTATACGTTACAGCCGTGTCCGTAGCACCGGGCGACCTCATGAGGATTGTCGGTGGTCGTCAGAACGACGACGGGAATCCGTTTGGTGCGTTCATCGTTCTTGATGGTCTTGAGCACCTGGTAGCCGTCGAGGATGGGGAGGTTCAGGTCGAGAAGGATCAGGAGCGGACCGCGTTGCCCGCCTTCGTTGTTGAACACGAAATCAACGGCCTTCTGTCCGTTGTCGACCTTGACGATCGTGTTGGTAATGTTCGCCCGGCGCAGGTTCTTCTCGATCAGGAGCGCATGCCCGGGATCGTCTTCGACCAGTAAAAT
>ERZ1292625.1837-Hain-H41-01um-R1-1837-length-22358-cov-9_pt1 | contig 22358 bp, 21 predicted proteins | sample MGYA00564400_ERZ1292625 | MGnify/ENA primary metagenome ERZ1292625 (study PRJEB36523, sample SAMEA6512639) | groundwater metagenome | collected 2019-01-08 | study: AquaDiva: Metagenomics assemblies of 32 groundwater samples
ATTGCAATCCTAAAACCCGTGGCCCACGGATAACGGCAGGATGATTTTCGGTTTCACCAAGTAATTCAAATTGGGGTGGTAATTTTGTGACCACATCCCCATGGCTCATCCACACTTTTTGTCGAGCGGGGATTTTTCCAAAAAAGACTTTGTAATCAATAAAATTAAAACCATATTCCCGGTGCACTCCCTTTTCGACTTTTCCGCCCAGATCATGACAAATTAATTGCATGCCGTAACAGATTCCTAAAAGAGGAGCAACCTCGGTCAATTCACGAATTGGTCTTCGTGGCGAATTCTCTTCGTAAACCGAATTGGGTCCGCCACTTAAGACAATGCCGTAAGGATTCATTTTTTTTATTTCATCTAATGGCATCGCATGGGAATGTATTTCAGAATAAAAACCGAGCTCACGATAACGACGGGCAATCAGCTGAGTCAGTTGAGAACCAAAATCTAATATTAAAAATCCCCGCTCTTTTTGCATTAACATGAATCCCTTATTCTAAACGATAATTAGGAGCTTCTTTTGTGATGCTCACATCATGAACGTGGGATTCACGTAAACCTTGCGGGCTTATTTGCACGAATTTCGCTCGTAATTGCAATTCTTCTACATTTTTTGCACCCAAGTATCCCATTCCCGATTTCAAACCACCGGTCAGTTGATAAATCACGCCACTTGCACTTCCCTTGTACGGAACTTTTCCTTCAATTCCTTCTGGAACAAGCTTATCTTCGTCCAAAATATCGGCTTGGCCATAACGATCTCTAGATCCTTTGCTCATCGCACCCAATGAACCCATGCCGCGATAAACCTTATAAGTGCGTCCTTGATATAAAATAGTTTCGCCCGGAGCTTCCTCGGTTCCCGCAAGAAGATTTCCAATCATCACCGAATTTGCACCAAGGGCCAAGGCTTTGGTGATATCCCCTGAATACTTAATCCCACCGTCAGCCACGATGGTTTTGTTTTTTGCTTTTGCAACTTTAGAACACTCGACGACTGCAGAAATTTGCGGCATACCCACACCCGCAACAACACGTGTCGTGCAAATACTTCCTGGTCCAACTCCAACTTTAACCACATCTGCACCCGCTGCGATCAAATCTTTAGTTCCATCGGCAGTAACGACATTTCCAGCCACGATAATGACGTCCTTAAAATTTTTAGAAATGTGTTTAACCATTTCTAAAACATTTTTTGAATGGCCATGGGCCGTATCAATGCAAATCACATCTAAGTGACAGCTGATCAATGCTTCAATGCGATCTTTAGAGTCTGGTCCTACGCCAACAGCTGCGCCTACAAAAAGACGACCGTGATTATCTTTGGTTGCCTGTGGATAAGCCTGAGCTTTTTCAATATCTTTAATCGTGATTAAACCTTTAAGTTTCCCCATTTTATCGACAACGGGAAGTTTTTCAATACGATGTTTTTGCAGAATTTTTCGTGCTTGCTCTAGGGTCGTGCCCTCTTCAGCAGTCACTAAGTTTTCTTTGGTCATTAAATTTTTGATGGGTTGCTCAATATTTGTTTCGAAACGCAAATCCCGGTTTGTCAAAATTCCCACCAAGGTCCCTTGCACAGTGATCGGAACACCGCTGATAGAATAACGGCTCATAACTTCGATAGCTTCACGAACATAATGGTCTGGACCCAGCGTGATTGGATCTTGAATCATTCCACTTTCGTATTTTTTTACTTTTTCAACTTGCAGCATCTGATGCTCGATGGACATATTTTTATGAATAATACCCAGGCCACCATGTTGAGCCATAATTCGCGCAATTTTATTTTCTGTTACCGTATCCATAGCGGAAGAAAGAATCGGCGTGGTTAAATATTTATCTCGAGCAAACCAACTTCTGGGAGTGACCTCAAGAGGTGTGATTTCAGAAAATTGAGGTAAAAGTAAAATATCATCGAATGTTAAAGCATAGGGAATTTCCATCACGCTCTCGCTTCCGTGTACCAAGTTTTATATTTCAAATAATTGTCTGCGGATTGGGACAGAAACGCAATCTCTTCTGGCTTCAATTCTCGAATGACTTTTGCAGGTCTGCCAAGAATTAAAACACCCCCAGGGAATTTGGAGCTCTCGGTCACTAAAGAGCCCGCTCCTACGACCGATTTATCGCCAATAGAAGCCTCGTCCATGAGGAGGCTTCCCATGCCAATCAAACATTCACGACCGATGCTGCAGCCATGAAGCGTTACATTGTGCCCAATGGTTGTGCGATCCCCAATAGTAACGCCGACTTTATTTTGAGTGCCATGCAGAACACTGCCATCTTGAATATTCACCTCATGCCCAACTCGTAAAGGCATGACATCCCCTCGTAACGTAACATTAAACCAAATAGAACAGCGATCACCCATAATGACATCGCCAATCACCATAGCATTGGGTGCAATAAAACAATCTTTTCCGAGTTTTGGAGTAAATCCTCGGACCGAAAGAAGTGAGTTCATATAAACCTCTTTAAAAAGAAAATTTCAGTGAAATTGCGAATGATTTTTTGTGAGGATTTTTTGATTTTTAAGTAAACCCTCGGTCAAGCCATCAATTTGCGCATTTAATAGTTTGCTTTGATTAATAAATGGAAGAGTTGCAAAAATAGGTACGCCAAGATGCAAACACAAAGACATCGCTTCATCGGCTCGCATCTTCAAAGAGTTAACTCCAGCATGGCCACTTAAATAAATTCTCAAGTACTGGTGCACACCTTTAATTTCGACAAAAACAGCTTGAACCGCTTTTATAGAGAGTGATTCTAATAAATACTGAGTAAATCGATGGGGCGTTGCTAACAAACTTTGATTGTGATTTTGCCCCAAAGTGATGCCCGCCTCTAAAGGACTAACGGCCACAGGAAGAGTATGAATTTGATCTTTATCCTTTAAAAGCAAAAATGGTCTCGCCATATCCGAAGTTAATGAGATTCCAAAAGGTACAAGTTGAATTAAATCTTTTTGATGAAAAACTTCTTCTTCGGCGCTGGCATTTGAAAAAAATAATTGAGACTTTAAAATGGAATTTAAATCTGTGAAGTCACTCAATGCAGGCCCCCAGAAACCTCACCACGAAAAACAGCTGGCGAAGCTTTAAGGATTTGTACCGGAACAGTGGTTCCCACCCAAGTTGGTGAACCTAAAAAATGAACCAATTTATTTTGAGAACTTCGACCTGTGAGTTTCACTGTAAGCTCTTTGGTTGAGGTATCTGCTTTTTCAACCAGAACGCTCAAAGTTTGTCCTTCGTATCTTTTAACAAGCTGAAAAGCCAAATCATCATGCATGTCAAAAAGACGATTCAAGCGCTCGGATTTTATATCTTCCTCAATTTGATCTTCAAACTTAGCGGCTTTTGTATTGGGTCGCGGGGAATATTTAAAAGCGAAAATAGTTTCAAAGCCGACTTCTTTCACCAGATCCATTGTTTCTTGGAAATTCTCTTCTGTTTCACCCGGAAAACCAACAATAATATCTGTTGATAAAACCACATTCGGAATTGCTTTTTTAATCATGGCGATCTTTTCCAAGTACTGTTCCCGACTATAGCCACGATTCATTCTTTCCAGGATCTGAGAGTTTCCGCTTTGAAACGGCAGATGGATGTACTCACAAACTTTGGGTTGATTGGCATACATCACGTCGACTAATTTTTGATCAAAATCTTTGGGGTGCGAAGTGGTAAATCGAATTCTTTCGACAGCGGTTTCCTGAGCTAATTTTTGCAAGAGCTCTGCCAAGCCAGCACCGCAATCACTTTCATAAGAGTTTACATTTTGTCCAAGCAGAGTGACTTCTCTAACTCCCCTTTTAAGCAAAGTTTCAACATCGGCAAGAATGTGTTTCATCGGCCGACTTTTTTCCCGCCCTCGTGTGTAAGGGACGACACAAAAGGTGCAAAAATTATCACAACCCTTTGTGATATTTACGAAGGTCGAAACACCGGGATTTTTAACCATAGTTTCGATGTGATATGGCTGACGATGATCGAACTGAGCTTTAACAATTTTAGGACTTCGCATCTCAGGATTTTCAGAAGATCTTCTGAGCTCCGCCAAAATTTGCGGTAAAGTATCGATAGCATCTGTGCCAAAAACAAAATCAATGATGGGTTGGTTTTTAATCAATTTTTCTTTTTCTTGTTGGCCAACGCAACCGCCAACCCCTATTTTCAACAAAGGATTTCGTTCTTTTAATTTTCGAAAAGTTCCGACCTCGGAATACACTTTGTGCACAGGCTTTTCGCGAATCGAACAAGAATTAATGATGATCAAGGAAGCTTCTTCAGGAGTTTTAACTTGAGTGTAGTTCGACATTTCAAGCAGAGCCGCCATCCGATCGGAATCATTGACATTCATCTGACAACCGTAGGTCGAAATATAAAAACCATTTTGAACTTCCAGGGGTCCTCCGCGATGACTTTCTCATTGTGTCAAAATCTCTGTTGGGTTATAGAGGGTGCTTGTTTTGATGTCAAATAAGGAGCACAGGGAATGAAACCAAGACTGCCCTCTTCTAAAAAGTGGACCGCCTTTCCCAAAGAATTTACTCAGCAAATTGAAGATGTTTTTAAGCAAAATTTTTCTAAGCAGCTTAAATCGGCTGAGTTGATTGTCGAGGGACGAATTTATGCTCAAGAAATCCTTATTCGAGTGGGCTATCTTGAAGCGGGGCGTCTAAGGCAGGCTAATTTTGAAGTCTCCGTAGAGTATTCTCCAACTCAAGAAGAGGCTATTATGCGAATCAATGATGGCGTGGATGCGGCAGCAAGTATGATGATGGATTACTTTGAAAAAGAGCAAGAAACCGAAGGGGATGTGGATTTTCCCCTGATTTGGAAAGAAATTCCTTTTAATAACCGAAAACTTTTTGTGCAGTTCTCGACAGTGAACAGTAAGTTAGAGGCCGAAGCTGATGCTTTGCTTGGAGCAAGTGAAGAAGGTTTGGTTAAGGAGGATCTCGAAGATCCTGCGGATGAAGACGATGATATTTCACTGGCTTCTGGGGAAGACGAATCCGAGGACGAAGCATCTGAAGATCCAAGTCCAAAAATGTTCGGTGGGCGTAAGAAGAAAAAAACTCAGCTTCATTGAAGAGAAGTTTATGAAGAACAAATCAGATCTTGTTGGTTATTATTATACGAAAATTGTGAAAAGCATTCGCTATCTTGAGTTTACATTTTCAAGAGTTAACAATCTTTCCACTAATCCTGAACTTCTTACCGATGAACAACTCGAACTATGGGATAGCTTTGCAGTACGATTTGCGAGGACTTCAGATCTATTTTTATCTAAATTTTTAAAAGCAGCCGCCAAGAGGGATGATCCCGCTTTTGATGGAACCTTTCGTGATACTCTAAATTATTGTGAAAAACTTAAGATTATTGAAAACGTACCCAAATGGCTTGAAATTCGCGAACTCAGAAATGTCACAGTCCACGAATACAGCGATCAAGACTTAAACGAAATTTTCAAAAAATTAGTAAAATTCACTCCGGAATTAATTGATTTGAGCGCTTTCCTTCACTCTTTTTTGGAGGAAAAATGAGGCTTTTAGAAAAGGAAATTTTAATCATTAAGAAAATTTTTAGTGATGAAATTAAAGGAAGTTACGATTTAAAACTCTTTGGAAGCCGCACTGATGATATGAAAAAAGGCGGCGACATAGATCTGCTTTTAGTCGTTGATCCCATTTATTTGAAAATAAGTCGAATAGCTAAATATAAAATATTAGATCAATTGTATCAGGAACTGGGTGAACAAAAAATTGATATAGTTATTACAACGGCTGAATTGTTAGAGAAGGATTCGTTTCTATCTCAAATTCAGGGGATAGAATTGTAACCTTCTACAATGAGTTTAATTACAACGGCCAGAAATTCCACGGTCAGGTGATGACCAATTAATCCTATCACGAAACACTCGGTTAACGGTATTTCGACCTTCAGAAACCAAGCTATTCAATGTCGGCCCGTCCAAAACAACTCCATCCTGTTTTGCGACGTTTACAACATAATCAAGCCCGTCTGCTACAGCCACTTCAATAAATGAATTCCGTGAGCTCTGTGTATTACTCAGTGAGTAGGGTGTCCAGCAAATAGAGGAAGTTACAGCAGCCCTCATGGCCTCATGGTATTCCGAGCCTTGTGAATCATTTGCTGAGCTCAGTGTGCTAACGAAAGCTGTCACTACTAAAAATAGTTTTTTCATATTCAGCCTCTTTGTAATTTCGTCTATTGTCCAAACTAATTTAAAACTCTTCCTCATCAACGCCAGGACTCTCATTCAAACCACGAACCTCATCAATGAATGACTGTGATTCTTCTTCAAAATCATTATCCCCACCGGCTGATTCATCGATTTCAAGTTCTTGAATCGCAGATAAGAAATCTTTGGTTGTACGTAAGTCCCGACGAATCATTTCTAAAAATTTATCAGGGAAACGACCCGTGAGTTCTTCGACATAACGTTCAAGTTTGCCATCCAATAAAATCTTTTTGCGGATTTGGATTTTTTTCCAGAAAAGCAGATAGTGATAACGACAATAAGCATCCACTGCAGAAATTTGATCACAATCCCGCGCTCGGCAGTAACGCCGACCTTCGGCATCGGTTAAGATAATTTCATCTTCAGTGTTTTCTTTATTTTCAAGATCCCATGCCGTTTCATCTTCAACTTCTTCATCGGCTTCTTCGACGGCTTTTAACTCTTCTTCGTATTCGCCGATATCCTCGATAGCTTCGATATCATCAGAAAGAAAATCATCTTCAAGATCAGCCCCTTCTTTGGGTGATTTTTGAACTTTTGGTGCTTTTGCTTTTTTTACCGGTGTCGGCTTAGGTAGTTTTGCCGCCGCCGTTATATCTTTAGCTTCTTTAGGAGCTTTAGTTGCCTTTTTAGAGTTTGCTTCTTCGACGGTCAGCTTCTTCAAAGTCTCTTTTGGTCGGACTTCTTTCGTCGCTGCCTTTTTCAATTTTTCGTCCGCTTTTTTTACCGGAGTCGGAGGTTTCGCACTTATTTTTTTGGCTAATTTCGACGCAGGAGCTTTTAACGCGCCGCCCGATTTTGCCTTGGGTTTAGGCGAAGTTTTGTTTTTTGTTGAGGACTTAACGCTTTGCTTCTTAACTTTTTTATTTGCCATAATAAGCGATTTGATCGTTTTCAAAATCATTGTCAATCTATTTCCTTAATACTTGAGGATGATAATACCTTCTTGACTGCGGGCCGTCACACTCACCTTTTGAGACTCACCACGTAATCTTCCGCGATATGATTTTTCTGAACCGCCCCGGTTGGCTTTAAGATCTCCAGGTAAATAAAGATCTCCCTCAGCACTTAACAAATTTAAGAAGGCGCCACCACCCTGAGGGACTTGAATCTGCATTTTTCCACTTTTACTTTTTAAGTTCACGTCGGAATCATTTAGAACACTCAAATTAATGTTCCCATCACGAAGTTGGCCATCCACTCGGCCTTTGAATTTACTAATATTGAACAAGCCTTTTTGATTATCGAGTTGCAATACGCCTTCTGACTGAATGGCTTTCACTGAGGCATTGTGAGTATTGATATCCCAATTCCCTTTTGTTTTTTCTAGGACCAACTGTCCCGATTGAAGTTGAATGTCAGCATCAAAATTATCATTTTTAAAGGTGAGCTGCCCTTGCGTCACCTTCGCTTTAATTGTTCCCTGAGAATCAACAACGGTAGCGTCCCCTTTTTGTATGCTAAAATTCAGATCTCGGCTTTGATTCGAGATGATTTTGCCGCTGACTAAGTGGGCTTCAACTTTATGTTGCCATTGATTAATATTAATCTGTGCTTCGCGAACGTAGATTTCAACCGGAAGCGATGGACCTCGAAACTCAATCACTTTCTTTTTAAACATTTTTTGCGCTAAAACAGCCTTCCAGTCCCGTTTAGAATTAGGTTCGGCCATTGTGATTAAGATTTGATTGCCTTTTCTTTCAGCATGGTAAGTGCCGGGCTGGGAACCGCTATCCAAACCATAAATTTTAAGATTATTTCCTAAGGCTTTAGTGAAACTCAACTGAAGATCTAAACCTTTAACAATAAGAGTGTCATTAGGTCCAATTGGAACATCGACGGAATTTTGCGCGTGAGAAGTCAGAAGGACTGCGAACACCAACAGAAACAAAAATAGACCTGCTTTCCGATTTATTTTATGGCTCACCGATTCCTCCTTGTTTGACTCTGATGTAAAAAAATAGAAGAGTGTCGGTCATTGTTCAACATCTCATTTTAAATTGAGGAGATATCATGGACCAAGTTGTCATCGTTAGCAGCGTGCGAACCCCTGTGGGTTCATTCCAAGGTGGTTTTTCAACATTAGCAGCTCCAGCATTAGGAGCCATCGCGATCAAAGAAGCGGTTCTTCGATCTGGAGTCACTCCAGAAAAGATCGATGAATGCATCATGGGTGAAGTGTTAACGGCTGGAGTTGGCCAAGCGCCGGCTCGGCAAGCGGCAATTTATGCGGGCTTAAAAACGTCGACAGTATGTATGACGATCAATAAGGTTTGTGGGTCTGGCTTAAAAGCAGTGATGCTAGCTGCGGATTCTCTTCGCCTGGGTCACTCCAAAATAATCGTGGCTGGCGGGCAAGAAAATATGACTTTGGCTCCGCATTTGTTAGAGAATTCACGAACGGGATATCGTATGGGCTCGACCGTTCTTGCCGATTCCATGATCAAAGATGGCTTGTGGGACCCTTATAATAATTTTCATATGGGAAATGCTGCTGAACTTTGCGTGAGTGAATACAAATTCACTCGAGAATCCCAAGATGAATTTGCCATCCACAGTTATAAAAAAGCGCAAAACGCAATTGAAATAGGTTTTTTCAAAAACGAAATCACTCCGGTTACAATCGAAGGGAAAAAAGAATCGATTGTTATTTCTCGTGACGAAGAACCTTTCAAAACTAAGTTCGATAAAATACCATCTTTGAAACCAGCTTTTGCAAAAGATGGAACTATTACCGCAGCTAACGCTTCAAAAATAAATGATGGGGCTGCGGCGCACGTTCTGATGTTAGCTTCGACGGCAAAAGCGCTCGGAGTTAAACCTTTAGCTCAAATTGTTGCACAAGCAACTTATGCTCATAATCCTAAAGATTTTACCACGGCACCTGTTGGAGCAATTAAAAAATCACTCAGTAATGCGGGACTTAAAGTGGGAGACATCGACATCTGGGAAATTAACGAAGCTTTTGCTGTTGTTACTCAGGTGGCAATGAAGGATTTAGAAATTCCCAAAGAAAAAGTGAATGTTCACGGCGGAGCCATCGCCATTGGTCATCCAATCGGAGCTTCAGGTGCGCGCTTACTTGTAACCTTAGTGCATGCCTTGCACATTCATAATAAGCGTTATGGCCTTGCAACTTTATGTATCGGCGGCGGCGAAGCCGTTTCTGTAATTATCGAAAAAATAGCTTAAGGGAAAGTTTTATGAGTCGTAAAGTTTATCCAAATGCAATATTGGCCCTTGCCGGAGTCAAAGATGATATGACCATGATCTTTGGCGGTTTTGGATTATGTGGAATTCCCGAAAACTGCATTGTTGCCTTACGAAATTCAGGAGCTAAAAATCTGACTTGTGTTTCTAATAATGCGGGCATTGATGATTTTGGTTTGGGTTTACTTTTACAAACCCGACAAATAAAAAAAATGATTTCATCTTATGTCGGCGAGAACGCCATTTTTGAAAAACAATTTATGAGTGGTGAGCTGGAAGTCGAATTGGTGCCCCAAGGGACTTTGGCTGAAAGAATTCGCGCTGGCGGAGCAGGTATTCCCGGATTTTACACACCAACAGGAGTGGGGACTTTAGTCGCAGAAGGCAAAGAAGTTAAAAATTTTAATGGCCGTGATTGTATTTTAGAAAAAGGAATTGTTGGTGATTTCGCTTTCGTTAAAGCCTGGAAAGGCGATAAATTTGGTAATTTGATCTTCCGAAAGACCTCAAGAAATTTCAATCCGATGGCTGCTACAGCTGGGAAAATCACTGTGGCTGAAGTTGAGGAACTTGTCGAAATTGGCGAACTTGATCCGGATCAGATCCATACTCCCGGCGTTTTTGTGCAAAGAATTTTTCAGGGCCAGAACTACCAAAAACGCATCGAACATAGGACCGTCAGAAAGGTTTAGCTATGCCACTCACTAAAGAACAAATTGCTCAGCGAATTGCTCAAGAAGTCGAAGATGGATTCACGGTAAATTTAGGGATTGGAATTCCAACTTTGGTCGCTAACTTCATTCCTCCACACTTGAATGTCATGTTGCAAAGTGAAAACGGATTGTTGGGAATGGGTCCATTTCCACTCGAGAAAGACATCGATGCTGATCTGATCAATGCGGGCAAACAAACCATTACCGCTGTGCCCGGTGCAAGTTACTTCAGTTCTGCTGATAGCTTTGCAATGATTCGTGGAGGTCACGTCGATTTAACCGTTTTGGGAGCCATGGAGGTTGACGAAACTGGCAGCATTGCAAATTGGATGGTGCCTGGGAAAATGATCAAAGGCATGGGTGGGGCCATGGATCTTGTCGCTGGAGCCCGTCGTGTGATTGTAGCTATGCAACACCGAGATAAAGATGGTCAGTCAAAATTAAGAAAGAAATGCACTTTGCCTTTGACTGGTCTTCATTGCATCAACAAAATCGTCAGTGATTATGGCGTTATCGATGTCAGCAAAAATGGTTTTATTTTGCGTGAATTTGCTCCTGACCTTAGTCCTGAGGAAGTTGTCCGCGCGACTGAAGGTTCAGTCAGAATTGCTGATGATGTTAAGCCCATGAAGATCTAACTGTACAACTCTCTTTTACCTCCATTAGAATATTGACGAGGTGATATTTTGGCCGAAACAAAAAAAATACCCAAAGATTATTATTTGTTTCGTGATGGTGATGCTCCAGATGCCATGTACTTGATTAAATCGGGGTCCTTCGCCATCACCAAAACTAAAGGTTCTTCAGAAGTTACTTTGGCAGAGATAGGCCCCGGCGCCATGGTTGGCGAAATGGCTCTCTTTGATAAGAAACCACGCTCGGCCAATGTGAAAGCCTTAAAAGATTCAGAAGTGGTGGCTCTTCCCTACAATGCCCTTGAAGCTCAATTGGATACCTTACCTGTTTGGATTCGGGCGATCATGAAAACATTGAATGAAAATATCCGGGAAGCTAATAAAAAAATTAAATCTTTGGAAAGCACTAATAACGAGGCAGATCGATACTCCCCTCATGTGGTTAATAAATTAATCTCGATTATAAATTTTGTTGGCCTGCGATATGGACAAAAAGAAGGCAACGTTCTGTTAGTCCCACAATATCGGCTAAGGAATACCACTATTCAGATCTTTCAAGAGGCTACCAATAAAATGCAAACCATGTTGTCAGCATTAGAGGCCCTGGGATTTATGAAGGTCGAAGAACTGGGCGAAGGAAAACAAAAAATTTCAAATTTTCAACCTGAATTGCTTTTCGAATTTGTTGATTGGTACAACGATTGGTTGTTCAAACAGGAAAAAGAAAAAGTTGCAGTTAATGCAGAAGAAGTAAAACTTCTTGAGGGCGTTCTTCACTTCGCAAAAAAAGGCCAGACCGATGCAAAAGGTTTGAAAAAAATTAACCTTAATGAAATGCAAAATGAATCCATGAAAGAATTGGGATTTTTAATTAAAGTTGAAGAGCTCAATGGCTTAATTGAAAAAAAATTCTTGAGTGAAAAAACCACTTCAGATAATGCCGTATTTGTTACTTTGAAGCAGGAAGAAGTCGAACCCATAGCTAAGTATTGGAAAATAATTTGGGATTTAAAGAAACTTCTGAAATAGGATTTTGAGGCTCTTCGTGCCACTTTAGCCAAAGCCAATTAAACCCCCATCCCCACAAAAAGAAGAAAGAGCGCCATAATCGTATAGTTTCTGGACAGTTGTAAACCTTTCCTCTTTTTAACACCCCTGACATGCCTTTAAACTTAATTATTTCGACATGAGCGTCGCTCGGATTTGCATTTCCAAGCTTCGTGAATTTATCACATAAACAATGAGGAGAATTTATGAACAAATCTATTTTGAAAACGTTTTTAGCTATATGCATAACTACCAGTTCTGCATTAAGTGCCTTCGCACAAGAAAATGAAGAGTATCGGCAAGGTGGCGGCGGTACATTAAAAGTTGACCGTACAAAGTTAACTGAGAATGAAAAAGTTCGAAGAGACCAGCTTCTTAAACAAAGCGCGCTGTTGAATGAAAATTACACACAAACGATTGAGAAGATTGAAGAAACTCAAAAGAGTCTGGAAATAGCCAAACAAAAATGCCAAGATCAATGCACTAGCGCTGAATTGAAAGAAGCAATGAACTCAATGAACAGCATTGCAGTTGCATCTACAATTACTCTAACCATCGCAAATGGTTTGCGATGGTTCATTGGCATGTTCGCAAGAGCAGAAGGTCAATCAGAGTTTGCTCGCGCTACGGGTGAAAACCAGTTCCGAAATGGTGTAAACACAATTACGAAACCTTGGAAAACAATTATGGGTGTCGGCATTTTAACTTCTGTTGCCATAATTGGAGTTAATAAACTAGCTGAAGGCTACATCACCGCAAAAGATGGTAGCTTACTTAGAAATATTGATGAAGTTCAAAAAGAGCTTGCTAAATATCATGAGGAGTTAACTACTATTAACTCTCAGATTTCAGTTATCAATACTGCATTAACTCAAGTTATTAAAATTGAGCAACGCACAAGAGTTGAACAAAATGTGGGTTACGATAAGTAATCATATTAATGAGAATTTATTTGCAGATTCTTTTTCTGACTTTAATCTATTCTCTTGGGTCCTTAGCCCAAGAGAATAGATCTCTTTATGATCTCACCAAAAGTACTTGTAAATATTATTCTGGCGACAATCCTGTCAATTATATCTCAGATACAAATCATCATTATGACAATCCTCTTCAGGCAAGTCCATTAGGGGAAAAAATCCTCTGGAGCTCATTCAAATCCAGTTACAATGATTACAACTATCTAGAGCAAGAACAAACTCTCAAACTGCTAATGAATTCTTCCGAACTTATTAAAGCTCTTGATGAGTGCTACGGCACTGACCAAAAAGCAAAAAATTATTTTTTATTTTTTTTACACCAACTTGATATGCAAGGGAAAACTTCTTCTTTTACAACTGAAGCCGCTGGATTCGCGGCCATGGGCACTCTTTTAACAAAAATCGGAGGTGTTGTTGTTAAGCGAGCTGCTTGGATGAAGAATATTTTGAAATGGACCGGAAGAATTGTAGGAACAACTTTAGCTGCAAGCATAACTATCCACTTGGCCAATCAAACCTACATTACAATTCGAAAATTCAATGATGGACTTGGATATGAACTCAAAGATACGACAGCAGAGATCAAAGATGCAACAGCAGAAAAACTACAAGAAATAGAATCTTATACTCAATTGGCAGAAGAGTCGATCCAAAGTCTTAAAAATGAAATAAGCAATTTGAACTACGAAATTAAAAACGCAAAAACAGAAAAAGATCGTAATGAGCTTATTGAGCTCCTCAATGAGTCGGAAGCAATTGCCAAAAATCTTAAATTAGAATTATCTAGAACAAAAAAACATCTTAGCAAGATCTCTTAATAAAAAATCCTGTAAAATGGGAGTATCTCTAAGGTGCACCAATAAAATTTAATGACCACTCAGTCAAGGTCCCCGTCGTTCCCGTGCGTCCATCAATAGCCTTAAGAACCCAATTGCCTGCTGTGGATTCTTGATAAAAAGTATTTATCAATAAAGTTTCATTGCTATAATTTGCCAGTCCCTCAAGAGCATTGTTCATGTTGATAACAATACTTTTTGTTCCTGCCGGAGAAGTCAATTCAACAGCTAAGGTTCCAATATTAGTATGCGTAATAGCAAGGCGAAGTTGTACGGCTTCAATTTTAATATTTGTAGCGACATTCAAAGTATCGCTGACACCCGCAGCATTGTAATCAGGAATCGCTAAGCCCAATGAGCTGCGTTTATGAGCGGCATTCCAATTAGTATTGGTGTAAGTTCCTAAAGTTGACACATAGGTTTTTGCTAAAGCAACTGCTGCATCAACATTAATACGACCAAAACCATACCAATTGTGGAAATTAAAACTGGCGCCATTTGTAATCCAAGACTGTTCGTAAACGTAGCCAACTGGTGACTTGTGATCTGCATAGGTTGTTGGTGAACTCGAGTACAGAGGATTCTCGAAGCTTGGAACACTCGCATGGATTTTTGTGGCGGTCTTCGCGAGAATGTATTTTACATCCCTCCAAGTCAGTTGTGGGTTGGCTTCTAAAATCAAGGCAATTGCACCACTAGCCACTGGTGCGGCTGAGGAAGTTCCATTGAAAGTGGCGTTGTATTTACAAAATACGTTATTAGTTCCTTTCTCAAAGGCCAAAGTTGAAGTCGATGTCGCATAACCCAAATTACAACTTGTTCTATCGGTGGTCACCATTGCGGGTTTGCTTGCACCGTCTTCCCCACCTGGGGCAGCCACCCACACATTTGCACCTGGAGTGGAATAACTGGCTGCTATAGGAATGGCGGCCAACGCGGCTATATTTAGAGTATAAGGGGACGCGTTGGTCGAATCAAAATTAGCATTACCTAATTCAATTTTATCCGCATTTCGTGCCACTTCTAAAAGAAAACTATTCCCCGCCGCCTTCACGTAAATAGAACCTTTTCCACCTCGGTAATTTGTCACGCCATAAAGGAGTTGTGCTTTATAAGTGGAATCCATTTCATCAACGGCATCTTGAGTGCTACCCCAACTCTGATTAAAAATATGATAGTCACCCGAGGCTTGATCAACCATCCGATCAATCGTTCTCGCCACATTGTCTGACATAAAATTCGCACAAGCGATTTGTGCCTTAGGCGCTACACCTCGTCCACCCCGATGATTCCATCCAACGGCGGCGATGAGCCCCGCCACCGAAGTGCCATGATTATCTGTTGTGGCCAGCGGTTCTGATGTCGCGGCTAAATAGGGAGCAGACTTCGTATAATTTTTTGAATAGAGTCCTGGGAGATAGTTACTTTTAAGATCTTCATGGGTGGATTCGAGGCCATCATCTGAAATAAGCACTGTTATTCCCGACCCATAAATTCCGCTGGACCAAGTCGTTTGAAGATTCAGATCATTTCCAGATGTTCCTGCCGTTGTGGCAAAAACCTTTTGACCGGTATTTTTAAGATGCCATTGGGAATCCAACAAAGGATCATCAAGAGCCGACGGAGGATCTTCAACACTAAGCGGGGGTGACGTTACATCGAAGCCGTCTTTTCCACAGTTAGTGAAAAATAAAATTAAAAATGAAAAAATAAGGCTAGCAGAAAAAATTCTTTTCACTTAATTTTTAACCAAGTTTCCTTTCAGGATTTCAAACTCAAAGGATTGCACTCGTTCATCCTTGTTAAAAAATTGAACAATTTCGTTTAAGCTAAATGGACTTTTTCGTGGTTTTAAATAAACCACCTTTAAATGAGAGAATGAATTCACCACTTCAAAATTAACATCATTTTCAAGACGAGAAAAATCCTCTTCAGATTTTGCCGTAACAATGAATACGCCAGTCAACAAAGCGACTCTTTGTCGACTGGGATCAAAAAGCACAAGTGGTGATTCCATATAGAACTCGGAGGGTGACGACATTAAAGATTGATCATCAACAACAACTCTTTGTTCCACTTCGGCCAAAGCCTGCTCTGCTCCCTGCTGCCGGTTTGAACGAAAGATGGCCGTCGTTTTTGACCACCAGTGCCACTTTTTATCTAAAGACGATACACCCAAATCGAGCAGCTCACGTTGATAAGGAGTTCTTAGCGGAACAATTTCAGATCGAGCAGGTTGAGCTTTTGCTCGCGCTTCAATAGCGTTCTCAGAATTAATATTTTCGGCGATCAATTTTTGTTTTAAATTATTGGGTTCTTGTTTTAAGGGGGGACTTATTTCTTTTTTTGCAAAAGAACTGGATTCCATTGCGGTGGGATTTCGGTCAATAATTTCTGAGCTTGAAAAAAACAAGTGGCCCAATTGGAAGAGGATTCCAATTCCAAAAAGAATGGACAAAATAAGCACTTGCTTACTAAACATGAACACCCGCCCCCACACTTAATTCTATATCTTTTCGGCAGATTTTGTGGTCGAGTGAACGGAATTTAGTCTAGAGTGTCTCAATATGAGATTTGTATCTCAGGATGAGATCTTTTTTTGGAGGTTTTAAATGAATCAATTCCATTTTTTTTCACAATTTTTTATATCCAGTTTAACGGCTTTTTCAATTTTAGCCTGCTCCCATTCAACACCAAAAACAGGCTATGAAGGGCTAGGCCAGGAATCTGTGAGCCAAGAAGATCTTAAAAAATATGCGCCTCCAAAACTGGACAGTAATGTAGCAAATAAAATAAATAGGATGCTTGATATTTTGACCCCGGAAGCAGGAATGATTCATCCCAATGGAAAAACTTTGTTTTTTAACTGGAGAATTTCAGGAAACAATCAAGTTTGGAAAATCAATGGCCCGATGGGATTTCCCGTACAGTTGACTGGCGGTCGTGATGTCACTCAACTGGTTGATATTACCCCTGATGGTCAGTTTCTTGTTTTACAAAGGGACATTGATGGCCAAGAAAATCCTGGAATTTATCTTCAGTCAGTCGATGGCGGGTCTTTAACTAAGTTATATCACGAAAACAAGGTTCAAGCTGGATTTCAATTTACCAGCGAGGATTCCGAGTGGATTTATTTTACGGCCAATGACAATAACCCTGATTCATTCACAATTTACCGAATAAATATCAATACCAAAATCAAACAACTGGTATTTGGTGAAAACGGAACTTGGAGCATTTCGGATCACAAAGGTGATCAACTTTTACTTAGAAAATTAACAAGTTCCGTCAATGCCGAATACTATATTTATGATCAAAAAACTAAAAAAACAGAAGCTCTTATTGGACAGAAATCTCCTGAAGAATACACTCTTGCTTTTGGCGCCGAGAGCAAGACTTATTTAGTTCTAACCTCACAGATCGGAAACTTTCAAAGGCTTTATTTGCTTAAGCATGGCGAAACAAACTTAAAACCGATATCCCCTGATATTGCATTTGATATTTCCAAATTTTCTATAGATCGAGATAGAAAAAGAATTGTTTATGAGGTGAATCTTGGTGGTTACACTCAGCTTTATGCTCTTGATGCAAGATCCTTCCATAAAATTACACTTCCAAATTTCCCAAATGCGGACCACGTTCTTTTAGGAGCGACAAGGTCAAATTCACGCATAACCACACCACGAAGCTCCCGTTCTACGATGATTTCAGTTATTACCAGTCAAGCTCCACGGATTTCTTATTCCTACGATTGGTCTCAACAAAAATTAACTCAATGGACCTTACCGGGCGTTCCCGAAGTGGACTTAAAAAAGTTTGTTCCTGCATCGCTTGAGTATTACCTCAGTAAAGATAACGTAAAGATTCCGACGTTTGTCCGACGCCCCAATGAGTGCGTGAAAAAAACTTGTCCTGTTGTTGTGCTCTTTCATGGCGGTCCCGAGGGACAGAGCTATGCTGGCTTTAGCACTTTATCGCAGTTGTTTATCGATGCAGGAATTATTTTTGTAGAACCCAATGTTCGAGGCAGCCAAGGTTATGGAAAAGAATGGTTAAATTCAGACAATGGCCCAAAAAGACTTAAGGTTATTAGTGATATTCAAGACGTCAGCACTCACATTAGAAAAAATTGGGCTTACGATGGAGTACAACCTAAAATCGGAGTGATGGGCTGGAGCTACGGCGGCTATTCAACTTTATTTGCGATGACTAAATTTTCTGGGAGTTTTGATTCGGGTGTTGCTCTTGTTGGGATGAGCAATCTTTTAAGTTTTTTAAATAACACGGCTCCTTACCGAAGAAGACTAAGAGCTTCCGAGTATGGCGACCCGGAAAAAGACAAAGAAGTCCTAAAGGAACTCTCGCCTATCACCTATGTTGATCAAGTTAAATCTCCATTGATGATCATTCAAGGAGCGAACGATCCTCGGGTTCCAGCAGGTGAAGCCATTCAAATCCAAAAAATTCTTCAAGCAAAAAGTATAAAATCAGAGTTAATTATTTTTCCAGACGAAGGACATGGCACACAAAAAAAAGAAAACAGAATTCTGGAGTGGGGTCATTCATTGAATTTCTTAGTGCAGACTTTGAAAAATTGAAGGTGCAGCTTTTAAGAGTCGCTTTCAATTAATTCTTGAAATCTTAACGGAAGCAATTCATTTGACGTTCGTTGTTCATTTTCGCCACCAACAATGTGAACGAATAAAGAGTTGGTTTTTGAACCATTTGCTATGGGCTGACCTAAGGTTAAAATAATTCGATCACCCGTTTTTGCTAAGCCAAATTGGATAAGTAACTGATCGACCTGATTTAGGACGTCGTCCATACTGTTATAAGTCTTAATGTTTAAAGTTTGTAAACCCCATACAAGTTCTAGGCGGTTTAAAACTTCCATCTGATTGGTAACAGCGATAATTTTTGCTTTTGGCCGAAATCCCGCAATGATATTTGCGGTTTTACCGGTTGTAGTTAGACAAATAATAGCTTGAGCATTCAACTTTAATGCACTTAACGAGGCACTAGCACCAATGGCTGAAGGCACAGAAAGAAATTCGTTCTCAAGAGAAATTTTATAATAAGTTTCTTCAGTTCTTTCAACCTCAAGAATAATTTCATGCATCGTTTTAATTGCCTTGAATGGGTACTTTCCACTTGCTGACTCTGCCGACAGCATTAAAGCGTCGGTGCCATCAAGAACCGCGTTGGCCACATCAGTAATCTCGGCTCTGGTTGGGCGCGCATTTTCAACCATTGAATCTAGCATCTGAGTGGCTGTGATTACCGGCTTACCCAGTTGATTGCATAAAGAAATAATTTTTTTTTGAAAGCCAGGAAGACGACTTTGTCCCACTTCGACCGCTAAATCCCCGCGTGCGACCATCACCACGTCACTCAAACGTACGATCTCTTCCAAATTTTCCAGAGCCTCTAACATTTCAATTTTGGCTACAACTCTGGCGTCAGACTTTTTTTCTTCGATAAGCTCACGTAGTTTTCGAATATCACGCCCATGCCGGACAAAACTTAAGGCCACATAGTCCACTTTATTTTCCAAACCAAATGCAAGATCGAGTAGATCTTTTTCGGTCATGGCCTCGACAGGAAGATTGACCCCTGGCAAATTCATTCCCTTACGGTCTTTAAGGGTTCCACCATAAATGACCTTGGCCTGTATATCTGTTTTATCTACCGAAAGAACTTCCAGTTCCAACAAACCATCATCAAGCAAAATTCTGTTTCCCGGTCGACAGGCAATAGCGAGTTCTTTAAAATCACTAGGAATCAGTCCTGGTTTACCCAAAACTGGGTTCACTGTGACAGTGACAATCTCGCCTTTCTTAATTTGAATCGAACCACCTTCGAATTTTCCAACCCGAACCTTGGGACCCTGCAAATCCTGCAGAATTGAAACTGGAGCCATCAATTTCTGAGAAAGCTTTCGCAAACTCTTAATAACTTTAAGATGGTCTTCATGATTTCCGTGGCTAAAATTCAATCGAGCGACATTCATTCCAGCTAGAAGTGCTTGCTCAAGATTTTCTTCGCTTTGAGTTGCGGGGCCAATAGTGGCAACAATTTTTGCTCGACGATCTGCGATTCTCATTAATTAAGCTTTCCGATTATAACTGTTCATCCTTGATGCTAAAGTTTTTAGCTCTTGCTGGTGACGTTCATCCATTTTTTGAAGTTGTTGATCTTGCTGTTCCCGTTGCGAAGCTAATTTTGCCTCATATTTCATTTCTTGGGAAGACTTTTCCATTTTATGAGCCTTGCCCTGATTTTCCATTCGACCTTGATAGGTCTGTTCGAGGTGCTTCATGTCAGATTTGTTTTTTTCGGCCAGTTCATTGATTTTAGCTTCGTACTGATGAATAGTCTTATCCAGCTTTTCGGTGAATTTATTTTCAATATTGCGAAACTTTTGATTCATGTCGACGTTTAGTTTTGCAAAATTTTCGTCATTTTTTTCTCTTTGGACTATAACCCGGTCAACAAAGTTATCCTTAGCTTGGTCGATAGACTGCTCAAAGTAGTTGTTCAGTTCTTTTTCTCTTTCCCGTGATATCTGGGTTATTTTTTGGTTTTGCCGTTCGGTTTGTCCTATGACACGATCCAGATGATTCTTATTCAGCTCTTTTTCACCATCTATACTTTGGCGATACTGTTCGGTCTTTAAATTCATATCTGTTTTATGTCGTCTTTGGACATCACGAAGGATAGCATTATTTTTCTGATTAGCTTTATCAATATGCTTTTCATTCAACTCTTTTAATGCCTGCCGTTGGCCGTCTCTTTGTTCTTCCAAAATGCCAACTTGACTCTGAAAAGCTGCTTCAAGGTTTTTTCTTTCAATAGATCTTAGCCGACTGTCATTGGTCATTGCCGAACTCAATTTTGTCTCTAAATTTTGAATTTTACTTTGCTTAGAATTAATTTGACCGTTGATTCGGTCTTCAACAGTCGCTTTTAAGTCCTCATTGGCCCCCGTCATTTTCCTAGTTACATCATCCAACTTATCTTGATAACGATTTTTAACTAGTTTTACTTCATTTTCTAAAATTTGGGATTTTACTCCTATATCTTCAGTGTGCTTATCATTCAAGTTTGTTACTGTATCATAATACTTACTTCGCCAAGAACCTGTTTCACGCTCACGTTCAGATTTTTGTCGATCAATCTCTCCCTTGTAATACTTCGAAAGTTCGTCTTTATCTCGTTCTTTCCGAACAGCAAGGTCCGTCTTATCTTTTACTAAAACATGCACTTCCTTTTCATGAGCTGACTTAAGCTTCTGTGAATGGTTCTGAACTGACTCTTGCAGCTTGGATTGATTTGTTCTGTGCAATTCATTTAATTTTTCATCTCTTTGGCTGATCTCTGCTTGCTGTTTTTCTACCAGTTGCCTTTTTTGATTTTCTGAAATTGATTTTTGTTTTTCATTTTCATTTTTATATGTATCACTCAAGATTCTCTTATCCTCTGCGGTGTCTTCCATTTTTTTCTTTAATTGTGAACGATAAGTCGTTTTTACATCATCCATTTGTTTCTGATACCTTTGATCTCGGTCAGTCAACGAACTCCTGTACTGATCCTTCGTGGCACCCAATTTATCTTGGTAAGATTCGGTGATTTGTCGAACTTCATCCTGATGTCTTTGTTCAGCTCTTTTTATCTCGGCGTTTTTTCTTTTGATTAAATCCTTTTCCCTCTGCTCTGAATCTTCTCGAACATCGCGGACGCGTTCATCTTGATTGCGCCTTTCTGTAGCATTGATAGCCATGCTCTCCTCCTTGATTAAGTCACTTTTTATTTTATATCTAGAGAGGAAGAGATGCTGTTTAAACCCTGAAATTTATTGAAAAAACAGACTTTTAGATAAGTCGTAAGCTCGATGTTTATCGAGCTTACTCGACGAAAGACTCTTAAACTGGCGGACTTAGCTGTTGATGGAGTTAAAGTTTCATCAAGGTAGAAAGAGTACTGGCTGGAACTTTGCTATCTGCTTGATGAGTGCGCATCAAATGTACCTCTTGCAAGAATAAAAATAATAATTCCGAAAATGAATTTAATTTTGTTCGTATTGGGAAATACTATCGGACTTCTGATTCAAGTTATGTTCAGCGCTATCGGTGCAAGACTTGTTTGAAGTGTTTTTCTAGTGCGACTTTTCAAGCGTGTTACCGACAAAATAAGCGTCATAAGAACGAAGCTCTAAAGAAACTTCTGTATTCGGGGGTGTCGCAGCGTCAAGCTGCTAGACTTTTATGTTTGGCTCGAAAAACTGTTGTGAGAAAGTTTATTTTCTTAGGCATCCAGGCTCAAGAGGTCCTAAGAAAGTCAAACTTGTTATTTCCTCCCTGCAAGGTCATCGAGTTCGACGATATGGAAACCTTTGAGCACACCAAATGTAAGCCGCTCTCAATTACATTAGCAGTTGAGTACAAATCCCGACGCATTTTGGGTTTTGAAGTGTCCCAAATGTCAGTGAAGAGCACGTTGGCTCAGATTGCGCTTAAGAAGTATGGTCCAAGAAAAGATCTGCGATTTTTTGGTCGAAGAAAGCTTTTTAGAACTATCAAACCGCTAATCGATCCTCGGGCGGTCATAAAATCCGATCAAAACCCTCACTACCCAAAAGACGTGATGAGGGATTTTCCA
>ERZ1292625.1839-Hain-H41-01um-R1-1839-length-22351-cov-10_pt1 | contig 22351 bp, 16 predicted proteins | sample MGYA00564400_ERZ1292625 | MGnify/ENA primary metagenome ERZ1292625 (study PRJEB36523, sample SAMEA6512639) | groundwater metagenome | collected 2019-01-08 | study: AquaDiva: Metagenomics assemblies of 32 groundwater samples
CTTTGCCAGCCAATACCTGAATAATCGCTTCATCAATAAACTTCATAAATCCTGATTATAAATTCCCTGCTATTTTTATAGCACCCTGTAAACAAAAAAGCCCCATCGCTTTGGACAGGGCTTTTCGGATACAGTTTGATATTTTTGTATTTTTATGCCGGTATCACACTGGCAACTTTACGCTTTAGCACGCCCTTGATACTAAAATTTACTTTCCCTGTCACTTTGGCAAATAAAGTATGATCCTTACCGATACCAACATTTTCTCCCGGATGAACCTGTGTGCCGCGCTGCCTGACAATAATCGATCCGGCTGAAATTAACTCACCACCATAACGCTTGACCCCAAGCCGTTTTGAATGTGAATCACGTCCATTTCTGGAGCTTCCGCCCGCTTTTTTATGTGCCATTTAAAATACTCCTTAAGCTGAAATACCAGTAATTTGTATTTCAGTGTAGTTCTGCCGATGACCCTGATGTTTCTGGTAGTGCTTACGGCGACGCATCTTAAAGATGCGAATCTTATCGTGACGACCTTGACCCAGTACTGTTGCGCTAACTTTAGCGCCATTGACGAGCGGTGTTCCCATGGATACTTTATCACCATCCGCAACCATCAATACCTGATCAATGATAAGCTCGCTTCCATTCTCCACTTCGAGCTGTTCCACCTTCAGTTTTTCACCCACTTGAATCCGATACTGCTTACCGCCGGTTTTTATGACCGCATACATATTTGACTCCATACTTCCCTTTTACAGAACCGAGGATTATACATAAATAACCCCTGATTGTGGTAGAAAATTTAGATCAATTTATCTTTATGCTTGACACTGAGGTGTTGTCATTCCTAACATAGCGTTTTCTACAAGGTAACATTGTGTCAATCGAATATATTAGAAGCTTTATCGCTCAAGACATGGACATCGTCGATGATGTCATTCGGGAGAAGTTACATTCTCATGTGCTGCTGATCCGCCAAGTCAGTGAATATATTATCAATAGTGGAGGCAAACGCTTACGTCCTGCATTAGTCATTCTCTCTGCGGGCGCTTTTGGCTATTCAGGAAAATTCCAGCACAACCTGGCAGCCGTTGTTGAGTTTATTCATACGGCAACCTTGCTTCACGATGACGTGGTGGATGAATCTGAATTACGCCGTAACAAAGAAACCGCCAATGCGCTGTTTGGTAACGCCGCCAGTGTTCTGGTAGGGGATTTTCTCTATTCCAGAGCCTTTCAAATGATGGTTGAAGTTGACAACATGCGCGTCATGCAGGTACTGGCAGATGCCACTAATACCATTGCCGAAGGTGAGGTATTACAGCTATTGAATTGCCGGGATCCGCATGTAACGGAAGAAAATTATCTACAGGTTATCCGTTATAAAACAGCCAAATTATTTGAGGCTGCCAGTCGATTGGGCGCCATTCTTGGCAATGCCACACCGGAAGAAGAAGATGCTATCGCAATTTATGGCATGCATCTCGGAACTGCATTTCAGTTGATTGACGACATGCTTGATTATTCCGGAAACAATCAGGATACCGGCAAAAATTTAGGTGACGATCTGGCTGAAGGAAAACCCACATTACCTTTAATCTATGCCATGAGAGTAGGCACACCCGAACAAGCAAATATTATCCGCAAGGCTATTGAAGAAGGCGGAAAAGACGGCTTTCAACCTGTTCTGGATGTCATCCGGCAAACGGCAGCCCTGGATTATGCCAAGCAATGCGCTGAAGTTGAAGTTGCAACTGCTGCCGCTGCAATAGCTTCCTTACCAGACTCGGAAAACAAAAAATGTCTTCTTGAATTAGCCAGCTTTGCGGTTACGCGCAACTATTAGATGATGAAAATTCCCCCCGGAATATTCAACTGCCAAACATTTGTGAATTGCCCTAATTTAAGCTGGACGAGTCTTTTTTCTTATCTGCGCACAATAACTTTTCATCAGCTCAAACTCGATCCATCTCAGACAATCCACATATCATCCCTATGTTTTATCCCAACTATTTGGACTTCTCCATTGAGTTGGGCCGCTATTTATTTTTTACTTATAGGCATCAAAACCACGATTAATCCATAATTTGCCGAATTAAAAGTTTGTTATGCTTGGCTGCGCAACTGAAGCAAGTTAAATTCAAACCGGGATGTGATTCTTTTCAAACTGATGGTCACACAAGAGCATTAACCGAGTATGGGCAAATTAATTTTTTACATTATGATCGCGCTTCTGATTTACTGGATAATCAGAAGCCGCCAACCCAAACAAACCGGAACACCATCAGAGCCTATTGAAGATATGGTGGGCTGCGCTCATTGTGGTATCCATCTACCTAAAAGTGAAACTATCAGCCGTCACAATAAATATTTTTGTTGTGACGAGCATTGCAATCAATATATAGATACTTCATCTTAAGCGAACTGTTGTGTCTATTTATTCATCACAAACAAAATACCCCATATTCCGGCCATTGAATGCTGAAATTACGGAAATTGAGCATGCCGGCCAATACTGGCGTTCTCTCTACTACTTCAATATATACCGCCTTATTGTCAGCAGCAGCCTGTTGATTATTACGTGGAAATTTCAATTCACTCATTTCGGTTCCTATCACTTTCCGCTCTTCCTTTATGCAGGCCTGGGTCACGTGCTTTTCAGCAGTGTATCCATGCTGTTTATTAAATTACGCCACCCCGGTTTTAATTGGCAACTAGCCCTGCAGGTCAGCAGCGATATCGTTTTTTTCACGATAATGCTTTATGCCAGCGGTGGATTACAAAGCGGCCTGGGAGTTTTGTTATTGGTATCACTCGCCGGAGCAGGGCTGATCAGCCGCGGCCGCCTGGCGCTGTTTTTTGCATCCATGGCAACGATTGGTTTGCTGCTGCAAGAAACTTATTCTGTACTCACAGTTGACTTCTATTCCGCCCAATACTCACAAGCAGGCTTATTGAGCCTGGCCTATTTTGCTGTTGCCTGGTTGGCGCATCAATTGGCCCAATATACTTTAGCCAGTGAGCAATTGGCTAAAGAGCGCGGCGTTGATTTGGCCAATATGGCGCAAGTCAATCAACTGGTCATTCAAGATATCCAGGAAGGCGTTCTTGTTGTTGATAAATCGGGCAATATCCGGCAACGGAACACCTACGCCGAGAAACTGCTTGATTTGAGCCCATCCTCCAGCAAAACCGAAGCGCTCAGATTGTCGGATCATTTACCTGAGATAGCCGGCAGACTTGCAAGCTGGCAAGGCGACAGCACTATCAATTTTGATCTTCTGCGGCTATCGCATAGCAACGCATTAGTCCGAACACGTTTTGTCCCCATACAATCGGATTTTCGCAATGGCGTCGTTATTTTTCTTGAAGATATGGGGCGCATACAAGCCCAGCTGCAGCAACTAAAGCTTGCCGCACTGGGGCGTCTGACAGCAAACATTGCGCATGAAATCCGCAACCCTCTTTCCGCAATCAATCACGCGGCTGAACTTCTGGAAGAGGAGCAACTTACGAATAACACAAACTCCCGCCTGGTACGCATCATTTGTGACAATACCCAGCGTTTAAACAAAATCGTGCAGGATGTTTTACAACTGAATCGACGCAATATTTCAAAACTGGATGTCATTAATGCATCCGAATTTATCCAGACATTTCTTGAGGAATTTTGTTATGTTGAAAAAATTGATAGGAATACATTCCTATTAAATTTCTCCCATGATTATTTAATCCATTTTGATCGTGACCATTTGAACCAGATATTATGGAATCTATGTCGCAATGCATGGAGACATTGCCGTAAACAGGCCGGTAGTATTCATATTGAATTATCCACAGGACCCAATGAAAACAACATTCATCTGGATATATTTGATGATGGTCCAGGTGTTGATCCACAACAGCTGAAACAAATTTTTGAACCCTTCTTTACGACTGCGTCCAGTGGCACCGGCTTGGGTTTATATATCGCACGTGAAATGTGTGAAACCAATCATGCGTCACTTGAATACATTGAAAATCCAACAGGTGGGCATTTCAGAATAACCTGCAAAATAACTGATCCTGCCAATGAATAACGGACGAATGGCTCACCCACCCAAGGAAACTTCCTCTCCCAATATACTCATTGTGGACGATGAACCTGATATTATCGAGTTGCTCGAATTAACATTAGCTCGCATGGGAATGGAAATTTCCAGCGCCCTGTGCATCAGTGATGCCAAAGTGCTGTTGCAGTCACGGCAATTCCAGTTATGTCTTACCGATATGCGATTACCCGATGGAGAAGGGTTAGATCTGGTTAAATATATCGCCAATCATTGCGCGGACTTACCGGTTGCCGTCATAACAGCGTATGGCACAACAGAAAATGCAGTGGCCGCACTTAAGGCCGGTGCTTTTGATTATCTGCCGAAACCTGTTTCGTTAAAACAGTTGCGTGATCTGGTTAAATCAGCCTTAAGCTTACCCCCCATGCAGACTGAATCGACATCGCAAGCCAAATCAAACCGGCGCACATTGCTGGGCGAGTCCCAACCCATGCGCCAACTGCGTGCAACCATTGACAAACTTTCCCGCAGTCAAGCTTCCGTTTATATCAGCGGTGAATCCGGCAGCGGCAAAGAACTGGCGGCCAGGATGATCCATGAAAGAAGCGCCCGCCACAAGCAGACATTCGTGGCTGTTAACTGTGGCGCGATCCCTGAGAATCTGATGGAAAGTGAATTTTTCGGTTATAAAAAAGGCGCTTTCACCGGCGCGGATAAAGATCACGATGGATTTTTCCTGACCGCTCATGGCGGTACTTTGTTTCTTGATGAAGTCGCTGATTTGCCCTTGCCAATGCAGGTTAAATTACTGAGAGTCATACAGGAAAAACAAGTCAGAAGGATTGGCGAGACCCAAGAGAAAAGTGTCGATGTCCGTATCATCAGCGCCACTCACAAAAAACTCAGCCATTGTGTTGAAACCGGGCAATTCCGGCAGGATCTGTATTATCGCCTCAATGTGATTGAATTGAATATGCCGTCACTGCGTGAGATGCGTGAAGATATTCCGCTCATTGCAGAAACTGTGCTGGCAAAATTATGCCGGGAAACTGCACGCCCCGCTCGCAGCCTCAAGAAAGATGCATTAGCCGTACTTAAAAACTATGATTATCCCGGCAATGTGCGTGAGCTTGAGAATATACTTGAACGCACATTGGCACTCTGCCCGGACATACAGATTGGCAAAGAAGAACTGCAATTGCCGGTTAAAGAAATGCCAAGAAATACGAACAGCTTGTCACCCATTATCAACCTGGATCAAGGACTGCCTCTTCAGGATTACCTGGACAGACTTGAAAAAGAATCCATCATAAAAGCACTGGATCAAAGCCGGTATAATCGTACCAAAGCCGCCAAGATACTGGGCATCACCGTTCGATCCCTGCGTTACCGGATGGAGAGGTTAAGGCTTAACGAGCCTGAAAGTTAAACCCGGATCATCCCCGATGCCCCAAGTCTACAAGCATCAGCGCAATCGATGCGTAACCCATAGCGCCGCTGCAAAAAGTAACACCGCTCCCCCCTGATGCGAAGCTGCCAGATGAGTAGGTACCACATGCAATAAGGTTGCAATGCCCAAACTGATCTGCACTCCCAGCATGACCAGGAAAAAGTTACAGGCCAGACGTGTGGTGCCCGACAATTCAACTTTGCGTGATTTAAACCAGAATAGAGGCACCAGAAAAGCCAATATCCAGGCAATTAACCGATGATCAAATTGCACGGTCGTCATGTTGTCAAAGAAATTGCGATACCACGGCTCCAGTACAAAGATATCCGGTGGAATAAAATGCCCGTTCATAAGCGGAAATGTATTGTAGGCCAAACCCGCTCTGATACCGGCTACAAAACCGCCGGATAACACCATGATAAAAATGAGCGAGGTCAGGCCAATAGAAAACCGGCGCAAGCTTTGCATCCTCTCATCAGAACCGGAATTTTCCTTTTCGGGCGACAATAGTCCCAACGCCACCCAAAACATCGCTGCAAAAATGACGAATGCCAATCCCAAATGCGCGGTCAGCCGGTACTGGCTCACATGCGGATCATTGACTAATCCGCTCATCACCATATACCAGCCCATAAAACCTTGGAGTCCTCCCAATACAAATATTCCGCCCAGTTGGATTCCCAGCGGCCGGTTGATTTGCTTTTTTACCAGAAAATAAACAAACGGGACAAAAAACACCAATCCAATGAGCCGGCCTAGCAGGCGATGAAAATATTCCCACCAGAAAATGCTTTTAAATTCATCGACACTCATGCCTTTATTGACTTTCTGATACTGTGGAGTCGCCCGGTATTTTTCAAGCAACTCATCCCAGTCACCCTGCGTAATGGGAGGCAATGTGCCTACAATCGGCTGCCACTCCACAATGGAAAGTCCTGAATTAGTCAGCCGGGTAACACCGCCGACCACCACCATGGCAAATACCATGACACAACAAATTAACAACCAGATCGCAATAGGTTTTTGCATAGACGTAAAGAATAAAAGTTATTTCTGAAGTTTATAGATTGATTGTTTTATTTAGCGCGCATCAAACGTTGCTTATCGCGCTCCCACTCTTTTTGTTTCTCGGATTCACGTTTGTCATGCTGCTGCTTGCCCTTAGCCAGACCAATCTCCAGCTTAATCCTGCCTGTTTTATAATGCATGTCCAGTGGAATCAAAGTATAGCCAGCACGCTCAACCTTACCGATGAGCCGCCTGATCTGCTCGGCATGCAACAGCAGTTTGCGGGTTCTGATTGGATCAGGGTTAATATGCGTTGAAGCCGTCTTGAGCGGACTAATGTGACAACCGATGAGGTATAATTCACCCTTACGGATAACAACATAAGCTTCTTTTAATTGAACCCGACCATCACGAATGGCTTTGACCTCCCACCCTTCCAGCACCATGCCTGTTTCATACTTTTCCTCGATAAAATAATCGTGAAAGGCTTTTTTATTTTGTACTATACTCATACAGGCATGAAAGGGGTGGAGATCACTAAAATTTCGTGTATTTTATCAGTTTTTCAGCAGCGCCTCATGGATGTGAGGTGATTTACTTTTATGGCAGAAATAGAAAAATCCGTTTTAGTCGAATACTCAGCAAGCCAGATGTTTGCGTTGGTTGACAACGTGGAAGATTATCCAAAATTTCTTCCCTGGTGCGGCGGCACTTCTGTCGACCCTCAGGATGAAGTCACAACCCATGCAACGGTCAAAATTGACTATCACCATATCAAGCACGGCTTTACAACCATCAATAAACGCTTCCCTCCCGACTTGATAGAAATGAGCCTGCTGGATGGCCCCTTTGAGCATCTGGACGGTTACTGGCAATTTATTCCATTGTCGGACACTGCCTGCAAGATAAAATTCCGGCTGCACTACACTTTCTCACACAGAATTCTTGAGACACTGGTGGGGCCGGTATTCCACATGATCGCAAACAGTTTTGTGGAATCCTTTATTGAACGGGCGGAAGTGGTTTATGGCAAGCCATGACAACGGTTTTCTCCATCGAAGTCGCCTATGCGCTGCCGCATGTTCAAGTCTTAAAGAAAATCGATGTACCCGTTGGTTGTACGGTTAAGCAGGCCATCATCCTCTCAGGGATTATGGATCAGTTTCCAGAAATTGACCTGACAAAAAACAAATTAGGTATTTTTAGCCGGCTTACGCAACCGGATATCCTCTTGCAACCCCATGACAGGATCGAAATTTACCGGCCTCTCATCATTGATCCAAAAGATGCCCGAAGAATGCGCGCCAAGAAAACTCTCCCCGCCCGCCCCCAATCAAATAACCAGACTGACGGGCACCTGACAGGTAATCAATTGAGCAAGTAATAACCTTTGGAGGTATGAATGATTCAGCGTCTACCTATATTTCTTGCACTATGCATTCTGCTTTCACTGGCTGCCTGTGCAACTAAAACCCAGGAAAAAAAGTCTGTCGTTTCATCGGATCGACCGCAAGCCACCACACCTTTTGAACAACTGTCTCTTAAAACGATAGGAAAAACTGTTTTTGAAGAGGACGGAAAGTTTGTCATGATTGAAGGCAGCCAATGCATCCAGCGTGACAATGGCAAAGAAGCTGCGACCGTGCTGCAATGGGTTGAAATGCCCAGCTATGTGGATAATGGCACTGTCGTGTTGAATGGCTGGGATTTGCGTTATCTGAATCAAGACCGCGAAATTCACTCCATGCGGGCCGATATCACCCACAGCAAACTGGTTAAAAACACAGGCTCATCCATGCTGGTATTTGAAGCACAAGGGAAACTGGATGATCAGAACCAAAATGATGCGTATGAATTTTGTGTGTTTTATACCGCATTCGGCTATCACTCAGCCTGGATTGATGCCACGATCGAAGGGGATCACAGCGGCATTGATGCTTCAACGCTGCAAAATAAAAACCAAGGCGCTGTCGCCACGCTGGAAAATACCGGAAACAAAGGCACCCTAAAAGGCAATGATGCGATTGCGATCATCCCGCGCGGATTTGATTTCCAATTTGATGACACCTTTGAATGCGAACTGCGCTTTCCGCCCTGCAAATGGGGAGATCGCGCAGATTATCGCCTGTTACAGGCCGCCTACAGCCTTTCTCAAACCGGCGCCTCACCGAATCAGGACGGCAGTCCGCACTGGGTCACCCAGACTATTTTCAAGGACAAAGCCACGCGCACGCACCGGATTAAAACACGCGCCGCCCTGATTCGCGGCAGCAGCGTCAAACTGCGCGCAGATTTCCTGGCGCTGAGCCCGCGCGCAGGAAAAACCAGCACCTGCCGCAAAAATACCGATGGCATCGTCCGCACCCAGACATTCCGCATCAAAGATCTTCCCTACGATTATGCAATACCGATGCTGACCGGCTGGGATCTCTCCTACGAATGCGAGCATCAGCAGGTGCAACGGGCAGGCATCTGGATACATGACATCCGCTTTGATCCAGGCTCCAACAGCATGGAATATCAAGTGTCATCCATACTGCGCGATCAGGACGGCGCCCCCAGCTTCAATGCCGCGCATCGCATCACGGTACTGGGGTTGAACCGCAACCGTCCGCCAGCTCAACGCCACGCGCCTGTCAATATCAAGATCAGGGAGCATTGATAAGCTCTAACTTGAATGGCAACCGCTAATAATCCATCACTCCGGCAGAAATCATTTTGATTCTTGCTTGATTTGGCTTATCAAATACCATACCTCGCCGCTACTATCGGATGGAATTCTCAGATGATTCCGGCGCATCCTCTCCAATCATCACCGGCTTGCCGTCCCGCCAGACCACGGCGTATTGGCCCAGGCGGCGTTTCTTTTCAAGTGCCTGTGTTACGGCTTTTTGCAACGAATCCAGGATTACTTGACCTTCTTCAGAAGGCGTTGCTTTCAGGGTGATTTTCATTCCGTGGTGCTCTTTAATAACTGGTGATAATAAACTTCGTGGAGAATATCACGACTGCCGTCTTTTTGTTCAAACACTAGAATGGGGCTTTCGCCATCATTCATGAAACAAATGCAACGATCAACCTTATAACTGAATATATGGAATAAGTTGCCAAGGCTGCGCGAGAAACGCCGCTCGATATCGCGTAGCGGGATATTGTGGCCACCATGCGCAACCCTTTCCGCCACGCGCATTTTCGATATCTTGACGCTGGGCAAGGCAAGATAGATCAATTCCACCTGCCAGCCATCACGTTGCAGCCGATTAATCAGGCGCAAATAACTACGGCCTGAAAGCGTAGTTTCAAATGCAAAGTTTTCGCGGTGACTGATGTTTTCTTCGATTTCGTTCAGAAAGATACGGCTTGCCGCAATAAGTTCCCGTTCCGGTGCCAGCGGGGAAAGCCCCGCCGCGATTAAATCCGCATTGACAAACTGGGCGCAGTTTGCCACTTTGGGCAAATATTCCAATGCAAATGTGGTTTTGCCTGCGCCGTTGGGACCGGCAATGATCCAGCAGGTGGGCATTACACAATCTCCCTGTGTTGTTTTTGCTTCCCTTTGATTCGGGTGATCGTAGCAGGTATAAGGTTTGTGAGAGTGAACGTTAGTTGGATGGTGGGCATAATTTTGCCAATTCCTTCTTGAGGTTTTGGACAGCCTTGATGGCATTCTCCAGCTCGGGTTTAATCTCATGCCGTTCGGTATTGTAGTGGCTGAAAGCATTGAGAACGAGTGAGCGATAGATTTCGATGTTGTCTTTTGTAGAACTTGGCAAATCGCTTTTGATTGCCCCCCAGAAATCTTCGCTTTGATATTTTTTCAACTGTGACTTGAATACAAGTTTTTTGCTTCTGTCTTCGCAGTGTTTGCGGATCAATTTTTCGAAGGCAGATCGTGTGTAAACTGCGGCTGCCTTGTAATCGCACTGGCGCAAATGATGTGCAGCTTTGGCGATCAAATCCTGGCCGTCGAAGATGACAGGCACCTCAGTGCCATCCGCACATGTCTGGGCATAGAACTCCATAGTTTTCCAGCCTGATTGCTCATCCAAAAATCCGCGCGCATGTTCAAACCAGGGTTTGTCATAGGTAGTAACGAAAATCTGGTATTCGGGAAACTCAGTTTCAAGAATATTCAACAAAGGCAGGCGGTTGGCGATATCCAAACCAATGAAAATATCATCCAGGAACAGTATCTTGCAGGGAGTACCTTGTACATGGCGTTTAATCATACCGAGGTAAATAGATATTGCGATAGCGCTCAAGCGCGCTTCATTCAGAAACAGGTGGGGTTTATCTATCTCCTTGCCTGCGTATTTCAGCGCTACCTTGACTTCAGCGCCCATGATACTGCTGTAGCTTGTATCGGGGCGCAACTGGGGGAAGTGCAAATCCAGTTCAAGGTTATGATTAAATTTTTCCAGTATGGGTCTGGCATGGTCGAGAATATTTTCCGGACTTTCCGGTTTGAACAGTTCGCCAAATGCATCATTGAAAGCTTTTAATGCAGCGTTGACTTCCGCCTTTTTCTTGTTGATTGGGTATTCCTTCCCGGTGTTTTTGGAAATGACGGTTTGTAACTCAGTCCACAGTTCACCCAGTTCCTTGCCGCCGGTGAGTGCATATTTAAAGTGCTTCAGCACACCCTTTACCAGTAAATCAAACAGATTGATGGATTCATCTTTTTTCAGGTGGTGAATTGCGAGTAAATGTTTGTAAGTAAGAAAGCTTTTTAGTTTATTGCCATCGCGGATACTGGTATCGCCAGCGATAAGTGCATCATTCTTTGCGCTATTCCACAAATAATTTTTGCTGCCTTTATGGGTGGAAGGATCAGGCCTGAAAGTAACCTTAATGGCCGTTTTACCTTTCTGTTCCGGTGGAACAAACACATTTTCCAGCGCTGCAAGATCAATATTTTCGTTAGACGACTGGAAGAAATCTTTCAGCGCGTAGTAAAGCGAACTCTTACCGCTGCCATTCTCGCCGTAGATAAATACATTCTTAGCGCCTACATTGATCTTATGGGTGCCGAGGAAGGCTTTGTAGTTAGTTATCTCGATGGACTGGATTTTCATTCGATACGCTCTCGGTGTTTACTACGGTTCATCAAATAGCCATCAAATAAGAATATTTCAGCTAATCCATTGAAAAAAATAGGATCAACCTGGGTTTGATAGAATAAGAAGATCCTCTTCATCAAATAGCCATCAAATAAAATCCGGTGCCTGTTCATTGCACCCAGCATGGCACATAGCGCATGAATTTCCGGCCTGCGGATTCGTCATACGGACGAACCAGACCGGCCTCCAGCGTCTCCTTGATAATTCGCGATGCTGTCGCGCTGTTTCTTTCTTCAATCCCGAATCGTTTCCGCAGCGTAGTATTGGTCATAAAATCCCGCTGAACGTACCTCAGGCAAGCGTGCAGATAGCAGGCCCGGATCCGGTCTTCTTTATCCATGTCCTTCAATTCGCGATGAGCAAACAGCACCGCACGTGTGTGTTCACCCGTAGTTTCAAACAGTGGTGCAGGCAACTGATAAAGCTCGGTCTGGAATACCACCTTATCCACGCCACTGCCGCGCTCCTCGCAGACACCGATGCGGCGCATGAATGAGGCCAGGGCTTCATTACGGGATTTTGGCGGACTATCGAGAAACCGCTCCGTCTTGACTAATGGCAGGCCAGGGTTAGTGATTTCCATACGATTTGAGAATATCTCGACCATTGGTGCGGTACCGGTAACATGAAAATCCTGATGGATAACAGCATTGGCGACCAGCTCACGCATGGCCAGTTCGGGAAACATGGGCACTTCCTTGCGTAAGGCCTGACCGATTACTTCATTGCTGGGCAGCAGATTGGTAACGAACCCGATTAATCCTTCAAAACCGGATGCATAGCCTTTCGAGTCTTCCTGCTCGCGTATGGTTTCAACCCGGCTCTCGCCCTTGTAAAGAACCACCCGCACCGCCTTTCGCGTGAGCGTACGAAAATCGGCAAGCCGCTTGGCAAACAGCACAGCGCCCAGATTGGAGATGTTCCACCTGCCTCCTTTTCCTGCGGCAATCATTTCATCGGCTGCCAATGCGGAAAGAATGCCATCCCGGCCTTCCGGCAGCGGCAGAGACAGCAGGTCGAAATAGGCCGGGTAATCCAGCAACCGAAGGACTTCATCCGCCGTCATATTTTCCGCTGCAATTTCCCGCTCAAACGGTGTCCTGTCAAACACGCGCCATAGTTCACGTTCTTTTTCAGGAAAATCCTTGAGTTTCTTCTTGTAGGAGCCAACCCGGATAAACTCGGTGCTTCTGAATTGCACAGGGTGGCGGAAAGCTGCGCCGATCTCCAGCAATACGACCGGCTTTTCATCCGCTCGTATTGCGTGAAAACGGAAATTGATTTTTGGCGACAGTAAGTGCAGCAGCCAGCTTTCCAGCTCCTCGCCGCCGACCTTTACGCTGACTGGATCGAATTTCGTGCCGATCACATCATGCGACTTATCATCTACGCCCCACACAAGATAGGCGTTGACCTTGCCCAGAAGCGCGGCCGAGTTGGCCAATGCGGAAAGATATTCACCGATTTCCTCCGGATTATCGTTGTTGTGCTTGAATTCCATCCATTCGGTTTCCCGAGGAAGCTTGCGCAACTCATGGAGCAAACTCAGCAGGTATTCGGTCGAGCGGTTGACAGTCATCGCTTCAATGCCTCGCGGATGGTGCGCACCACCGCTACGCTATCCAAGGTTTCCAGGTGATTGCGCACGGGGTGGCGGGGGTCGTAGAGGCGGTCGAACTCGCGCTGGATGACGGCAAGTTTTTCCGCTTCGCTCATGTCATCGGTAATAGGGTTCAGTTCACCAAGATGGGGCAGAATTTCCTTGCCTGCGGCCTTGATCTCGTCGGGGAAGTAAAGTTCGTATACCAGGCCGTCAATGAGTTGTTCGAAGTATCTTGAAACCAGCCTCTGATCCGAACGCCGCATCACGTGCGAATAGTCGATGCAACTGTTTAATTGTGGCACGTCCACTTTGGGAACCGGTAAGTTTTCCAAATATGCCTTTTTATAACGGAAACCCTTGTTGTCGAAGATCGGGCCTAAGTAAAAACTGATGAAGGCGTAAATACCAAGCTCTGATGTTAAAATGGCAAGAATCGTTCTGACGCGATCACCGGTTAACACAAAATTCGTTGCCTCAGCATAATAACCATCCCGGTCAAGATACATATAAGGAAAATCCGAAAAAGCGCTGCTTCCCCGAGGCAATCGCATAATGTCCGGATAAACAATTTTCTCTTTCTCAAATTCCTTAAAATAAGAAATTTGATCTTGCGTTTCGAACCACTGGTTTCCTGTTTTTTTTCGGCTCTTAATTTCGTTGCCTTGTTCATCCTTGCCCAGCACCTCGCCTGTCTGGTGCAACTTTCTTCCAAATGATTGCAGATAATTATGTATCGCTGGATAGTCATCAATGCGTAAATGCAAGGAAGGGAAGGTAATTATCAGCCAGCAATCTGCAAAATCCACTCGGTATCGCTTGATGTCTCGACCGCGCAGGATGGGTTTGATGATCTCCGCGCTCTTTGGATCGGCCGCGATCAGTTCGTCCTTCTTCTTGCCGTCGATGATGAAGGCTTCGTTAAAGCCGGTCTTGATGCCGTAGTTGATGGTGATATCCCATGCTTTGAGAGGGATTCCGGCTTTCTCGATCTGTTTCTTGATTAAGTATTCAGCCGCGTTACTAATCACCCAGCTTTCTTCGGACAGGGTATCCAGTTCAATCCTTTTTTTTGCGACAAAGGCATCCAGTGGCATTGCACGAGTAAAAGCAGGGTCAATAAGACAAGCATGAACGGGTTTTGTCCGTTTCTCCTTGCTGAACAGCAGTACATTGGTGTCCACTGTGGCTGTTTCAAAGACCTGAAAGCTTGAAAAATCTATCAGTGTGAGTGGTTGGGTTTTTTCGCTGAAAAATCGCCGCAGCTTTTCGCCATAGCCTGCCCGCATCCATTTATTGGAAGTGATGAAGGCGAGCACGCCCGTATCCCGCAACAGGCGATAACCTTTTTCATAAAACAGGCAATAGATATCGCCTGTTTTGGCAAAACTTTCGAATTTCTGAGCTTCCCAGTCTTTCTGAACTTGCTGGCCACTATAGTTTTGAATCTGCACATAGGGTGGATTGCCAATCACCACATCAAAACCGCCCTTCTGGTGCCAGACCTCGGAGAAGAACAGCCGGAAATCAAAATCCACCCGCCAGCCGAAGGTCTGCATGGAGCCATTAAGCCGCTGTTGGATTTCCTCGTCGATCTGCACCTTCAGTGCCATTTTATTAGCATGGTCGGTTTCGGCAAAAAATTGTTTCTTGAGTGCTTCGATCTTATCGAAGGCCGGGCTTTTCCAATTTTCCGGAAAGCCGATCAGAGAACTTCCGCGCACGATCTTGTAGTCCAGGTTAGGCAGCGCCTCGATCCTGCCGTAATCGTCTTCATCGACTATCAGTGATAACCACAGGCGCAGGCGCGCAATATCAATCGCCGAGGCATCAATATCCACACCATAAAGACTCTCGCCGATGGCATGGCGCTTAAGTTCGTACGCGCTATGCACAATGCCGCTGTGCGGTGCAAGCGCCAGGCGAATGTTGACGATTTCGTGCAGCAGGCCGACAGGAAAGGCCCCGGAGCCAATGGCCGGGTCGCAGACCTTGATGTCAGCCAGTGCTTCGTCGATTGCCTTGGCATGCTGGCGCACTGCTTCCGGTAACTGGAATTTGTAGGTATCGGTTTCCTTGCCTTTACTGATGACGCGCGTGTCGTTTTCCAGCGCCAGATGGCCTTTACGGATCAGGGTTTCCAGATCACCGCGAGGAACCAGAATCTTCTCATTGGTTTCAATCAGACTCAGTTGGCCTTGGGCATCATCGTTGCCAAACAGGCTGGCTTGTGGTGAACCGATATCGTAAGTGGCTGTGGCATACTGATTGAGCCGGTTATCCAGATAATGGATCAAGCTTTCCTGGCACATGTAATGAACAATCTCGCGCGGGGTGTAGAAGGCGCCCTTGCTTTTGCGCTCGGTAATCTCCAGCATGTTCTCGAACACCTTGCCGAGCATCTCCGGGTCCACGGCGACTTCCTTTTCCAGCGGTTCGTCTTCCTTGATGGTGAAGTTATAACGATCGAATACATCCAGAATGCCGGTGCCCATATCACCCGCCTTGTTTTTTTCGACGTTATGGAACAGGTTATCGGGTAATTCTATTTTCTCATTCCGCCAGTCGTAATCCGCCTCGAACAGGCCGCCATTCAGGAACGGTACCCGGCAATCAAAACGCGGGTAGTAGCCGGGATCTTCTTGATCCTTGCGCTCATCGGCCAGTGCCTCGTAGAAAAGGTATTGCAAAAAATCGTGGTAATAGTTACCACCATTATTGATGGTTAGATGGTAACGCTCACGCATAAAGCGCTTGCTGCCTTTACCCCAAGCCTGATTTCTTTCAACACCGAGCCAGCCTTTTTTCTGCAGGAAATACAAAAATACGATTTGCCCGAGCAGTTTCTTGGCAAAACGGGATACCTGCTGGTCGGTTGCTTCCTCGCTATCCTGCTTGAAGTATTTCTGTTTTTTGAGATGCTCGGCGAGTTTCTGAAACAGAGCTTTATATTGAGCGAAAAATTCATCAGTAACTTTTTCGATACTGAAGGCGGTTTCGATTTCTGCAATATGCGGGTCGGCGTAATCCATCGCCAATACAGGCAGCAGTTGCTTGCTGGCGGTATGGCTGTTTTCATGCACCCCCACCAGAAAAGAGTAACGTTTGGCAGGGGTGAGTTCCTGCTTGAGTTTGATCTTGCCTTTGTCGTCCTTGAAGGCTTCGTGTTCGATTTTGACGAAAGAAAAGCGCCAGTCTGCTCCCTGATCATCTTCGGCATAAAAGGCGATGAGTGAAGCCTGCTTCTCGAACTGCTTGAGCCGGTTAACTGCAAAATTACGCAACGCTGAACGGGCGCGCTCGAGATTGCCGAGATTACTGACTTGCACCACCAGCAGGTCGAGTTGCTCGCCATCTGGGTCGACGTATTTGCCGATACGCCAGTATTGCTTGACTTGTTGTTTATAGGCGTCGGGAATGTAGTTGCCGGTGTAATGGCCGTTACGCGCTTCATAATTATTCAGCAGATTGCGTAAAAAATGCTGGTAACGATCCCTATCAAAAGGCTGTGAAAACAGCTCATGAATTAATGTTTGCGCTTGTTGCTTATCCATGCAAATCCTGTTGTCCGGCGATCTGATAGCCGGATAGAATAATCTCGCGCCTACTGCCCGCATATTTACGTGCACCGGAATCTATCGTTTCTACTGTGCGAACATTGGTGCGCAAGACAGTCATCATTTCCAGAGGATCAAGGGTTTTCTCAAAGGCCTTCTTGATGGTTTGGGCGATTTTTCTTGCCATCAGTCCCTCGGCTATCATGCGTTTTACGCCTTCGATAAACTCTTCATCGCTGTCGGTAAACTTCTGACAGTTGCGAAAACTTTTATCTTTCAGCCTTTTCTCGATATAAGCAACGTTGGATCGGCCGCTCCCAGCACTCAGCGCTTCCGCTTCTTGCCATGCATCCTGATTAAAGCGCTGCTTATTGGTTTCCAACCAATGGTAGTAATCGTTTGGAATACTGTGTCTGGGTGTTTTGGTCTCACACTCCAACAGGCTTGCGGCTTCAAAAAAGGTAATTTCGTTACTCTGTCCAGCTTCATTGAGATAAAACTTTTTCAAGGGGCCAATGCGAAAAAAACTGACCAGTTGATTCTGCGTGAGAATATCAACCTTGCGACCAGAGCGTGCCTTTTTTGGTAAGCGTTTGATTTTTTCGAACAAGGCGGGTTGTTCATCGCGTAATTTGCGCATCATTTCCAGATACTTCAGTTCGGAGTCACCTTCTTCATCTTCGCCGGTATAGACCTGTTTACGATTGAGGGTTTCGAACAATTCCTGACTGCCAATTTCTTCTCCATCGGAAAGGTACTTGGCGTCTTCACCAAGGATGTCGTGAAACATTTGAATCTTGTTAGTGATATTGGCTTCCAGCCCCAAATGCTCATCCGATTGCGTGGTTGGGAAGAAGTTGTAAATAAATATGTCCGGGTGAGCCGTACCTAAACGATTCACACGACCAGCCCGCTGTAACACGCGTGTCGGGTTCCAGGGCAGATCGTAGTTAATCAGGATATTGGCCCGGTGCAGGTTGACGCCTTCTGATAACACATCCGTGGTAATCAGTATACGCAAGATATCTGTCTGGCTTTTCTGATTCGGATCATAAGCAAACTTGATCAATTCACGTGCGACGGACGGGCTGTGGTTAATCGCAGGCTGCCCGGTACGGCCGCCTTGACTGCTGAAAAATATCACACTGCCAGCAAATATTTTGTTGAGTTGCTCGAAAAGATAATCACCTGTTTCCCGTGATTCTGTAAAGACCACCATGCGCTGGTTTTTGAGCTCAACGTCTTTTATCAACTGGTGAATGAAAGCATCAATTTTCGGATCTTGATCTACTCCCTTCCAAAGCGTCTCGATTTCACGCAGAATTTGCAGATCGTGTGCCAAATCATCGACGAAGTCGCCTCGAAAATCATCAGCCGCATATTTCTGGGCCCTTTCTTCTTCGACGTGCTTTTCAAGCGTATCAAAGTCATCATTTTCCAGTAACTCATAGACATCCACATTTTTGCTGATATAGACGGTCCCTGCGTTATACATATCACTGAAACGTTCATAGGATTCAATAAACCGGCGCACGCTTTTTCGAAATGCATAAAAGCTACTTTCAAGGCGTTTTATCAAGATGCCTTTCATAAAGCCGCCGACATTTCGCTGTTGCTGGCGCTCAAACTCGGTTAGTTGCTTGCTGCCGCAGTAATACAGTAAGGCGATATATCGGGTATAACGGAAGTTCTGTAACAGGCTGATGGTATGATTGAAAGTGTTTTCAAGCTCACCTTTAAACGCATACACAATGCGGCGAGGATCTTGCACTTCCGGGAAAAATAATCCCTGGTTTTGTGTATCTTTCTTGAAGTAGGTGACTACATCCTTTCGCGTGCGTCGCACCATTACATGCTTGAGTATGCGTTCTCTAATCTCCCTTGAGACTTCTTTGATGGCTGCTTTATAGGCTGGATCGGCACGATCGAGCCCCTTGAAGCGATTTCGTAATGACGCAAAAAAGCGTTCCAGATTGGGTATGCCGGGAATGGTGGAATTTTTCGGAGCCTGAAAAAGCTTAAGTTGGGAAAAAATATCGTCAATTGTATTGTTTAGCGGTGTAGCCGTTACCAGAATGACTTTCTTGCCACGGCATATATCCAGCAAGTCGGCATAGGAACGAGTAGCTTCATTACGAAAACGGTGAGCTTCATCGACTACAATGTAATCAAACCGGTCTACACCGTAGCGGATAATTTTGTCCAGCTTGCCCAACGATTCTACCCGTGCCGGAACCCTAAAGTCATGCAGGCTTTCCTCCCAATAATCTTGCAACATAGGGGGGCATATCACCAGTATGCGTCCTCTGAGTTGTTGTAGCAGTTGTGCAGCAATAAAGGTTTTTCCCAAACCCACTACGTCGGCAAGAAACACACCGTTGTATTCATTCAGTTTCTTAAGCGCTTGTTGCACTGCCTGCTGCTGATATTGCAGCGCCATGAAGCCTTCAGGAAGAAATATTTCAATATTGTCCTGCAGGTTGATGTCTTCCTGCATATATTCATAAATTAGTTTAAGGTAAAGCTCATAAGGCGTAATGGAATCATTAAGCCATGTTCTTTTCTCGATAGCGTCAGTGAATTCTTCCGAGATGTCGACGGACTGATCCCACAGCTCATCAAACTGGCTGAGAGCAAATTCCACATCTCTTCTCTGACGAAGCTCAACATTAAATTCACGGTTTGCGACTAAGCCTGAATAGGAAAAATTACTCGAACCTGTAATGACATAACCGTAATCTCGATCATCAGAGGCAAAACGTCCAATGTATACCTTTGCGTGGATATTGCGGGATGGGAACGCTCGAATTTCAAGTTTTTTCCCGTTGCCACCTTTGGATTTATCATCCTCGGCATTCCGGCATTCCTCTTTTAAGAAAGCTATAAATTTTTTAATACCCAGCTCAAGTTTGTCATCAGATTCTTCTGAATTTTCTATTTCTTCAATCAAGTTATTCTGGAATACGTCTTTCGCATTTTTATGCGACTCAAAATCAAGTGTGGATTGTGTTCTGAATGTATCAACTGCCCGATAAGATTCTTCATCTATACCAAGACCAACGAGAATTCGAGTTTTCTCTAAGGGTTCGATGCTGTCATATAACTGATAGAAGCCGCTGGCGCGGAAATAGCCTACTAACACATCAAAAAAACGTGTGTCTTCCAAAGTCACTTTGAAGCGATCGAGAAGGGTCTGATTCGCATCATTGGTAAAAAAAGTGAGGTCAGTATGTTGTTTTGTCATGGATTGTCTTCGTTAGATTCCAGTAAATCTTTTTTACCTGTGCGATACAGAATACTATGAACTCCACCACACAAGTTTCGACTATGGCATCTTGCCATTTTTTCAGTGGTTCATTGTGACAAAACCTATTCCCAAGCATATCGCCATTACCGCTCCACCAACACCACCTCAACCGCCTTAACTTCACCATCACGCAGGAATTGCAGCACGGCTTTCTGTCCCGCTTCAAGCGTTCTCAGGATATTGGCATACGATGCCAGATCGCTGATCAGTTGCCCGGCCAGCTCAATCAGGATGTCACCCGCCTGTAACTGCGCCTGATGTGCCGGGGAGCCGTGGATGACGTTGTCCACGCGCACGCCTTCGCCTTGATGGGAGAAATCCGGTACCGTGCCGAGGCTGGCCCGGCGTTTATCTTTTGCCGTCGCTGCTTCAGGTTGCGCATTTTCAGTGTTCAGAGTGACGGTCAGGGGTTCGATGCGGTTGGCCAGATACTCGGTGGCTTCCTTGAGGATGGCGGCTACTTTGACCAGTCCGGCGGAGTCGATTTTATCCACGGTGTCACCCGGGGCGTGGTAGTCCTCGTGCGCGCTGGCGAAGAATTGCACGGCGGGGATGCCGGCCTGGATGAAAGCGGCCTGGTCGCTGGAGCCGAAATCGTCCTGCACGGTATTGACCGGGATGCCGGTGACAAAGCCTGCGCCACGGAACACGTGCACCAGTTCACGCGCGGTGCCGGTGCCAAATACCGTTACCGGATTATTTTCAAGTCGGCCCACGGTATCGAGATTCAGCATGGCGGCTATTTTTTCCGCCGGATAGTCCCTGGCGTTGCTGACGTAATGCCTGGAGCCGAGCAGACCGGCTTCTTCGCCGGTGAATGCGACAAAAATAATGGTGCGTTCCGGTTGCCATTTCGGCGCGATCTGCCGCGCCAGCTCGAGCATCACGGCGATGCCGCTGGCGTTATCGTCCGCGCCGTAATGAATTTTCCCCTGATGCGCGGCGCGCACGTCCGGCCAGCCCATGCCGAGATGGTCATAATGCGCGCCGATCACCAGGCTTTGCCCGGTAAGTTGCGGGTTGGTGCCGGGTAAGATGCCGATGACATTGCGCAAGGCGATGTTGCCTTTCGGCGCGCCGGCATCCTGCCGCCAGGTCTGGAAATAACTGTTGCCGTCACCGCCCGGCAGCAGGCCGATTTGCTGAAAATTCCGCGCGATGAACGCGGCGGCGGTATCCAGTTCCGGGCTGCCCAGTTCGCGGCCTTTGAATGCTTCGCTGGCCAGGTGCGTGATATCACTCAGCATGCGGCTTGCGGAAAATACCGGCGGCAGTTCTGCCAACGCGCGGCGCGGCATCATGCTGCCGGCGTGAATGGAAGATACCGGCGCATTGTCTTTTTGTTTGATCCATTGCGTCAGTGGCGATTGGGTAATTGGCCATTGGCCTTTATGCACATTGGCCAGCTCATCACCCTGCTTGAATACCAGATAACTGTATTTGCGGTAATGCGGCAGCTTGCTGGCTAATTCTGCAATGGCTTCCGGGTTATCGGAAGCGACCCACAACAGCGTTTTATCCGGGTTGGATGGCTGTCTGGCCGTCAGCACAATGGCGTGCTCAGCTTGCTGATAGTTTTGCTGATCCAGTTGCAATGCGCCGTAACGATACGTTACAGTGTGTTCCGGTAAAGCCGTGATGAGCGCGTTGCTGAATTTGTTCTGCCAGCCCATGATCCAGACCGTCCGGTCAGCGGGTAGTGCGGTTAATTGATCATCGCTGACGACTTCCAGCCGAGCCGATTGGGTTTTGTGCCAGTTTGCCGCCAGTGCGCGGTATGCTTGCAATATTTGCTTGTCAGCCTGTGCGGGCAGCACCAGCAACGGTTTCTCGGCACCGAAGCCTTGCGACAGCGCGGAGGGAATCTCGCGGCTATCCAGCCGCCGGAACAGGTCGAATTGCGGGTCGATGTCGATGCGCACGGGGCGGGCATGAAAATCCATTTCAATCACTTGCGATTTCCGGTTGATGCTGATGTGCGATTGCTCAGCCCATTCCTGTCCTGCCAAAGTGACAGAAACAGGCACGGTCAAATGGTACGGCTCGCCCGGCTGCGTTTGTTCGATGCGGGCCTTGAGTTTAAAGCCTTGCGCCGCAGGCTCGGCTTCCGCATGGCTCAGCACCAGATTGGGAGCGCCGCTGCGGTGTATCCATTGTTCAAAGTGCCGGGAGAAATCCTTTCCGGTCACGGTGCTGAACGTGGTTTGCAAATCGGCGAAAGTGGCTTGCCTGAATTTAAACTGCTTGTAAAACT
>ERZ1292625.1840-Hain-H41-01um-R1-1840-length-22324-cov-4_pt1 | contig 22324 bp, 20 predicted proteins | sample MGYA00564400_ERZ1292625 | MGnify/ENA primary metagenome ERZ1292625 (study PRJEB36523, sample SAMEA6512639) | groundwater metagenome | collected 2019-01-08 | study: AquaDiva: Metagenomics assemblies of 32 groundwater samples
AATGACTCCCAAATTACAGTTGATATTTTAAGTGGTTTTTATATTTCAGGATATGGAAACTCGAATAGCACAGGAAATAATGCTATCAGTTCATATAGTGTTGTAAATCAATCAGCACTACAATATCCAAAAGTAATTGCTAATTGGTCATGGCCACCTTATGATAGAATAACAAAATCTACACATCCATTAAGATGTGTGGCTTTTCATAGATCCGCACAACAAGGAAAACCAGTTAGAGCAGTAAAATTTATAGCAAATGATGAACATGGAAATTATATGTCAGGAATAATAACTGATGCTACTATTGATAATTCTATGCCTGATGCCGTTCCAGTTATTGAATATATTTATAACGTTCCAACAACCGGATTTACTACTGGTGATTATGTTTCTGGAAATTTTCATGCTTTTCCTTGGTATGGAGATACAGGTAGTGTTTTAAAAACTGATGATGGAGTAAATTCTCCAGGAGGTACTGCATATGCCCCATTACCACTATTATGTGATACTTCTGGTAATTATGGAATAACAGTTGTAGTGGTTGATTCTATAACAGGGAATAATTTAGCTGGTGAAGTAGTTAATTTAGCTTCTTTTGATACAGGAAATCCTCCCCCAGCTTATGCTACAATTCATTCTGGTGCTAGAGCTATCGTTGGGTATAATAATACAGGTAGAGCAAGAAATGATATTGGCGCTGGAATAATATATCTCAAAAGTGGAAATCATTTTTTTGCTAGTGGCACTGCAAATTATGGTAATACCCCAAAAACCTATGGTATTATTACTAGATTCCCAGGAGAATCTAAAGACAATGTAACAATAAGCAACCAAAATGGTGATAAAAATTTATCAAATAAAATACATGTATCTGGTATAAGGTTAGTTTCATCATCTTCAGAAACTTTTACAGATGTTACAAATTTATGGTTAAATGATTGTTTTATAAATAATAATGGAAACGCACTTGTCTATAATAATTCTAAATGGTATGTAACACATTGTTTAGTTCCAGCATTAAAACAAGGATTCAGACCATTTTCCACCGAACAAACCCCACCAGTATTAATAAGAGGAAATAATCTTTCTGGTTTTGCTGCGGGAAAAGCTCTTTATACTAATTGTGTGATAGGAAACATAAGAACAACAGGAGATACTAATTATTTTGCTTCTATTATGGTGGTTAATGGTGGATTAGGAATGCCAACTACTCCTATTTTAGCTTATAATAAGTTTTGGGGAGTGGATGTTACTACAAACTCTATAATACAGACTTCAGATCAAATTCCTAGTAATTTTATTGGATATGCTATTGTTCAAAATGTAATTGAAGCAATAAATACAGTAAATGGTAGTTCTGTTGCGTTTATCTGGGGGGATGGTAATACAGGTGAAGCATCAAATATATTGGTATATCATAATAACTTTTTAGGCCACAGAAATGCTGTTGGATATAATGACGCAGAATATACAGGATTTCTAAAATATAATTGGTCAATTAAAAACAATATCTTTCATTTAATAGCTACTAAAAGTGATGTTTTTATCCATCCTACTCTTGGCCAACATGGGTCAAGAACAGGTAATTGGATGATTAATTTTGGGACAAGTTCCGCTGGAAATGTATTTGCTCAAATCTCAGGAAATGTAGCTGATTTAATGCAAGAATTTTTAGGATTATCATCGTTTGGACCATATACGAATCAAAATCCTGATGTAGTAAAATTTGTTAATACTCAATCTTATACTGGAACCACTGCTGGCACTGGTCAGGGTGATTATCATTTTAGAACTGGTTCCCCCGCAACAGGATTACCTATAGATTGGATATTACCCTTTGATATTGACGGAAATACTAGAACATTAGGAGATGCGGCTGGAGCATATACTTATTCTGTATCTAGTTCTCCATCATCTGTATCACAAAATAATTATAATTTAATTGGACATTATTCTAAAGATTTATATTTATTAAATAGAAACTTTGGTTTATATACCTATAAAAACAGCTAAACGTCTGACATACTATACCGTTTAAAAACAGTATGCTCTTCAAATAGTTTTCACTACCAGATCGACGTGCCCCGCCGATAAATTATTTTTAATTAGAGCAAAAAGTTTAATATTATTTGCGGCTAGTATATCTCTATCATGAGTTTTACCACAAGAATTACAGGTCCAAGTTCTATCTTCTAATGTTAAATTTTTATTTTTTACACCACATGAACAAGTTTTTGAACTAGCTTCAAATCTATTTATAATTAATAAATTTTTGTTATTCCCTTCAGATTTATATTTAAGCATATTTCTAAATGTATTCCAAGCTACATCTCCAATAGCTCTATTACAAGCTGAATAATTATCTTTCTGCATATTTTTTATTGATAAATCTTCAATAGCATAACTTGTATAATCTTGATTATCAATTAATTTAGTAGTTAGCTTGTGGAGAAAATCTTTTCTACAATTTGTTATTTTTTCATGAATTTTTGCTATAATTTTCTTTTGTTTTTCATAGTTTTTACTTTTTTTTTGTTTATTTGATAATTTTTGTTGTGCTTTTTTTAATTTTTCTCTATATTCAAATTCAAATTTTGGGTTTTTAATTTTAATTTCATTTGATAATGTTGCATAAATTTTAATACCCAAATCAATACCTAAAATTTTATTTATATCAATTTTATTTCTTATTTTAAATTCATCTTTTTCTAAAAATAAAATTGAAGCATAAAATTTATCATTTTTTTTAGATATAGTAATACTTCTAAATTCTAATATTTTTTGGAATTTAAATTTATCTCGGAACTTAATTATTCCAATCTTAGGTATTTTAATAGTTTTATTTTCATTATTAATTAAAAACCCCTGTGGGACTCTAAATGATTGTTTTGGATTATGTTTTGATTTAAATTGTGGAAATTTATTTGTTTTTTTAAAAAAACGGGAAAATGCCATTTCTAAGTCCTTTAAAGATTGCTGTAATACTTGAGAGTTGACATCTTTTAACCATAAAGTTTCATTTTCCTTTTTTAATTTAGGTAATTCTTTAGAAATTTCATATATACTTAAAGATTTTTTATTATTATTATAATATTTGATTTTCTTCTCTAAAGCATAGTTATAAATCCATCGACGAGCACCAAAATGTTGATTTAACATTTTAATTTGTTTATTATTAGGATAAATTCTAACTTTTATTGATTTCATTAATATATATTATATCATATTTTACCAAATGTGATATAAAAAGATAAAAATTCATCTTTATATTAAATATCAATATTTATTTTTTATAATTTGCTGTAATACTATATAGTGAATACCATATTCAAAACCATTACATCTCAAGATGTTCCATTACAATTAACTGGGGATTCAATAAGATTTTCTAGTGCTACATTTTGGGGGTATAGTGGTTTTAGTATATCTGGGATTCCATTTAATAATGTATCCACAGTATATTTAGGATTAGAATCTGGCAGAATGATTGTTCAATTAACTTCTGGTTCGTATTTCAATTGGACAACTCAAGCTAAATATTCAGCCGATGATTTATCTAATTTTTGGGTAAACGGGAGACTAAATGATGCTGTTTATATAGTTTATTACCCTTAATTCCCTCTACTACAAAAGTGTAATATTTCTTGGATTATGGATATTTTTACAGAACAACCACGAATGATAGGCGATTTAGACCAATTTCACAGAATAGTATTTAGTTTTCGACTAGTAGATTCTACTACTCAGTCAAGGGAATTTTTTTCCAATTTAGATTCAAGAGCGAACGGATTAATATTTCCCAATTGTTTTAATAACTTAACAAAAGAAGAAAAAATAGAGTTTTTATATTATATTCAATCTTGGTTTATTAATAGACAGATAAGTAAAGTCAATGGAGAAACTATTAGTTCTATACAAGAAATTAAAGACACAAGTAGAATTTTAGATCCAGTTACTAGATAATATATGGCAAATTATTTTATAAGAACAAATGGAAGTGATTCTAACGCAGGAACTTCCGCGTCAACCGCCTGGAGAACTATAGGAAAGGCTCTTGGATCTGCTGGTATTTCATCTGGTGATATTGTCTATATCGGGGCTGGAAAATATAGAGAAAGTACCACTATAGCAATGACATCCGCTACAGCAGAAACACTTATCATTGGAGATATTGATGGATTACAGACAGGCGACGCTGGAGAAGTCATATTAACAACATATCTTACAAATGATAAAACTCTTCCTTTACCTACGTCTCTTAATGCTGTAATTAATTTATCTGGTAGAGATTTTTTAACTTTTAGAAATATAACATTTCACTCATACGCATCAGGTTCTACTTTAACTTCTACTACCACTACCGCAACAAATATAAAATTCATTAATTGTTTATTTTATTTAGCATCAAACGGATCAGTTACAGTAACAAATATAACTATTGGATATGGAGTAGAAGCTAATTGGCTGTTTGAAAAATGTATTTTTGCTAGTAATAGTGGTGCTGGTGTGAATATTACTTTAGCTAGCGGGGCTGGGCCAGATTATTATGCTAACATGATGATAAAAGATTGTCTTTTTCTTATGTTTGGGAGTTCATATGGTATAGCAGTTTCTTCTTCTGGATCATCATCGGGAGAAGGCGGTGGAGTAATTGTAAAAAATTGTACGTTTTTAAGTGGTGGTGGTGCTGTATCAACTACTGGCACAAGTCTTTGTGGGTCTACATTTGTGAATCCTGTTAAAGTGTATAATTGTCTTATTATTAACAGAAGTAATACAGCATCATTATCTTCTAGTGAATTAGGGAATATAATAGAAAATTATAATATAATAATTTCTGGGACACCTAGAACAAATGTTACTGCGGGGTTGCAAAGTATATCTGATGGTTCAGTCATGTCACTGATCGAATTCGGCCAAAGTTATTTATATGGGTTTAAAAATCAGCCATATGGATCATTTCTCAAGAATAGTCCGTTATTATCTCATGGTCATCAAATAATAGGGGATACCAATGCCACAGACATTTTAAACGATGAATATCTTAAAGGTCAAACCAGCCTTCTATTTAATGGAAAAGTTACATCAGCTACAGAAAAGACAATAACAGATGGGTCACAAAGTTTTGGAAATAGTACTTTACCAGGATATACTATTAAAATAGTCGATGGTCAGGGAAAAGGACAATCAAAAACCATTCAAGGAAACACTCCTACAGTTATAACAGGAGATGGATTATGGGTAACTCAACCTGATTCAACTAGTAAATATATTGTTTATCAAGGCCCAACAAACTCTTCCGCTTTAGTTTCCACTGGTTCTAATATTACTGTAACTGATTATCAAGCAGCATGGGGAATAAATTTCTGGCAAGGTCATACATTAAGAATCACTTCTGGAACAGCTAAAGGAACAAATTTTATAGTATCTGGTAATTCTCCTACAGTTGCCAGCGGATATTCTACTCTTGGTATAACGCCAGCTTCGGGGGATGTTTATGAATTATTTTATGGTTTAAATTATGAAGGATTAGTTAGTACTGGAACAAGTTCAACCATTACCGATAATACTATATCATGGAATAATAATTTCTGGAAAACTTATTTATGCATGATTACTTCTGGGACTGCTTCTGGGGCATATCTTTATGTTTCTGGTAATACTAATACCGTATTATCTGGATGGCAAACTTTAGCAATTATCCCTGCTTCAGGAGATAGATATTCAATTTATTGCGGAACAGGATATGCAACCGGATTGATTCCTAGTGGTGAAACTCCTAAGTTTGGAGGTAATTTTGTTAATTTTCCAGTTGGTTGTTATTCTAATATTAATACAGCAATAAAAGAAACTGGTACTGTCCTTTCAGGAGTTAATGCAATTAAAATATTTGGGCCTGGATATCAGGATTTTTATATTCCTGTTAATTCTGGTGTGAGCACTTCTGTAAAGGTTTGGACATATTTCGACGATTATTATAGCGGTACTAAACCACAATTAGTTATAAAAGAAACAAATTATATTCAAATAAAAGCAGTCACAGGAACAGCGGTAGGTGCTTCTGGGGCTTGGGAACAATTAACAACAACATTTACTCCGAGCGGTAATGGGATTGTTACAGCAAGATTACAATCAAATGCTAGTGGGGCTAATGGATCAACTTATTGGGACGCATTTAGTGTAGTTTAATAATTAAAACAATACAATGTTTACCACACTAAATAATCCAATAAAATTAATCAATACAATGATATATGCCAGCGTCAGGTAATAATAATCTAGATTTTTTTCTCCCTGATAATTCAGTTTATCAATATATTGGTACATTACCGACCAATACCTTTGATTATTATTTTCTTGATGGTTGTATTTATAGAGGAATAATCGAAAGTGGCGCTGCCGCTGCTGGATTTACCGCATATACTTCCAATTTAAGCGGTCAATCACGAATTCAAAATGCATATACTTCTGATTTAAGCGGTCAATCACGGATACAAAATGCTTATACTTCTGATTTATCCGGTCAATCCAGAGTACAAGCACCCTATCTTTCCAATTTATCTGGCCAATCAAGAGTTCAAGCTCCATACACTTCTGATATAAGTGGACAAACTAGAATTCAGAATGCATATATTTCTAATTTAAGTGGTCAATCTAGATTACAAGCCCCATATACCTCCGACTTAAGCGGTCAATCTAGAATACAAAATTCTTATAATTCAATGTTATCTGGCCAAACCAGAATTGATGTTGGATATGTTTCATCACTTACAGGTCAATCCAGAGTTCAGGCTTCTTATACTCAAAATCTTTCTGGTCAAACTGCAATTCAAAATAGTTATATTTCAGATTTATCTGGTCAATCTAGAGTACAAATTTCCACAACAAATAATCTTTCTGGCCAATCTAGAATACAGACTCCATATACTTCTGTATTATCCGGTCAAACTGCGGTTCAAAATTCTTACACATCTAATTTATCTGGCCAATCTTCCATTGTTGTTAGTTATAATCAAACAATTAGCGGCCAATCTAGAATAGACACTCCATATACATCAATACTCTCTGGTAATTCACAAATAACTAGTTCAACAACCATTTTTGCTACAATTATATTTACTACCGAAAATGTTGGATCTCATGTAGATGCAATTACTAATAAAAGAATTGGAATAGGTAATATTAATACCAGAACTACAGCTACAATGAAAGGAAACGTATAATAGTGTAATTTACATATAAGAAATAAATTTATAAATGGATAAAAATGGCAGAACTTTACGTAAAATATAAAGATAATTTACCATCAATTAGATCGAATCTATCTGATGCTAATGGATATTTAAACTTAGCTAGCGTAGACAGCGTTAAATTTATTCATCAATTACAATCAAGAATAACCACACCTGTTACGGGATCTTGTACTATATTGGGTGCATCAAGCGGTTATGTAGAATTTACTTGGAGTACCGGTTCTCCATTATCTGGAGGATTTTATTATGGAGAATTTAGGATTAATTATACCAATGGAGATACACTAACCGTCCCGAACGACGATCTAATTAATTTCCACATATCACCTAAAATATCATAATGGAAATATAAAACTAATATAAATAAATAATAAAAAATTAATATGATATACAAATTAGAAGATATAGCAATAGAAATTAAACAAGATTTAAGTTTAGATACTGCTAATGGCGCAATAGTTTATTGGCTTAAAAATAATATTGGTACTTTGAATAACTTAATTTATACATCTTATGCTATAAATGATGGCGATGGTCAAATTTCTTCAGATATTAGTATTGAAGCGATTTCTATTTTGAAGAAACTTTATGAGTTGTATAATTATGACAGTTTGATTAGATCAAATTTAGGTGCATCTGCCTTTACTGCTGTTACTGAAGTTTCTGAAAATGGTAATAGAGTTAGACTGGTTAACAGAACTGAAATGGGACGAGTTTATGCAGATTTAAAGAAACAAACATTTAATGAATTAACTAACTTAATTAATGGTTATTTACAAAAACAAGGTGGATCGGCTGTAGTCTCAGTTGATGGTGTAGACGGTAGTTTGCCAAACGAAACATTTTATACTACATATGGTTATAAGAGAGGATCAAATAATATCTATTAATATTAAAAATTTTTATGTATGGCAACCAGCTACCTAACATCTTCTCAAATTTCAAATCTAACCGGAATTTGTTCTAATTTATTTCAAACATTTACTCTAGATAGAACAAGAACTATTATAGTTTACAAAGAACCTAAAAAAGCTGTCTCATCTAGAGATTCGGCTATTTTTCCAGGTTATCAAACACAAAGCAAACTTTCAAATATAACATCCTATGTGGCTGTTTCTGGAACTTATCCTGCTATTATTAATTTTATGGGTGAACAACAATCTCAAGAAATTTTAGAACCTAAAGTTATTACGCCCAAAGAAGCTAGGGTCCGAATAAAAGTAGAACAAAATTGTGCCGATTTTATAGACAGAGATAAAACTATTCATATTGAAATATATGGAAAAAACTACAATTTAGTAACAGAACGCGAAACTAATGATTTTTTGGGTTATAAAACCTATATTTATTATTTAAAGGAAACATCGTAATGGCTAAAATATTTATAAATAGATTATTGTTAGAAATAGAACCTGCTATGAAAGGTAATGCTATTAAAGGTTTAGCATACAATAAAGCAAAAGAAATATTTGATGATAATAAAGAAGATTTATTAGACAAATTTGAAAATCACATTGTTTCATTAGAAATAGATTATGGTCCAAATGGAGATAATATTTCTAATACTTTATCGCGCGGTGAATTATTTAGTTTTATAGGATTCCGCAAAGGCACCGATCCATTACAACCAATAAGAGAAATACTACAAAATGATATACAACCTGATAAAAATGTTACTTTTGACAGAAGTATATTTGGTTATATACTTAAAGTCAATATTCCGCCTATTAAAAAGATATATGAAGCAACCCCTTATCCTGATAATTGGAATCCTGGATCTTGGGTAAGAGGAATAGAAACATACATATCTGGACTAGGTTTTTATCTATATAAACAAGGAAAAAGATTTAAATCTAGTAGATCTGGTCCTGCCGTGCAAATACAATATCCACTTAGAAGCAATCAATTTAAAAGAACTGACTATTTAGGTAAAATGTTACAACAATTTAGAGCTAAATTTAGAGGACCAAAAGGACGATTTTTTTAATGAAACCTCAATATACCAATCAATTATTATCTAGTTATTTATTATATCTTGATAATAAGATACTTACAAGAGGAGAAGCTTATGTCACAGGAGTATCCACTGAATTCTATCCTAATTCTATGCTTTATAATGGATATTATACTTATTCCGCGCCTCATGACCAAATTATAGCCGATTCTTCTATAACAGGGGCTAATATAATGACAGGAGTTTATGTTAATAAAACATTCATAGGAACAGGGCAATCTGGTCTTTATGCTATAGATTATTATAATGGAAGATTGTACTTTAGTGGAGAATTACCTGCAAGTACTATAATTTCAGGCACTTATAGTATAAAAGAATACAATATTGTAATGACAACAATGCCCGATGAAAAAATATTATTTGAAACTAAATATTCTCCCAAACCTAAATATACTCAAACATTAAGTGGTCTTAATAGCGATGAAACACCTTATCCTATTATATTTGTTCGTAGTAATACTATGACAAATGAACCATTTCAATTCGGGGGCACTGAATTATCTAAGGATTTTATTAGATTAATAATTATGTCTGATAGTCAATTTTCAAATGATGCTATTAATTCAATCGTTAGAGACACAAAAAATGGTTATGTGCCAATATTTAATGAAGATGAATTCCCATTTAATTACCTAGGAACTCTTAAAAGTGGTTATAATTATACAGGAATTACTGCTAATAAGACATCTCAAGGTAATTCAGCTTTTGTTGAAGATGTGTTTATAGCGAAATTTGATAGTCAGGAATATTCTCAACAATTGAGAGAAATTTCTAATGAAGTTTATAGTTCGATAGTTGACTTAACTTTGACGTATCCTAGAAGTATAGTTAGATAGAATTAAAATTAACCCATTAGAAAGATTTTCTCGCAATATGGATATTTTATTTCATGATGATGATTTGAAAAAGTTTTCAACTCAAGGTTTTCTATTCGATTATCATCTTTAATTCCATTTTTATGATGGACCAATTCATCAGGATTAAGTTTTCTTCCTAAAAATTGTTCCATAATATATCTATGTTCTAACATATAATTTCTATTAGAATTATTTTTATTTTGATTAAATCTATATGGACTTAAAATTTCTATATAACCCTTTCTATTTTTTCTTTTACCTCCTGACCAATTAGGATGATTTTTTTCTCTAACTTTTTTATCAATATAACAAAATATTCTTTTTCTTTCTCTAGTTAAACCAGTTGTTTTCCAGTATTTTTGCCTTTGAAGTAAGTTTTTTCTTTCTCTGTTTTTATTTTTATATTCAGTTTCACAAATTTTACATTTTCCTTGTTTATTTGTCTTATTACTTTTACAAATATTAAATTCATTAAAATTTTTGAATATTAAACAATTTGAACATTTTTTAAGATTTTCTATATTTTTCCTTATATTACTCTATTATTACGTATTTCTGACATAAGATAAATAAAACCATTTAAAAACTAGATATAAATATTCCTTAAAATATTGTGTAATAGAATGAGAAAGATAATTTTTATAGGACAAATATATGCCTACTGCTGATGCAAATAGAAATCGTGTAATATTTCAAAGTGATTTCCTTTATACAGGTCCATCTCCCGCCACCGGAAAACATTATACATTTGGGACTGGGAGTCAAGATATTGTAGGATCTGGTACAACTAACTTAATATCAGGTCTTTATCGTATTCAAGATATTTCATATGGATTTAATATTGCTAGAACTGATGTTAATCAATTTGGTGAATTAGCGGCTATTGACCGTATTATTCTCGAACAACCTACTGTAAACATTCAATTTTCATATCTTCAAGCTAATCTTTATAATGAAAAAACAATGGGATTTACTATTACATCTGGTGCAACCCCTATATCTGCTTTTGCTAGTATTCTCGATAAAACAAAAGATGAAAAGAATTATTTTATAAGACGTTCCGCTGAAGGATTAGATGCTATTACTGTTAATCCTGCAAGTGGAAATTTCGTTTATGCTGTTGGTAATGGATTTATAAGTTCCTTTTCTACAGAGGGTTCCGTAGGTAATTTTGCAAGAACTACCATTGGAATTGATGCTCTTAACATGGAATTTGAAGAAAATGTATCTGGTAACAATATTCCAGCCGTTAATCCTGTTGATGGTACTGCAATTACAGCTAATAAATATGAATTACCTACTGCTTTAAGTTCACCAGTTCACCTTTCCGGCGTAAGTGCTCTTCGTCCTGGTGACATTACCGTTTCAATTGGAAATAATGAAGGTGGTGTTAACATCGATGATATGAAGATCCAGAGCTATAACATTACTTATGATATTGCTCGTGATCCTCTCCAAAAATTAGGTTCTAAATACGCTTTTAGTCGTGAAATTCGATATCCATCTAACGCCACAGCGACAGTTACCGCCGATATAGGTTCTTCACAATCAGGTTCGTTAATTCAAATGATTACCGATAATAAAGATTATACTGTTGAAGTTAAAGTTAATCATCCTAGTCTTGCTAGTACTGTTGTATGTGACTACAAGTTATTGGGTGCTAAATTAGATAGTCATGCTTATACGAGTTCCATTGGCGCCAATAACAGTGTAACATTAACTTTTACAACTCAGATTGGCGCCAGTGGACAAACTACTAAAGGGGTATTCCTTTCAGGATGGAATTAATTCAATAACTCGCTTTATAGCGAGTTTTATTTTGTTATAATAAATCCAGACATGAAAACACTAAAAACTTGTATCCGATGTCTTATTGAAAAAGAAATTGAAAACTTTGGAAAACTTCGTAGTTCTAAAGATGGTTATAGAGATGCATGTAAGAATTGTAGAAAAAATGAATACTATAATAATCATGAAAAAATGTTAATAGAAAAAAGAACAGATTATCAAAAGCATAAAACTCAAAGATTATTGAATTGTAAAGAATATTATAATAAAAATAGAGAAATGATAAAAAATAGAATTAAAAATTATTATGAGAATAATAAGAATAATCCTAATTTTCATAGAAATAAATATAGAGATAAAGTAAATAAAAGAAGAAAATTTTTAAAACAAAAGAAAAAAGAAATTAATCGAGATAATTATTTAGACTTAAATAAGGGAATACGCACAAAATTAGAAAAAATATGTGAAAATTGTAATCAAAATAAACTTATTTTTGACTTTAATTTTATTAATTGTACTACCTATATTCGTAGAAAAATATGTATTATTTGTGAAAAAATTCTTGTAAAAGAAAGAATTAAAAAACAAAAACAAAAAGCATATATTAAACTTAAATCAGAAAATCCGTCAGCCTTTATATCATCAAGATTAAATAGTAGAATGTGGGAAGTTATAAAAAGATATAATGGTGTTTGTTATAGCAAAACTTTGGAAGAAGCTATCGGATGTTCAAATCATTTTTTAATTAATTATTTAAAGTCTACTATGGACAACACTATGACTTGGGAAATGTTTTTGGCAGGAAAACTACATATAGATCATATTAAGCCATGTTGTGCTTTTGATTTAACTGATAATGAACAATTAAAAAAATGTTTTAATTATAAAAATTTAAGATTGCTTCATAAACATGATAACTTATCAAAAGCACATCAAGATAAAAAACAATCAATTTATAAAAAGAAAATCATTCAAAACTCGTGTAATTAGGTAAAAGATAGTAATATCTTAAAAAGGCAAAGGGTTAATTTTAAAGGTTTAATATGGAAAGATCGTCATTAGATAATCTTAATAATCTAGTTAATTTCCAAATTAACAGAAATATAACCGCCCTTTTTAAAGAGTTTTTAAGAATTTTAGAAGAAGAAAAAGTAAATACTATGAATTTAGAAAATACTTTAATTAAAACCGGCCTCGAAGTAGCGCCCAAATCCGAAATGAATTATATTAAAAATCGTAAACTTATTCTTGATAAATCTAATGATTGTATAAGAGAGTTAAATATGTTTATTAATAAAACAGTCATACGCCCGAAAGTAACACAAAAATTATCTTGACAAAAACATTTAAATATAATAGAATATTACTAATTATGAAAAAGAATCAACGCCCAATTGAAGAGATTATTAAAGAAAGATTAAAATTGCAATCCACACAAAGGACATTAATGTATAAATTTGGTATAGTTAATCCAAAATTTAATTTAATTACTAATTCAGTATTTATAAACCATTTTGAATGCTGGGAGCCCGAAAGAAAGAAAGACTTTATTTTTACTATAGCTGGACCAGTAAATATGGCAAAAACATTTAAATATTTCGAAGAATTAAAAGAAAAGTACTTAAATAATAAATAACCATGAAAAAACTTTATTCTTTTACAATTAATAAAACCGAAGAAGTTGAAGAAAAAATTGAATCAGTTAATGAATCCGGCCAGCAGGTTATTACTATTAATAAAGTTAAAAAAGAAATACCACATAAATTTTGTATAATTAAACCTACAAGAAATTTACGAGATGAAGCCGATCTATATTTTGGTGCTCAATATGGTATAGCTGTCCGAAACGGTATGATACCCTTTGCTCTTCTTCAAAAGCGGTTTGAAGATGATGATGGTACTGTTAGTAAAAAATCTCAAGAAAAATACGAAAAAATCATCTCTGATTTATATGAAAAAGATAAGGAATATAATAAAATATTGTTAACTTTAGAATTAGAAAGGACAGAAGAACAAAACACGAAACTTAAAACTTTAGCTTCCGAAATTTCTTTTATTCAAGAAGAATTAAAAACATTTCAAATCTCTCAAGTTAATCTTTATAATACTACGCCTGAAGTTTATGCTAGAAATAAAACAATAATGTGGTACTTTTTGAATATTTCTTATAAAGATGGAGAAAAATTAGAACCATTTTTTGGAGAAGGAGATTTAGTTAAAAAAAACCAAAAACATGAAGAATATGAAGATTTAAATGATTCCTTTATCAATAAAGTAATAACAGAATTTTTATATTATACAGCCGTTTATTATAATAATCTACCATCAAATGAACAGGAATTCAATAAAATTCTTGAAGAACTTAAAAAACAAAATATTAAAGACGAAGATATAGATAAGGTAAGTAAAATTTAAACTTGAATGATAATTTCTTTCTTAAATCAATATTTTCAGAAATAATTTGTGGGTTTTCCCCTTGGCCTCAAAAATCCTGTTATATAAAACATTCTTCTCCACTATATTCTTTCGAATTAGAAGAAATTTATAAACACAATTATGATTTAGCATCATCTCGCGGCCTTCCTACTAATGAAAAACAATTAGAATATCTCGCTGAAAATAGTCTTTGGACAGAAGAAGATAATAATATAATCAAAGATAAAAAACTTTATATTCATGGATTAAAAACTAGCCGTTCTAAAGCTTTATTATCTAAAGAAAGAGAATTTTTTAATGAAGAAATTAAAAAAACAGAAGATGAAATTTTAAAATTAGAATTCAAAAAGCAAAATTTATTAGGATTAACTTGTGAAACATTCGCTAATAAAAAAGGTAACGAGTTTTCAATATTAAAATCTTTATATAAAGATAAACAATTAATAAAACCATATTTTACAGAAAAAGAATTTTATGAAATAGAAGACAATCAATTAAATGAAATAATTAAATTTTATAATGATTTATTTTTAAAATTTGGTGATAAAAATATAAAACAGGTGGCTGTTTCTCCATTTTTTCTTAATATATTTTCTTTATGTGATAATAATCCTAATACTTTTTTTGGTAAACCTATAATACAATTAACTTATTACCAGGTTGATTTATTTTATAATGGTTGTTTATTTAAGAATATACTGTCTGAAATGAAGGATAAAATTAGTCCCGAATTACTAAGTGACCCTGAAAAATTAGTTGCCTGGTATGAATCCGGCAAGAATTTTGATGAAATTCAAAAATTCGGAATAGCAAAGGGGGAGGGCGCTGTTAGATCAGTAATGGGGGCATCTAAAGAAGATAGAAAAATAATGAACCAAAATGTTGGTATTGATGTTGTTGATGTTATGAAACAAAGAGGTAAATCCAAATTAAATATGAAAGATTTAATTAAAATACACGGTCTTTCTTAATTCAATTTAATACTCTAATTTGTGTAATTATTATTGGAATAAGGATTATAATTATATAAAATGGCAGGACCAGCAGCATCAATTACAGTTTTAGCTGATCAACATGCATTTGTTAGATCAATGGAATCTGCTCTTCGAAAATCGGAACTTCGTGGTTTTAATCCTAGAATTAATACTAGAGATATAGCTAATGGTTTGGGAACTATACGTAGATCTGCTAATGAATTTGAAAAATCTCTAGCTGCTGCCGAAGCTCGTGTATTAGCTTTCGGTGCTGTTGCTGTTCAGATTTATTCAGTTGCTAGAGCATTACAATTTTTAGTCAAAACAGCAGTTAATGTAGAAAAATCTATTACCGATATTAATGTAATTTTAAATGCTTCTGGTAAAAATCTTGAGAGTTTTACTCATTCATTATTTAATATAGCTAAATCAACTGGACAAACTTTTGATACCGTTGCTAAAGCTGCTACTGAATTTGCACGTCAAGGTTTAGGATTAGAAGAAACTCTTAAACGTACTAGAGATGCTTTAATTTTAACTCGATTAAGCGGTTTAGATGTAGTTAGTAGTACTGAAGCTATTACTGCTGCAATTAATACTTTTAATAATACTCTTTTAGATTCTACTACATTGATTAATAAATTTGCTAGAGTTGATGCAGCTTTTGCTGTAAGTTCTGCTGATTTAGCAGAAGCTCTTAAAAGAGTTGGGAGTACTGCCGAAGATACTGGGGTCAGTTTAGATAGTTTAATTGCTTTAGTAACATCTGCACAACAAATAACTGCTCGTGGTGGATCTGTAATTGGTAACGCATTTAAAACAATATTTCAAAGAATTCAACGTCCAGAAGTTCTACAACAATTAAGTAACTTCGGTGTAGCTGTAATAGACTTAAAGGGAGATATTCTTTCCGCTGATACTTTATTAATTCGTTTAGCTAAAGCATATGACACTTTATCTGTAAGCCAAAAAAATCAAGTAGTTCAATTATCCGCTGGTGTTTTTCAAGCTAACATTTTTAGAGCTATATTAGGAGATTTAGCAAAAGGGGAATTATCTACATATAATAAAGCGTTGGAAAAATCAAACACTGCCACAAATGAAGCAATTGAACGTAATAAAGAATTAAATAAAACTTTAGCTGCATTAATTAACGAAACTTTAGCTAATCTAACACAAGCCGGTGCTGGAATTGGTCAAGCATTAGTTGGACCAGCCGCTAAAAATATATTAGGATTTATAAATGATATTTTATCAGGTAAAGAACAAAATAATGTAGTTTTAAATATTGGAAAAGACCTAGGAAAAGGGATAATTAAAGGATTAGGTGATTTTTTAACTGGACCAGGATTAGCTTTAGGCGGTGTTATTATTCTCAAAATAGGAACTAATTTATTAAAATTTACAGCCGTAGCATTAAAGTCTTTATTAGGTATTAATCAAAAATTAGATGAAAGATTAGGAATCTTTGGTAGAATAGTTAATTTTCAAAATCTTTCAAATGCCAAATCTAATGAACAGCTTCAAATTGAAAGGAATATATTAACAACTTTAAAGGATCAAAATTTAGTTAGATCTAGAGGTATTCAAGGTGGTGGGGGAAGAGGATTTGTTGCGGCTCCTATTTATGGACCACCACCAGCTAATTTACCATTGAGTATTTTTGCTGGTGGAGGGGGTGTTAAAACAGGGCCGAAAGGATTAGCAAATGTAAGTATAGGAAGACTGCAAGAAGCAGCAAGATATGCACCATTTTTAAATTTAGTTTCTGGACAAAATTATGGCCAATTTCGGGATCCACGAGGCAGATATGTAAGCCCTAAAACAGTAGCTTCATTTTTTGGACCTCCACCACCAGGATTTGTTCCCGCAAGAGGTCGAGCATTAGATCCTCTTAAACAAGCGGCACAATTGGCTGAATCAGAAAGAACATTTCTAAATCCTCAATTAATAGCCAGTACTGCGGCGTTTTCTGCATTATCAGCAGAATCAGCAAGAGAACAACAACAAAAACAATTATTAAAAGTTGCCCAAAAAGAAATTAAAAGAATAAGAACTGATAAACAAATAAATACTTTATTATTAGGGTCTTTTGCTATTCCATTATTAGGTGGAATTGCCGGATCAATACCACCATCTACCGGTGAAACCAATCTAGAAAAAAGACGACGTGATATTGCTTATAGCGGCGCAGCATCTGCTGCTTCTAGTAGTTTTACTGGTGGTTTAATTGGACTTGGAGCAGCAGGTCTTATCCCAGCAACTTCATCGTTAGCTGCGTTTGCTCCAACGCTTGGACCTATAGGAGCAGGAATTGGACTCCTTATAGGTAGTATCTCGGCAATTTCACAAGCAATGAAGGAATGGAATAATATACTTCCAGATTTAGAAGTTAATATAAACAAAATTAAGGATACAACAGCTAGAACTATTGCAGTAGGTGATGAATTAACTCAGCTAATAGAACTATTAAAAAATCCAGAATTAAAAATCACAGATAAACAAAAAATAAATAACAGAATACAACAATTACTTATACAAAACACAGGATTCCAAGGAGTAGATCTAACAACTACTGGAGTTAAAGAAAGAGCAGGGGTATTAACAAGAAGACAAAATGTAGAAGAATTAAACAATTCACTAGAAGAAATAATACAAAGAGGAGTAAAAGATAGAACAGCATTCACCGTTGAAAGAGGTAGTGGAATTGTTTCCAGAGAGTTTGCTAATTCTATTATACAAAATATATTAGAAAGAACAAACACTCATGGACAAGATATAATAAGTTTTCTTTCAAAAATAGAGAATATCGAATCAAAAAAAATATTTGAAAGTGGTAATGTTGATTTAATAACGAAAAATCTTCAAAATATTTTTAGACAAGCTGGTATTCCTGGGGCGGCAGGTATTAATAAAGCTTTATCTGGATTAAATCAAACTAATATTCCCGAGTCAATACTTCCTCAAATTTTAACTTTTCTAGGTATTAAATCTAGACAATCTGGAACATTTTTAGAAAAAGAAAAAGATAAATTTAATCTCTTTGATACTGAAAAAAATTTAGTTCAAGAATTTAATAATCAAATAAAAGAGGCTATAACTAGAATACAAGAATTTTCTAACAGTATTGAAATTGCTAATAAAAATACAATTGCACAAGCAGAATCAGATGCCCGAATTTTTGAAATAAGAGAAAGGGGATTTTTAGAAAGACAAAAGGAAGGTTTAAGCCCAACTAAAATATTAAGAGATGAATCTAAAATAGAAGAAGAACTTATTCGAAGACGTTTCGAAACATCAAGAAGATCGAATCTTAATCAACTCACCGGCCCTCTTTCTACTTTTGGATTTAAAAGATTAGAAGATTTACAAGACGCTGTATTTAAAGGGGGACTTGGATTACCAGGTACAGAAGAGTTAAAAAGTAATATTATTTCCTTTCGTAGAGTTTTTGAAGATATAATAAAAGATGTTCAATCTGGAAAATTAGAATCAGAAGATGTTAAATCCGCCGTAGGGTTTGGTAAAAGAATTTTTGAGTCCGAACTTACAACAAATAATACAGTATTAAGAGATGAACTACAATCTGTATTAAATTTATTATCTAAAACTATAGGGGAAAATAATTTTTTAACTGAGGAGGAAATTAGAACATTAAAAGAACACATAGAAAAATTAGATGAAAATACCGAAACCTTAGAAAGAACATCAACCTTTCGCGGTAATATAGCTAGATTTGTAACGGGGCAATTATCAAGAAACCAGTTAACCGGGAATTTATTAGATATATCTCAAGCACAAACAAGAGAATTCGGATTTCAACCAGAACAAGGATTTAGAAACGCTATAGGTCTAGCCCGTGCTGAATTAAGTTATAATAGAACTACTTTTTTTGATGATATTCAAATAGGTGCGGTAGACGCCGCAAGAACATTTAGAACTGAATTTGCACAAGCATTTAAAGATTTTGCTAAAGGAACTAAAGACGCAAAAGAAGCATTTACTGATTTTGCATTAAGTGTTGCTTATAATATTCAAGATAAAATAATTGATATTGGAATAAATTCATTATTAGGGTCACTTTTTGGATTAGGAGGAACACAATTACAGGGAATAGTAAAAGCGGGAAAATTCAGTACTGGTGGTTTAGTTACCGGCGGCTCAGGAATAAAAGATGACGTTCCAGCCGTGTTAAGTTCTGGCGAATATGTAGTTAAAAAAGATGCTGTAGATAAATATGGAGAGGAATTCTTTACTACTCTTAATAATTCAGCCAATATAAGATTAGCTAATAGATATGATTATAATAATCCTAAATTTCCTACTTCTGGTGGTCAAGTTTTCAGTCCATTTTTAACTGCTTTTGCTTTTGAGGATGAAAATAATCCTCAAAACAGACTAAGAAACGAAAGAGAATCAGCTTTAATATCTTATTTATCTGATTTTGCTGCTTATAATACTAATAAATCTCAAGCACTAAGAGCATTTAGAAAACAAAAAAGAAATCAATTAATTGGAACTTATATTAGCGCAGCTTTAGGTGCTGCTGGACCACTTTTGAGCCGTATAGGAAATGGAAGTCCAAATGTTGGATTTAATCCATCTACCGGTTCAACTTATAGTTATGGTATCGGCACTGGTGGTTATAAAGTAGGTGTTCCTGGATTACCTGGATTCGCAAGAGGCGGTCCAATTGATAATGTTCCAGTAATGTTAACTGCTGGAGAATATGTTCTTAATCGTAGTGCGGTTAACCATGTTGGTGCTGGCTTTCTCAATAATATAAATGCTGGTCGATACGCTTCTGGCGGAATTATAGGATCTTCTAATACAGATATAAATAGAGATATGACTGAACTTATATCTAAATTAATTGATTCTAATGAACAATTAAACAAAAATATAACTTTATTAAATCAAAATAAATCTCCAATTAATCAAACACAATTACAAACACAAAATAATCTATTAACTCCTACTATTATTTCTAATGTTACGGTTAATATGAATAACGATGGCACTGGAAATGTTGATGCTAAAACAACAACCCGTGGCCAAACTAAAGAAGATGATAGAGAAAAATCTAAACAATTATCCGAAGCTATTCGAGCCGTTGTTATTAATGAAATTATTTCCCAGTCTAGAATCGGAGGTCTTTTAAGACAAAATAATTAATAAAATTAATAAATAATTAATAAAATTAATAAATAATTAATTATCTTTCTTTAAATTTTTAATATTATCTTCTAATTCTTTAATTTTACTATCTAATTTAAAAAATGCTTCTTTTATTATAATATCAATTGATATTGACCCTTTACTTGGAAGGGCTAATTTTAAATTTGGAGTAAAATCATTATAAACTTCATAAGGATAACCAATTTTAGTTTCTCCTAAATATACTTCTTTTAGAATGGCTTCCCATTTTTCACAAGAAAATTTGCCATTTTTTATATTAGGCACAACATTATTTAACGTAAATATTGTATGAGTTTTTTGCTTATTAACATGAATAATATCTCTTTGAATAACAGATGATTGATCAGATTGATTATAACTTAATTCTAATTTACAATTTTTACCAGAACCACCCTTAACTTCTACCGTCTCATTAGGCGGAATATAATATTTACCTCGACCCTTTAATGATATTTGATTAATTCCCCCACTTTCATTTATATCAGTAACAATAAATAATATTGGATTTGTGGCATTATTATTAATATCAATAGATAAATTGCCGCCAATTACTTCTATAATATCATCTAATTTATATCCTATTCCTTTATCTATAATTCCTAAAATTGTGGATAATTCATATTCTTTATAAGATAAATTTAATGTATCTCCATGAATTAATTGTATACTAACATCTTCATTAATTTTAATTCGACGCAAATCTAAAACTTCAAATTCTTTTAATATAAAAATTTTATTATTCTTAACAATTGTATAAAAAATATCATCTTCAAAAAATTTAATATAACTTCCCGGCATAACTTTAGACCAATCAGATTGACAAGAAGATACTATTTTATTAGTCTCAGTTAATATAGAAGCATTATATAAATAATATTTCATTTAAATTCTAATTACAACCTTAAACCATTAGTTTTAAAAAACTAATAAATTATATCGGATAATATTCAACCGACATAGTATCCGCAAAAATTTTATTACCAGTACTATCTTGTCCACTTATAATTATTGAGTTATCCGAAGATAAAGTAATATTACCGAAATTACTAGTTTTTATTTTATGAAGTGTGGCAGTAGAAAGACTATCATCACTCGCTACTAAACTATAATTATATACAATTGTATTAGTACCGCTTCTTATTATTTCAGAGTCTAAAAACCAATTATGAAGACTACCAATAGCAAAATCTGATAACATAGCATTATTATTTATTGCAAATGATAATTTTGCAGAAGTACTAGCATCTGTTCTTCCTACACTTCTTACTTTAATTCTATCTCCATTATCATTTAATGTTCCACCTTTTAAATTAAAATATTTCAAATTAGTATTTATTGCAGCACCGACACTTCCGCTTGTAACAGTATCAACATATAACGTTCCTGGAGATTTATAACTAACTGTGGGAGCGTTTGGATTAATAATAATTAATTCACCATTAAGATAAATATTTGAACCAGAAGTCCTTATATCAGTCCCCGAAAAGAATGCTCCATTTTTGAAATGAAATGATATTGTATCAGTGTCAAAACTAGTCTTACTTTTAGCCTGACTATCACTTAAAACAAAAGATCCTAAATGATTAGCTATTGATTGTCTCCCAGCAGCAAAAGTATATAAATTATTACATTCATTACTTCTTCCTCCTGGTACTGTAGAATAATCACCACTAGCTAAATTTTGCAATCCACCAACTAAACATGCATAAGCCCCACTAACATTATTTTCAAGTCCTCCTCCAATAAATCCATGAGTATTTAATTTCCCGGATATTAAATTAAGCCCCCCACCAGCGATAG
>ERZ1292625.1841-Hain-H41-01um-R1-1841-length-22322-cov-16_pt1 | contig 22322 bp, 27 predicted proteins | sample MGYA00564400_ERZ1292625 | MGnify/ENA primary metagenome ERZ1292625 (study PRJEB36523, sample SAMEA6512639) | groundwater metagenome | collected 2019-01-08 | study: AquaDiva: Metagenomics assemblies of 32 groundwater samples
TTCATAGAGATCGAGATTCAAAAGGAGTACCTCAATTATCAAGAGATGCAAAAGATGGTGGTAATGTTGCAGGAAGAACACGACTTGATATAGAAAATCAATCTAAAAAGAAAGTTGTTTCTCCTAAGAATTATTTATTAAAATTAAAAAGGGGTAATTTAGCACAAAATTGAAATTTTGATATAATGTTCAGATGGCCGATTATATTTACGGTAAAGTATCAGATTACACTAAAACCAATGGATGGATTACTGGATCATTCTTTCCCACTAAAGAGCTAAACCACGATAATAAAGTTGAGATAAGAGTTGATTATTTTGACGAAGATAAATCGTTTTCTAGTCATTATCATTCTAAACGAAAATCATGGACCATAGTTTTAAAAGGTTGTATGAAACTTATTATTAATGGAAATGAAATTAATCTAAGAGAAGGAGAATTTATAATTTACGAGCCCGGAGTCACAGAGGAACTAGTCTCTGTTGATAAAGGAACTATAGCGGTAAGTATTCATTCTCCGTCATTCAAGACTCCGGACAAAATCAACATATAATCTAAAAATATTGTAAGATTAACTATGAAAATTAAATTTTTGGGGGCGGCGGGAACTGTTACTGGATCTTCATATATTTTGACTTCTGGAAATGGAACATCTATTTTAATTGACCTTGGTATGTTTCAAGGTCCGCCTGAAATTGATAAATTAAACTACGAACCATATGACTATGATGTTTCTACCCTTTCTGGGGCAATTTTAACTCATGCTCATCTTGACCACTGTGGACGACTACCAATAATAATGTCAAAAGGATTTAAAGGAAACATTTATATGACTCCACCTACCCGTGATTTAACAGAGCTTAGCTTAATGGATAGCGCAAAAATTGCAAAGGAAGACAAATCAAAAATTTTATACACAACTGCTGATGTTATAAATTTAGTAAAACAATTTGTAACTGTCGAATATCACAAAGAAATTCATATTGGAGATTTTGTAATTACTTTTTATGATGCAGGACATATACTAGGTTCTGCTTCTTTGGAGATTATTGACAAAAACCCAAGCAGTGACATTAGAAAAATTATTTTTAGTGCAGACATTGGTAACTACCCAGCATATCTTGAGGAATCAACGGAATTTTTACAGTCCGCAGACTCTGTAGTTATTGAAACTACATATGGCGATAGACTTCACCTTAAGGAAAGTCCACTAGAAGCCTTACAATCAGAAATAAACGCTGTTGAAGTGAATGGTGGCACATTACTTATTCCTTCATTCTCTCTTGATCGTGCACAAGAACTTTTACACATGATTATGCATCTAAAAAAAGAGGGTAAAATACTTCCTGAAACTCCTGTTATTTTAGATAGCCCAATGGCAGAAAAAGCTACAAAAATATATGTTGATTATCCAAAATATTTTAATCCTCATATTGAAGCTGAATATAAATTAGGCGAAATGTTTGATTTTCCCGGTCTTGAAGTAACAAAGGACTGGAGAGCTAGTGAAGCCTTACATCAAAGACCTGAGCCAAAAGTCATTATTGCTGGTGCAGGAATGATGACTGGGGGAAGAATCGTGGGACACGCCATGCATTACCTCCCGATTTCCTCAACCCGCCTCATGATAGTTGGTTATCAAGGTGAAGGATCACTTGGACGGGAATTATTAAATGGAAAGACTGAAGTTATGATTAAAGGACAAAAAGTTTTAGTTAACGCTGTCGTCCATGATACACAAGGATTAAGCTCTCATGCAGACCAAGGACAACTTATGGAATGGCTTAAAGCAATAAAGGGGGTTAAGAAATTATTTTTGACTCACGGTGACGATCATTCCAGAGTTGGATTTGAAGAAAAAGTCAAAACGGAACTTGAAATTAATGATATTGCACTTCCAAAATTAGGGGATGAAATTACTTTGTAATCAGTGCTAAAAATTCTTTGTTTTTACCTTTCTCCCCTACAATCGGTGATTCAATTATATTTTTAACTTTCCCTCCAACGGCAATTATGTCATTTTTAACTTTTTCTAAAACTTCATTTAGATACTCATCTTTAAGTCTGCCCTTTTCTAAATATTCTCTTGGCGCCTCGTAGTGAGGTTTTATAAGTGAAATTATTTGACCATCAGTTTTTAAATTATTTAGCGCATTTGGAATTGTTAAAATTTGTTTTGTCCATGCGGTATCAATTGTAATAAGATCAACTTTGACAGGTAATTTGACATGCATAGCATTTGTTCTCTCCATTACTATTACTTTTGGATCATTTCTTAATTTCCATGCAAGTTCACCATAAGCAGTATCAATTGAATATATCTTCTTTACACCGTTTTGAAGTAAGCAATCAACAAAACCACCTGTAGACGACCCAAAATCAGCTACCATTAGTTCTTTAACATCAATCTTAAATTGATCTAATGCAAACTGTAGTTTTTCCCCTGCTCTAGATACAAATCTTTCATCGCCCATAACGGTATTATATCTTTTTTGATACAATGTTATTAATGATTGAAAAAATTGAGTCCTGGCCAAAACTTATTATATCTATAATCCTAGCACAATCAGCAGGTTTTATAGGCACATTTTTTACGATTCCAGCGATCGAAACATGGTATATGCTTCTTAATAAACCCTCTTTTTCTCCTCCAAACTGGCTATTTGGACCTGTTTGGACAATTCTTTATACATTAATTGGTATTTCTCTTTATAGAATTTGGGTTAAAAATAAAAAGGGAAGTTTAAAATTATTTTTCTTTCACTTATTTTTAAATGCCATATGGTCTCCTATTTTCTTTGGACTTAAAAATTTAGGATTGGCATTTTTTGTAATTATTCTAATGGATATCTCACTTATTGTTATTATTAAAAACTTCTATAAATTAAATAAAATTGCTGGCTTAATATTAATTCCATATCTACTTTGGATCAGTTTTGCTTCCTTTTTAAATTATTCTGTTTGGAAATTAAATCCACAAAACACAGTCACAAATATCTTTGCCCAAGATTTTACATTTAATAAAGCTAGAGAGGATTTTGTTTTTACAGAAGATACCTATAGAAAAGATTTGTTTGATTTCAATTTGAAAAAAGCATCCTATCAAAAAAACCCAACACTGTCTCTTAAAGAAGAGCTTCGTGGTTCACTTTATAAATTTATAGGAACACGAAATAATTATGTTAAAAATTATTTAACAATGCTAAGACTTAGAGGTCCAGAGCTAACTTATTCAAAAATAGATTCTGAAGTATTATGGTTTGACAGTAGAAAAAATAGTTACACCAATAATACGAGTCTTGAGGATCTTCTTAGTAAATCCAAAGAGGAAGACGCGAAGTATCAAACAGACACATTACCTGTTATATATCTATCTCTTGCTCATATTAGTTTGGGTGAAGTCAAAACAGTTAAAAGCGAGCATGTCAAGATCTACAATAACTTAAAAAGTGAGGCGGATAATCTTGTTAAATTAGGTAGAGCTGATGCAGGACTTTTTGACAGATGGTTTAAAGATATTGATCAAGAATTAAATAATATCACCACAATTGAATCAAATGTTCTTCAAGAAATTGAAAAAATCTTCGGAGACGATGAATACAAAAGAGATAGTGGGTACAAAAATGCAATTGAGGAATTAGAACCTGCAAAAATAAGTTTATTAAAATTGAATGGATTTATCAAAGAATTAGAAAATGTATTAGAAAGCAAAAGATAAGCGAAGCTTGTTAGAATATCATGAAAACTAAAATAATTCAGTTATTCAATAACTCATTAAAACCAAAACTTATCATGTTCGATGCAAAAATCAACTCTCTTGTACCAAATCCAAAGATTAAAAAAATTTTGTATATAGGGGTCGGATCTCTTTTTGGATTTATGTTTTTAATTATACTTTTAGGTTTATTATTATCTCCTTTCAGAAATAACACAGTGGACTTGGGTACAAAACTAAATAAACCAAATATAGTTAGTGTCAGTCCTGAACCACAAAAGGAATTATCAGAGACTCAGAAAGAAATTCTGAATTTAGAAAATAGAATTAAGGAAATGAGATTTCCTGAAAGTATTTTAAATATTCCAGCTATCGAAACGGATCTTTCTATTTAATCCAAATAGTCTTGAAGTTTTTTACGTCTACTTGGATGTTTAAGTTTTCGAAGAGCTTTTGCCTCAATCTGTCTTATCCTTTCTCTAGTAACTCCGAATACTTTTCCTACTTCTTCAAGTGTCATTTGTTTTGTTCCCTCAAGTCCAAAGCGAAGTTTTAAAACTTTTGCTTCTCTTTCCGTCAGTGTTCCTAAAACCTCATCCAAATGATCTTTTAATAACTGTTTACTTGCTTGATCGACAGGAGAAAGTTGGCTTTCATCAGGTATAAAGTCACCCAAAATACTTTCTTGATCTTCTCCAACTGGAGCTTCAAGCGAAGTTGTTTCTTGCGCAATTTTAAATATTTCACGAACCCTATCTGCTGTAAGTTCTACTTCAGAACCAATCTCTTCTGGTGTTGGTTCTCTGCCTAATTCTTGCATCAATCTCCTACTTATCCTATAAAGCTTATTTATGGTCTCGACCATATGGACAGGAATTCTTATGGTTCTTGCTTGATCTGCAATTGCTCTTGTTATTGCTTGCCTTATCCACCAAGTTGCGTAAGTTGAAAATTTAAAACCTTTTCTCCAGTCATATTTCTCAACTGCACGAATTAAACCTTGATTACCTTCTTGAATAAGATCAAGAAGTGATAAACCACGTCCTATATATTTCTTGGCAATCGAAACAACCAAACGAAGATTACTTTCTGTTAATTTATCTTTTGCTCTTTTATCTGCCTTCTCGTAGCGTTTAGCATATTCAATTTCTTCTTCTGCATTTAAAAGAGTAACCCTTCCAATTTCTCTTAAATATTGTCTAACAGGATCGGTGGACTCTATTCCCTCGAGACGAGTTAGCATCTCAATTTCTTTATCTAATTTATCTTTTGAAGTTTCGCCTAATTCTCCATCTTCAGTGGTGACAGACTCAAAAACATCAATCCCTTCCGAAAGGAGTTGATCATAAAGATCATCTAATTCATTAATTCTGCTTTCAGCATCTGGGAAAATTTCAAGTATTTCTTCTTGAGTTAAAAAGCCTTGATCTCTAGCCTTTTTTATTATTTCTATTACTTGTTTTCGAATCATATTATATATGATGGTATATCATCTCCCGTATTATACCTAGAATCAGCCCTTTCTTAAAGGGTTGAAAGTTTTTTACTTAATTCACTAAATTCTTTAAGTAGTTCGTCGTTGTTTTCTTCTGTTTTAATTTTTTCACCTAATTTTTCGAGTTTTTGTTTTATATCTAGGATTGTTAGTTCTTTAATAATCAAATTGACATCTTCGCTATCCGAATTTGCCAGTAACATCTCTGCATAACCATCTTCCAACTCTTTAGGTAATGGAAATTTGTTTTTCTCTAAATAATTAATAATTTTTTTAATAAATTCAGAAGTTATTAAATCAACAGGTATTAAATCAATCTTTTCTACAGAATTAACTAATAATTTTTCTTCCAACAACTGTCTCCTATTTTTGTCAACATTTTTATATTCAGAAATCTTGGAATTATTTTTGTTTGGAATACTTATTTTTGCAATTTCTTCTAAAACTGCTTCTGTTGGTACAGATAATTTTCTTGCAACATTTTCAATATAAAAAGACTGGACAATTTTATCTTGGATTAATCTTAAAAGTGGAATTATTTCTTTGCTTATAGAAGCCTTTCCACTTCCTGTTCCTGAATCATATTTTGAAAAAATTTGATTAATTAAAAATTCCCACAGCGAAGCTGCTTCATCTATATCTTTTTTATAACTTTCTGGATTACCCCTTGCTGCTTCATCTGGGTCTTTATATTCTTTAAGATCTGCAACTTTAACTTCGAAATTCATATCAACTGCAAGGATTGCACCACGCTTAGCAGCTTCATTACCTGCAAAGTCAGAATCCAAACAAAGAACAATCTTTTGTGCAAATCTCCCAATTAATCGAATTTGATCTTCAGTTAACGCAGACCCTTTGATCGCTACAACATTTCTGATACCCGCTTGATATGAAGAAATCATATCAAGTTCTCCTTCTACAATTACTGCATAGCCACTTTCTCTAATCTCTGATTTTGTTATGTTCATTCCATATAAGACCTTCGATTTGTGATATGCAGGAGTATCAGGAGAATTTATATACTTAGCCATATCCTGTTTTTGCCATGGGAGTATTCTTCCTGCAAAACCAATTGCATTATCACGATGATCAAAAAGAGGAAAAATCACGCGTCCTCTAAACCTATCAACTCCACGTCCTACTAAGTTACCAGTCTTTAGAAGATCATTTAATTTATATTTTTTCTTTTCAATTAAGAATTTACTTAGTGCTTCAAAACTTTCAGGTGAATATCCTATCTTGAATTTTTTGATTGTCTCCAAATCAAGACCTCTATCTTTAGTTAAATAATCTAGTATTTTTTTGCCCTGTACATGGCCATTTAGTGCATAATTGTAAAAAGATAATACACTTTTATTTATTTCGATTATTTTTTCTCTCTCAGAAGTTTCTTCATTTTTTATTAAGGTCAGAGTAACTCCTGCCTTTTCAGCTAAGTATTTTAGAGCTTCGCTAAATTCCATTCCTTCATGTTCTTCAAGAAAAGTAAATACATCTCCAGATTTGCCACACCCAAAACATTTATACATTTGAAGCTCAGGAGTAATCATGAAAGATGGAGTCTTCTCACCATGAAATGGACAATTGGCTTTGTAATTTCTACCAGCTTTCTTAACCTCTATGTATTCTGAAATTAAAGAGACAATATCAGTTTTATTCTTAACTTCCTCAATTTGATTATTTGCCATTTATAGGCATTGTATCATTCAGCATAAATGCGGAGAAGGAGAGATTCGAACTCTCGATAACCTTACGGCTATACCCGCTTTCCAAGCGAGCGCACTAGACCAACTATGCGACTTCTCCTTAGGTTATTTCTTCTTCTTTTTATTCTTTTCCCACTCCTTAACCATGGATGAAGCAATTTTCAGCATATCTTTTTCTTTTTTTAATTTTAGTTTCTTTGAAGCTGTTGCATAATCGTACCAAGATATATCTCCCATTCCTGAAATTTCGATTCCAGCCTTAAACAGTAATAGATAATAAATATATTTATAAGTAACTGGTTTATTGTTTAGAATACCTGCACCAGTTACCCTACCTACTTCATCTAAAACTCTGGTATTCATATTACCCTGTTCTGATGTATATCTGATAACAGATCTAACTGAAGATTCTCCACGTCTTACAGTAGATTTTAAAATTTCAAATTCACCTTCATTATTTTTAGTAAGCATGAATAAATTTTTACCTTTTCCTTCTTTGAAGATTACTGCTCCCCCGACCAACATTTCACCTTTTTCATTTTTCATAATGGTATTATATCAGATTGAATAGCGGTGCGTTAGACGCACCAATTGCCGCGTTTAACGCGGCGGAGGATGTAGGAGTCGAACCTACTTGAGATTGCTCTCACAGGTTTTCGAAACCTGCGTATTACCGTTCTACCAATCCTCCAAATAAAAATTTGTGTCCTCGGATGGAATCGAACCATCAGCATTGAGTTCGCAACCCAATATTTTATCCGTTAAACTACGAGGACAAATTTTAATTTGGTAGTTTTTTGCTAAACCAATCGACAGCTTTATCGAGGTTAGATGGAGAAATTTCTTCTTCTACTAAGTATTCTTTTAAATTTTTCTCTATTTCACCTTTTACTTCAGATTTAATGACTAATTCCATTCTGTTTGGAATCATTCTGGTTTCCAAAATTAATAGTTCACTATCAAACCTTTTTCCAAACCAAAATCTACCTAAAAATTGCCATTCAGTAAGTCTTCCCCCTATTTTTACACCTTTATTCGTTATTTTATATTCAATATCTTCAGGAGCTACTGTACTCATAACATAATATAAAAATATTAAAGAAATAATTAAAATTACTGGCATTGCTCCCTCTGCTAAAAATAAAATCAAACAAACCATCCCAGCAATTGAAATGGTTGTCACGTAAAATTGTTTATCTCTTCTTTTAAAAGGTCTGGCTGGTGCAACCCAAGTAACTAAATCTTTTTCCAATTCAGGTTTTAAGGTACTTTCTTGATTGGCAGTTTCCATAATGATTATTATATCTCATTTGATAGTAAATCACATTAACTATTGACATAGTATTCGGGTTTAGTTAGTATTATATATGCCCACAAAATTTGCTAATTCAAGACTATTATTCCCTATTGGCGAGCAAAAAAAGTTTCTTGAGGATATTATTCAGAAAAACAATCTTACTCTTAATAAAATTGCTAATATAACTGGTGTATCAAATAGAACGATCAGAGATTGGAAACGAGAAAGATATCACATAACAGAAACTGCAGTGAGAAAATTATGTTATGAATTTAATATTGATTTACCAAATAATTTTGAACAATTAATAATTGATTGGCAAAAACAAAAAACTGAGACATGCAGAAAAGTAGGTAAGAAAACTTATGAAAGGTATGGTAATTTCAGTACTGCTGAGGGTAGAAGAAAAGGTGGACATAATGCTTTGCAAATTTTAAGAAAAAGAGGTTTAGCTGCATGGTGTTCCAAAACATATAACTATCCTAGAAAATCAGTAAAGTTAGCCGAATTTGTAGGAATTATGCTTGGCGATGGAGGTATAACAAAAGAACAAGCAACAATAACTTTAAATACAATTGCTGACAAACAATATATAAAATATGTAGCAAATTTAGGAAAGTCTCTTTTTGGCCAAAAACCTAAAATTGCTCCAAGAAATGACTGTCTTGCTACCAATTTAAGATATAGTGGAATGAATTTAGTTAATTATTTATTAAAAATAGGTCTTAAGTCTGGCGACAAAGTAAAACAACAAGTTGGTGTTCCTGACTGGATACTAAAATCAATAAAATATAAAGTTGCTTGTTTGAGAGGGTTAATGGACACAGACGGTTGTATATCAAGATGCACACATAAATATAAATCAAAGAGTTATACCTATTTAAATCCATGTTTTGCAAACAGGTCTAAACCTTTATTAAGTTTCGTTACAAATACACTGGAAGAATTAAATTTACACCCGAGTGTGGCAGGAGAACGTATTTGGCTGTATAATAAGGCCTCGGTACGGAATTATTTTAAGATCGTAGGGTCAAGTAATTTTAGGTTGCTGAGGTATCAGGAGGATATTCCGATCGGTTCAGGAAAATGTTTGCTAAACATTGACGCCTAATCGCGTTCGACAGGTTCGACTCCTGTATCCTCCGCATATCCCCGAGCTGGCGGGTCGGAGCGAAGCGACGACCAAGCCATTATCCCGTCCCCTCGGAGTTTTTTGTCTTCTAGGAAGAGGTTCGAGCCGAAGATTCGAGCGGCGAGGACCTTTTTAAGTTGCATATCCGCAGATTCTGCAACTTGTTCTACTGTTTGAGCTTCAGAAATCCATTGTTTCATGGGTTCGATCCAATTTCCTTGATTCTTTTTAAGAGAAAGGATTTGTTCATCCAAAGTTTTCTTTTTAGACATTAATTCAAACTTCTTTTCTTGGAAACTTTCCTTATCTATGATTTGGTCAAGATATGAATCAAGCAACAACTTCAATTTAATGTCTATGCCCTCTAAATCCTTTCTCTTAATACTAATAACATCAAGGGAAGATTTGGCGACATCAGATTCTTCTTGTTTTAATTTCAATAGCATCTCTCTCGCCCAAGTCTTTCTCAAAGTGTACTTTGCAAGGAGCGTGGTGAGTTGTGGCTCAAGGTCAATATCTCTAATGTGAGGTTGTTGGCACTTTATGAGTTTATTCTTTTTACTACATCTATAATAATTAAAGTACCCCAAACCTCCATTTTTGTAATGTTTAACTTTAAAATCAGCAGAAATCATCATGCCACACTCACCACACCTTAAAAGTCCAAGGAGGGGTTTAGGAACACGAATAACTTTTGCAGAATGCCATTGTCTATTCCTCGTGTTCAAAACTTCTTGGACTTTATCAAAAAGTTTCTTTGAGATAATTGGAGTGTGTCTCCCTTCATATACTTCACCTGCATAGGTGAAGTATCCAGTGTAGAATGACTTTTTAAAAATCATAGTTACCACATCTTCTCTAATTCTTTTACCATTTTTTCTTAACACCTTTTGTTGTTCCAAAAAGCTAGCAACATCTTTTATTTGGATATTTCCCTCTCCATACATTTCAAAAGCTTTAGTAATAATTGGAGCAATCTTTTTATTAACAACTATCGTTCGGTTACGAGTGTCATTGATATATCCCAATGGTGCCACTCCTGGGAAATATCCATTTCTAGCTTTTTGGTGTAACCCACGACGAGTGTTTTCAGCTAGTGAATCAACATAATACTTACTCTGAGAAAACGACATTGAAAGCATGAATTTCCCTTGAGGAGTGGGTTCAAACCAAAAGGTGTTAAATTTGAGGGCAGACAACTTGCCTATGTCAACAAGATATATTATCTTTCCACCGTCTACAGAGTTTCTTGCAAGTCTATCCGGATGCCAACAGAGGATTCCAGACGCCTCATTTTTTTCAATTCTTTTAATCATATTATTAAAAATAGGGCGTCCTGGAATTTTAGCTGATTGTTTTTCAATGAATTCTTCAATAACTTCTAAATTTTCTCTCTTGGCAAGCAAATGCAATTCATCAAGCTGTCCTTCAATTGATTGCATTTGTTTATCCTCTACATCAGTAGACTTGCGAGCGTAAATGAAGTATTTGTTCTGATTTGGATTATTTACATTAGTAGTCATACTACTATCATTTATACGCCCGTAAATAATCCAAATCAATATATCAAAATATCGCAATATTTTGACTCCACACAGTGTTCTGTTTTGTTTTGTTCGAGGGGATGGGCAAATGGCTTGGTCGTCGCTTCGCTCCGACCCGCCAGCTCGGGGATATGCGCCAATATACGAATTGGCTCGAACTTATTTTATCACAAATTTCTGAAGTTGTTGCATTCTCCAAGGGAGGGGTCAAAGGGGAAGGAATTGGAGAATGCTCGTCTCGGGTTCTTCCGCTCAGCCACTTCGTGGCTTCGCTTAACGCAACTGGTCGGAAGCTCTGCTCACCCCACTGCGGTGGGGTTCGCTAACCCAATTGTGTTTTGTTGTTGTTCTAGATTCCTATGTGTTTTTCTTTAGCTTGTTCTTGGGCTTCTAACAATTGAGTTTGATGAATAAATGGCTTCCTTTTTTGGTAGATTACTAATTCAGCCATACCACTTTTAACTAACTCAATTGAAATGTTTTTGTTGTCTATGATTGGATATGCAAGAATTCTTCCAAATTTGTCTGAAGTGTAATTATCATATTCTAACTTTATTTCTTTGCCTTCAATTAACTCACGGTTTGCATCAGTAGATTCTTTTTCAAATGGCTCACCAGTTTCAGGTGCTGTCATACCCACATATCTAAGTACAAGGCCATTAAACAGCTCCACAGTGTCTCCATCGATGACTTTTTTAACAACTGCAGACTTTGGAAGTTTTGTTACATCATGACTTTCTATAGCTTCCCTAGAATCTATTACTTTTCTAACTTCATCCTCGTATTCTGTACCATTAGCTAGTTCTTTTAAGTTTTTAAGGAGATCAACTGGAACTAATACAAATTTGTTGTTACTCATCTTTTGATTAGATCAATAATAAATCGTATAGTAAATCCAAGGCCAATAGCAAAGAAGAATAAAACAAAATTTGTCCAAAATTGACTGACGTTTAATATTTTTGATTCTTTTTCATTAACTTTTAACACCTTAATTATTTTTACACCTTTTCGAAAACAATTTCAATAAGTTGATTATTGGTTTGATGCAGATTCCTTTTTCCTACAATCAACCAAAAATATATTGTAATTATCGACTGACTTACCAACTACTTTTAGAATTTCAGTAGCTCTGTTAAGATCTTTGTCTGAAAAATAAAAAATTATACAAATTACATGTTTGAGGTTTGAATCAACTGCGTAAACTTCAGCTTGATTAGTTAAATTCTTTTTTAGTTTTGTACTTGATGCAAGTTTTAGTTCTAAACCAACCTTATCTCGACTGCCATAGGAAACAGTAAAATCAATGGGGCCATGACCATTGTTTACTTCAGAATTATAATCAAACATGCTGTTATGGGTAGTTAATTTAAACATCAACTGCAAATGTTTCTCTTGGAGATGTTTATTATCCATGTATAACACCTTACTATTTGATTCCATCGCCTGCTTAAAAAATTTAATTCTATCAATACAATCACCTAGAGATGTTACCCTGCCATATTTTTTTTCGTTTATGTCAGATTGAATAGTTGTTGCATCAAAATGAAAATTAATCCATTCAGGATCAGCTATATGCTTCTCTAATGCTTCATCTTTAGTTTGTTCTTTACCTCTTATATAATAATCAATAAGTTCTGGGTAAACATATAAAGTTTTTTGTAAAGCCTCTTTTCTACTTTTTTTCGATTCATCTTTAGATTTTTCACCAGACTTAGAAACTTTTGTTTTTAAAGCTTCATAAAAATATTTATTTATTTTTGACCGAAGTTCATCGTTATCAATTGATTTAAATACACTAGCATCGTTATTCAAGAAGTCACTTCTTGAAATCCATGTTTCTTCCTTTGCCAAAATATCTTTTGGAATTAAAAGTACAAAATCTTTTTTGAAAGCATCAGATAAAAAGGGAAGTCTATATTTTTTTCCACTCCATAGTCCTGTGTTAAAGTCAAACTCAACCTTATCAACAGCAAACTCATCTATATACTTTTTGTCAATAAATTTATTTGCAAACTCCTCAGTATATTCGAGAATATATTTTTTAATTAAATTTAGAGTAAAATCACTTATTTTATCAACACCGACACCGTCTTCTATTAAGCATAATTTTTCTAAATGAGATGATTCTGTGATTTGTTCTGTACCAAAGTCACTAAATATCCTGTGTAAGTTTTTATAAAGTGAATGGCCAAAATCTTTTCCTAAACCTAATCCACTATTTCCACTAATCGAATAGCCCAACCAAGCCTGTTTAACCTCCGAAAACTTATAGTAATGATTGTAAGCTCCATTATCTAGTACTGGATTTGTATTTTTAGTAGAAAGTTCTTTGAGATATTTAAGATAATTGATAATAAATTCATGCAAATTGGAATATTTTTCATTTGCGAAAATTAAAAACGGATCAACAAATGCTGGATTATCACATATTAGAGATGTATCTAATGCACCATAATCTACTATTTGCTCGTGAGATACATCAAAAAAGTCGGAAAAATATATTTTATTGTTATGTTTTTTCATTTCAGCTTAACTTAAATTATCCGTTACAGCTTACAATAAAATTGTTTCTCTGTCAAGAGTTTTGTATTTTTTGCTTAAATTTGTAAGTTTATGATACAATATTTGAATATGACTCAAACTGAACGGGAAGAGCTTGGTAGGAAAATTAGAGATCTTCGTACTAGAAATGGAAAGTCACAAGAAGAACTCGGTAAATTCCTAGATAAATCTCATGCCGCAGTTTCAGATATAGAAAGAGGTAAATCTGAAATGTCTGTATCTGACTTAACAAAAATATCTCAGTTTTTTGAAGTTTCAGTTGAGTCATTTTTAAATACAAATATATATTTGCTAAACCCGATGTCCTTTTCTCATAGTAGAGCTGAAATTGGTATTTCAAACGAGGATAGACTTAAAATGTTAAGGGCGAGGGAAGAATTTAGAAAAAAAGCTAGGGAGGCTCAATTAGATAAATAAATATGCACACATCAAGCGGGAACAGAGAGAAAACAGTTAGTTTATTGAAAATGGCAAAAATAAGTGAAGCACCTGTTGATGTCTATAAAATTGCGAAATTACTAGGATTTAGTATTATTGAATCTGACTTCCCCAATAATTACTCTGGAGAAATTTATATTGAGGGTAAGATAAAAAGTATTGGTGTAAATAAAAACCATACAATAAAAAGACAGCGGTTTACACTCGCACATGAACTTGGACATTATTTAAATGGTCATCAATATTTCGACGAAGGAGGGAAAATGTTAGAAGAAATGGAATTTGACTTTACTAACCCATTACATAAACAAGAAAAAGAAGCTAACTTGTTTGCATCTGAACTACTAATTCCTAAAGACTTTTTAATAAAGGATCTTGACCAAATTGGCCTAAATATTGATAAACTTACAGAAAAATACGAGGTTAGCGAGCAAGCCATGTGGATTCGATTGACCACACTTAGATTAGCAGAAAAATATACCGTAAAATAACAAAATTTGGTTAAATATTATTTAACACTACTCCATGTACGAATAAAACTTAATGCTTTTTCTGGAAAATCAGGTGGGAAACTAGCAGGAGCGAATGGTACTTCAACACCTTCTTCATTCTTATTATAACCCTTAATTGTTATTTGAAAATTTTCTTTTTTCCAACTACCTACTTTCCTTGCTTCAAAAGATTCTATACGTTTTGAGGTCACAAGATCGAAGTCTTCAAAAGTATAGTTACCTTCACCTGCAAATGCGAGTGCTGTTAGATCAGTAAAAAAACCAATCATCCCTTCTGTCTTACTTTTAGGTTTATCTTTTAAATGTGGTAAGGTTTCCCCTTTAGATTCATATTCAGCTACATAGGAATTGCAAAATTCTATCATGTCGTCATAATGTTTTCCCCAGACATCACGCATTACTGTAGCTCTACTTTTATTACCAAAGTGTTTACTATCCAACTTCCCCCTTAATTCTGTACTAGGCTCTTTTGCGCCACAATACTCAAAAAAAGGTCTTAGGTCACTTCGATCAATTTCTGATATACCGTCTTTTTTGTTGAAATAAACATCAGCCCATGTAGAAATATGAGTATCTGCATCATAAAATTCATTCATCCTTTGTTCAAGTCTATTTTCTTGATCCATATTGCTATTATACTACAAATTAAATTATTGGAGTTTCTGTAGGAGTAGTTGTTGGTTCTACGGTTGGTATTGCAGTAGGCACAGGAGAGTCTGTAGGTCTTGGTGTTGGAGTTGATGTTGGTATAGGTAATGGTGTTGTGGGAAGAACTTCTAGGTCTTGTACATCTTGAATAATTAAAAGTTTTTGTTTTTGTGAGTAGTTACCTGTTGCTAGTATTCTTTTACCTATTAGTTTGTCTAAGGTTATATAATCAGGTGCTTGTAATGTAACTGCTTCATCTGATGTTGTTAGTAAAAAGAATCTAACTGGTACTGACGTTGTTTTCTTGAGTGTTCCTTTAAGTGCAGTCTCTCTCCAATCAGAACTTGGTGTTGGAGAATCTGTAGCTACAATGTTATTTGAATTAGTAATATTTAAAAATGGAAAAGCGAAAGGAAAAACAACTCCACCTAAACCAAAGACAAGTGAGAAAAGTGCAACTGATATTGCAATTGCAGTAATTGGTTTAGCCTTAAATTTAAGTTCTAAACCTTCATTTGCCATTATTTTCTTCCACCATGCTTTGATGTAAACAAGTGGGTTAGTTACTTTAAAATTAACAAGGTCAGGAACATCACCTGTTTTTACATTTTGATTTTGTGAAGTTGAAAAAGAAATTGGAGGAATACTTGTTTCTCCTTCTTTGATAAACCTACCATCTGAGTTTCTAACTTGTTTCTTTGCAGTTACACTTCTAACTGAAACTACTGCTTCTGAGGTGTCTTTGTTGATTACTGGATTATCCCCAGAAGTTTGACTGTTTTCATCATTACCCATGATATATAAATATTAGTATGAGTTAAATTAAGAAGCAAGAGTGGAGATAAAACCCATATAAAACGAAAAACCCCCAACACCGAAAAAAATTAGCTATAAAAGCCTAACTTTCTCGATGCCGAGGGCGTTTCTTGTACTTTGCGAGATTGATGATTATGATTCGGGATTGAGTCCAGAGCCGTTGCAGTGACTGCAGGTTGCTTGAACGTTCAAAGCGCCCATTTTGGCAATGACAGAGCCACTACCTTTGCATTCTGTGCAGGCGTTCGGGCTTTCAACAAGTCCAGTGCCGTGGCAATCGGAGCAATCGACTTCAACGAGGAAACCAATATCAGCTAGAACAGTTCCTGAGCCATTGCACTTTCCACAGCGCTTTCCTTTTAATTCAGCATTACGACGAGGTTGACGAGCCATTTTATTTCTCCTTTTTGATTTGGTATGAAAATAATGATGCTAAATTTCTTTAGCGACGACAGCGTCGAGCAACTCAGCAATCTTCACAGGCTCCATAGCCTTGAAAGTGTGGTTGACTTCGTGCAAGCCTTCGGGCTGAGGAGGATATGATTCCAACCAAGCCTCTGCTTCAAGCATACGACCATCAGGCAAAATAATTCTGCCGAGATCATACGCCTTGGACTCAACCGTATACTTACGGCCTTCGAACTCAAATCTGATTTCTGGATCCATTTGTTTCTCCTTTTAAATTGAAATGAGTAGCTCTTTAGGTACGAGTAATTAAACTGATACCCAAGAAGCTACCCACCACTCCTTATCAAGGAGAAAATCATCTATTCCGCAATTTTAAAGTGCAAGAAACTTAATGAAAAATTGAGAAGCTATAGGTTTGCATTCAAATCCAAGATTCTCAATCTACTGAGGCTAATGGTACCACCACCACAACAACACATTGTCAAGTTATAGGGTATGGGTAAAATTTTTTAATATTACCTATGAATAGGTTTGAGATTGTTATTTTTAAATTCGAAGAATAAAATATACAAAATGAGACTTTTAGAATACGAACAAAGTTTAGAAACTCCACTCAGGCAAGCAACAATTACATTGCTTTTGAAAAATGATGAAGTTTTGTTGGCGATGAAAAAACGTGGTTTTGGTGCTGGTAAGTGGAATGGTGTGGGAGGTAAACCAAATACCCATGAGGATATCTATTCTACAGCGATTAGAGAATCGAAAGAAGAAATCGGAGTAACACCTTTAAATATCAAAAATGTAGAAATATTAAATTTTTACTTTCCTCTCGTCCCAAAGGAGAAAAGCTACGACCAAACAGTATTAGTTTTCACTGCAACTGATTGGAAGGGAACACCAATTGAATCAGATGAGATGAAGCCTAAATGGTTTAAGATACAAGATGTTCCATACGACCAAATGTGGGTTGATGATGTTGTTTGGATGCCAAAAGTTTTTGGTGGTGCTTTAGTCAAAGGAAGTTTTATGTTTGGAGAAAACGATAAATTAGTTGAGCATTATATTAATGAGGTAAAAAGTTTAAATTAAAGATGGCAAAAATTGAAAAGAAGGTTGCATATATTATAAAAACTAAGGATGCAGAAAATTGGGGTATGTGGTCTAAGGAAGAAATCGATAAATTTGGCTTTCAAATAATTAGTCTTAAATAATAATATCACCCAATTTTTTTGATTAAATTTGATAAGTGTTCATAGACTTCTGATTCATGGTTTGTAAATTCATGATCACAATTTGTAATTTGATAGGCCTCTGCATTTTTATTTTCAGACTTTAACAATTCTATTGCATTCTGAATTGGTATAATTGTGAATTCTTCTTGATCTCCAATTAATCCCAGAATTGGAACATTAATTTCTTTAAATCTTTCTAAGTCTTTACCTTTTCTAAGTGGCAAGGCTGTAGAAAGTTCTGAATTTAGGGAATAAAAATTAACATATGACTTTGCTGTTTTTGGTAAAAATCCTGAATGAACTAAAGGATCAGATTGAATAAGCTTTTCTCCGTTACCATTCTCAATCATTTCCTCTGCCTCATGAAGATAATCTGGTTTTCCATTACTTAAATATTTTTCTTGATTTCCAAAAGAATCTGCAAAACCTAATAGCAAAACTCCAGACAACTTATCTTTATATTTTCCTTTAGACATGTAGTAAACAACTTTTTCTGTTCCTAAGCTATGTCCTGAAAGTATTATATTTTCAAATCCTTTTTCCAATGCAAACTCAATCCAAGCATCAATATCATCTAAACAATCTTCAAAAATTTCATTTGATGCTCCTGATGTTTTCGTATCTCTCCATACATTATAAATATCTGAGCCATTATTATTGGTTGATAAAAGAGAGTATCCAAAATTATTTAGTGTATTAAAAACAGGTTCTAATAAATGCTGGTTATAGTAAAAATTACCACCTATGCCATGAACATGAAGTAGTACTCCTTTTTTACATTTTCCCCACAGTAAACCATCTAATTTTAAACCTTTATTTGTTTTAACATTTACAAGTGGAAAATTTTGCATTTATATTAATTTTCTAAAAAGTGTCTGATCTTTTTAAATAATTCATTTCTATCTTTTTCTTGCTGAAAATTATGGTTTCCATTTATCTCAACATATTTAATATTGGAGATTTTTTTATATTCATCAAAATATCTATTTTCTAAGACTTCATCTTGAATCGGTTTAAATATTATTAAATTTGTTTTTTTATTTAAATCTGAAAAATACTCAATTGGATCAAAATTTCTAAAAGTCCTCCAAAAGTCTTTACCCATCTTTTGAACTGCACCACTTGATCTCGGATATATAGTAACACCTCTTTCGTTTACCACTCCTCCCGATTTTTTAATTCTATTTTGCAACTGATTAATTACAAAATCCGAATTCGAATTTGGTATTGAAGTAAAAATAATTTTATTAATTTGATATGGTGACAACAAACCAACAATAAATGTGCCCAAGGAATGTGCAATTATATTTATCCGTTTACTTTTATACTTTTTTCTAGAATATCTAATTATGGAATCCACATCGCCAGCTGCTTTTTGAAATTGAAATTCTGAATCTCTTCCATCACTTTTTCCATAACCTGAAAGGTCAAATCTTAGAATTAAATATTTATCACGAAGATATTTAGATAGGTCCAAAAAAGATGCAAAACCTTCATTTTTGTCAGTTCCGTACCCATGTACAAAAATTAATATATCTTTTGAATTTTTATTTCCTTCTACTAAAACGTCCAATTCCTCACCAAAAATGTTTTTTATTTTTAATTTCATTTCAATCAATTTTATAGTTCTTTAGAAAACTTTTAATAGATTCGTATTCAACTTTTAATTCTTTTTTAGAAATATCTAGGCTCAATGCATTCCATTTTTCATTTGCCTTGTCTGAAAAAAGCTTGACTATATCGTCTAATGGCATATCCCTTAAATGTTTAATACCTCCAATTACACCTTTAATTGAAGCAAACTTATAACAATCAGCATTGCAACATATTTCAGCTTCTAGAGAACTAAATTTATCTAATCCATGATGCTGACTAATACAATTTAAAATATTTAGTTTTTCGTCATTTGTTACATCTTTATCGCTAGATAGAATTTCATCAGCTTTTTGTTTACTCATCTCAATATGATCTTGAAGTCTTCCCTCTTTGTATGCTTGACCTAATTTACAATCCATCAACAATGACCCAAGCAACACTATATTTTTATCAGCGTTCAATTTTTCTGATAGCAATTGTCCTTTTTCGTTTGTAAAATCAACTTGAAATTTTGAGGGTGCACCATATGTTTCAATTTCTTTATAGACAAACTCTTTTACTGAATTTATTAATTTCTTTGTAATCATTTTTTATTTTTCTCGATCCATGCTAAATATGGATTTGGTTCATTAAATACAATTCTTGGAATTTCATTGTTCACTGCATCTTCTGGAATATTATATTTTTTACCTATTACTTGGTCGGCTGAGCCAAAAACTGCTTGTGAATAATCAAAACCTAATAATTCAGCTACTTTTTCAATTTCTTCCTCTGAAGTCCCTTCAATTTCTGTATATGGTTCTAAATATGGCCACTCATCAATTGTTATTTCTACATTGTTTAGTTCCCATACTTCTCTTTTTGTTTCTTGATACGCTTTTTCTATACATCCAATGTCAGTTAAAAGTTGTCTTGCATTATCATAATTATCAATTACAACCATTGTTTCTTTTTGATTATCAATACTTCCGTTTACAGTAGCTTTTAAACTCATTGTTATTTTATCTCCTTCATCTCTTACACGAAGCCAACCTCCTTCAATTTCATGTCCTTTTGGTAAATAGAAGACAGCTCTTTTAAAAAGTGTTTCAGATTTAACTAATTTTGCACCAATTGACTTAAGTTGCTCTCGAAGTTTTTCTTTATCTATATTTAAAAACTTTGCCTCCCATTCAATATTCATATATTTAGCTAATTAATTTCTTGATAGTATCTATCGCCAGTAAGTTTGCAGATTCATTCATTAGTCTCCTTGCTTCATCAAAACTTTTCCAGCCTGTTGTATGAAATTCTGTTTCAAGTAGTATCTGATTTGGTTTAAATTCTTTTTCTGAAAGTGAAATAAAAAACCAAATGTCAAAATGAGCTCTACATTTTTTGTTTGGATTATCAATTGGAGCAATTGTTAAAAGTTTTGGTTCTCCAATTGATTCATGAGAAATTTTAACTCCCCATTCCTCACTAATTTCTCTATCAACTGCTTCTTCTGGTGTTTCGCCTTTATCTATATGACCACCATTAAACAACCACAAACCTGATTTTTTGTGATGTCCAATGAAAACTTTTTTTGTTTCCTTGTCATATCCTGCAAAATACACACAGGAATGAGATATCGGATTTTCATCTCTTGTTAACAATCCTTCATCTACTCTTTTAATAAATTCTTCAATAGTTGGAGAACTGGGGAACATTCCTACAATTTCCGATATTCTTTTTATAGTTCTATCTTCCATGCTTGAATTTTAATACTTTGGCTGGGTTAAAACAATTACAGGTTATTGATGGCTTGTTTTATTCTCCTGCCCATGCATATGGCGTAAGCCACACCCCTGTAAGCTTTGGGGTGTTTTGTGTTGGGGCAGGATTCCCGACAGGGAAGATTTCAGGAGCAATTGTGTTTGTGCCTGTAGCTTCCTAACCAAGTGCTGTGCGTAAGCACTTGTTCTTCCTGTAGCACTTGGTTTAGTTGCCCGACAGGGCAAATTGCGACTGAAATTGTTCTATTTTGTCCCAACGGCTAGCCGTTAGCCGTCCGCTGGACGGTAACACGGACAAAAGGCCGTAAATACGGCCAGTTAACGGAGTCGATGGACCATCTTCCTGACACCGTTAACTACCCGTCAGGCGCTCGCAAGCGACTGGCATAATTCCCCTTTTGCCTTCGTCAATTGGGTTAGCGAACCCCACCGCAGTGGGGTGAGCAGAGCTTCCGACCAGTTGCGTTAAGCGAAGCCACGAAGTGGCTGAGCGGAAGAACCCGAGACGAGCATTCTCCAATTCCTTCCCCTTTGACCCCTCCCTTGGAGAATGCAACAACTTCAGAAATTTGTGATAAAATAAGTTCGAGCCAATTCGTATATTGGCGCAAGATACAAGTACACATAAACGGTGAGGTGCTGGAGTGGTCGATCAGGTTAGTCTTGAAAACTAATACAGTCTTTTTGGCTGTCGTGGGTTCGAATCCCACCCTCACCGCCAATCTATGAATTGGCTCGAACTTACTTTCAAAAATATTTTTGATGTTGTGCGGAGCCACAAGAGAGGATCAAAGGGGAAGGAATTGTTGCGGAGTTTCGCTTAACTCCATATGGTCGGACTTCGCTCAACCACTTCGTGGGGTTCGCTAATCTAATTGTGTTTTGTCTTAACTAACAAAGACGAACATTGCTTATAATTACAATATCGCTTTTTAATATATCCTTTCTGATGCAAAAATGTAATAATTTAAACATGAGTGAAGCACCTGCTGAAGTTATGGTAAATTTTTCTGTTGGAGTTCAAGTTGATCCTCCAGTTTCACAAACAAAGAAAGAGCTGATTGATCCACGAACAATTTCAAAAAATACTGATCAAGAAGGTAGAAATAAATTAGCCATTGAAATTCGAGAATCAAAAATTTTAAGAGACGATATCAAAAAAACAGAAACGAAACTTGATGAGAGAAACGAAGCTGTTTTAGTGAAACTTAAAGATAGACTGCATATACCAGATAAACAAAAGATTGAACTAGAAACGCAATTACTCGAACAAAGAACAAAACAAGATGAGTTGCCTGATCCCAAAAAAATGATTGAAGCATACTATGAAAAGTCATCAGAAACACCATTGTCAAATCAAGAAAAAAGAGATTTATTAAAACCTGAAGTACTGGCAGAATTATCAACAGATCCTGACTTCGCCAACCTAGTTTTTATGTAACTTCTTGAGGCTAATTATTTGTG
>ERZ1292625.1842-Hain-H41-01um-R1-1842-length-22313-cov-7_pt1 | contig 22313 bp, 32 predicted proteins | sample MGYA00564400_ERZ1292625 | MGnify/ENA primary metagenome ERZ1292625 (study PRJEB36523, sample SAMEA6512639) | groundwater metagenome | collected 2019-01-08 | study: AquaDiva: Metagenomics assemblies of 32 groundwater samples
GGACAGGCCTGCCTCCAAAATCGCCTCGACGCTCTCACCTCCCTCATCCATGTCCACGAAACCTCCCGTTCCTGACAAGAACGGGCTGTACCTCCAGAGGTTCCACCACACCTTCGGCTTCTGCTCCATGTGCCAGCGTAGAAAAGCGGCGCAGACTTCGATCTTCTTCGTGTCGTTCATCTTCTCTCTCCTACTTCTTCTGAAGCCAGTAGAAAACCAGATCACCATCCTGGTATGAGCAAACCAAAACTTCGTCTGCCTCTTCTTTCGTGGAGATGTACACGTTGTAGTAGACCACTGCGAGACGGTGAGGCTCGAAATAGCCGCCAGTCTGCTTTTCCAAGCCTTCCTTATCGAGTTCTGGGCCGTAACCAGGCAGCGGAATTACAGATTTGCCTCCTTGGTACGTGTAAACCTCCAGCTTATCCACCAAGAAAATGCGGTACTTGGTGAAAAACTCCTCCATCCTCTTCTCGTACTGCTCCCTCATCTGCGCCGGAGTCTGCCCGTAGTGATGGAGGTAGTACTCGTCTGTGGTGCAGGGGACCCCGTTGATGTCTAGGGTCATTTCTACTTCTTCTTCTCAGGCGGCGGCGTGGGCTTCGGCGCGAAACGCTCGTTGAAGACCCACGGGGGGATAGACGGTCCCTTGTGGCAGAGGTCACACATCTTTCTTCTCCTTCTTTAACTTCCTGTAGATGATGTTGAGGAGGGCCTGGGAGAGACGCGCGCTGATCCCGTGGAGGAGGATCATCTCCGAGGGTTGCTCCGAGGGTTGGATACTCTCCAACCGGAGGGCTCCCTTTCGCTCCCTCACAACGGCCCAGTAGAGGGGGTTAGCCCACCCCGGACCCTTCGCCTCCTCTGCCCACACGCCGATGATGAGTTCTCCTTCGTTGATGATCACTTCTTCACCCCCACGATGAGGTAAATGGCGATGGCAGCGAGGGCGATGGCGTAGGCGGCGACAGCTTCGCGCATCTCCTACCGGCCCTTCTTCGGCGCCGCGTGCTTCGCGTAGAACTTCGAGTGCAGGGCGATGTTCTCCTTCTTCACCGCGAGGCCCCGCCGGAGTTCCATCTCCCGCTGCTGACGGGCGAAGAAGACCTTCATCATGGCGGCCTCCTCCGTCGTGAGGACCAACTGCTGCGCCGGGATCGAGGGCTTCTTCGCGTAGACGCCGACGTTGATTGGCTTGACGCTCATTTGGGGCTCCTTGAACGTGCTGGAAATCAGCACAAAGGAAAGATCCCGTGGGGAGGATCTCTCTTTTCTGCTGACCCCCCTGTGCCAAAGGCACAGGGGGGTAGCCAGCGTCTGCTACTACTTCTTCACGGAGCCGTGGATCTCGCTGCACTTCGTGCAGCGCCACGTGGCGCTCTTCGTCGCCTCGTTCGCCCACTCTTCCTTCTGCGTCTTCGGACAGAAAACCTTCTTCATCATCTTCTCTCTTTCTACTGCATTCTGCAGAGGATGGTATGAGCGCCAAGGGCGACGGTCATGAGAAGGCCCACGAGGGGCCAGAACTTCTCTCCACTCACGAACTTCAGAAAAGCGTGGTGCTTCACTTCCTCCTCCTCCTCTTCCCCTTGGAAGCCTGGAGGATGGAGTATTCGCGGCCAATCCTCCCTCTCCCGAGGCGGGGTTGTTCGATACGGTGGATTTCGACTCCCACCGGGACGCGCCGATTCTCCCCGAGGACCACATAGGAAGGAAGTGAGACGTTGACGATGGGAGCCTTCCGCATGGGTTCATTAGTGCCACGGGGGAGGGGCCACTTCGTGGGGAAGAATCCCTCCTTCGTTCCGTGCTTCCCGCCGGAGGGAGGCGCGGTCAGACCACGGCCGACGGCGGAGTAGGAGCGACTCCGCAGCTTCGGAGGAGAGAGAGGGATCTTGCGCCCGCTCTTGGGAACAATGGGTCCCGCTCCTCCTCCCTTCAAGGGAGCCTCCGCCAAACGGACGGCGGAGTAAGCCGCTGCAAGTCTGGCATCCCGTGCCTTGTCCCTGTCTCTTTCGAGGGAGGGAAAGAGAATCTCGCTGGCGAGTCTCCTCCTCTCCGGATCTTGAGAGTGGGCGAGAGTGTAGCGGGCCTTGGCCCGCCGCATCTCCTCCTCCTCCCTTTCTTCGTCTCTCATCTACTGCCTCCTACCTTCCGCGTTTTGATGGAAGGTGCAAGTTTTGCGGCCCTCGCTCAAGCCCGCCAAAGAATGCGCGGCCTGGGCGTGGGCAACAAAAAAAGGGGCTAGGCGGGATTTCTCCCGCCCGCCCCTTGCTAGATCTTACGTCTAGACCGCCTTGACCGGACGCGCCTTGCGCGCCTTGACCGGCTCCTGCTCGCGGTCGGCCTTGACCTGTTCGCGCCAGCCCGCCGCCTTCAAGGTGTCCGCCGCCGCCTTGGCGCCGTCGCCGGACAGGCGAACGGGGCGATCCGCGCCGGGGTACGTGAGGATGATGCTCTCCGCCTTCTCTGCCGGCGTCCGCCGCAGGCCGCTCCGCGTCGGTTGCTGAACCGTGCCGAAGATCGACGCCGCCGCGACCTTCGCCGCTTCGCCGAGCTTCGTGGCGAAGAATTCGTCAAGACGTTCGGCCTTGACCGCGCCGCGCGCGATCCCGGGAACGTCCAGCCGCTTGATTGCGGCCATCGACTTCGGCGATCCGGTCCACTTCTGGGCCGTGCCCGCTTCGTTCACATCCTTGACGGGCGGGAAGCTGGCGGCGATCGCGGCGTGCGTCAGGACCACCGCGAGGCGCTCCGATGATCCGCCGTCGCCCGTTTCGCGCCGGTCGATCGCGAGCAGGATTGACTCTTGCTTGCTGTCGGGGCCGTCCGTCGGCACGAAACTGAAGCCCTTCGCCCGCTCCTTCCGGCCGCTGATCTTCGCCTTGGCGCTGTAGGTGGCGCGCATCGTGTCCGGGATCGTGAGCCCGGCCGCTTCCGCGACGGCCGCGAGCGCCTTCGCGAGCGCTTCCGCTTCCACCTTGTTCGCTTCGATCATGTGTCGCATCGTCCCTTGCTCCTGCTTTGGGTTCCTGCCACCTTCCGCCTTTTGGCGGAAGGTTCCGCCCCCACGCGAGGCACGCCCTCGCGAGAGGGTACACGCATCCGGTCAGTTTTCAAAGATCCCCCCGAGAGCGGACTAGACGGAGATAAGGCGTCCGCGCTCTAGTGGGGTAAGGGTAAGGTGGCACGTCGGGCTGGTATGGGTGCCAGCCTGCGAACGGAGTGTACCGCGCGCCCATGGGCGCGGTCAAGAGAAATCGACCATATAGTTTCGGTATGTGGGGCGTCCTCCCATAGGCGCGGGTTATTAACGCGGCGCGTCAATAGTACCCGGGTAATGCCGCGTTGCGTCATGCTCCATCCGTCCAGCCCATATCGAGCCTTCCATCTGGGTGTATGGGGTCGCTTGATATGGTGTATGGGTCGAGTACCAGGGTAAGGCCGCAGTGCGTCATACCTAACGCAGTGCGTCATAAGGTAGTTGTCGCTCCTTCGGGGCCGAGGGATCCCAGTCAGTTGACTGGGATGGTTCCATAGATTTTTCTCAAATTTTTATTTTTCTCTTTAATAACCGACATGAGGCCGGTGGCCTCAATTTACGGTAAATTGGCATCGTTGTTGCAGAGGGGGTCGCGCCCTCCGGCGCTCCCGTAGGGGCTATCGCCCCCAGCAAAGGAGAGGAAGCGTTATTCTATTCAGACATCGGGCAACGGCGCGCCCTCCAGGGGCGCTGCGAGTAGTGGGTGGGTGAGTTGGACCCAGCAACGTCTGGGGATATGGAGAGTCCCTCTTGTAGTAGGAGTCAGTACTCATACTTTCTTTCTCTATAAGAAGGTTGAGTCGGACCTATCTTCGCCCCCTAAGTCATTGATTCTTATGCCATCTTCACTACTCAAGGGGTTTTCGCCAATAAGGGCCTTTAACGCCTTCGTTACCACCACACTAAATCTACACTATCTTCCGGCAGTTCCTGCACACCAAGTCACACTTAGAGATCTCGGCCAGGATTTGCGTCTTTCCGCCCAAAACCGCGAAGGCTCTTTCAACCTCACACACCTTAGTCTCATCAGGCCGGTGCATGAAAGTCATAGCCTCTCCTGCGAAGCTCCCCCCACATAAAACACAAGGTCCCTTCTTCATTCCCTCGATCATCTCCTGACATTCAACATACCTACTCTTCTGCTTCTCCCTCAGTAGTCCAAGATGCTTCTTCCTATAAGTCCTCATGTAGATCTTCTGCTGGGCACGGTAGCAATTCAGGTCACAGTAGCTACCCCGCTTCTCTTTAGTACTGGGGGGCAGGGGCTCTTTGCAAAACTTACAATAATGTGTGGCTTCCTTTTTCATCGCTACACCTCCATAGTGTAGCGAGTATTCTAGCACTCTCATCCCACAAGAACTTCCCGACAATCACGAAGCCCACAAGGGGTAGAAAGAAAACAAAGAGACCCCCTAGTAATGGGGCTCTCACCAGCAGCAGTAGATTCTTCATCATTAGCACCTCCCGTACTCATCACCTAAGTTAGGCGCGTGAGTAGTCGCGTGCATCAGGCCTTCACCCTAGTCCGCGTGGAAATTTCTCCCTATTGACAAAATCTATGTGATATCATATCTTCTAACAGAGCAGGTGGGGGGAGCTAGAAGGTAACAGCCAATCTCTATCCCCTCCGGTTTTAAAGCAGCAGGCCCCACTCCCTCCGGGTCAGCGCACCATCTACCTCCCCACCTGCTCCTTTTCAATGGAGGTAGAAAGAAAATGACCAGCCTAAAACTAGAAGATGTTTTGACGGAAAAAGAGCTCACTATTAGTGGCAAAAGCGCACCTGAAGGAAAGATCATTGGTAAGCTGAAGAAGAACAGGGGCAAGGTCTTCTTTGGCCTTGGTGCGTTCTTCGGCGCCCTCACCCAAGGGGAAGGGGTTGTAAAGGCGCTTATTGACACCGCCAAGGCCCTCTTCACCCAGTAGGGGGCAGAGTGCTAGAAAAGATCTCTGCCCCTTTGTGGCGCATCGTGGGGGCTTTAGAGCGCATCGCCGACGCAGCCGAGCAAGGAGGCTCCGGCGGGGCCGTAAGCTTTAAGAGTGGTTACTCCGAGGACGGAGGGAAGAAAGAGGACTCCTTCGTCTGCTTCGTAGATGAAGCCGCTCAGCTAGAGAAGGAAGTTAAGCTGGAGCAGGAGCGGAGGATGGGCCTCCTGCCTATCAAACCAGGGGGGTCTGTGATTGGGGAAGACTAGAAATACAGTTCTGAACCACAATAACGCCTACAAATTGCGTAAGACTCTCCTAGAGAAGGGCGTAGAGGAGAAGGACATGCCCAAGGCCCTCCAGAATGTTACCGTGGGTAAGAGCAAGAAGGACCCTCTAGGAGAGCTGGTAGTGACAAAATTCGGAAATCTCCGTGACAACAGCGCGAAGACAACGGTCTCTACCTTCGAGGCTAATGTGGGGGGCACCGAAGAGGTAGCGGATAAGTTAGAAGTACTTGGAGATGACACTCCAGCCGAGATCAAGAGGGTCGTGGAACTCATCAAGACTAATCCCCAGAAGAGCCTCGCTAAGATTATCGTAGAAGCAAACGCCTCCGCTATGAGCGTCATCAAGCACTACACCCAAGGGGCCATGCTTCTCTCCCAAACGAGCGCCATCATCGAAGCCCATAAGCACCTCCCGGGGGTTGTGAAGGATATCGCAAGACACGCCCTTGATAAGGAAGACGTGTGCATGACCTGCGTGGGGACAGGGGAAGTACCTATCAGGGCCGGGGCCAGGGCTACTTCCAAGAAGTGTCCTTCCTGCTCCGGTGAGGGCCGGACTCTTGTCTCGTCTAAACACAAAGAGTTTGCTACTGAGAAGCTCCTGGAGATCACGAAGATGGTTCAGAAGGGAGCGCCCTCCACTACCGTGAACGTGGGCGTGCAGGTAAGCGGTGGCGCCTCCAAGAGCTTCTTTGAGCAGATGGTCCACACCTCAGACGAGATCCTCTTTGGGGTGGAGGAGAAGAAGCTCCTGGGAACGGGCGCCCCCATTGTAGAGGCGGAGGTCATCGCGGATGTTCAGCCAGACTCTAATCGACCTTAACAGGGAGAAGCTGGAGCGCGCCCTCAGGGTTGGCCTCGTAGAACATAGTTCCGAAGAGGTAAGACAGAATCTCTTTCGTATGAGGAATGTGGAGTGGGGGGAGAAGCCGGAGGAGAGAAGCGCCGCCATTCGTGCCCTCCCCGAAGATCTCCAGGCCTTCATCTGGAATGAGATCCAGATGAGTAAGATTGACTGGCGTTATTGGGCGACCCGCTACTGTAAGCTCGTGGATTCCAAAGGAAAGATGTCTATCTTGAATCCTTGGCCCTCACAGGAGATGTTGCTCGCGTTGCTCGCAAAGAAGGAGCTAGAAACTCTCTCTTCAATGGAGCGCCGGGACTTCAAGGAATTTCAACTAAAACTAGCAGCGATTGTTTTGAAGGCCCGCCAGCTAGGATTCACGGTAATTAGCGAGTCCATTCTCGTGCATGCCGTCTGCTTCTTTAGTAATACAAGAGCCGTAATTGCATCTGACCACCCCGATAACTCTCTAAAGCTCTGGCAGGTGGCCCTTAGGATGTATGAGCACCTTCCCCCATGGATGCAGCCTATCAAGGATGCGAAGGTAAAGGCTACAAACCTCCACTTATCGGACTTGGATTCGGACATTATCGTAGGTTCTGGGAACCAGAAGACTACCCTAGGGCAGGGAATTACCCTTGATATGGCCCATTTAACAGAACTTGCGAGCTGGATTCCCGAAAATACCCAGGCTCTCGACGCAGACCTTCTCCCGGCCTTCAAGTCATCTCAGAAGCACCACTCCATCCTTGTGATGGAGTCCACTGCGGAGGGCGGAAAGGGTAATTACTTCCACGACATCTACCAAGCCGCACGCACTGGGCGCACATTCTTCTCCCCTCTCTTCGTTGGATGGTTCGCGGCGCCTGAAAAATGGCGAATGGACCCCTATGGGGTTACCGTAAGTCCCATCGCCAAGCTCTACGCGGAGAAAATCGAGAGGGAATGGGCCGTAAAGCTCACGCGGGATCAGGTTGCGTGGTATAGCCTTAACAGGGAAGAGGCGGAGGTACGCGGTAACCTTGCTACGTTCCTCCAGGAGTTCCCTTCCACCCCAGAAGAGGCATTTCAGAGTGGAAAGAAGAGCGCCTTCACTCCAGAGGTGCGTCTGCGACTGAGAAATGAAGCGAAAGAGCCCCTCTCCGCCCTCAAATGGGACAAATTTAAGAGAAAGTTCTCTAAAATTGATAAATCGCTACTTGCGGGGGGTATTTCAGAGGGGGAAGAGGAGAGTGTGCTACTTCTGTGGGAGCTTCCTACACCCGGAAGCCTCTATATCGTGGGCGTAGATGTCTCCTACGGGGATGAGAGGGGGGATTCCTCTGCAATCGAGGTAATTCGCGTCGGTTCCAGGTGGATTCCAGACGAACAGGTAGCAGAGTGGCGGGGAATTATCAGTCCCGTAGACCTCGCAGAACTAGTCTGGTTCATCGGCCATATGTTCGCGGATAAGGAGGAGGGTTTCCCCGCGAAGGTAGCGGTTGAAACGAATCCTGGTTCACCGGGCCTCGTGACGCAGACAGAACTACAGAAGCGTGGATACCCGAACTTCTACGTCATGCGCCAGCCTAATAGGACGGGAGGGGGGTGGACTACTAGGATTGGCTGGTGGACAACCCCAGGTACGCGCCCGATGCTCACGGAGAATGGCGTGCAGGCTATCGAGAAGGGGACCCTGAAGATCAATTCTAGGTGGTTCGTAGATGAGATGGACCAGTTTGTAGTCAACGTGAGCGCCGCCGGTAATAAGAAGCTAGAGCATAGCCCCGGTGAACATGACGACAGGATCATGTCGCTCTTCATCGCGCGATATGTCGCGCATGAGATGGATTCTCAGAAGCTGGCAGAAGATAGGCTGGAGGCCTTGGAGAGGCGCAATAGGCCCCCGGAGGAGACCATCCAATTCCAGCAACTTGGCGTTTCTTGGGAGCAGGCAATGAGGATGTGGGAAGAGGCGAATTTCTAAATTCCCGTGTTATAATAGGAGGATGGAGGAAGAATGATTATTTCTATTCGTGTTCCCGACGAGGTTTATGAAGCCTACGGGAAGATGCATAAGAGTCCACAGGTTGCGATGGAGCTTCAACTCGCGCGCTTCAAGGATGTGCCCTCCTACGAGAGAGCCCTAATCTTTTCGGGTGATGCGCGCAAGCGCATGGAAGTGATGTTTGAGAAGCCCATCGAAGATCACATGAAGTTCGCGGAATGGGTTGCGGGCCTCAAGGAATTGAAGATTGCAGATGCATCCCTCACTCTTTCGGAGGGGGTGCTGAAAAGGGTGAAGGCGCAGGCAGATTTCAGGAAGCAGGACTTCCCTTCCTACCTACGGGAGCGCATCTCCAGTGAACTAGAGAATCTCCTCTAATGCCCATCTACGCATTCTCTTGTGCAGAGGGGCATGAGTTTGAAGCCTTCATCCAGAGCTTCGAGAGTTCTAATCCCTCCTGCACAACTGAGAGTTGTGGGAAGGAAACGGAGAGAATCTGGAAGATCACGCGCCATCTCGGTTCCGGTGCCTTTCCCTTCAAAACCAAGAACCTCCTCCCGGGTGGACGCGAGGTAGAGATCACCTCAGAGAGCCACCTACAGAAGCTCTGTAAGCAGTATGGCGTACGACATCGGCCCGATGCCGCGTATGTGACGCAGGAGTATCGGGGTGTGGACTTCCGCACAGGAAAGCAGCAGTACCATGAAAGTGGCGCCGGACTTCCTGGGGCCTGGGTATAGAGGAGAAGAAGCATGGGATTGATTCCATTCGAGATCACGGCGACCTATGAGAAATCCCTCCTTTCCTGGGTCAGGGAGAAGTGGAGTCAAGGCCTCACCACCCTGAAGAAGGAGAGGGCCTTCGTAGAAACTTCCAGGTGCATCGAGTATGTGGATGGGATTCAGAATGCCCTCCGCCCAGCTTCGCTCTCGAGAGTCACCGACAACAAGATCAAGAAGATTGTCCTTGATATTGTGAGTTCCCTCACGGATGTGCGCCCCATCTGGAACTACACCACCTCCAATAAGGACTACAAGGCGCAAGCGGACATTCTCAACAAGCTCGCGCGAGGGTGGTGGAAGAATAGCCTAGCAGACCGGCGCCTTCAGTCAACGCTGACATTCTCGGCCGTGGGTGGAAGTGGATATGCTGCGGCTGTCTGGAATGCGTCCCTCCCCGGTGGCGGAGACATCGAGCTAATTCCCTATGATCCCCGGGACGTAGTCCCGATTGACCCCATCTACAGCGACTCTATCCAGGACTGGCAGGGCGTTATCTTGAGGCGAAGAATGCCCCTGGGTGCAGTCCGTAATATGTACCCGGCCAAGGCCCATCTCATTCAAGAGGGCTCCACGGCCGCGATGAGTGGCTATGAGGACAGGGCGGGGAAGAGTGTAGATGTCTTCTCTACTATGTGGAACATGATTAGAGGGGGGAGCAGCGGGAAGGATGGGGAGATCCTGCCCAACACCACAGACCTCCTACACATCTTCGTGAAGGACTACTCCCTGAACACGGGGAGTGAAGTGAAGCTCATGGGGGACCCAGACTCCAACTACGCCTATAAGGTCCACCCCATTGGGAGCGTGATGGAGAATGGGGAGTTGGCGACGGCAGAAGATGCGCGCCTTTATCCGCGTGGTCGTTTAATCATCTGCACCCCCAACGCCATCCTTCATGATGGCCCTAATCCCTACTGGCATGGGATGTTCCCCGTTGTACGCTTCACCCTGGATGCGCTTCCCTGGAGCCTCCTAGGCTCAGCTATCGTAGGGGATCTAGTGCCCCTTCAAGATGGCCTGAACACACTACTACGTGGAATCGAAGATGGTCTAAAGCAGTGGCTAAGGAGGGGTGTAATTGCAGACAAGAACTCGATCTCACGGCAAAATCTTGAAGTCTTGGATACTAGGAAAGAGGGCTTTAAGGTTAGTCTTAATCCTGTGGCTGGAGACGGCTTCAAGATGGTGGACGGCCCGAATTTCCCGAACTGGCTGATGGACATGCTGCCCGCTTACAAGACGGAGATGGAAGAGAACTCCGGCGTAAGGGGCCTACAGCAGTTGGCTCAGATGAAGAACGCGGCCATGAACTCGGACACCCTTGACAAGTACATGGATGCCCTCTCCCCCGCCCTGCGCTTGCGCGCGAGGAGCATCGAGGTGAGTCTCTCTGAGCTTGCTGAGATGCTGAAGGTGGACTTCTTCCAGTATTATGACACCGAGAGAAGGCTCCAGATTCTTGGCAAAGACGGCGTTACCCTAGAGGACTTCGACTATGACCCGGGGAATATGATTCCCTCCTCCTTCGGTGGTGAAGAGGGGGAGCGGGAGGCCCGGGCGAGTAAGTTCCACCGCAACTTCACGTTCTCCATCGCGCCCAATAGCTTCCTGAACGTAAGCCACATGCAGCAGAAGCTGATGACGATGCAGCTATTCCGCGCCAATGGCATTGACATCTGGACCCTGTGGGAGGATATGGATGTGCCGAATATCGGTGAGCCCCCGAAGTCTACTGTGCCTGAGAGAATGATCGAGGCCCGGAGAATGGGTCTACAGCCTGGCCCCACGCCTGAGGTTGTGAAGGCACAGGAGCGCCTCACCCTCGCACAGGCAGACGCCGCTGTAGCGCAGATCGAGATGCAGAAGCAGCAGATGGCGCAGGCGGCCCAACAGGGGGGCATCATGGAGATGCTCCAGAAGGCGATGGGGGGCAAGGGCGGGGATGAAGGCGCTCCACCCCCAGGAGGTGCTCCGCCGCAGGCGGAGGCTGTTAGGACTAATGGCGTTGGTCCTCAGGGGGGCAGACCTCCCTCTGGGCAGGCTCCTCCGCAAATCATCATGAAAGACGGGGGCACACGCGCAGTAATTTCCGAAAGTGGCTCTTAGGGAGAAGTCTCTAAAGGTATGATATAATAAGTATAATTTGATGGAGGTTCTAATGAAGAAAGAATCCAAGATGGTTGGGAGCGGCGGCGGGGCCATCAAAACCCCCTTTGTCGATGCGATCGTAACGAAAAAGGGTGGTAAGAAGTAATGCTCACGATGCCGGGGGCTAAGAATTGGGCAGGGGGGCCGCCGCCTGCGGCGCCAACGATGCCCAACATGGACGCCTTCGGGTCGTCCCCCACGGCTTCTAATGCAGCCGCGATTCCACGCCTTGTGTTCGACATTGAGCAGAAGCTTAATGATCTAGCCAAGGCCGTCCCAGGACAGAGTGAAGAAATTGACAAGCTCAAGTCTCACCTACGGGATGTAATGGCAGAGATGATGGCCTCTTCAGAAGGGCCAGATACGGGTGGCAGTGGTGAGATTGATACTCCCATGTCCCCCGCCTACTAGTCCCACTCTGAAGAGATAGGAGGAAGATTGGCGAAGAAGGAAGACGCTCTATATCAGGCATGGTTGGAGGAAGTAAAAGCGAAACTTCCGGCCGACGCACTACCCCACTTTGAGGCCCTTACGCAGCACGAGAGTGCATCGCGAGAGGTCTTCAAGGGTGGTTATCGAGAGGCAGACTATTACAGGCGGCTGAATGAGCTTAATGAGGAGACCCGGCTGAAGACGGCCGAGATTTCGCAGAAGCAAAAAGAGCTTGACAAGTGGTATGCCGATGAATCTCCCAAGAATGCACGACTTATTGCGGAGAAGGAAAAACTAGAACGCCAACTACAGAGCGCCAAGCGCAAGGTAGAGGAGCTAGGAATTGACGATGACGAAGAGGGTGGTGAGTCTGTGAGCGTAAAGGTAGTAAGAGAAAGAGAAGCAGAGTCTGCCGAAGTAAAGAAGGCAATGGCAAGGGTGGATGCGCTAGAGAAGCGTCTGACCAGTGTTGACCAAGCCCTACCGCAGGTCTTGCAGTCCTATGGTGACGTTATCGTAGAGGCTGTGACTGAGGGGTATAAGGTGCGGCCGTCTGAAATTTTGCAACAGACTCTTTCGCGTGGTGTCGATCCTCGGACTGTCTTTCTTGAGATGACCGCTGAAGAGCGGCTTTCGCGTAGTGAGAAATCCTACAAGGATGCTCTTGAGAAGGCCAAGGAAGAGGGGCGACGTGAAGCAAGAAGCAAATTCTCCAACCCGGATCACCTGCGTCCAGCAGGCCCCACGATCATTGATCGCTGGAAGGGAACTAATTCTGATCTGAGTGATCCCGCACGTCGAGTTGACGCAGCGGTGGATGAATTTATGAAGATGGCTTCTGAGAGTGGATCGGGTTTCCCGACACTCTAGGCCGTCATAACAGGAGGCACATATGGCATTTCTAGATTTTGTCAACACGATTGCCACTAAGACCATCCTGCCCGGGATTACGGATAACGTTCTAAAGAACGATCCGCTTCTAGCGAAGCTGCGGAAAGAGCGCACTGAGCCGTACCCTGGCGGGCCGTCGTGGCAGGAAAACTTCATGTACGATGTCGTGCAAACGACTGCGTATGATCCGGGCGACACGTTTGATCTGCCCATGATCCAGACGACCACTGGTGGAACGGTCACTCCTCGATACTACGAGACCCCGGTGGTTGCGTACATCGAGAAGATCAAGCTTGAGATGGCGGGTCCGAAGGCTGTCTTCGGCTACGTGGATAACATCATGCAGAACGCCGCGTTCTCCATGAGCGCTACCCTAGCGAACGACATCTATCGTCACGGTCAGAACCTCAGTGGCAGCGACCGCCACACGAAGATCAATGGCCTGGATGAAGCACTTAGTGATGCCTCGGTGAGTGGTTGGGATGGGCGCACCTATGCGAACTACCTGACCGTTCCGCGTTCTAGCGTGAATAGCGCGCTGAACTCCCCGATGACTGGCCCGACTGCGAACGTCGCTGGCCCCATCTCGTTCCCGATCCTTGAGCAGGCCGCGTCTTCGTGCATGCTTGGTCCTGAGATGGTTGACACCATCATCACCACGAACCTCGGCTTCAGCTATGTGAAGATGGTCTTCCAGCCGCAACAGCGCTTCGAGACCATTGACCCTGAGCTAGGCTTCCAGAGTCTCACGTTCAACGGTGCGAAGATCATGCCGTCGCAGTACGCGCCGGGTTCACGGACTGCTTCCACGGTTGATACCAAGGTTGGCTACTCGGCCACCACGGGCGAGACCATGTGGTTCCTGAACACCAAGTACCTCCGCTTCTACGTGGCGACTGATTCGCTCTTCGGCTTTGGCTTCACTGGGTTCATCCCGGCGCAGAACAACTCCGTGGTTGCTGGTCGATACCACTTCAGTGGTAACTTCACCTGCCAAGCCCCGCGCCTCTCGCGCGAGCTATTCGGCATCACGGGCTAAGGGGGTTTGCAATGACTGGTTCACTTTCGCAGTTTGGCGCTTTCATCGCGACTGGTAATCCCTTCACTGTTAGTGAAGGTACCCCGTTCGCACAGGGTCAGCTAGGCAAGGTCACGCCGATTGGTGGAAACACCACGGGCGTTGATCCGGGGCTAGCTCCTAAGGTCGTACAGTTCATCAAGCGGTATGCTTCGGACACCACCACGATGGTGGCGGGTGATGCTGCGTACTGGCAGGACATGGACAACTTTGTCGTGACTGGCGAGATCGCCAATGCTGTTGGTGGTACTACGGCTGGTCTGGTAGCGGGGGTCTTCGGTTCGGCGTCTCCTTCGGCGGCGTCGTATGGGTTCGTACAGGTTGCTGGTGTGGCTCCGGGTCGGTTTGCGGATTCCACTTCGGCTGCGGCTGCGAAGGTGGGCTCGCGCCTAGTTTTCGTCAACGCGGCTAACGAGTTCGTGGTTCCGGCTACCAACGCGAGTGCGAACCTTCCCACGGTTGGCGTGCTTATCAGCACTGCTGCCGCGACTGGCACGCACGTCAGCGCCGAGATTCTTCTGGCTGTTCCTCGGCATTCGTGGTAAGGGGGTAGGTTATGGCTCTCACTTTTACCGTATCAGATCTGGTTCGCCAGAACATTGGATCGGCTCGCCTGCACACTGGTACGATCACTTGTTCGGGTACTAACTCTGACGATGGTGATGCCATTACTGCGGCGGCCCTGGGTCTTAATACTATCGTGCAGCTTTCTCTAGAACCTGCTCTCGATAGTACGTCAAATCCAGAGAATGCTTTCCTTCCCGTGTGGCGTTCTGCCGCTGGGAAGGTAGTGTTCTACACCGCGCATGGCACGCCGGGTGGGGCTGTTCCGTTGCTTCAGGTGACTGACGCCACCACTCTTACTGACTACGCGATGCGGTTTAGTGCGGTGGGGAACTAACCACAGTGCTACCCGCTCATGTAGTGGTAGGTTTCCACCACTGGGGGATGGTTACAGCAAAGTTCTGCTATAGCCTAGCCCGAGCGATTTCATATGAAGGGGGGCGTATCAAGGGTTGCCTTGATATGCCCTCCCCATATACCGACGAGGCGCGGAACAAGATTGTTGAAACCTTCTTGAAGATGCCCGAGACGGAGTTCTTGCTCATGGTGGATTGTGATATCGAGTTTGAGAAGGACGCGATCTCAAAGAGTATTTGGGTCGCCCAGAACACCGAGGCCGATGTGCTTTGGGGAAATTACGCCCTAGGGGGTTTCTCTAACTCCCTATTCTCCAAGGACCCAGAGAGCGACTTTGGCGTGGCTCTCGCGGAGGCAAAGGCCAATAAGGTGTATGAGGGGCTTTACGCAGGGGGCACTGGATGGTGCCTGATGCGTAGGACTCACCTTCTCAAGATGCAGGAGAAGTTCAAGGATATTGATCCTTGGCCCTGGTTTGGAAGGGATCTCATCAAGGGCCGCTCCGGTGAGTTGGTCAGGATGGGTGAGGATCTCACATTCGGTAAGAGGTCTTGGGATATGGGAGCGAAACAGGTTGGTTATACTGGACTTCTTCTCCTACACCATAAGACTCAGCCGTTGTGCCCACCTTTCATGTCGGAGATGGCTAAGGAGTTCGGCGCGGGTATGAGTTCTCTACAGCCCGCTACTTTGAAGCAGGAGTAGGTATGAGCGATATCACCTTTGAGCAGATGTGGAAGAGACTCCTCGTGTATGCGCCGGAGTTACCCATCCCCCTTGCCCAGAGTTTTATCAACAAGGCCTACTCAATGGCTCTCTCGGGGTATAGATGGTCTTTGCTGAGAAAGACTAGCGTCTTTCTCGTGCCAGATGCCTATGACACCGGGACGGCCACGTTCACCACGGGCTCAACTACAGTCACTGGCGTTGGCACAACGTGGACTTCGGCGATGGTTGGAAGACAGATCCTGCCTGAGAATGAAGCACCTGTCCTAGACATTGCCGCATACGTTAGTGCTACTGAGCTAACCCTCAGAGATGCCTGGCTAGGTCCCACCCAAACAGTAACCTATAGTATCGTCTTGATGTATCTGGAGTGTCCTAGTGACTTCCTCTCCTTCGTGAGTGTTATTGACACCACGAATAACTGGAAGCTCGTCTTGAATGTTCTACCGGAGAGTCTTGATATGTGGGACGCACAGAGGACTTTCACAGGGACTTCATGGGTTCTGGCAGGTACGCGCCCATCAGCGGACACCCCACCGAACATGCGCTATGAACTATGGCCCCGGACTGTGACGGAGAAGATCTTCCCCTTCATGTACATGTCCAAGCCGGCGTTGATGGCGTCTAATAGTGATCGAGCAGTCGCTCCGCTACGCGGAGACGTACTGATTGAAGGAGCGCTTTCGGAACTGGCACTCTGGCCCGGTACAGGCGCAAAGCCTAATCCCTACTTCCAACTCGGCACCCATCGTGAGCACGAGCAGCGGTTCATCAAGATGGTTGCACAGTGTGAGGTGGAGGATCAGGAGTTGCTACAAACCCGGATTCATTATCCGGATGAGAATTTGTTTTTGGAAGCCCCGATTGACGGGCGTTTCCTCCAGCGCCATTCATTTGGTTTCTGGGGCTAAGGAGAAATAAACATGGCGAAGAGTTCTATTGACACGCCCTTCGTGGACAGCATCGTGAAGCCTGCTAGTGGGAAGTCGGATTATAAGAATCCGATCTCCGTCAGCGGGGACTTTGGGGTGCCCACGGTGATTGGCGTCGGCATTGGTGATGAACGGCGGGATCTACTGGACTCACTGAAGAGTCTCGGGTAAGAAAGAGGAGGAAGAGATGGCATCTTACGGAGGTCAGTATACGGTAACGGCGACTGCCACGAAGTTGACTACTGCTCTTGGCCTTAGTGCTGGGGTGTATTGCTCTAACATTGATATCAAGTGCCCTATTGGGAATACGGGATCGGTTTATCTGGGTCCCTCTACAGTGACCAATGTTCCGGCTTTTGCTCGGGTGCAGATTGCTCCGGCGGAAAGTTGGTCTTCAGGCCCCACCGGCACCCACATCATCAACACCGAAGAGCTTTACATTGTCGGGACGGCGAATGATATTGCATTCATTCACCTTCTAAGCTAAGGAGGCACAAGATGCCTTATCATGGAGGTGGTGGAAGCGGGATTGTCACGCCGGTTTCTCTGGCAAATGGCGGGACGGGATCTGCCCTTGTAGATCCTAATGCAGATCGGATCTTCTTCTGGGATGACTCTGCGGGGGCCACTGCATTCCTCACGGCGGGGAGTGGCCTGAGTATTTCGGGTACGACAATCACTGCGACAGCTACTGGAGATGTGGTGGGTCCTGCCAGTGCCACGTCGAATGCCTTGGCGGTCTTTGATGGCACTACGGGCAAGCTGATCAAGAACTCCTCGATCACGCAGGATGCGAATACCCCGGTGTTTGCGTTCACGAACGCCGGAACGGTGAACAGGCTGATTGGTGATAGTGATACAACTGTTGCCCTCACGCTAGATGCTGGGTATGGATCGGAATTGAAATTTGGGTTAGCCCAGTTGTATCTGGGCTCCAATGCCGTTTGGCAAAAGCCCGCAGGAACCACTAGGATCTACACTAGCGACACCAACAGTCGCTGGGGCGCTTCGATGCTTCCTGGATTCTCGTCAGACGCTGATGCTTCCGCAGCAGCGCTTGACACAACGTTCTTCCGTGCTGCCGCGGGGGTAATGGGCGTTGGTGGGGCAACTGGAACTGCTGCCGGGACTCTGCGTGTTCAGGCCGCAAGTGGTGGATATGTGCAAGAGGGCACTAACACCGAGCTAATCACCCTCGATACGGGTGCGTTAGTAACCGACTCCACTGCGAACCTTCTCCCCGCGAACTCCATCATTGACGCCGTGACTGCAAGAGTTACTACCACCATTACGACTTCGACTGATTGGGCTGTGGGAGATCCTACTACTGCCGCGCGGTTCTCCTCCGCAAATGCAACTCTTGCGGCTGGCACCACCTCTGTGGGCCTCAATCACCAACAGGGGAGTGTTGCTACGGATGCTACGGGTCCGGTACAGATTGCTGCGGCGAAGGTGCGTATCACCGTCACTGGTGCGAACCCAGGTGCTGGTGCGATCAGGGTCACAGTTCACTACCGCACCTTTGTTGCCCCCACCAGCTAAGGAGGAGGAATGAGTCTCCGTGAAAGTGCAGACAAGGCTGGAGAGAAGGCTATCCGAGATAGCGACCTCAGGGTGGAGAAAGTTACCCTGGAAAATCCGCGTGAAATTTCTCGCGGTTGGCTTATTCTTCCTGGTGTGGGCCAAGCTCTGGATCTGGGAACAACGCTTGTTGGGTTGGATAAGGGGGCTAGGGAAGCGAACCCCCTGATCGCCCCTCTCGTTGATAAGGTCCCTGTTTTCATCGCGGTAAAACTAGGGCTAGGAATCGCCCAAGGTTTCCTCATCAAGAGCCTCGCGGACAACGGGCATAAGAGGGCGGCTAAGATCATCTCTGCGGTGAGCTTCGGCGCTGGTGCCCTCCCTGCCATCCACAACATCGGCGTGATTCGGAAGCAGTAAGATGGCGGTCTACCCTTCGGCCACTTCCTCGGTTGGTACGGGGGAGTGGTCTACCCTCGCACAGCTAGACGCAGACCTCAAGAGTGCGGCAGGGGACACCGACGAGTATTGGGTCAGTGCCGAAAGGCAAGATGCCCTGAACGAGGCGATCAAGGTCTGGCAGGCGATGTCGGGCGCTTGGGTAGTCTCCTTCGGGGTGGGTGTAGTGAGCGGTGAGTTCGCGTATGACGTGCCAAAGCAAGTCACTTCCGTCCAGCGGGTACTGTATAATGGTTCGCCACTAACGGCGATTTCCATTCAGGAGCTAGATCTTGGCTTCCCTGGGTGGGAGGGGACGAGTGGGACACCCCAGTTCTGGGCTCCCCTCGGCCTTGAGTTCATTGTAGTTTATCCAGTTCCCACCTCCGGAACCCTTACGTTGCAAGGTTTACAGGAGGTGGTTGAATTCACTAATGCCTCGGATATTGCCAAGTTTGGCATCGAAGAGGAGACGCGGATTCTAGGGTATGGTCTTCACTACCTCTCCTTCAAGGAGGGGCCACCTGAGAGTCAGACCACGAAGGGGGACTATGAGGCTTTCGTGAAGGCAGCCGCATTTAGGAACGCAAGATTCCGTTCTAGTGCCGCCTATCTGAAGTTCATGGGCCTTGACCGGGCGATGAAGCAGCTTCCCGTGGAAGAGAAGGGTGTTGGACCAGGAGTGAGGAAGTGAAAGAGGAGTTCGGCGTACTAACGATCTGGGATCAGGGGAATAAGAAGACTTATCCTACCTATACCTGTGGTCATTGCTCGAATGTGGTCGTGATGAGGCCTGATCGGACGCGGGAGAGGACGAAGTGCATTCAGTGTGGCCGTACTATCTGCGAGCAGACTGAGATCTGCGCCACGCATTGCACCCCCCTCCCCGAACTAGCCCGTGACCATATGGAGGCAAAGGGCGAGTGGAAGAAATATGTACCTGCCATCATGGCGGGGGTAGATAAGAAAGACGAGGCCCTTTCAATGGGACTCATTTTGCTCTAGGAGGCAAAAGATGGCAAAGTATTCTGTTCCTTTTGACAACGTTACCTGCAATACGTCGAATGATGTGCGCGCAGCGCTGACGGATGCGACGGCAGGTAACGCAGGCTCCAGTATCGCTATTTACGAGATTCAGGCTGGTGGTCTAGCTTCGTCTTCCGTGGCGACGGCCCTCAAGCTTTCGCGGCAAGGCACCCTTGGTGTAACGCCTACTGCTGTCACTCCCGACAAGCTGAGTAACTACTCTCCGGCGGCTGGTTTCTCCGCTGCAAGCGGTTGGGGCACCCAGCCCGTGCTGAGCGGTAATGGTCTAGTGATCCTTGCGTTCAACGCCTTCGGTGGTGGTGCTTCATGGGTTGCGCCGCCCGGCTCGGAGTGCATCTTCACTACTACGAGTGCTGCGGTTGGTGCGTCGCTACGCCCCACGGCTGGTAACGGTGCCATCAGCGGTCACATTCTCATCGAACAGCTATAAGCTGCCATGGCAGCGAACATCACTGCCGCCGCAACATCTACCTCTTCCCTCATCCTACAGGTGGAGACGGGGAGTAGTGATGGGATTAAGATCTCTAGGTTTGCCGTCAACGCCGTGCTTACGAGCGCGAGCGTTTCAAGGCCCTCTCTCTTCAGGGCTACGACAAAGGGCACGGGCATCTCGGATATTGCCACTTCCCTCGTTGGGAAGTCCAGCGTTAACTCCAAGGCCTACGCCACCTTTTCTGTAAACCCATCACTACCCTCTCTCCAGCTTATCTCTCGGGATGAGATGAGTATGGAGTGGCTAGCTGCGCCTGGACAAGAGGTCATTACTCTTGAGACGGGCGGTAGTACCGGAAGCGCTATTGTCCTCTATCAGAACGTGAATACAGGTGGTGGTGGAAGTGCGTCTGTGAGTGGACAGGTTTTCTGGGAGGAGCTATAAGATGAGCAGGAGCGACAGAACGAGTTGGTTTCAGACCCCGCGTAACTTCCAGCAAGGGGGAGTTGCAAATGGCAGAATGCTCACTGAGTACAATGTCATTGGGCTGGATTCACCTGTTGTAGCACGCCTGCGTAGGCCCGTAGGGAATATGCCCTATGTGATCTTCGTTGGCTACACGCCCTCTGTTGGCGTAGAGATCCCCTTTGTCTTCCGCCAAGCAAAGGATGACAGTGTCATGGCGCGCACCCTCATTAGTGAGGGGAAGAAGAAGGCCCTCAATGCAGCGCTAAGGACGGGGACTAGGTGGAGCATTCAGGGGCTAGAGGCCCTCCCCCCAGAAGAACTACTGCGGATGAAGACGGCCATTCATCCTGTGTTCCCTGCGTGGGAAGTGGCGAAGGATGAGAAGTGGCTCCTAGCAGGAGAGCGCCGGAGTGGAGATAGTTTCTTCCTCTCCATCGCCCCCGCTTCTACCTATACAGATACCCTTTGTGAACTAATGAGCGAGATTCAGCGTCACCTACTGGAAGATCCCATTGACAATGGCGCGACGTGGAGTCTCTGGACACAGGAAGAAGTCATTGATATCTTCAATGAAAGACTCCGCAGGTTTATCCTAGAGACCTCCATCCTTATGAAGAGGGCGACCCTCACGGTGACAGCGGGGACGAGTGAGTATCAATTACCTGAGGACATGCTGGACCTGCGAAGGATTAGTTTCAGGAATGGCTCCGCCTACTCATCCCTCCAGCGGATGGACTCTTGGGCCGCTGACAATGGAGTGGTAGGGTGGGAGGCGACAAGCGCCACTCCTTACGGCTACTACATCAATCCCCTTGCGGTGCAGACTGTAAGAGTGGTGCCTTCTCCTGTGGCGAGCGGCTCCCTTGACCTCATCTACGTGTATGGGCCGGAGTTGTTCACTACTGCTACGCCGTGCGCGAAAATGCCTATCCCAAACATGTTCACGCCCTATATTAAGTGGGGGGTAATGGCCGACATGCTCACGAAGGAGGGGCCGGCGAATGATCCTGTGCGTGCGGAGTACTGTGAACTACGCTACCAAGAGGGCGTTGAGCTAGCGAAACTTCTATGCGGGGGTAGCTAAGATGGCGAGTGGTTTTGGTAATATCGTAACCCAGACTCAATCGCGTGGTGGTGTAGTTGGCCCCATCAATAACGTGCAGTTCACCGTTGGATGGGACTCTTCCTCGGGGGTAGCCATTCTTGTGGGCACCTACGCCCAGTGGGGTCTCCAGAGTGGAGGTGTAACGGATAATGAAGTCCTCATGGGGACGGATGACAACACCTCCTTTGAGCGGAGCAGCACGCAGAGTTTGGACACAGATCAACTCTATCAGTGGCGTGGTCTCACCATCAACGTGGACACTGGGCAGACTCGCACTGGATCTACGGAGAACTTCAAGACCTACGCGCAGAATCCTACCTGTCCCACGCCTTCCGCGTCATCTATCACGGGTTCCAGCGCCACTATCGCCGCCACGGGCTACGCCCTTAACGTAACGACCTCCACTGGTACCGCATACTTACAGTACAAGGCAGCGTCTAGTGGAACGTGGATCACCGCAACTTATGCGGTGGCATCTTCGGGGAACCTGAGCGCCAACCTAACGAGTCTCTCCTTGGGCACCACCTATGATGTGAGAGTTCTCATTGAGCGCAATACCGAGAACGTTACTTCCATCGCGGGCACCACTTATCAGTTCACTACCACCTCTCCTACTGCCACGTCAGCGGCAGCTACTTCTGTGGGTGGAACCACCGCTACACTTAATGGTTCCTACAATGCAGTGGGTGCGGTGGGTGGAGATCCCCTGACGGTTCGGTTTGAGTATGGCACCACCACGGGCTTGGGCACCAATGTCACGGTGGCCTCTGCCACTGGAACGGGAAGTGTCTCCACTAGCACTAACCTAACTGGTCTAGCACTCAACACCACCTACTATTTCCGGATCAGGGCCTTTACCTCCACCGCAGATGTAGCAGGAAGTACACTCTCCTTCACTACTTCAACTCCGACTGCCTCGACATCCGCAGCTACGGCAGTAGAGGCCACCACCGCTACATTGAATGGCTCTTATAACGCGGCGGGTGCGGTGATTGGAGCGCCTGTCACTGTCCGGTTCGACTGGGGACCGACTATCTCCTACGGGAATAGCACTACGATAACTACCACGGCAACTGGGAGTGGAAGCGTGAACACCTCTACTAACGTAACGGGATTGACCGCAAATACCCTTTACTACTTCAGAATCTATATCTCCTATAGTACCGGAAGTGCCGATGGGGGGCAGCTAAGTTTCACGACCCTAACGGGCCAAAGCACAATGATGGTGTTCTAATGACTGACTATAAGAATCTGCCCTTTCGTGCTGTGGATGTAGGCCTTAATTTACGGGACAGTGTAGA
>ERZ1292625.1843-Hain-H41-01um-R1-1843-length-22309-cov-14_pt1 | contig 22309 bp, 28 predicted proteins | sample MGYA00564400_ERZ1292625 | MGnify/ENA primary metagenome ERZ1292625 (study PRJEB36523, sample SAMEA6512639) | groundwater metagenome | collected 2019-01-08 | study: AquaDiva: Metagenomics assemblies of 32 groundwater samples
GGGCTTAGAAAATTCCTTAAGCCCAGCTTAGGGACAAAATGATATGAAAAAGAAAGATGAAAAAAGAATAAGATTAAAAGCAAAAATTCGAGCAAAAATTTCGGGTACTGCAGCGCGTCCAAGATTTTCCGTATTTCGTTCAAACAAGTTTATTTATGCGCAAATTATTGATGATCAAAAAAAGAAAACTTTGACTCAGGCTAGTGACCTGCCTCGACTAGGCAAGGCGGGTGTTAAAATAACAAAAGGCACAAAGACTGAAAGAGCTAAGCAAGTAGGACAGATGATTGCAGAAGCTTGCAAGAAAATAAAAATTGATAAAGTTGTTTTTGATCGAAATGGATTTAAGTATACAGGACGTATAAAATTAGTAGCTGATGAGGCCCGAGCAGCTGGGCTTAAGTTTTAATAACACAATGCGAATTAACGAATGAAACGAATCTACAAATATTACAAATTTAATAAATCTACAATTATTCGTGAATTCGTTTATTAGTAGATTAGCATAGAGTATGGAAGAAGAAAATAAAAAAAAGAATAATCGCCGATCTAGTTCTTTTAGTCGTCCAAAACCTGAATTTGATCAGAAGATTTTAAGCATTCGTCGTGTTACTCGTGTGGTCGCCGGAGGACGCAGATTTTCTTTCAGTGTTGCTTTAGTAGCAGGGGATAAGAAAGGTTCGATTGGTCTTGGGCTCGGAAAAGCAGGCGATACTTCTCTGGCTATAAATAAAGCAATAAGAAATGCAAAAAAAAATATGGTTAGATTAAAACTTACCAAAACCATGTCTTTACCCCATGAAGTTTCTGCTAAATTTTCAAGTTCACGTGTTGTGCTTATGCCTAACAAAGGACGTGGCTTGGTAGCTGGTACAGTGGTTCGTGATATTGCGAAATTAGCCGGCCTAAAAGATATTACAGGAAAAATTTTGTCTGGTAGTAAAAATAAATTAAATAATGCTAAGGCAGTGATGGAAGCACTTTCTCAAGTTTCTTCAAGATATACAAAAGCAGTGATTGAACCTGTCGTTAAAGAAAAAGATAACACGATGCGGATCAACGAATAGAACGAATCTACGAACGAATTATTTGTGAATTCGCATGAATTAGTAGATTAGTATAACAACAATGCAGATACATAATTTAAAAAGAGAACATAAAAATAAAAAAGACCGCTTAGTCGGTCGTGGAGGCAAACATGCTAAGACTTCTGGCCGAGGAGGCAAGGGTCAAACAGCTCGAGCGGGCAACAAGCGTCGACCGGAACTTCGTGATATCATTAAGAAATTACCAAAGAATCGTGGTTATCAATTTAAATCTGTTCGCAAACCATTTTTGGTAAGTAAAGAAAGGGCTCTTTCTAAAGAAGGAAAAGTTGAAACTTTTTCAGAAATTAGAAAGCGTTTAGCTATCAAAGGGAGGAAGATTAAAATCAAGTAAAAATTACGAATTACGAATTACGAATTAAAATACAATGGAAAATTTTTGGAGCAAAATAAAATTGATTTGGACTGATACCATTCTACGAAAAAGAGTTTTGTTTGTGCTTTTTGCCTTGATACTTTTTAGATTACTTTCAGCCATTCCTATCCCAGGCATTGATACCTTAGCCCTTAGTCGTTTTCTGACTAACAACCAATTTTTTGGTATTTTGAATATATTTTCTGGTGGTGGACTTTCAAATCTTTCTATCATCATGCTTGGAGTAGGACCTTACATCACCAGTTCAATTATCATGCAACTTTTGACTATTATGGTTCCGGCCTTGAAAAGAATTTATCATGAAGAAGGTGAAGCAGGTAGAAAGAAATTTACTCAATATTCAAGAATGCTCACTATCCCACTAGCGGCCATTCAGGGTTTTAGTCTTTTGGCTATCCTGGAGAGTCAAAAGATTTTAGTAAATTTAACGGCCTTTGATCGCATTAGCAATATAATTATTGTTATTGCGGGTGCAATGTTGATAATGTGGATTGGTGAACTTATGTCTGAATTTGGTATTGGGAATGGAGTGTCTTTGATAATTTTTGCTGGTATTGTTTCTCAAATTCCAGCAGAAGTAAATCAGCTCATTTTTAAATTTGATGTTTCTCAAGTTCCACTTCTTATATTGTTTTTAGTAGCAGGAGCTGCTGTTATTGCGGGAGTAGTAGTGGTGACAGAAGCAGAACGACCTATTCCAGTCACTTATGCTAAACGAGTGAGGGGAATGAAAATGTATGGTGGAGGTTCAACCTATTTGCCACTTCGTGTTAATCAAGCGGGAGTTATTCCAATAATTTTTGCGCTTTCTCTTTTGCTTTTTCCACAAATGATTGGTAATTTTCTAGCTAGTTCTTCCAATGCAGTTTTGTTGTCTATTTCTAAAGTACTTATGGCTTTTTCTCAAACAAGTGTGCTTTATGCCGTACTCTACTTTATTCTGGTATTTCTATTTACTTACTTTTATACAGCGGTTACTTTTGACCCGGAAGCGCTAGCTACCAATTTGCAAAAAAACGGAGCATTTATTCCGGGTATTCGTCCGGGAGTTTCTACTTCTCAATATATTTCAAAAGTTTTGAGTCGCATTACTTTACTGGGCGCAGTTTTCCTAGGTTTCATTGCCGTTTTGCCTTTGATTGTAAGGTCACTTACTGGTATTACTGAAATTGCCCTTGGCGGTACGGCCCTTCTCATCGTTGTCTCCGTCGTCCTAGACTTAATCAAAAAAATCGACGCCCAAATCTCAATGAGGGAGTACTAGGAATTAGTTTCTAGTTTCTAGTTTCTAGTTTCTAGTTTCTAGGTTCTAGGTTCTAGGTTCTAGTGGCTAGTTGTTATATTCTTTGTCAGGGGGACTTTGTATTTTTTACTTTTTTATGCTATCTTTGTCTATATGCTTCAATCATATATTTTGACCTATTTAAATAAAGCCAAATACGAAATGATAGATGATGGCAAGAAGTTTTACGCGGAAATCAAAGATTTACGTGGAGTTTGGGCTGTCGGAAAAACCCTAGAAGAATGTAGAGAAAATTTAGCTTCTAGTTTAGAGGGGTGGATTATTCTCCGTTTAAGGAAAAATTTACCCATACCAAATTTTAAAGTTCCTAGTTATAAAATGAATATTCGCAGTTATGCCTAAGCTTTCACCAATATCTTGGCGGCTATTTGTAAAGAAATTGCATTCTTTTGGTTTTGATGGTCCGTATCAAGAAGGTAAACATCCATACATGATAAAAGATAATATTTCTATTACAATCCCTAATTTACACGATGGGCAAATATCTGTAGATCTATTACGCAGAATTTTAAACCAAGCTGGAATTTCTAGAATTGATTGGATGAAGAAATAAGTTTATAAATACCAAGGGGAACCCTTGGTATTTTATTTTGTCTTAGAATATTTTTCTATCTCTTTTAGAATATCTTTTGTGACTTTTGCGATAGGTTGATTGCCGTTGATTAGTTTTAGTTTATTTAAGTCTTGATAAAATCCCGGCAAGCCCGCGTGTTTGGCAATGGGGTAGACAGGTGCTTGACATTAAAAATTACTTTGTATATACTTTAGGTATATATGAAAACATCAGCTTTAAGTATAAAAATAGACCCAAAAGTAAAGCATGAAGCACAAAAAGTTGCCAACCAACTTGGTTTTTCTCTTTCAGCTATAGTAAATGCTTCTCTTAAAAATTTAGCTCGTTCCAAAACGATATCTTATTCTCTTTTAGAACCCTCTCCACTTTTAAAGAAAGCTATCAATTCTGCTCGTCTAGACCGCTCTCGTGGGAAGTCTTTTGGACCCTTTAATTCTTCTAAAGAGATGATGAAATCCCTCTTATCTTAATTTTTATGGCTATTACTTATAGCAGAATTTTTGAGAGAATGTTTAAGAAGAAAGATACTTGGGTACAAGAAAAATTTGGTGAGCGTCTCACATTATTTATACAGAATAGAAATCATCCATTGTTAAATAACCATCCATTAGATGGAATATGGGCAGGGTGTAGAAGTATAAATATAACTGGTGATTTTCGAGCAGTTTATGAAGAATTAAATAATGATTGTTTTGAATTCGTAGCAATAGGCACACACAGTGAATTATATTCTTAGTTTTTTGTGTTTTTCTATCTCTTTTAGAATATCTTTTGTGACTTTTGGGATGGATTGATTGCCGTTAATTAGTTTTAGTTTATCTAGACTTTGGAAATATTTTACGGTTTTACTCATTTGTCTTTTTGTATAACGAATACGATTTCGTACTCCTTCGTCCTCACTTTTTAATCTTGCTCTTAATTTAGTACGCTTCAAAATTTCTGGGACTAGAATTTTTAAATACAAAACAAAAAAATCTCTATTTTTTTCTTTTAATAATTTAGTCAAAAATTGGCCCTCTGGCTTAAGCTTTGGGTTTCCAATAAAAATTAGATTTTTGTTTTTTGGTGCGTTTCTAACACTGTCTCTAAGAAATTTTTTCATTAAAACAACAGGAGCTGGATGGCCCAAGCTCATAGTTTTTCTAAGCCAAGCTCCCTCGGCATTTTTCTTTTTTGCTATTGTACGCCAATGTTTCCCAGATTCTACTGCTTTCAATGAGTATCTTTTCATCAACAAAACAGCCTGTGTATCTTTACCAGAAGTTGGGTCACCCAAAAGAATTAAGTCAAATCCAAGTTTTTTCATGTATTTATAATAGCACATTAGGGGTTGTTTTTTAAGCCTAAATTTTGTATTCTTAAGTTATGCAAGCACAGACTTTTGTATTCTTTGGGTTAGCAGGTTCTGGCAAGGGAACACAGGTTGAATTTCTTATAGATTTTCTTAAAAAAAGAGATAGTCTTGAATGTGTTCATGTATCTACCGGTAATGAATACAGGAAGCTTATAGAAAGCGGAAGTTATGCAGGAACCTTGGTAAAAGAGTCAATAACACAAGGAGTTCTTCAACCTCGTTTTTTAACCGACACGATTTTTATAAATGTTTTGATTTCTTCTTTGACTCCTGAAAAACATTTATTGACCGATGGATATCCGCGTACAGTAGAACAATCAAAGAGTCTTGAAGAAATGATGAAGTTTTTTAAACGTGACATAATAAAAATTATTTATATAAAAATTAGCGACAAAGAAGCCATCAAACGTAATTTATTGCGTGGCAGACACGATGACACAAAAGAAGGTATGGCAAAAAGGATTGAAGAATTTAATAATAATGTTATTCCTTCAATGAATTATTTTAAAGAAAAGAAAGGTTATGAAATTTATACTATTAATGGTGAACAAAGCAGAGAGGATGTTTTTAAAGAAATTATTAAAAAATTAGGTTATAGCTAATAGCTTTTAGCTTATAGAAAATGGAAACAATAATTATCTCACTTGGAGGTTCGTTAATCATTCCAGAAGAAATTGATATTAATTTTTTGAAAGATTTTAAAAAATTGATTTTATCTCAAGTAGAAAAACCTGCCCGCAATGCTTTCAGTATAGCTGATGCGGGCGGGGGTAAAAAATTTATAATTATAACCGGAGGTGGGAAACTTTGTCGTAAATATAATACTGCTGTAAACGAAATCTCAGAAGTATCAAATGAAGATCTTGATTGGTTGGGGATTTATTCTACTCGTTTTAATGCAGAATTTGTGAAAATTTTATTTGGAAATTTAGCTGAAGATAAAATAATTCTTGACCCAACTTTACCGATTAAATTAAATAAATCTGTAATCATCGGGGGAGGATGGAAACCCGGCAATAGTACAGATTTGGTTGCTGTAATGATAGGGAAACAACTAAATGCCAAGAAAGTAATTAATTTATCCAACACAGATTATGTTTATGATTCTGATCCAAAAATGAATCCAAATGCCAAGAAATTTGAGCAAATTTCTTGGTCTGAATACAGAGCCATTATCCCTAAAGAGTGGAATCCTGGACTAAACTCCCCATTTGACCCTGTGGCCTCTAAAATGGCCGAAAAAGAGGGTATGGAGGTCATTATCATGAATGGCAAGCCGATAGACAATTTGGCTAATTATCTAAATGGTGAGAAGTTCTTAGGGACAGTGATAAAATAAATTATGGCAATTATTATCAAAACAAAAAAAGAAATTGAAATATTGAGAGAAGGGGGCAAAAGGCTCGCCACTGTTTTATATAAGGTTAAAGAAAAAGTAAAACCCGGGATTTCTACAAAAGATTTAGATGATTATGCTTCTAAATTAATTAAAGAGATAGGAGATGAACCGGCATTTTTGAATTATCGGCCGGAAGGCGCGGAGTTTGCTTACCCGGCTTCATTGTGTGTTTCAGTAAACAACGAAGTGGTACATGGAATTCCAAACAAAGAAAAAATATTAGAAGAAGGTGATATTGTTTCTCTCGATCTTGGATTAAAACACAAAGGATTTTTTACAGATATGGCTTTGACTGTGCCAGTGGGAGAAATAACTCCTGCTTCTAAAAAACTGATTGAAGTAACCGAAAGAGCTTTGGAAGTAGGCATTAATGCAGCTCAAGCAGGGAATAGAGTGGGAGATATTAGTCATGCCATAGAAAGTTTTGTTCGTCCGCATAGATATGGGATAGTGGAAGTTTTATCCGGACATGGTGTTGGGAAATATATACACGAGGACCCTTATGTGCCGAATTTTGGCAAAGCGAATACTGGAGTAAAACTTGCGCCAGGGATGGTTATAGCCATAGAGCCAATGTTAAATAATGGAACAAAAAATGTAATTTTAGACAAAGATGGCTACACTTTTCGTACTGCCGACGGCAAAAAAAGCGCCCATTTTGAGCATACAATTTTAATTACTGAAGGCGAACCAGAAATATTAACCAAGATCTAGAAAAAATTTAAAAAGATACTTTTTCTCGGGTCCTCGGATCTCCGGGGCCCCGAACCCCGGCCAGACCAGCTCGAAAAAGTACCTTTTTTAAATTTTTTCAAACAGCTTGTGGTATAATTAAATTGTATGGAAGGATCATTTTTTAGTGAAATGCCAAAGTTCAAAACTCCAGAAGAGGAGCTTGATTATTTACGTGCCCATGTGGCTAAACGAGAAAAAGAATTAATAGATACTGGACACCACGAACAAGCGAACGAAAATGCTGTGAAAGATATTATTGGAGAATATAAACAAAAACCTCTAGAAGATGTTTTGCATAAAGATAGTGTTTTGAAGAGAAATGAAACAGAGGCTATTGTCTTGAAACTGAAACCGGAGGCGCACGATACTATAATGGAAGAACTTTTAGGAGTGGTGGTAACTAAAGGGATTCGAAACGCGCTATCTGTTGTAGAAGTTATGAATGACCCGCACATAGATGATGATTTTCATAGAATATTAATTCAATATTTAAAAACAGGTCAAGTTTTTGATCTAAAGGAAGGGACACCTCTTTATAAATCTCTTCATATGACACTTTTTGAGATAACACTTCCACCACCACAAGAAGAAGCTGATAAATCAAAAGGCTTTAAAGAATTTATCGGTGCCATGGAGCAATTTTATGCTGGTATGCAGTCTATATCGGAAGGAAAAAATAATGAAAAAGAAAATTATTTTACTTTAGAAGTAGCACTTAGTAATGTTTCTGATGAGGTAATAGTTTTTGCTGCCATACCCAATAAACATGTTTCACTTTTTGAAAAACAAGTACTTTCTTTTTATCATGATGCAAAAATTCGCGAGGTTTCAGACGATTACAATATTTTTAATGAAAAAGGCGGATCAGCTGGTGCTTATGCTAGTTTTTCTGAACGCCCCGTACTTCCCATAAAGACTTATGATCAAATAGAGCACGATCCGATGAATACCATACTGAATGTTTTTTCTAAATTAAAAACGGAAGGAGAAGGCGCGGCTATTCAACTGGTAATAGCTCCAGCTGGTGAGAAATTTATCAATGAATTTCATCTAATCTTAGATGATGTTAAAAGTGGGACGTCGGTTAAACACGCGGCGGACAATTTTTATAAGTTTAATAAAGCCTTTTTAAAAGCTTCCAAAGATTTACTTTTTGGTATAAAGAAAAAGGAAGAAAAACCAGAAGAAAAATACATCAAAGGGAGGAAAGCGGTAGATGAAGGAGCAGTAGAAAAAATAGGGAACAAAATGAAAAGTACCATAATGAAGGCGAATATTCGTGTCATCACTTCTGCTCCGACCAAAGAAAGAGCGGAGGCGATATTACAAGAAATAGAATCTTCTTTTAATCAGTTTACTGAGACAGCTAGTAATTCTTTTGTTTTTGAGAAATTCTATGGCAATGATTTAAAAAAACTTTTTCATGATTTTTCGTATCGCATCTTTTCCAATGATAAAATTTTGCCGATGAATTTAAAAGAGCTTTCTTCTATATTTCACTTCCCAGTTGGTATCGGAAGTCAGCCACAACTAAAAGAAGCAAAAGCCGGTATTGCTCCAGCTCCTATGGAAATGGGACGAGAGGGAATTATACTTGGATTTAATAGATATCGAGGCAAAGATACCAATATCCATATGGCTCGTGAGGATCGTATGAGACATTTTTATGTTATCGGCCAAACAGGAACAGGTAAAACGAATATTATGCTCAATATGATTACCCAAGATATAAAAAATGGCGATGGTTGTTGTTATATTGATCCACACGGCACAGATATTCAGACTATCTTGTCTCGTATCCCAAAAGAACGCATAGATGATGTCATCTATTTTGATCCAGCTTATACTGCCCGACCAATGGGATTAAATATGTTGGAATATGATCCGAAATATCCAGAACAAAAGACTTTTGTGGTAAATGAAATGATGGGTATTTTTAACAAACTTTTTGATATGAAAATCGGAGGTGGCGCAATGTTTGAGCAATATTTTCGCAATAGCGCTTTTCTAGTAATGGAAGATCCAGAATCCGGTTCAACTTTATTGGAAATTACCAGAGTTTTGGCCGATAAAGAATTTCGTGATATGAAACTAGCGAAGTGTAAAAATCCCATTATTAAACAATTCTGGGTTTCAGCAGAACAAACGACCGGTGATCAATCTTTGGCAAACTTTGTACCCTACATCTCATCAAAATTTGATAACTTTATTTCCAACGATATTATGCGTCCAGTAGTGCTTCAACAAAATTCAGTTTTTAATTTTAGAAAAATTATGGATGAGAAAAAAATTCTTTTAGTGAATCTTTCTAAGGGTAGATTGGGCGATATCAATGCAAATTTAATTGGCTTAGTATTGGTAGGGAAAATACAAATGGCTGCGCTTTCACGAGTGGATATGTTTGGCAAACCAATGAATGATTTTTATCTCTACATAGATGAGTTCCAAAATGTCACTACCGATTCTATTGCTTCTATTTTATCTGAGGCTAGAAAATATAGATTATCATTAAATATTGCTCATCAATACATTACTCAACTTGAGGAAAATATAAAAAATGCAGTTTTTGGTAACGTTGGTTCAATGGCTGTCTTTCGGGTTGGGACTGAAGATGCTACTTTTTTAGAACCAAAATTTAAACCAATCTTTAATGCTCAAGATATAACTAAGTTAGATAATTATAATGCTTATATAAGTATGTTAGTAAAAGGTCAACCAACTAAACCTTTCAACATTGAAACTTTTGCCCCCGAAAAAGGCAATCCTGATATTGTAGATAATTTGAAACAACTTTCATATATGAAATTTGGACGTGACCGAGAAGAAGTAGAGAAAGAAATAATGGCAAGGTATTCTACGATGCAATAAAATTTATCTTACCCTTACTCAACCTCACCCCAACCCTCTCCTGAAAGGAGAGGGGGAAGAAGCCCCTTCTCAACCTTTGAACTCGGGATGATGTTCGAAAGACGATATTACTTACTACAAGCGTTTAAGTTCTTCTAAAATCTTTTCTCCTTTAGTAATATCCAATCCTCTTTTTTTGCAGTATTCTAGGTCACTGGAAAAAGAGTCTGGATTTAAGAAATCAGTATCCTTTTTTAAGTTTTCTATGATATTTGGAGACATTGCTAACATTTTTAGAGTTCCATCCATTTTCTTAATCCAGTAACTTTCTAACTCGTGATCATTTAAAGTGTCTCCCCAAGGGACATCATCTCCAAACTCCTTGTCAATTGTAGGAGTACTACCAACACTCAAGTGATATTTTCTTGTCCACAATAAGTGTCCTTTTATTTCTTGCCCCTTACTATCTTGCAGATTTCTTGGTGATTCTATTGCCATGAGTTTATTATATATAAAAAGCTTCTTAAGTTCAAACTTTTTCTAAGTCAGAAAAATAGACCATTGTAAAATAAGGTTAATTCGCGAGTTCCGAACTTAGGAGGATATTTAAATAGTGATAATAAAAGAAAGTGGAAGGAGAGGAGGAATTTGAATTTATTTGCCCTCTCCTTTCAGGAGAGGGCTAGGGTGAGGTTGTTTTTCTAGTTCTTTCATAATGAATTCAATTACTCCTTCAATATTTGTATTGACTTCATTATTCCAAAATCTTATTGTTTTGATTCCAAGATTTAAAAAATATTTCTCTCTGTCTTTGTCATATTCTTTATTATCTAAATGTTGGGCTCCATCAAGTTCGACGATTAAAAGTTTTTCCCAGCAATAAAAATCAGCAATATAAGGACCAATACTAACTTGTCTTTTCCATTTATGTTTTGTTTGATTATTTCTTAACTTAGCCCAAAGAATAACCTCTTGAGGGGTTTGATTTTTTCGTAACTCTTTTCTAATTTCTTTTCTCTTAAAATTATTTATTATTCTAGGCATATGGTAATTATACAATAATCTTACTCAATCTCACCTCAACCTAAATTAACCTCACCCCGACCCTCTCCTGAAAGGAGAGGGGGAATTAGCCCCTTCCCCTTTCAGGGGAAGGCGGGGAATGAGGTTTGGGGAGTAAATTTTGCAAAAGTATTTTTATTTTGCTAATATAATAATTATGAAACATCCAAAAGAAGAAAGAACATATGTGATGATAAAACCTGATGGTGTCCGAAAAGGCCTTATCGGTGAAATTATTAAACGTTTTGAACAACGTGATTTAAAAATTGTGGCACTTGAAATGTTCCAGCCGATTCATGAACAGATTGATAATCATTATCCTAAAAATGAAGAGTGGATAACTAGATTAGGTACCAAAACACTGAGCACTTATGAAAAATATGGCTATAATGCAATGTTAGATTTTGGTACTACTGAAGCAAAAAAAATTGGTCCAGATGTACGTAAATGGTTAGTTAGTTATATGGTTAGTTCTCCGCTTGTTAAAATGGTAGTACAGGGTGTTCATGCTGTAGATGTAGTTCGTAAAATTGCCGGAGATACAATGCCCTATAAGGCAGATATGGGAACAATTCGTGGAGATTTTTCAATAGATTCTCCTGCTCTTGCTAATAAAGAAAAAAGAGCAGTGATGAATATTATTCATTGTTCAGAAACATCAGAAGAAGCAGAACACGAAATTAAACATTGGTTTGGTGATACTGAAACCTTCAATTATAAACGTTTTGGAGTGGATGAGTAATTGAAAAACAAAAAAAAGGGCTCGTCCAGTTGCTAACTTTTTAAAAAGGCATAAACTTTAAGTAGGGTTATTTCCGATTATTACCTAGAACAATATTTTATGGGAGCCTCGATCATATTCGGCTTTGGCCTTAAATGTCTGGTACCCACTTAGCTATAAGCTATGGTAATACATCGGAAATAATCCTAAGAAAAATTCTCTCCGACCTGGGTCGGAGGGATTTTTTTTGAAAAGGTTTATAATGTTGATATGGATTCTAAAAAGCTTTTAATACGTTTATTATCTCTAATTTTTCTTATCTTTTTGTTGAATTATTTGGCAATGAGATTTTACTGGTATTCTTCTATATGGTATTTTGATATGCCAATGCATTTTTTAGGGGGATTGTGGCTTGGATTGGCTCTTATTTGGTTTTTTAAAATTAAAGACATTTCTCTTAAATCAATTTTTTACCTTATCTTAGGTGTTTTATTAATTGGTGTTTTGTGGGAAGTGTTTGAAATCATAATTGATAAAATTATCACAGGAAATCTTTTTAATACCTTAGATACTATTTCAGATATCTTTTTTGATCTAGCTGGTGGCACTTTTGCTATATTTTATTTTATAAAAAGAATTATGTTTATTAAAGAAACTACGGTATAATTTTCAAATGCCAAGCATCGCTAGAATAACATTTTGTGGAGGAACAGGTTCGGTCACAGGAGCGAATTTTCTTTTTGAGATTGACGGTAAAAAAATCTTGATTGATTGTGGTCTTACTCAAGGATCAAAATTAGCGGATGACGTTAACTGGGCACCTTTTCTTTATGACCCAAAAGAAATTGATATTCTTTTTATTACTCATTCCCACATAGATCACATTGGTAGAATTCCGAAGTTAATCTATGAAGGTTTTCACGGAAAAATTTATTCTACCAAACCCACCCGCGCTCTTACTCTTCCAATGCTAGAAGACACGGCAGGTATTTTATCAAATGATAGACAATTTAATCTAGAAAAAATATATTCTGAAGAAAACATAAAAGCAGCGTTTTTATTGTGGCTTTCTTTTGATTACAACGAGACCATAAAAATTACTGAAAATTTAGAAATGTCTTTTAAAAATGCTGGGCATATTTTAGGTTCAGCCATGATTGAATTTATTTACAATGGCAAGAAAATTCTTTTTACAGGAGATTTAGGTAATTCGCCATCACCATTATTGCCAGACACTGAAAAAATTACTGACGCTGATTATTTAATCATGGAAAGTGTTTATGGAGACAGAAACCATGAGTCTAGGAATGATCGAAGAAATCTTTTAGAAAAGGTGATTAAAGATAACTATAATAGGAAGGGGACACTGATTATTCCCACTTTTTCCTTGGAACGCTCCCAAGAACTTTTGTTTGAACTTAATGATTTAGTAGAAAATAAACGTATACCAATAATGCCAATCTTTTTCGATTCGCCACTAGCTATTCGTTTAACCGAAATTTTTAAACAATTTCAGAATTATTTTAATAAAACAGCCCAGAAAGTTCTATCAAAAGACAAATATTTATTTGATTTCCCAGGTCTTCATTCTACTTTACAGTCAAAAGACTCAAGACTAATCAATGAAGCCCCTGATCCTAAGATAGTAATTGCTGGTTCAGGGATGTCTTCTGGCGGGCGTATTGTGCATCACGAAAAACATTATTTACCTGATCCTAATAACACCATTTTACTTACAGGTTATCAATCTACTGGTTCTCTAGGTCGCTTGATTCAAGAAGGGATTAAAAGAGTGCATATTTCTGGAGAAGAAGTGGATGTACGAGCGCACGTAGAAGTTATTTTTGGATATTCAGGCCATAAAGACGGAGATGGTTTATTTCATTTTGTTGAAGATATGGAAAATACAGTGAAAAAAGTTTTTGTAGTGATGGGTGAACCGAAATCCGAGATGTTTTTGGTTCAGAGAATTAAAGATAATTTGGGGATAGAAGCATCTGTACCATTACAAGGCGAGAGTGTTTTACTTTCTCTCTAAAAAATGCAATAATAGAAAGCATATAATAAAAATATGGATATTAATTCTTCAAGTCCTTATAATAAACACGGACACAATCAAATAAAAATATGCGTTTCGGGTGCGGCTGATATAGGTAATTGTGGATTAAACACTTTAGACATAGCTAAAGAACTTGGACGCGAAATAGCTCGTCAAGGAGCTGTTTTGGTGACAGGAGCTACTACCGGTTTTCCATTTTGGGCGGCTATGGGAGCGAAAGAAGAAGGTGGAATCTCCATTGGTTTTTCTCCAGCAGCTTCAGAAAAAGAGCATGTAGAGGCCTATAAGCTTCCTCTTGATTATATGGATTTAATCATCTATACCGGCTTCGGTTATCCGGGACGGGATCTTCTGCTTACTCGTTCTTCTGACGCAGTTATATGCGGTTGTGGGCGTATTGGCACCATTCATGAATTTACAGTCGCTTTTGAGGATGGAAAAACCATTGGCATTTTGGAAGGACCTTGGGAGACAAGTAATGAACTAAAAGATATAATCGCTCAGGCTCATCGTCCTAACAATAAAATTGTTATTGGCAAAGACACTAAAAAACTTGTGGCGGAAGTGCTTGTTAATGTCAAAAAATATAGAATAGAAGAACATAAAAAATAAAATAACAAAAAAATCCCCCTGGTGGGGGATTTTTTTTTAATTTATTTTTTATTTTAGACTTTCTAAAATTTTAGCAAAAACTAGAGGCTGATTTTCTGCTAGGTCAGATAAAATTTTTCTGTCGAGCAATATATTTTTATTTTTGAGTGCACCGATAAGTTTTGAATAAGACATACCGAGTTCACGAGCGCTAGCATTTATTTTTATGTTCCAAAGTTTTCTATTGTATGATTTTTTGTCTTTTCGATGGGCAAAAGAATAGTTTCCAGAATGCAAAAGCGCTTCTTTTGCTTGGCGTTCTTTAGTGCTTCGGCCATGTCGAAATCCCTTTGTTTGTTTTAATACGCTTCTGCGTCTTTTTAATGCATGTACTCCTTTTTTTACTCTGGTCATGATTGATTTTAAATGAGCGAAGCGATTATTAAAATCATCACCCTGTTAAATGTTCCTACTGGAATAATTTTTGCTCTGACAAAAATTATTTAACAGGGTAACGAAAATTATACTCGTTACACTCATTAATTTTCAGTTAAATGGTAATAAATGGCTTTTAGGTTTGTTCTTTATAAGAAAATTTTGACCTTTCTTGCCAGCCAATTGCTGAGTGCGTGATTGCTTGGCATTAAAATGGTTGAAGCCCGGCTTGCGAGAAATAACCTTCCCATTTTTAGTAAGTTTTAATCTCTTTGAATATGATTTATTTGTTTTCATGCCTTTCATATACTCTATGCTAATCTACTAATAAACGAATTCACGAATATTTGTAGATTCGTTAAATTTGTAAATTCGCATCGCGTTACTTCTTCTCTATTGTTGTAATTAAACCCTTTGGACCTTTTTTGTATGCGTCTGATATTTTATAATCCTCGGTGATTAAATGAAGTACTCTATCTAATCTTTCTCTTAAAAATTTTTCATCCATATACTTCGCGCGTCCAGCTAAGAAAAGTTCCACTTTAATTCTATGTCCCTCCTTTAACCATTTTGAAGCAGTTTTAGCTTTTAATTCTAAATCGTGGTCTCCAGTGCCTATTTTTATTTGAATAGATTTTGTTTCGGTTGGCTTAGAACCTGCTTTAGCTTTCTTTAATTTCTTGTTTACTTCGTATTGATATTTACCAAAATCCATTATCTTAGCGATGGGTGGATTAGCATTAGGAGATATTTCAATCAGATCTAGACCCTTATTTTGGGCTAGTTCTAATGCCTCTTTTATACTTAAAACACCGAGATTTTGACCTTCACTATCTAATACCCGAAGTTCGCTCGCTCGTATTTGGTTGTTTATTCTTTCTCGCAATTGATGTATATAAATACTAGCTTATTGAGGATTTAAAGTCAACTTAGCTTCTTTAAACAAAGTATCGATCCTTTCTTGTGTTTTTGCCTCTCCAAATAGACGGATAATAGGTTCGGTTATTGATGGTCTTATATGAAGCCAAGATTTGTCAGAAAAATCTAAACGTAATCCATCGATAGTATTTATTTCAGCGTCTTTAAAATGGGTTTTTAATTTTTCGTATAGTTTTTCAAGATTATTATCTTTAGGCCATTTATCTCTTTTTATAAAATATTTTGGAAAAGTATTAATACATTCACTCACGGTTTGTTTTCTTTGTGCTAAAAGCTCAAGAACAAGAGCTAGACTTACAAAACCATCACGGCTAGTGTTAATTGTTGGATAAATTACACCACTGGTTCCTTCTCCGCCAATTATTGCTTTATGTTTTGCTATTCCTTCTAAAACATTTGATTCTCCAACTTTAGTACGGAAACATTTACCACCATATTTTTCTACAATATCTGAAACCATATTTGAAGTTGAAAGGTTTATTACTACGTTTTCACCTAAATGTTTGGAAAGAATATTTTCAACTCCAAATGTTAAAGTATAATCTTCAGAAATAACTTCTCCATATTCGTTGACCATTATGATGCGATCAGCATCTGGGTCGTGAGCAAAACCAAGATCCGCGCCAGATTCTTTAACAAGACGACCAATATCACCAAGGTTTTCTACAGTAGGTTCAGGTTTGTGAGCAAATTTTCCGTTTGGAGTATTATTAAGTGGAATTAACTCTGCTCCTAGTTGTTCAAATAAATATGGATCCATTATACAAGCAGATGCATTAATCATATCTACGGCAATTTTAAATTTTCGTGTACGAATTGCTTCAACATCTATATGTGAAATTATGTAGTCAGCGTGTTCTTTTATAAAATTAGGAATGTTCATAATATTTTTTTATAATTTCTACTTCTTGTTCATTCGTTAAACGAGCTTCTTTTGTGACAAATTTAATGCCATTATATTCTATTGGATTATGTGAAGCGGTAATAATAATTGCTCCGTCGTAATTATGTTTTTTCACAGCAAATAAAATTGTTGGAGTCGGTAAAATATCACCATCTGAAACATTTATTCCCAGAAAGCTTAATTCTTCAATTATAGCTTGCTTAATTTCTAATCCACTTTCACGTCCATCTCTACCAATCAAGATAGTTGGATTTTCTTTTTTTGTGTTTTCTTTAGTGAATATTATAAAAGCCTTAGTAAAACGTTTTACAATATCTATAGTTAAAGTTTCTTTCCAAATTCCACGATACCCAGTAACCGCAAGTTGTGGTTGTATTGTCATATTTGTATTTTAACATTTATGTGGAGATGGGGGAAATCGAATCCCCGTGCAGAAGGTTTTTGCAAAGAAATCTACATGTGTGGCGCGTTTTTGTTTTAGATTAAAAAATTATTAAACGAGCAAAATATTTTTTAATCGATTCCCTTTGTTTTGCTCTGACGTCAGGAAATCATCAGAACTATCCCGATAATATTATGCCTAGCTCTCATATATCGGAAGTCTATGAGAAAGACACAAGCTTACGCCGAAGCGGAAACTTGAGCGAAAGCGAAGTCATTCATACCGAAGTATGGAGAGACTACAATTTTCACTTTGGAAATTAATTCTGCAATTAATATTTGAACGAATTTTAACGAGATTACGTCCATACTCGACATGCATCTTTACATTAGACCTACTGTCTATGCCTTGCATCCCCATATTTTTTTATCAACGTTCTTTGTACTCTCTTCTAATTTCGCGATCAGTTTCGCGTTTTTTGATAGTTTCGCGTTTATCTTGTTTTTTCTTGCCTTTAACTAAAGCGATTTCCACTTTGATTTTTCTGCCTTTATTATACACTGAAATTGGCACAATTGTCAAACTTTTATTTTTCTCACTGCCGGCTAGTGTAGCAATTTCTTTTTTAGTCAGTAAAAGTTTCTTATTTCGAAGTGGATCATAATCTTTCGGCGCATTGTTTGGTTGATAAGGTTGAACATTGGCATTTATTAAAAATACTTCTCCTCCTCTAACGACCACAAAAGCACCCTCTAAAGACATTTGCCCATTTCTGACCGATTTCACTTCTACACCCAAAAGCTCAATACCCGCTTCGTATTTTTCCAAAATTTCGTAATTAAAATATGCTTTTCGGTTTTCTGCATAATGAGCCATGATTTAATCTTAGCATATTTTCGGGATTTTATTTTTCTACTTTTTATGCTATGATGATGAGTGATGGATTTTAATTTTTTAAATCAAAAAGACCTTAAAAATAAGGGCAAAAAGATAAAGAAAAACCCTAAGTTTTCAGGCAGTATGCTTGGAGCTATTTTGATTTTTATGACCCTAACGGCTCTATATTTAATGATAGCCAATCCCTCTACTAATGCGTCAGAAATTTCCATTTCTGATTTAGCAAAAAATGTCACGGCTGGCGAAATTAAGGGGATTCTAGTGGAAGGAGAAAAACTGACAATTACTTATAAAGATGAAACAATAAAAACTTCTAAAAAAGAAACAGAATCTTCTCTTTCCCAAACCCTTTTTAATTATGGAGTAAAACCGGAGACGTTAGCTCTAACAAACATAGAAATAAAAAATGAAAGCGGTTTTGGATATTGGCTGATGAATTTAATGCCTTTTCTTTTACCTATTATTTTTATTTTATTTTTTATTTGGTTTCTTTCACGTCAAGTAAAAGGAGCAGGCATGCAAGCATTTTCCTTCGGTCAATCCAAGGCTCGCATTACCGATCCGAATGATAAAGTTAATAAAGTTACCTTTAAAGACGTGGCCGGATGTAAAGAAGCGAAGGAAGAATTGAAAGAGATTGTAGATTTTCTAAAAAATCCTAAAAAGTTTTTAGATATTGGAGCACGCATTCCGAAAGGAGTAATTTTAACTGGTGCTCCAGGCACAGGTAAAACATTATTGGCAAGAGCGGTGGCAGGGGAAGCAGGAGTACCATTCTTTCATTTATCCGGAAGTGAGTTCGTAGAAATGTTCGTTGGTGTCGGAGCTTCTCGAGTGCGTGATCTTTTTAAAATGGCCAAAAAAGCCGCTCCGGCCATTATTTTTATGGATGAGATTGATGCCATTGGACGTACCCGTGGGGGTGGTTTTGGAGGAGGAAATGATGAACGCGAACAAACATTAAATCAGATTCTAGTGGAAATGGATGGCTTTGAACCGAATGAAAAAGTGATTGTGATGGCCGCTACTAACAGGCCAGATGTGTTGGATCCTGCCCTCATTCGTCCAGGTAGATTTGATAGAAAAGTTTTGCTTGATTTGCCGGACCGTCTTGATCGTGAGGAGATTTTAAATATCCATGCGCGATTAAAACCTCTAGCTGAAGATGTTAATTTAAAATTAATTGCCGAACGCACGCCCGGATTTTCCGGAGCGGATTTATATTCTTTAATGAACGAAGGAGCAATTTTAGCCGCTCGCGAAAATCGTAAAAAAGTTTTTCAATTTGATTTGATTCGGGCGATTGAAAAAGTAATGCTCGGGCCTGAAAGAAAAAGTCACTTGCTTTCTAAAAAAGAAAAAGAAATTACTGCCTATCATGAAGCGGGACATGCTCTCGTTGCATCAGTCCTTCCTTATGCCGATCCAGTGCACAAAGTTTCGATTATTGCTCGTGGCAATGCTGGAGGATATACTTTGAAATTACCTTTGGAAGAAAGACGACTTCAATCCAAAAAAGAATTTATAGATGATATCGCCATGTCTTTGGGTGGATATGTAGCTGAGAAAATGATTTTTGGTGATATTACTACCGGTCCATCAAGCGATTTACAAATAGCTACCAATTTAGCCCGCGCCATGGTCACTCGTTGGGGAATGTCTGATTTGATTGGCCCAATTGCTTTAGGTGGAGAAGGAGGGAAGTTGGCTTGGGGAGAGGTTAGAGAAGAAGGATTTTCGGAAACTGTTTCCACCAAAGTTGATGCTGAAGTTTCAAGAATTATAAATGACGGCATAAAATCTGCCGAGAAAGTTTTGACTGAACATAAAAAAGCACTAAAGGCGATAGCGGATAAACTTATAGAAGTTGAAACTTTGGAACAGGAAGAATACAACAAAATAATAATTGCTAATGGAATAATACCGAAGAAGCGAGAAGAGATAAAAGCGTAAAATCTCCGCCCTTAGCTCAGTTGGTAGAGCGAGCGCCTTATACGCGCCAGGTCCTAGGTTCGAGTCCTAGAGGGCGGACAAATTTTAGAAATTATAATAAACTATATTATAATCAACTAATGACTCAAGAAGAAGCACTTAGGATAATGAAAACCGGCGCGAATGTTTTTCTTACTGGTGAACCGGGCGCAGGAAAAACTTATACCATAAATAAATATGTCGCTTATTTGCGCGAACATGAAATAAATCATGCTATTACCGCGAGCACTGGTATCGCTGCCACCCATATTAATGGGATGACCATACATTCTTGGAGCGGTATCGGTATTAAAGAGACCTTAAATAAATATGATTTGGATAGAATAGCGAGCAGTGAATATGTGTGTCGCCGAGTACGCAAAACAAAAGTTTTGATAATTGACGAAATTTCTATGCTTCGAGCAGAAACGCTTTCTATGGTGGATGCTGTGTGCCGAGAAATAAAACAAAAGAATGAGCCATTTGGAGGAATGCAAGTGATATTGGTTGGAGATTTTTTTCAACTTCCACCAATTGAAAAAAGAAATCTAGAGCAAAAACAAAAAAATTTGTTAGAAGAAAAACAAGGACGTTTTGCTTATGAATCTAATGCTTGGGGGCGTTTGTCTCCAATAGTGTGTTATATCAGCGAACAGTATCGTCAAGATGATGCGAGCTTTTTAGAACTTTTATTAGCCATACGTCACAATATTGTATCAGATAAACATCAAGATAAAATTAAATCGCGTTATATTAAAGAGAATAAATTCCCAGAAAATATTACAAAACTTTTTTCACATAATTTAGATGTAGATAGGGTAAACAATGAAAGACTTTTAGAAATAAAAGGAGAAAGTTTTAAATTTGATATGGAATCGACTGGCTCACTTCCTCTTGTCACTGCTCTTAAAAAAGGATGTTTGTCCCCAGAAATTTTAATTTTGAAAAAAGGAGCGGTGGTGATGTGCACTAAAAATAATCAGAAAGAACATTTTGTAAATGGTACGCTTGGCACAGTAGTAGATTTTGATTCTTTTTCAAAACATCCGATTATTAAAACTAAAAATGGTAAAAATATAGTAATTGCTCCAATGGATTGGACGATTGAGGAAAATGGCAAGATAAAAGCAAAGATTACTCAAATTCCACTTCGTCTTGCATGGGCAATGACTGTACATAAAAGCCAGGGTATGAGCATGGATGCTGCCGTGATGGATTTATCATCGGTGTTTGAATACGGTCAGGGATATGTCGCGCTTTCACGTGTGAGAAGACTTGATGGATTATATCTTTTAGGATGTAACGAACATGCGCTCAAAGTGCATCCGCAAATTTTAAAACAGGATAGTATTTTTAAAAAAGAATCCGAAGATGCGCAGAAAACTTTTGGCGCAATTAACGCAGAGGAAATAAAAAAGATGCATAAAAATTTTGTGCTTGCCTTGGGTGGCGAATGGAAAGAAGAAAAAATGCCCCACTTGGAGGCAAGGCCTCCAAGTGGGGCATTAGTAGGTCGCCTAGAACAAATTCGTACCAAGCATCAAAACGCCTATAAAAAGTGGACAGAGGAAGAAGAAAAAGAAATTGTATCGTATTTTAAAAATGGAAAATCAATTAGAAATATTTCAGCCTTGTCTGGCCGTCAAGTTGGAGGTATCCGCTCTAGATTAATTAAATTAGGATTGATAGAAGATAAATAATTTACTCAAAATGAAATCCCGCCTGCAATAGCTATGCTATAAGCATTGCGGGTAGGTCTCCAGCTTTTTATTCGAAATGGAACTCTTTTACTTTTTCTCTTACCTTATTTTTCAACAAGGGATATTTGGAAAGTTCTGGGTCTTCGGAAATCAGACGAATAGCTTCAGCGCGGGCGGCTTCCACCATTTTTATATTTTTTATAGCTTCCATACCAAGGTCGGAGATGCCCCATTGTTTTGTACCCCCAAGTTCGCCTGAACCACGTAAAGTAAGGTCTAATTCCGCTAATTCAAAACCATTTTTAGCGGTTTTTAGTGCTTTCAGTCTTCGGATTGTTTTATCAGATTTAGCGTCGGCAAAAACATAACAATATGCTTGATGATTACTGCGAATTACTCGTCCACGAAGTTGATGTAATTGGGCTAAACCAAATCTCTCTGCCCCTTCTATAATAATGATAGTGGCATTTTGAACATTTACTCCAACTTCCACTACCGAAGTAGCGCACAATATATGAATTTTATTTTCTATAAAATCTTGCATTACTTTTTCTTTTTTTTCTTTACTCATTTTTGAATGAAGGATTCCGATTTCATATTCTGGGAAAATCTCTTTTTTTAAACGCTTGGCTTCGGCTATAACCGATTTCATTTCCATTTTAGCTACAACAGAATCTTTCTTTTCAGGGTCGCTGTCTCCGCGTGCTCGCGGAGCGCTGCCTCTCGGCCCGTCGGCCTGCGAGACACCCTGCAAAGAAAATTCTGTTTCCGCTTCTTCCTCAAAAATTCTTGGACAAATAACATAGAGCTGTCTGCCATTTTTTAATTCTGCTCGAATTTTTTCATAAGTTTCATCGCGTTTATTGAGAGTAATAATTTCTGTAATTATTTGTTTTCTTCCAGCCGGCATTTCATCCAGCAAAGATAAATCTAAATCTCCATAAATAGTGAGTG
>ERZ1292625.1845-Hain-H41-01um-R1-1845-length-22291-cov-5_pt1 | contig 22291 bp, 27 predicted proteins | sample MGYA00564400_ERZ1292625 | MGnify/ENA primary metagenome ERZ1292625 (study PRJEB36523, sample SAMEA6512639) | groundwater metagenome | collected 2019-01-08 | study: AquaDiva: Metagenomics assemblies of 32 groundwater samples
TCTGACCACCACTACAAGTACCACTCCCATTACCATATCCATACACTCCACAGTTTGCAGCAGGTGGAACACAACGGTTATTACAAGCATCAGCAGCCGGGGGAGGAGTACTACCAGGAGCAGGAGAGGGGGTAGGAGTAGCTGGAGTGAAATTACAAAATCCAGACTTAACACAAAGACAGCCAGCGACACCTGAACAAGCATAACCAGGTGAACAACCACCGTTTCTGTATGCATCTGCACAGCTGTTGCAAGTAAATGTTGTTCCAGCACACTGAGTTACACAGTTACAGCCATAATCTTTAGGATCACAAGTATTTCCGCTTGCATTGGTGCAGACACTAACTTCCTGACTCCCACAAATGACAATACTACCAGAACAGCTCTGGGCAGAAACTACCTTTGGAAAGGTGAGTAGCCCCAAAGTTACAAGTACTACAATTAGTAATTTTTTCATTTATCTTTTAATTTGATAATGCGAAAACTTCATCCTTGTATTCACTGTCAAATTTCAGGCTAGAACCTGATGCTGGTGAGAATTTTCCTCTGATTGCGAGATTAATTGCTTTCCAGAACTCATTTTTCAACCATTTTGGAATGTTTTGCCTTTCTTGCTCCAATAAATATTTACCAAGAGCAATATTGATATTCACATCTCCGTTGTCGCTGATGTTTAAACTTGTAGCGATTACTAAATTCCCTGCAGCATCTTGTTGGATTGAGAATGGATTAGCAACCCTTTCATTAATGTTTATTATTATTTTATTTGCCGTAAGTCTCACTTCCGGTTTGTCAAAATTAGCAACTTTGTCTGTCATCCAAAAACTATTTCCATTCAAAAATTTCAAAAGTTCGTCTTTATCAACTATTTCAATTTTCAAGCCAGGTATGTTTGACTTCACATCAATCTGTCTTTCTGAGTAAGGAATAATTTTTATCGTAGCTGTGTTTGTTTTACTTAAGAAAGATTGATTAGAAAAAAGCAGGTAAACAAGAACTGAAGCCAGGACAAGAAAAAAAATTAAAACAGAAAGAAGTGTCCACTGCAGTCTACGCATTCACCTATGATGCTAAACTATTTACTCACCAAGTTCAATAACTGAGTTCTTACATCCCTGACTCGGAGTACAACCCAAAGAATCATAAATAGGATCAGGAGTAAACCGCATCACTTTAAATGTATTGTTCCCGAGAGCAATAGTAGTCGTTAATACCAAATAAGTTGAAGCAGGACCATGACTTATAACTTCCTGTTCAATTTTGTCCTCATCAAAATTATCTAATCCTCCGGCTCTTCTCACAATCACTAGAGTACTACCATTAAAATACATAACTGAGTCCACTCGTTGGCTAGTCATATCCGGAGTTTCCAATCGCTCTACCTGAGAATCACCAAATAACCCACGAATTTCATCAAATTCATCAGGAGTCACTGTATATTGATTTATCGCCTCAATTGTTCCTGAAATCAATCTAGTAGCCACTATCTCTCCGCCCCGTGTACCGTATTCACCAAGTTCTACGACTGATCCAGAAGTAACCCCTGACAAGGAATATGCGTTGTTCAAAAGCACTCGATACGCATTATCCATAGCACCTTGTGGAGCAGATATGCTAGTTCTATTAATTGCATCTAGAATCCCCTGACTATACATCACAACATATTTACCATCTGTGGTAGATAATTTTGCATTTTCTGGAAATTCTGCGCTTTTGAGAATCATTTGCTCTGGAGTTAGCACAGCTGCTGTTGGTTCAACTGTAGCAGTTGGTTTCACAGTTAGGGTTGATTCTGGCGTTGTTGGAATCTTGGTTGGTTCAGGTGAGATGCCTGCTACCTCAGCAGGGGGATTAGATGCTTGTCCATCCTCAGGTCTTTGAAAAGACCCAGATTCTATAGCTACTTTCATGCCAAGGGCGGCTGCCGTTGCAACAATGGGTGTGACAACTGCTGCTGTGGCTAACTTCCAATGTCTTTGTAACCAAGATTCATCAGTTGTTGGCCCAACAACTCCCCTGTCAATAACTCTTGGCGCATCTGACATTCTACCAACTACTGTAGCACTGCCTCTAAATGTTTGTCCAGGGGTTTGAAAGGTTCCTGCAGCAGTATTAGCTTGCATTTTTGTCCTCAGACTATCTCTTACTTGTCCAAATGGGACTTCCCTTCCTGCACCAACAGCTATTTGTCCTAGTTCTGCTCTTAGTTTTTGTTCTTCTAATCTAAAGGCTTGGGCGTACTTTTGGTTTTCTGGAGTTTTTCCTTGCATTTTCCTGAGATGATCTGCATACTCCTGGTTTGGATCAGTTTGTCTAGTAGATCCTTCAAAAGCTTCAATTTTGTAATCTTTTTTTTCTGCTGACATCTTTATTCCATTCCTATGATTTACTCTCGGTTCCCCATGAGTCCAGCCTTCTATAGCATCTAACGCTAGGTTCCTCATAAAAAAGTCCCCAAGAGGATTGAATCCATAAATAGCTTGTTCTTTTATCATGAAGTTCTAATAATAACTTATTCATCTTTATGTATCAAGGCTTTTTTCGCCAATCATTGGCTGCATGGAAATCTATCCTTGCATTATATAAAGCTAACTTCTTACTTTCCTCGTATGCGTGTTTTAATTCTGCGGGTGAAGCATCTGGTAGTTCCTGAGAACTGGGTACAACAGCCGGTTGCTGGCCGTTGTTTTTAACCACAACCAAACTCAATAAATTTCCGTTAATAATTCTTTCGACTCTTTCTGCCATGGCCTGTATTATACTCCTATAATATTAATTATCAACTTTTCTGGTTTTTAACGAAAAGCCCCGCTATTTGCGGGGAAAACCTGATTTAAAAGGCTTTTTAAATTAGCCTTTTTTACAAATCTAAATACTGTAATATATCTCCCCCGCTTGTCATACTGATACTTTATTTATATACCATATATGAAGTTTTGTCAAAAAAAAGCTTAATAGATGTAATCCTTTTAGTTGGTAATTCCTTTCAATTTTCACTATAATGCACCGATGTCAAAAGAAAGACATATAATCGGCCTTACTGGGTTAACAAATGCAGGTAAAGGCGAAATTGCTAGAATTATGCACGAATCCCATGAGTTTGAACCAGTTTCACTATCAACAGTGCTAAAGCAAGTTGCCGAAGAACATTACGGAACCGTTGAACGAGGTACTTTAGAAAGAGTTTACAAAGAACTTGGAGAGGAAACTTTGGCTGAAAGGGTCGTGTTGCTTGCTAGTAAAAGTGAAAACAATAAAGTTGTAATTGATAGTATCCGAAGTATCAAATTATTGGATGCTATAAAAAGTGCTTTTGAACCAGATTTCACTTTTGTTGGGGTTGCTGCTCCAAGAACAGAAAGATTTACCAGATTACAGGATCGTGCGAGACTTGGCGATCCACAATCTTGGGAAGAATTTATTCAGTTAGACTTGTTACAACTTGGAGATATTTCAAGCGAATTGCTTGGATACCAAGTTCGCCAGTGTTTCTTACGAGTAGATATAATCGTCCGAAATAATTCCAAATCTATCACAGAATTGGAACAAAAAGTTGTTAAACTTCTTGATAAATTAGATATTAAATAAACCTTGCAATTATAATTGCTTAGACTATAATCTGTCCAGATATGGGTGTAAAAGTTAGGTTTACTCTTGTAGTTGATGTTCACCTCTTCCTTGTTAAAGATGGTAAGATTTTGCTACTCCTCCGAAAAAATACAGGCTACGAAGATGGTAAATATCATGTTCCAGCTGGACATATGGATGGGAGCGAACCTGTCACTACTGCTTTAGTAAGAGAATCTAAAGAAGAAATCGGTATAAGTATCAAAAGAGAAGATGTTAAATTGGTACATATTATGCACAGCGTTGATAGTAAAGAGAGAATGGGTTTCTTCTTTGAGGTAAAGAAATGGAATGGAGAAATAAAAAATATGGAACCAGAGAAGCATGGGGATGTTAAATGGTTTGAAATAAACAAACTGCCCAAAAACATGGTTGCTTATGCAAAATATGCAATCAAATGTTGCAAAAAAGGGCAACTCCTGTCAGAATACGGCTGGAATAAGAAGTAAAAGCCTATAATTATTCTCTGGGTGTATAATACTTCGTTATGGCAAAAGAATTAGATTTAAGTTGTTTCAGCTATTTGGCCTCAGCCAGAGTATTGCAAATCAATGAATACCCTCAATTGAATAGTGGGGCTGAAGTTTATGGTGTAATTGACACTCTTGCAGCCGATGCTCCAATGACTGCTATTGCAGCCTCTCGTTTAGGGTTGAAGGTCGCTCTGATTGCCAATCCACTAGGAATGGATGACCAAGGCAAAAGCATTAGTAAAAATCTTGAACAAAATAAGATTGCAAATTCAATAAATCTTTTGCCCGACAGAAAAACTCCATTTATTGTGGTTTTATCTGATGATAGTGGCAATCGAGAATGGTTCTCATACACGAAAGAAGCAGAAAAAGGACTTATAAAAGCAAACTTATCTCAAATTGACAATTCGTCTTTGGTCTACATAGACCTATATTCTGGGATTCAAGAAGCCTCACTTCGTGCAATAGATTATGCTACCGAAAAAGGTGTGCCAATTTTTCTAAATGTAAGTGGTGATATCCCTTCTCCTGAACTCGTTACAAAACTGAAAGGTAAAAATATTGCAATTATACAAATTGGCTTACATGAATCACAAGAAATTGAAGCTGAGAAAATTGCAGCACAAATTTATGAAACATTTGATCCTAAAGTTTCGATAGTAACATTGGCAAGTAAAGGTGCAATTGCAGTAAGTGGAATGACTGTGGTTATGTCAAGTGCCCTTTTTTTGCACAAAATGTCTAAATGGTTCTGGCTAGGAACTTTAGCTTGAATTTGACTGGTGAGGTTTTAAGTTTGGTGTGTATCCTCTCTCTGTTGTAATAGTTGATTGTCTGGTGGATAGCCTCAACAAACTCTCCGATAGTTTCAAATCTTTCAAATTCAAGCCCTAAGTCTGTTTTAAAGTTGTCATAGAAGCTCTCTTGGTAGCCATTCTCCCAGGGACTGCCTTTCTTGCTCATGCTTGCTTTAACTCCGAGGGAATCCATAAGGCGGATGTATTCTTCCGATTTGTATTCGGAGCCTTGATCGGTGTGCTCAATCTGCGGCACTCCGGCGCATTTGATCGCGTCCAGAAAAGCCTCAATTACAAGCTCGACCGTGTGTTTGGTTGAGACTGACCAACCTACAATCTCTCTTGTATAAAGATCAATATAGGTTGCAAGGTAGATAATCCTTCCGTTCCAGCTAAGTCTGGTGAAATCTCCTGCAAAGACGATATTCGGTTTAATCGGGCAGGAGCCTTTAATAAGGTTCGGGTAGCCTGAGGGAGGCTGACCGTAGTCACGTCTTTTGATCCACCTGGCTTTTCTTTTGTAGGGTTTGATTCCATAGAGTTTCATTACTCTCCTGACTCTCTTCTTGCCGATGCCTAAGGCCAGAGCAACTCTTCTGTGACCGTAACTTGGGTTAAGCTCAAGAACTTTGAGAATCTGATCTTTAAGTATGAGGTCATTCTTCCTCCGTTCCGGGTCTTTGTTGTAAAGATTCCTTCTTGGAATGCCGAGGGAGCTTGAAATAAGGGATTTTTTGATTCCCGGGAGTTTAGCCTTAAGCTCACTGCCTACCTGTCTTTTTTTTTGACTTGGCCACTTCCAGGCTTAACACCCCAATAATCTGTTTTAGCTGGTCGTTTTCTTTCCTGAGTTTTGCGTACTCAAGAAAGCTGACGTGCCTTTCGGCTCTGCCCTTAATCCAGTTGTAGATAGTGTTGTCACTGATTCCGTAGGTTTTAGATAGGCTTGCTACTGGTTCACCAAGCTTAACTTTACCCAATATTTCTTCTTTGACTTCTTTTGCAATACTTGCTCTCAAATTAATCACCCCTAAATAAAGTATCTAATTATATGGACACTTTGTGCATTTTAAGGGGTACCTGTCACCTCCTTAAAATAGACTTCAATTATATAAGCCGTAGCTTGTTACTTCATAATAGAATCTGTGTCCATTTTAAGGGGTACCTGTCAGTTCTCGCTGTTACTCTTCGTTCATTCTTACCCAAGAAGCAAATCATTGCTGTATATATTGATTCTGGCTTTGAAAAAAATCATACAAAGGATGAAGTAAAAAAGTTTTGTAGACAATTTAATATTACATTAAAGGTCAGTGACTCTTCTGGTTTTTTCTTCAAAGAATTAAGAAATATTACAGACCCAAACCAAAAACGCTACATTGTTGGAAAAGTTTTTGTAAAAGAATTTGAAAAAGTAGCTAAAGAAAGTAATGCAAAAATATTCGCACAAGGAACTATTTGGTCAGACGTAGTTGAAAGTGGAGTTACAAAATATTCATCGGTAATAAAACCTCACCACAATGTAGGCGGATTACCAAAGAAAATTAATTTTGAATTGATTGAACCACTAAGAGAATTATTTAAAGACCAAGTGCGGAACCTTGCTTCATTTTTGAAACTGCCTGATTCAGTAATTAATAAAGAAGTTTTTCCTGGGCCAGGATTTGCTATTCGTGTTGATGGTGAGGTTACAAGGGAAAAAGTAGAAATAGTGAGAAAAAGCACTGAAATAATTAAGGAGATTATCTCAAGAAATAATCTAGATAAAATTGGTGTAATGGCCTTTGCTGTTTATGTTAACATAAGAAGTTCAGGTGTCAAAGGTGATATGTATTTTACTAATGACTACACTCTTGTTGTTAGAATGATTGAAACAAAAAACCTTTTAACAGCGAACTTTTCTAAAAGGATTTTCCCTTACTTGGATGAGATTTCAAGCAGAATCATAAAAGAAACTGGTACTGGTAAAGTCTTGTACGATATTACAAATAAACCACCATCAACAATTGATTGGCAATAACTAACGAAGCTTCAATCGGTCAGATGAATTTTTCAGGGCCGTTTCCACAAATCTAAACCTATGATGTTCGTTGATACCGTATTTACGGATAGCATCTATATGCTGTTGGGTTCCATGTCCAGTATTTGTATTCCATCCATAATCTGGATACTGCTTATGTAATTCTTGCATTATTTGATCACGTCTATATTTGGCTACTATTCCAGCAGACATCGTTGAAGGGATAATTTCATCTGCATCAACCATACAAGTTACGAGCTCTGTCTTTTCATCAAGTCTACCCAGATGCAATCTTCCATCAACAATGTATTTATCAGCTTTAATTCTCTTTATGAGCCGTCTAAAGCCTTCAACGTTTGCCCAACCAACTCCCATTCTGTTTATCTCCTCAACTGTCATAACCTCTAGTTCAATTGCTAAACTATATTTTTCAATAAGCTCAAAGGCTTTCTCTCTTTGTTTGAAAGATAATTGTTTTGAATCACGCATCACAACTTCGGGAGCCACATCGCCAAAGCTAAAACCATCCCTCAATATAATGGCTGCCAGTACCATTGGGCCTGCCAATGACCCACGGCCTGCTTCATCTAAACCACAAACTGTAGAAAATTCTATAGACATATTTAATAAGATAGCTTGTATTCCAATCACTTTCCCATCATTTAGTATCAAACTTATCGTTTGAGATACTAGGTGCTTTTATTACAACAAGTTCGGTTCCTTCTGTTGCTGAAATATTCTTTAATGTGGTCTGTGGATAAACTATCAAAAATTCTTTCTCTGAAATTTCAATTAATTCTCCATTTACCGAAGCTTTATACTTTCCTTTAATTACGATGTTTATCTCAACTCCCTTTTTGTGGAAATGTGACCTTTCATCATGAAAATTTATCGGTAATTTTTTCCAAGCAATTTCCACTTCGTCGGTTTCAAGAACAGGAAACCCTTTTTCTCCCATAAACCTGCCAACAAAATAACCACTGAATCTTTGAAAATTCTCCAATTTACCCAAGAAAAACTTGTTCCTATTTTGTACTTTCATTATCTTATTTGCTTTCCAAGTATTTCATTTTTCTTCAGATTTTTTATCTTTGTTTATAATTAATTTCGTAATCGCCACATGATTATATCTATCCTTTTGCCTCTTCGCCACCTACAAGAAAATCTGACAAAAATAATCTGATTATCCGACCATGACTTACAACCAAAATATTATCCTCATCCTTATTTGTAGCAACTATGTTGTCCCAGAAATATTTAGAAAACCTATCTTTACCCTCATTATATGATTCTCCATTTTCAGGTTTGAATTTCCAGTCTGTCCAACATTTAATTTTTATTTCAGCTCTGTTTGGGTGCTTTTTGAAGAGGTATCCTTTTCGGCATGCCTTACTAAATAGATATTCATGCACCAATAGTTTGTTTAGCTTCTGATACTAGTTTTTTGATAGTATCCTGAAACTCTGGAAGGGTTGAGAAGTGCGAAGGAAGCGAATCGAGTTCTGCCCATTTTATTCCATCAAGTTCTTCAATCTCTAAATTAGGCTTGAGAGTAGAAGAATCGTCACACCTCAAAATAAAAAATGTAATCTTTGGGCCTACAAATCCTTTTTTCTCTTGTACATCCTTTGGCCAAGTATATTTGTAATCAATATTACTTTGTTTAAGAACTAAAAATGAAGTGGAACTAAGCTCCTCCTTCATCTCTCTCTTGATCGCTTCTTCCAAAGATTCTTTTGGCTCAACGCCACCTTGAGGTATTTTCCAAAAATCAGGACCATGATTTTTGTTGTGAGTTAATAATACTTGATTGTCTTTATTTAGGATGAGGGCGGAAACTGTTGGTTTGTAGTCATTTGAAATCGTCATGCTTGTAATTATATTACAGGGGCAAGACAAAATCTAAATACTGTAATATATCTCCCCCGCTTGTCATACTGATACTTTATTTATATACCATATATGAAGTTTTGTCAAAAAAAATAAATATAGCCTTTTGTTTTTTTGTTTTACTCCTTATATTTTTTGATAACTTCTTCATAAACTTTTAGGGTTTGTTTTGCCATTTTGGCCCAGGAGTAGTTTTTAACAAATTTCTGACCTTCTTTTATTGTTTTTTCTCTCTCCTCTATATCCATAGATAATACTTCTCTCATACTTCGTTCAATTGAAGTATAGTCATAAGGATTAAAATACAATACTTTATCCTTATATATTTCTTTAAAAACAGGAATGTCTGATGCAAGAACAACAGTACCTGCCGACATCGCCTCGAGCCCCGGGAGTCCAAAGCCTTCATAAAGTGAAGGAAAAATAAAACCTTCTGCGTTCTTATATAAGGTCTTAAGTTCTTCATCTGGAACAAATCCCAAAAGTTTGACAAACTTCTCGGCATTAAATTTTGTTATTAACTTTTTCAATCTCTCAGCAAAAACACCCCGAGATGAAACGATTGCAAAATTAACGTCACACCCTACAGCAGCTTCAATTGCCCGAGCCAAGTTTTTGTGTGGATATGCATTGCCGACATAAATAAAATATGGTTTTTCCATTTTTTTTAATTAACTCCCTCATAGGTGACTACAACTTTATCTGGATTTATTTTGTAATAATCCACTAGTTCGTTCTTAACAAAATTACTTGGCACGATTATTTTCTCCGAATCAAAAACAGCTTTTTGAAAAACCTTTCCATATCCAATTCTTTTTAAAAAATATAAGGGTGCTGGAAGCGTAGTCGCCTCCGTTCCTTTAAACTTGTGCATAATTATGTCGTGGATGGTCACTACAAATTTCCCTTTATAGGCAACAGGAACATTGAAATGAGGAAAATGTACCAAGTCTGGCATAAGCTTATTTATTAATATCGGAAGCTTTACCTGCTCTGAGAAGCTGTAGTGCCGATAATCAGCCAAAACTTTACTCCAATTAGATGAAAAGTTTAATTGATCAAAGTACTTTTTTCGGAGAACAATTATGTATTCGTTAGTCTTATCAATAAGTTCAAGTTCTTTGATTAGATTAATTACATAACGGCCAGGGCCTCCATGTTCTAGGCCATAAAGCCTTGCATCAATTAGTATTTTCTTATTATCCGTCTCAAAACTTTTAAAACCTTTATTCCAAAAAGTACCAGTATATTTAGTGCCCAAGGGTACCTACCCCACAGGTGCTTTTTATAAAAAATTTCCATTGCCTCTACGCCCCTACCGGCAAACTTTAATCCAACTTTATTTTTAGTAGCCTTTTTAATATGAGTTATAACAAAGTTTGGATTGTAGACAATCTTATAGCCGGCTTCTTTTATTTTCCAGGATAAATCTATGTCTTCTCCATCCAAAAAATAATCCTCGCTAAACCAACCAACTTCGTCCATTATTTTTTTTCTTACAAGAAAAAATGCTCCCTGTAATACTTCGACCTCAGATATTTGATCCGGGGATTTGTAACCATACCAATACTTTGAAAACATTTTAGATTTTGGAAATACTCTATCGAGGCCAGAAAAGTGAGTTAGAGCAACCCAGGGAGTTGGGAAAGACCGTCTTGAGTCACGGTCTAGCCCCCCACTGGGAAGTATTATTTTAACACCTATTGCTCCAAACTCTTTATTCTTATCGATAAAAAAAACTGCTCCTTTAAGAGTGTCTTTGGGAACCAAAGTGTCTGAGTTCAAAAATAAAACGTATTCACCTTTAACTACATTTTTAGCCACATTATTTCCCGCTGCAAATCCCAAGTTTTTTTTATTTCTCAAAATTTTAATGCCGCCGACTTCGGGAAACTTCTCGGTAGAGCCATTATCAACGACAATAATTTCATACTCTAGACTACTAGTATTTCTAATTATTGAATCGATACAAGCAAGTGTTAAGTCTCTAGTGTTGTAGTTTAGAATAACTATCGAGAGCATACGTATTTGTATATTTTATCATGAAGCCTAACAATAGCTTTCCAGTCGTACCTTTCTTCAACAAATTTCTGTCCAGCCTTACCAATTTTCTCCAACAACTTTGGATTTTCAAGTAACCTGACAGTGTCTTCTGCTAGCCCACTCATGCTGTCATTAATGATTGCTTCTTTTCCGTTTTCGATTCCGAGCCCAGCAACACCTGTACTAGTAGAGACTATCGGGAGCCCAGCAGCCATTGCCTCAAGGGCTTTAAGCCTTGTACCGCCACTTCCTCTAATTGGCGCAACCATCACAGTTGCTCCCAAATAAGCGTCTCTAGCATCAGGAATGCTTTCTGTAATCTCTATATCATCACGCTCATGAGCTAACTTTTTTATATATTCGGGTATCATCCTTCCAACTATCCATAACTTTACATCTTTTACTTTGGCATGAATTTTTGGCCAAACTTCTTTTACCAATAGCTCAGCTGCTTCCCTGTTCTGCAGCCATTCATAATTGGTTACTCCATACATTACTCTCCTGGGAATTAGTTTCTCAACTTTTTTTTCTCTGTAATACTTCGAGTCAACACCATTTGGTATAACGTCAACTCTAAGGCCAGGAACTAACTTTTGCATTACTTTCTTATCATCTTCAGAAACAGCCAAAGCTAGAGTAGCTTTTTTCCAAAAATAAGTCTCCCAGAAACGAAGTTTCATGACGTCGATCATAAAAAATGGCCGGAAAATGGCTGGAATTTCATTATCCACATAGTGCTTATAAACCTGATACTCAATTGTTTGTTCAACCATAATTGAAGGAATATTTGTTTTTGGAATATGGGGCATAACATAGAACGTCTCAGCATGAATTAGATCATACTTCTCATTTAGAAGCTCTTCAGCCACAGCTTTTTTCTCCTTAGGTGACCAGTTTCTAATAACCAACAGGGGATAAAGACCAAATATAGTCAGAAACAAATTTCTAAAAGTCCAGGGCGACTTTGGCCTCATAAAAACTCTAACTTTTTTGCAATATTTTTCAAGCTCGGGAATATACTTTCTCTCATTCTCATCCTTAATCAGAGAAAAAAGGGTAATTTCATGGTCTTTTGAAAGAAATTTGACTATGTTGTACCACCTGGTTTGCCCGCCAGAAGTCTGGGTATTAGGTAAAAACGGCACGAGCATGAGTATTTTCATATTATTTAGCTTTCTTTGTCAGGTCTGCAATCATGTAGGTATTTGTTTTCTCTAGAACCTTGAAGTGATCCATAACATATTTTGTATCTGGATCTGCATAGTTGACTGTCACAAAGTAGCTAGCTCCTCGTTTTGAAACCATATCTTCAATAGCTTCGTCAACAACTGGAAAACCAAATCTTTTAGTTTGGTACAAAAAAGCAGTGTCGCCATTATATGGAGCAATTACAATTGCGTCTTTGGGAGCAATTTTATCAAGAGCCTGGCCAGCCTCAATTATTTCAGTATGATTAATCTTGTAATATTCCTTGACCTGAAAATATCCAATCATGAGCATCAAAAAAACCACAAAAATGGAAAATGGCCTTGATATCACGTGATTAAACGTCTTTTCAACCCAAAGATGTCTCAGCCCTTCGGCTACCATTAAAGCCAAAGCCGGCACTAGAAATATCTGGTAGTAATCATGTCTTACATTGGCTGTAGCGATTGTGATCGTATAAAGAACAACTCCAAAAAGAAAAAAGAAGCTAAATAAATTCTTTTTTTCTGTTTTAATGAGAGCAATTGATAATGGAACAACGCCCCAAACTCCGAGAATCAATCTCCCAATGCGTTCACCAAAAATCCAATACCAAAAGGCCGGCCTGAACCTAATGTGGTCCCCATTAAAGGCCCAATCAAAGTGTGGAATGCCATTTGGATAACCATTTACCCAGATTCTCCACAAGAAAAACGGGATTAAGGCAATGTCTGCAAAAACTATTAATATTTTCTTTTTAAATATTCCAGAAAAACCATACTTATCAATCGCCAAATAGAGCATTGGCAGGCCGTAAAAGAAAACAAAAGGCTTGAGAAGTGACCCTAGTGCCAAGAAAACTGCTGAGAAAATATATTTTTCTTTGACAAAAAGGTAAAGGGAAATTACACCAAACATAACAGCCATGGGCTCAGGCAGTATCACTCTTGAGAAATAAATGTTGTAGGGAATAAAAAGAAATATGAAAGCCGCCGTAAGCCCTGTCCATTTGCCAGAATAATGCTTAGCAATTAAATAAAGAAAAAATGCAGAAATAAGTGCGCAAAAAATAGAAATAAGTCTCCCCCAGGCCTCAAAACCGACAAATGTAAAGTTTTTAGCAAGAATTGCATGCAATGCGTCTCTTATTGGAAACTCGACCATCCGATAGCCCTCAGGGTTATATGCCCCAGTTTGAATTTTAGAGATGTCGTAATATCTAGGATGCAGAAGATCGATCCCTTTATCTAAATAAATTCTCGCAACCGAGGCTGTGTCAGCCTGCCTCCAACTATGCCAGTCGGCAAGTGGAGAATTGAGATGATAAAGTCTGACAACAAAACCAGCAATGAGGATAAAAATAATAATTAATATCTCTCCAAACTTACTATTTAGAAAATTCTGGATTTTTTTCATTTTTAATAGCCGAAACGGCAAAGCCTAACATAAGCCAAAAAAGAATTGCAAACTTGGAGGCTTCGAATACATCGATAAAAACCGCATTAAGAAGTACTCCTGGAATAGCCGAAGCAATTGCAATCACATATAGATCGCCAATATTAGATAGGTCAATATTTTTAAGTCTAGGAAGAATAAGTCCAATAATTCTTTTAAAAATAATAACAAATGCCAAGAACCCCACTATCCCGGCTTCTCCTAAGAGTCTCAAGTAATCATTATCTGTTGCCAATGTAATAGAAGAAAACCCTGTACCCATTAAGGGGTTTTTAGTGAGTGCCCTTATTGCCCTTGGCCACTCGACATTAATTCTAATCGAAGTACTCCTATCCTCGACAACCGGAGCAGGCGCTGGTGAAACGACAGGCTCAGCGGCCGATACATCTTTAATGAAAACCTTAATTATGCTCTCGTACCTAGCTACCAAGCTCATTGACAGACCGCCCAAAATAGCCACAGCTACAACAAACACAGGGATGAGTTTCCACTTTTTAACCAAAAATAAAATTATTGACCCAGAAAGCATATATGAAGCAACAGAAATTCTTGAAACAGTATTTACTAGAAGCCAAAATGACATCGCAATAAAAGCAAAAACGAAGACCTTGGTCTTTATATCTTTTGCAAAACCCGAGAACAAAAGAGCGAACAATATCGGCGAAGTTATTATAATGTATGCGGCAAGGTCATAATGCCCAGCAAAAGTGGAAGCCAAATGGCCGCCGGGAATGTACTTTAGCGCTATTCCTTTTGAGTATTCCCGATTTTGAGTAGTAATAACCGGCCAGTTAAAATGTTTTTGGCCAACTCCAAAAATAAAAACAAAAAATATTGCAATAAATATACATTTTATATAAAACCATAGGTCAGATTTTGAACGCATTGCGCTAAAACCTATGAAAAATGGAAGCATATATTCAACCCTTCTTGCCCAATTAAGAACTCCAAGATGTATAACGACTGTATTTGTAAGAAACATTGCAGAAATTAAAGATACAAGGCTTACTCCCAAAAAAAGAATGATAGCTTGGTTTACCCTATCCTTTAAAAAGACTTTATAGTTAGGAACTATTTTAAGAAACCAAATAAATGAAACGGTTAAGATTAGAAAATCCTCAAGCCTTACTGAAACATAGGTACCGGGAATACTTATAAAAGGAAACTTTTGGTACAGAGGGATTGCTAGAATAATCGCAGCAGTTCCAAATTTAAGGGCTTCGTCAAGCTTGCCAGAAAGCTTTTGCATAAATTTTTGCATATTCTCCTCCTTTCAGTATACCGAAAAGGATTATTCTCCCCAAAGCCCCAATTTTGAGTATCAAACGAAGTATTGGGTACTGCCATTTAGAAAAATGCTTTTTAAAAAAAATCTTTATTCCCTTTATTTCAGAAAGAACAACAAACTCGCTACTTTTACTACTAGCACCTCCAATATGCGTAATTGAGCCCACTGGAGCATAACTAACCCTCCAACCCAACTTCTTTGCCCTAAAACAGAAATCAACTTCCTCTGTATACATAAAATAACTGTCGTCAAACAATCCAACATTACGGACCATATCGTGCCTAATCATAAAGAATGTTCCTCCCACCCAATCCATATCAGTTATGCCATCGCCATTCTTTTTGGGGTGAAATTGTCCAATCAATCCCTCCATCCCGGGGAAATCTTGCAGCACCATCCAAAAAAGGACCTTAACAAGAGTCGGAAAATGGCCCCCAGTCACTTGGGGTGTGCCGTCTACATTTTTAAGTGAACAGCTCGAAATTCCTACCTCTGGGTTTTTGTCCATATATGAAACCATTTTTGACAAAACATCATCGTGTAAGTAGGTGTCTGAGTTTAAAAGTAAGATATATCGGCCTTTGGCCTTTTTAATACCTACATTGTTTCCGCCAGCGAAACCTCGGTTATCTTCTGAATTGTCGATAATTATGGTCTCAAACTTAATATCCTTTGTATATTTTTTAACTGAATCAATGCAAGCACGAGTCAGCTCGTTTGTTTTGTAATTGATAGTTATTATTGAAAGATCAAGCATTATTTTTTCTAACTAACTCTCTTAACACCAGTCCTAAACATAAAACAGAAACTAAAGCGATGGGGACTCTCACAAAAATAGAAGAAGGCATGTATTTTATGGTTATCTTCTCTTCATAGTGCACACCTTTGTACCAAATGTCGTCCTTGAGTTCTTTGGGAATAAATCCATTGATAAACAGCGATTCGCGTAAAGGATGTACCAGCTCTTCCAAATAGGCACTCCTTGTTTGATCACGAATCAGCGTCTGTGCATCCTCGGGCGGATAGTTAAGTCTCAAAGTTAAAACTCTATATCTAAACTGATTCTTATAATGGTCGACAATTTGCCCCCTAGTGTAATTTGTAAAATAAGCCCTCTTAAGTGGAGTCTCAATATCCGCCTCCTCCATTGACTGAACTGCTCCAGGTGGAGGTGCTGGAAAATTTGGAGATGGGAGAAGGCTATAAGCCAAAACCATTAAAGCTGTTAATCCAACTGCTATCCAGAATAGCTTTTCCATCATATAAATTCTAGCGCCTGTTCTATTGAATTATCTACACCCTTCACCTTACAAGATTCTGTTGCTATTTTAAGAGCTTTTTTGATCGAGGCTTCCAAATTCTTAATTGTTAGATACTCAGACAGCAGAACTCCTCTAAAAATATCTCCTGCTCCTGTTGTATCTACAACCTTGACTACATCAGTTGGAAGATGTTTAGCCTCATTCCAATCCTTGCCAAACACTACACAACCTTCTTTATCTAAAGTTATTATTGCAATTCCGTCTGTGTAAGATTTTAGTTTGGTAACAGCGTCTAGCGCTTCAGTATTATTTCTAATTTTTAAATCTAAAAGTGTTTGGGCTTCTTCTCTATTTGGAACAATAAAGTCTACTGTTCTTAATTTATTTTTATCGATCTCTTTTTGTTTGTTTGGAAAATCCAAGAAAACTTCTACTCCGTCTTTATTAGCTCGCTTAATTATTTTGTAAAGTTCTGGAAGTTTCATGCTTGTCGCCATGTAGATATATTCGTAACCCTTCAGGCTTTTTAATTTAGATCCGCCAAAGTAGTCAGCAGCTGATAAATATAAAACGAAGGCTGATTGCCCTTTTTTATTTGTCATTACGACCACCTGGCCCGTGCGAGATTTGGGAGTAGTATAAACTAAAGATGAATCAATTCCATATCTTTTAAGGTCTTTGTAGACTTTCTTCCTTTCATCGTCCACACCTACCACCCCCAACATATCCACTTTATTTTTTGAAGCCAAAATTCTTCCTGCGTTAACTATCTTACTGCTAGTAAGTTGCTTTATATCAGATACCCAACCAACCTCGCCAACAACTGGGATTTTGTCTACTTGATATTGGGTTTCAGCAAGAACCTCTCCTGCTAGTAATATCTTTTTCATGGCTATAGATTGATTATACTATTAATGCCTCAGAAGCTGAAATTTATGCTGAATGATATACTTGAACATGGCTGCAAAAGATGAAAAAAGAGATCATCAATATAAACAATATTTAAAAGAAAAGCACGCTAGTTTCGGTGTTAAACCTGAAATTGTTAAAGATATCGTCCTAAAAGCGATAGGTGTCGAACTTGACAACCTAGAGCGTGTTGTAGCTGGTGAAGTTAACGAAGTATATGACGCTCAAACTAGTGAAGGGAGATGCATCGTTAGAATTTCGAGGGGAAAGGAAACTAGATTTCTAGCTGAAAAATGGGCCTTGGATAAAGCCAGAGAAGCTGGGGTTCCAGCACCTAACATGTTTTTTGTAGATGAAGTTATGGATAACGGGAAAAAACTAAAGGTGTGTGTTGAAAACAAACTTCCTGGAGTTGCAATGAATGAACTTGTTGAGCAAGATAAGTTAAATGATGAACAAATTGAACAAATAAATCTCGAGGCTGGAGAAATTCTTGCAAGAATACATTCGGTTATTCCACAAGGATTCGGGAAATTATACGAAGGAGGTATGGGAAGTAAGAAGACCTGGGCAGATTACATGCTTAAACACTACAATGACAAAAGAAATGATGAATTATATACATTTGCAGAAAAAGTAGGAATTTCAAGAGACCAAATCGATAAAGCGATAGACATATTAAAAGATCATGAATACATTTATAAAACTGTAACTCCTCATTTATTGCACTGTGATTTCGGGCCAAAACATTTTTTAATTACGGATGGACAGATTACAGGAATTATAGATTTTGAAAATTGTATGAGTGGCGACCCAGTATATGACTTTGCTTGGAAGAACTATTTCGGTGAGGATACCTTAAAAGAAGGGTATTTAAAATTAGCAGAGTTACCTGATGATTATGAATTAAGGGTTAAACTTTATGGATTAAGAATCGGAATCGATTTGATCTGGTGGTATGTAGCCGAGAATCATACTACAGGCATGGCTCACGCCAAAAAGAAAATGGAAGAACTCCTAAAATACTTTGAAAGCTAACCTCACTGAAATAGCCTTGCCCTACCAAGGATGTAGTGTAAGTCTTTGTTTTTTCGCTCGCCAATTATTTTTGCAGGAACCCCACCAACAATTGAGAAATCAGAAACATCTTTTGTAACAACAGCACCCGCAGCAACTACTGCACCTTTTCCAATTTTTACCCCTGGAAGAATAATTACTCTTGGACCTATAAACACATAGTCGCCAATTTCAACTGATTCGTTAACTGCATGGAAATCTTCAGAGTTTAAGTCATGCTCTGAGTTATAAATCAAAACTTGGGAAGCAATGTCTACATGACTTCCAATTTTAAGAGCCGCACGTCCATCTAAAAATACATTATCTCCAACCATTGTGTCAGTACCAATCACTACACCTTTTGGATTAAAAAACTTTGCACCCATATGAATAACTGAGCCTTTGCCAATTTTTACTCCAACAATTTTAAAAACAAATTTTCTTATAAACCAAAATGGTATATGCTTACTTACAAAATGTACTTTAAAAAGAAGAACATCAATATACCAATTATAAAATCTATTAATGATTTTTTTGAACGCCTCACCGTAGCTTAACTCACGACCCATTTTGTCTTTAAACAATGTTTAGTCCTTTCAATGTTCCCCTTGCAGTTTTCTCCCAAGAAAAATTTTCCGCTTGAGCTAATCCTTGTTTCACAAGTATATTATATTCTTTTTTATCCATAGATAGAACCTTCTTAATTCCTGCATAGATTGAGGTTATGTCGTGTGGATTTACATAGACCCCTGCTTCGCCAACTACTTCAGGAAGTGATCCGATCTTTGAAACGACGACGGGTACACCGCATGCAAGAGAAGAGAGAACGTCAATTCCAAACCCCTCCCAAAATGACGGAAGGACAAAAAGTTTAGCTCCGGCTATTAAACCGGGTTTATCGTCCTCCGGCAGAAAGTCTGTAAAAATTACTCGTTTTTCCAAGTTTAGTGCCTTGATCTTGGCAAAAACATCATCATACATCCAGCCCTTTTTACCCGCTAAAACGAGGCTAATGCCCGTAAACTCTGGAATAAGCAGTTTAAAGGCTTCCAGGAGGCCTGATATGTTTTTACTGGGTTTTAGGGTCGAAAGGAAGAGAATATAATCTCCCTTAATACCATACTTCTCCCTGACTCTTGGGTTGTCATTCTTACTCCCTAAATTAAACTTCTCTTTGTCATACCCCAAGTGGGTAACTACAGTTTTGCTTTTGGCAATAGAGTAGTGCTTTGAAATATCTCGCTTTGTGCTTTCAGAGATAGCAAAAACTGTCTTTGAAGTAACTATTGACCAAGCAGTCCAGAGCCTTAACTGCCAAAGGTCTTTTTTTGTGAATTGCCCCATGGATTCGAGGTAACCAAGGTCCATAATTGAGCATGCGTGGGGCATCAAAGTAATTGGCGGGGCATAGTGGCTGGGTGTAAAAAACAAATCTGGCCTGGGCTTACTGGAAATTAAGTCAAACATAAGTTTTCTTACAATCCAAAAGCTACCACCGGGTATTACTTTGTACTGCCACCACTCAGTTTCGACTGGCATGTCATCCCTTGGACTTCCTTTAAGGTAAATTACAAACTTGTTTCTACTCATCCACTCACTTCTGAGCTTGTAAATAGATCTTAATAGCTCAAAAGCATACACATTTACACCTACTCTTTTTTCAATGTTTGCCTCGTTGCCATCGACTCCAATTATCATATGCTAATTATACCAAAGTGGAGTACTATGAAGGATTCTGGATAATAAAACCAACAGTTGCTGAAACCCATATTTCATTAACTATTTCCCCAAGCTCTCTACCAGATATTGGTAATTTTATTTGACTTGAATCATCACCTTGCCAAATATCCAAATTGGCATTAGATGTAGTAACTATATTAAAAGTGCAATCATTACTAAAAAAACTTGGGTGACGTAATTTATCTGATTTAGATGCAACGATAAGTTGTTCGGAATTATCAATATCTCTTCGAGCGGTACAGTGATATACAGCTTTAATAATTCCGAATCGATTAACAAGAAGGAGATCTGGAACAGAAATTCCTTCTATACCATCTGTTTCTAATTCTGTTGAATGATAGATTACTTTATTATTTGGATATAATTCTCTGTAAAAACCTACAGTCTCATCGTTAGTCAATAGCTTATTAGAGCCTTTGTTCTTAGCAGCCAAATATTGATATGCAAACTGCTCAAAAAGCATACCGGCCAAATGCTTTTTCGCATGTGCCAAATCAACATCGCATTTTGCCTCAGAGATCGTCCTAATGGTCAATTCATTTAAGCCCATCTGTTCCATGTCAAAACTATTTTACAGTCAAAATCTAAAAAGACAAATCTTCTATTTTGAAGATTCTTTATACACAGCCAAAGTTTCGAACGCAGCTTTAGTCCACGAGAATCTTTCCACTTCTTTTTTCCCTTTTTGTATCAATGTTTTTTTATGAGTTATGGCATATTTTATACCATCGGCAATTGACTCAATTTTTAGGGGGTCTACAAGTATGGCTCCTTGACCCGCCACTTCAGGCATTGACGAAGTGTTAGAAGTTATAACTGGACAGTCAAGATTAAAAGCATCAATTATTGGAAGCCCAAACCCTTCATAGAGCGAGGGGTACACCAAGGCTTCGCTGCTAGAGTAAAGTGCAGGAAGGTCCTCATCCCCCACATGACCCAACACTCTTACGCCTTTTGTTTTTTCAACTCTTGTATTTTGTCTTCCTACTAAAACCAAATCATAATCTTTTCCTGCAGTAGCTAGTTCAAAAGCTCTAATAATTCTATCTGTATTTTTTCTGGCACTTACCCCAACTCCAAGTAAAAACTTTTTCTTTAGATTATACTTTTTTAAAGTTTCTTTTATCTTTTTTTCATCAGGTATATCTTGTAAATGTGGCCCTTCATGAATTACTTTTATCTTTTTTTCATTAAACCCAAGATCTAATAAATCATTTTTTGTAGAAATCGATGGAACGATAATTTTATCCACTTCCTTTTTAACCCAATAAAGTCTGGCCTTATGTGTTGCAACTACTCTTGGATGTGTTTGGCTTGGAAACTTAATCGGCCAAAGATCGTGGACAGTCGTTACTTTAAAAGCATGTGAGGGCGGTTGACTCCAGTCAGAAGAATGGAACACGTCAACATTACCTATTAAATTCTCTATATTAAAAAGATGCAACCTATTCCAGACAAGATCAGAAAGTGTTGGAGCTATCGGAAGAAATTTGGTAGTGTAGTTGTAGTTCCCAGAAAAAGAACTTACCTTAGCTTTTAAATCATTAAGTCGCCTCATAGACCCACCAAAAAGGATATATTCGTTTTCTTTGTCTAAGCTCAATAAATTCTCAACAAGTTTCTTGGTGTACCACGAAACACCTGTCTCATAAATAATCTGGCTGATATCAATTCCAATTTTCATTTTTCGTATTTCCACACAGCTACTCCATTGAAATTATAATCGTTTGTCTTTTCATATCCTAATTCTTCGATTTTTTGCCTTACATTATCCTTAGGATCAGCGATGTCTTGTACATACCTAGACAGCCAAAGAACTTTCTGATTTTTGCCCAACTTTTCTGGCTCAATAATGTTTGAGTTATTGTTGTAATAAAGAAAAGCTTCTCTCTGAGACTTAGCTGGAAAAACAATTGGATCCACTGCAACTGCCCCCACAACCCCCCTCCAGTCTTCTCTGTGGAATTTAGAATTAAGCAGGTAAGTTAATGAAAAAGACAGGTTCAGAAAAATAATCAACAGAAATACAATAGGATAATACTTTTTCTTTTGAGCCAAAATACCTGAAGCTAAAATCAAATAAAAGGCGGGGAGTACAAACAGAAATCTGAAGTAGGAAAAAACTGAAATTTTGAAGCTCAGAAAAAAAGCCAATATCACCGGGACCAAAAGCCAGAGAATAATGAAAAAATTCTGCTTTAAATATTTTTTTGATTTAAAAAAAATAAATGCAAATAAAAGTCCAGTAAGGCCAACCACCAAACCATATATGACATTGCTATCAAAACTAATTCTCCCAATCATAAACTTAACCGGAATGAGCGCTACTTCTTTAATGCTCGGAGCACCCAATACCTGCCACCACAAAGACCCTGAGTCTCTAACTTCAAATCCCGCCCTTAATTGGGCAAAAAGGAAAGGGGACCATACTGCATAACACAATGCCAGTGGGAGGTGGCTTAAAATTAACTTGGTGAACCAAGGGATAGATTTTTTCACAACAACTCCACAAATCCAAAACTAAACATTTATTTCTATGCTGGGCAAAG
>ERZ1292625.1846-Hain-H41-01um-R1-1846-length-22253-cov-18_pt1 | contig 22253 bp, 25 predicted proteins | sample MGYA00564400_ERZ1292625 | MGnify/ENA primary metagenome ERZ1292625 (study PRJEB36523, sample SAMEA6512639) | groundwater metagenome | collected 2019-01-08 | study: AquaDiva: Metagenomics assemblies of 32 groundwater samples
GAATTTCTGAAAGAGTACCAACGAACAAACCCGCCAAATGTCCGTACCTAAAACATGACAATTACTCATCTCGTATTATATGATACCAACTCAATCGTTCATTGTTTCGCTCCCCTTTTTCGGAGGTGTATATGCCCAGTCTCGTGCAGCCGGAAGAAGCAGTAGACAAAGAGCTATGGGAAGCACAAGAGAGATTGGACGAATCAGCAGAATTGATTTCGCGATCACTCGCTCGTGCTTTGCGTGGCACTGGTGCTGTCGGCGAAGTTACATTGAAGTTGCGTATCCGCATCTTCAAGAGATCTTCGGCTCAAAAGATAGCGAGTGGTGCGCGCGCCATTACGCTCAACACGGACACACCGGATGTCGCAACAATATCACATCACGACAGATGAATCCGTGTTCCCCACAGGAGCCTCTCATCGGCTCCTTTTTTCTTAAAGGTAATCGGAAGGATTCACCGACCCCTCAAAATAGTTGAAGTAAAGTTGCCCGTCCTTTTCCTTGATGTAGGTGAAAAACTCGCGGTACAGCGACAAGTGGATGTGCGAACCCGTTGAGTTGCCGGTACTGCCTTCATAGCCGATAACTTGGCCGGTAGCGACCTGTGTTCCGACCTTCAGCGGTGACAACGAACTCATGTGTCCGTACACCGAGACCATATTGTTCGGGTGCTGAATGGCGACCCAGTTTCCCCATCCCGAGTTCGTACCGTTGGCGATAATCTGTCCGTCACCGATCGTCTTAATGGGGGAGCCGAATCCGGCCGAGAAATCTATCCCGTTGTGCGGTGCTCCGCCGTACGCTCCCCTTTTTGCATATTTTGTCATGCCGTACCCCTGCGTGATATGCGTATTATCCTCGGGCGCGATGAATATCTTTGTGCCGCGAGGTGGGACGGAGTCAGCCTTGACATGCACGACATAGAGGCCACCCGAGATGACTTTAAGCTCTAACTCGCGTAACTCCTTGAAGAGCGAAGCTTTTTGCTGTTCTATCGTCGTGAGTTGTTTCTGGTATACCGCTTCCTGGCCTTTCGTTACCGTCAATACTCTCGCCCTCTCCCCTTTCACGCCGGCCAATTGCTGCTGCCGTTGAGCCGCCTGCTGGTTCAGTTGTTCAAGCTCCTGTTGCTTCCCTTCCAACTCGGCCTTGTCCTGTTCCAATGCAACTTTTACCTCTTTGATATCAGAAATCATTCCCATGATGCGGTCCTGCACATTCAGCACATCGTGCAGTTGGGCGACGAACTCTGATAGTTGCGTGTATTTGAACAGATTCGCAAGCATGCTTTCATGATCACGCTGGTCCATAAAAAACACCAAGCGTCCGATTGTCTCCCGTTTACGGCTCATGTCCTCGCGTTTTTCTCCGATCTGCTCTTGCACGCCGTTGATTTCGAGTTTTGTCTTATCGATTTTCGCCTGTGTCGCGGAAATCTGAGCCTGTACGATTCCGATCTGGTTCTTCAAAATCGTTATCGCTTTCTTCAGCGAATCGGCTTCAGCCTGCGTGGTTGCGATGATGGCGCGCTTCGCTGCGGCTTCCTGTTCCAGGACATCATATCGCGCCTGCAGTTCCCGGATACGGGCCTCGTCGGCCGTTTCCGCGCGCACAAAATGCGGTGTCAGCAGTGTCGCCGCAACAAGCACAGAAAGAATGGATCGTTGTACCCCTCTGGTCATGGTTACGATTGTAATTTACTGATGGCTTTCGCGATACGCGCACGAACCGAATCCGCGCCAATGACATTCGCAATATCCAGGGGTCCGGCACTGTTGCGCTCCCCCGACAGCGCTACGCGAAGCGGCCAATAGACGCTCCCCTTCTTTCCATCGAACTGTTCCACCGAGATCCTGTCGAGCGCGTCTTTCGTAAGATCACCGCTTTTTGCCAATTCATCGCAGGCCTGTAGCGCCCTGATTGTTATTGCCGCATCGTTATCTTTCCAGAACAAGATCTCCGATTCGTACTCCGACTCTTTCCACAGATACACAAATTGCGCCACATCACCCAACCGCTCAAGTCGCTCGGTCATCAGCGGTACGGCGGCGTCCGGCAACTCCGGCTTTCCGATGAGCGCTTTGAACGCTGCCGGTTTCATGCGTTTTATGTATTGCGCATTCATCCAGTTCAGTTTTGCCTGATCGAATACTGCGCCGCTCTTATGTACGCGCTCCAAATCAAACTGCCGTGCCATCTCCTGACGATTCATGATTTCCGGCTCATAGGTATATCCCAACTGTGCCATAAAATTCACCAGTGCGTCCGGCAGATAGTCGGTCTGGTAATCAGCGATGTTTGTCGCACCGTGCCGTTTTGACATTTTGCTCCGGTCGACACCGAGGATCAGCGGTAAATGCGCAAACTTCGGTGGCATCGCTTTCAGCGCATTATAGATGAGCAACTGCTTCGCGGTGTTGCTGATGTGGTCTTCACCGCGGATGACATGTGTGATGGCCATGTCGAGGTCATCGATGACAACGGCAAAATTATAGAGCGGTGTATCAAGGTCTTTTGCCAACACCACCTGACCGATATGTTTTGCCTGCACCGACACAGTGCCGCGTATGATGTCGTCGAATGCCACCGCCCGTTCGGGGTCACCGTCGTCTTTAAGAACAATAACCCTGTCCCGCGCAGGTCTGCCCTCCCGTTTCATCTCATCCTGTTCTTCTGCCGTATACTCGCGCCAGAATGCTTTGCCATCGTCGAGTAGTTGCTGCAGATACTTACGATAGATATCGAGGCGTTCGGTCTGACGGTAGAGCTGTTCGTTGTCCCAGTCCAGTCCGAGCCATTTCAATCCATCGATTATATTGGTCTCGTATTCCTTTTTTGACCGTTCCAAGTCGGTATCTTCAATCCGCACAATGAACTGCCCCCCGTGATGCCGCGCGAAAAGCCAGTTAAACAGCGCCGTGCGTGCGGTTCCGATGTGGAGATTGCCGGTCGGAGACGGTGCGATGCGTACTTTGACATCCATACATCTATGGTATCCGAAATCCAGGTCATTCGCAACGAATCCTCAATGTGGTTCAATACGGGTATGGACATCGTTCGGGTCATCCCTTTGGCCGCCATGCCGGCAAATGCTCCGGCAGTGCTGGATTACTTCTGGGCAACTCCCCTGCCGCAGGGTTGTTTAGTGCGCATCACAATGGGCCGTCGCCCGCTGATTGCGTTGGTTGTTGAATCGCTCGATGTGCGCACCGCCAAGCTCGCCCTGAAAAAATCGGCATTCGCCCTCAAGAAGCTCGACTCGGTAGTTACCGAGACTCCTCAAATCAGCACTACGCAACTTTCTCTGGCACGGTGGATGTCGACGCACTACGGCGCCTCACTGGCGACCTGCATGAAAACTGTTGCCCCGTCTTTTTTGGGAAAGCGCGGAATACTTTTACAACTACCGACCGCAGATGCGCCGGTAAAAACTGTGCCGCCCGCGGGACGGCTCGTGCTAACGCAACCTGACACTACCGTCGCTGAAATCAAACGCATTGCATCACAGACAAAGGGACAGCTGTGTATCATCGTTCCCGAAGTTTCGCTGGCACTTTGCCTCTGTGAGAAACTGTCCGTTCTGAAACCGCAACCCGTACACAGCGGAATGTCGGCGCGACAATACGAAACGATATATCGTGCGGTGACCGACGGTTCAGCGCGCGTCATCATCGGGACGCGGTTGGCGCTATTCTTGCCGTGGTCCGCTGTAGAGCACATCATCGTCGAAGACCCGCTCAACGAGGCGTACAAGAGTGAGATGACACCGCGGTACAATGCGCCGGATGCCGCGCGTCAGCTTGCCGGACTCGTAGGCGCATCGCTCACCTGGCTCACGCCCGCTATCAGCGCGGTACATCATCATTTGATTTCCACCGGCACGATGACACGGGAAGATAAAAAACCGTATTGGCCCCGCGTCGTACAGATTTCGATGGAGCAGGAGCAACTCGATGGTAGCCGTTCGCTTTTTTCGCGCCACGCGACGGAGGCGATACTCGACTGTCATGATTCAGGCAAGCCGCTGTTGGTACTGTCAGCCCGTCGGGGATATACGACCGTTGCGAGGTGCGGGCACTGCAAAAAAACGCTTCCGTGTGCGACCTGCTCAATTCCGATGCGCTGGCACCGCACGACGGAAGAGATGCTCGTGTGCTACCACTGCGCTGCGTTCATGCAGATTCCCAAACAATGCCCGTCGTGTCACGGCGGCGCACTGCGGCCTGCGGGATTGCCCGGCAGTCAGAAACTCGCCGAAGCAATCAATGCGGTGCTGGACCGTTACGGCCACCGAAAGCTGAACATTCCGGTATTGGATTCCGATTTAGTGCGGAGCGAATCTGGTGAGAAAGAGATGTTGGAAAAGCTGGATGGCATGGAGCATCCGATACTTGTCGCATCCCAGATGATTTTCAGTCACCGATACGGCCGGACATTCGATACCGTCATCGTGCCGCAGCTTGATGCGCTGGCATACAATCCCGATTACCGCACGCAGGAGCGGCTCATTATGCAGCTGGAAAAAATCGCCGATATGCGCCCGCGCCATCTGGTCGTGCAGAGTTGGCAGGATACTGATTCGCTGGGAGATATCGCCTCGCGGCAGTGGGATGCGTTTTATCGTTCCGAGCTGGCGCAACGCAAGGCGCTGGTGTGGCCGCCATTCGCACGCATCGTGAAATTAAGCTTTCGTCACCGCGACCGCGCAACCGCAACGCGTCAGGCGGCCGTGGCCGTTGACCGCATGCGACGCGCCATTGAGCATCTGGGTGCGCGCGGTACGAGGCTGTTGGGTCCCGGTCCGGCGCTGGTTGAACGCGCCGGAGGACAATGGACGCAGAATATCATCATAAAAAGCACTCTTTCAGGCTTGAAGCTCTCTGAACTCCTCTCCTATGTCCCCGACCGCTGGACCGTTGATGTTGACCCGCGTTCTATTACATGAGATAATAGGCCTGAAGTATGGAGCTCACCAAAATCCCCAATCCCATTCTGAAAAAAACATGCGCACCATTGAAGGCTGCGCAGTTGAAAGCGGGTGCGCACGCGGAACTTATCGCCTCAATGAAGAAAGACATGCTTGCTTATAACGGCATCGGACTTGCCGCCAATCAAGTCGGCAAAGATTTGGCATTGTTTGTCATTGATGAACGGCTGGCACACGAGCACAAGGTGCCTTCTGTGTATGCCAATCCTGAAATCACCGAATATGGAAAAGAAGCCGATGATATGGAAGAGGGGTGTCTCTCGATTCCCGGCATGTGGGCTCCGATTCACCGTGCCAAAAAAATCATGTTCAAGGCATTTGATGAACACGGAGTGCGCATAAAATTCCGCGCCCGCGGCATGCTAGCTCGCGTTCTCCAACACGAAACCGATCATCTCAACGGACTGACTATCAAAGATAGGGTCGCGAAGCAGAAATAAGAATAAAAAACGGCGCCCTCCTAGCGGGGGGCGCCTTTGCTGACCTGTGGTTGCGCGGTGGCAACTGCCTGTTGTGTGACGACTCCGAATGCTTTCACTATCATCACCGCACCGTTAATGAGCGCAACGCCGAGCATGACCGTGACGCCCAGCACAACGCACAAACCTCCGAAACCGGCAACGCGACTGGGTCTGCGCTGACCGACCCCATGCCATGCCAGCATCGTGCCGCAACAGACCACCATTAGCCCGTACCAGACAACACTCCACGGAATAACAGTCGGATCGGTCATGGTCTCACCACCACCCATGCGACCGACCAAACGGCACCGTGAACAGGGTGATGTTCCAGCAGAGCAGCATGCCGTGGATGAGCAACCCGTCCAATGCATTATCGAACTTCAACTCATCGATTTCTCGTTCGCAATGACGGTGAGTTCCCTGATAGAGATCCGGAATGTCTAGTGCGCACCGGTATTCTCGGACTTTCCGGTAGTTGCTTATGATGAGCGTCGCCCAAATGATGGGCAGCATGACGGCCAGTAAGGCAAACCCGGCTTCCTTGAACGCCAGCAATGTCTGCATGCGTCTCCTTTCATTGAACTGGCCCCATGGTACAGTGTCATGCGTAGCTTGTCAATTCCCCACGGCTGGATTTCCGGCGTATACTTTGAGCGTGGCCATCTTTGTAGAATCGCCAAAACCTATCGTCAAATTGACGGCCGCCATCAAGCGGCAGTTGCGCATCGTGTTTTTCGGCACGCCACTGTTCGCAGTGCCGACACTCCGTCGTCTCCATGCCGACGGCTGGCCCATTGAGGCGGTAGTGACCGCGCCTGACAAACCGGTCGGCCGAAAGATGACCCTGACGCCCAGCGCCGTTAAGATAACCGCATCTGAACTCGGTCTGACCATTCACACGCCCATGTCGTTGAAAGACGAATCGTTCCGGACATTTTTTGAAAATCTGAAACCCGACCTGTGTATCGTGGTTGCGTACGGAAAACTCATCCCGCAGAAATTTCTTGAAGTACCCCGTCTTGGTTTTCTGAATATTCATCCATCGCTCCTGCCCGCATACCGCGGCCCGTCCCCTATTCAGACCGCAATTCTCGATGGATGTGCATCTACCGGCGTGAGCATCATGGCGCTCGATGAACAAATGGACCACGGGCCGGTGCTCGCACAGGAGAGCTGGACCATTCCGGCAGGATTCGATGCGCCGTTGTGTGAAGATGAATTGTCGCGTCTCGGTGCGGATCTACTGGCACGAACCCTCGAACAGTACGTCAAAGACGCAATCATACCCACGCAACAAAATCATGCCCTTGCCACGACAACGCATAAATTCGAACGCGCCGATGGTCGTCTTCATTGGACGAATCCGGCATTTGGACTGAATAACCGTATCCGTGCGTTGTCGGCAAATCCCGGCACATGGACCACATGGAATGACAAGACGCTCAACATCGTCCACGCATATGTCTATGACGGCCCCGTACCGCCATCACCCGTCGGCACGGTAATGATGCAATCGTCACAGGTTGTGGTTGTGTGCGGCATCGGCGCGCTAACGCTGGAATCTGTCCAATTGGAAGGTTCTACCCGTCAGAGCGCCCGTGATTTCATCAACGGCCGCCCGCAGCTCATCGGCTCTATTCTCATTTGAATACCTTCGTCGCATGCGTTAGAGTTGCCGCGCATGAATAACAGCCGGAAAATTTGGAATATCGGTACCGGTGCGCGCCTGTCAGGTATGGTGCCGGTTCATGGCAATAAGAATGCCGCACTGCCGGCCATAACAGCCGCACTTTTACTGCCGTTGGGCGGTGCGCTGACGCTGGGACAGGTGCCCCGCATCAGCGATGTGAGTGTGCTTTTGGATATTCTCGGACATCTGGGAATCACCTCACACTGGACCGGGCAACAGCAATTGACGCTTACTCGTGAGCGACATGTCGACAGTGAGCCCGTCGTCCCCGCAGAGCTGACTTCCCGCATTCGCGGTTCGATTACGCTGTTGGGTCCCCTGTCCGGCATGTATCAGAATTTCCGTTTGCCCAAACCGGGCGGAGACAAAATCGGCGGCCGCCCCATCGGTGCGCATATCACGGCATTGTCGGACCTCGGTATTGATGTGACTGATGAGGCTGGCTATTTTGTTTGTGCGCGCACTGATTCGCATCTGCACGGCGGTACCATCATGCTCACCGAGCAATCGGTCACCGCCACGCTGATGCTGTTGCTGTATTCGGGATTCTTGCCACCGCATGAACAGCTCACTATCATTGATGCCGCATGCGAGCCGCATGTGGTGACGCTCTGCACGATTTTAGAGGCGATGGGAGCACGCATTGACGGCACCTATTCAAATCTATTACGCATCAGCTGGCCCGATGGCAGGCACGAACCTGTTGCTCCATTGCGGCTTGATGACGATTTTATGGAAGCGACGACCTACGCAATCGCCGCCGCAATTACGAGATCTGATCTCGTAATTCCATTTCACAATGCCGGCATCTATCTCTTTCTGATCGACCGTTATCTCGGTTGGATGGGAGTTGCGACCGCGCTTGAACGCGACCACTGGACTATTTTCGGGAGCCGCTCAAAGCTGGCTATCGACCCGACGCTGAAGACCATCAAAGCCGAACCGTGGCCGCGGTTTCCGACCGATGTGATGAGTATGTTCGTGGTACTGGCAACGCAGTGCGGTGGTTCATTGAAATTCATCGAATACATGTACGACGACCGGTTCGGCTTCGTGCAATCATTGCGCGACATCGGAGCACGCATCGAGCAGATGCCGCCGCATGCCATCGTTGTGCACGGACCTACACCACTGGTAGGTAATGAGATGTTCTTGCGCCCCGACATCCGCTCCGGAGCTGCGATGCTTCTGGCCGCGCTGTGCTCATCGGGCACAACCATCCTGCATGACCGCGGCGGCGTCATCGAACGGGGCTACCAACAGCTCCCTGAAACGCTCGCATCATTGGGTGCACCAATTTCTGCCTCCGCGGTGGTGTTTGACTAGTCGTAGTATCGGTGCATACTATCACCAGTTCTCTCGCGGAGGTGCGACCATGATCGAAATGGTCGAGTTGGACGATCTTGACCGTCTTGGCGCCATACGAGACGACAAACCTCATCCGAAACAACGGGCACAGTCGGTGTTGACGGAAATCATCGGCCGTCTCCCTCGACCACGGGCGTACATTTCGGAACCGACGCATATCCCCGATGAACAACGGTGCCTCATTTGGACGCTGGCATACGACATCCTAACATCGATACTGCCCACCGAAGGCATCAGCATCATCGAGCCGGAGACACTTCGCGATCTCGCGTTGTTCTCACCGTTTTTACTATTCGTGACTGAAGCATCGGATCCACTCTGGCAGACTCTTCTCTCATGCAAGATTGTTGATCAGGTATACATCCCTGACGACGGCGAGCATTGTAAGCGTCATACAGCGATGCAGGAACACGCCCGAGCACTTGGAATTCGGGTGCTTACCTATAAACCTGCGCTTGTCGGCGCACGGATTGGTACCACACCGCCCCGCATCTAGCCGGGCGGTTTTCTTTACATTTTTCCCATTTCTGCTACAATACACCGGCTATTCTAACCCCGATACTATGTCACTAGGAGTCAACGATTTGCGCCCGAAAACCTATTTTATATACGAAGACCAGCCTTTTATGGTCCTTGAAACGCACCACCTGAAGATGCAGCAGCGCCGTCCGGTCGTTCAGACACGGATGCGCAACCTCCTCAACGGGAAAGTGCTCGAGCGCAATCTTGCGCAGTCAGACACTTTTGAAGAAGCGGATGTTTCCCGCCGTGAGGTCAAGTATCTCTACAATCACCGCGATGAGTTTTGGTTCGCCAATCCCAAAGACCCCTCGGACCGATTTCTTCTCACGGAAGAGCTTATCGGTGACCAGGCAAAATTCCTGAAACCTAACACGGTCCTGGAGGCGCTCTCATGGAACGATAAAGTCATCACCATCACGCTACCGATTAAAATGACATTCAAAGTCGTCGAGGCGCCCCCGGGCATTCGCGGCGACACCGCGACCGGCGGTTCAAAGCAGGTAAAACTCGATTGCGGAGCATTCATCAATGTCCCCCTATTCGTCAATGAGGGCGACGAGATAGTCGTCAATACCGAGACGGGTCAGTATGTCGAGCGCGCGAAATAGTTTAGAACTTCCGCGCAGAAAAACGAAGCCCCCATAGCTTGGGGCTTTCCGTTTTTCTGCCCTAAAGGGTTCACTCGACTCCATCGTTGCCGTTCCGGTTCTCGCTCGCCGTATTTGTATACGCCTCGCTTCAATCCTCACTCGCGCCTCGGACTCGGTCAAACGCGAGAAGTTCTTAGCGACGACCCATCCGACCCCTATGCTCCGAGCGACACCTAGAATTAGGTGAGCACATATCAGATGGTATGCGGAGGTGGCACCAGGAGTCATCCGCGTGACCGGAGCATAAAGCGAGCCGTCAGAGGCGAAGCGACTGCGGAGATTCGGATGGTCTCCGTTGTGCCACCCCGCATGCCGTACCAATGCGAACTGGAGAGCGGAGTATAGGGGTCGGATGGGGGGGGGGACGGTCACTCTCTGCTCCGACGGGACCGCATAAACGGCATGATGAGAAGCGAAGCAACTGCCCATGCCCAGAGCGGATACTGACCTCCGAACCAGCGATGCATTGGCCCCAGAAGCTGCTGGCCCCGCTCTAACGGAACCAGTGACACGCAAATACTCGCTAAGAGTCCGATTTGGACTACCGAAATAACTAATACCTGCCACAGCGATATTTCGCCAAGAGTCAGACGACCTTTGAGCATCGACCGAGAAAGAATAATGAATGTGAGCGCATACAGGACGATGAATAACCCGACGGCGCCCATTGAGCGAGATGATTCGGGCAGTTTTTTCGCAATCCAGGGAAGAAAGGGAAACAAAACGGCCAGCATGTACGCGACATAGATGCTCAACAGCGACACCAGCGCGCGTGTGCGTCCCACAGACAGGCCGTACAACACAAGCACCACAACGGCAAGCATCACGAAGAGCCCTTTGGGGTCGCGGATTGCATCAGTCAGAGCCGCAGTGCCGGGCCACGCCGGTATGCGCGATAAAATTGAATCCATATCTTTAGTATACTCCTGCAGTGGTACTCTGTCTCAAAAAAAAGACGGCACCGATGTGGAGCCGTCATTTACTGTGCCGTGCGGGCCAGCGCACCACCAACGACGCAAGGGTGGTGCGGTCGGTAGAACGCTTGCCCGGATCCGGCTTATTCCGGTATAACTGATGCGAGAATTTGAACGCGAACCGTTTGTTCAGTGCCACAGTAAGCGCCGTCGCGGTTCTGGCTCTCCAGTTCGTTGAATCGGAGAAGTCCCGCACATAACTGGCCGTCTGCTCGAACAGAACGATATCGTTGGTCTTGAGTTTGAAGTCAAGGCCAATCTGACCGCCCAGAAAATCACGGTCAGGCATGACCATTCTGTTCTCCCAGGTTTGCGTCAACGACAACGAGAGAGCCAGGGAATGCCGCTCGCCCTTGATGACATGCCCGAGACCACCTATGTTCACCGCGAGCTGGTTGCGGGTACCCGACGGCGGGTCCTCGTAGTATGAACCTTCGGTATACACGCTCAACCGCCATGGAAGTGTGCGCTCGGTACGCACTGTCGTTCCCAGCCGTTTGGAGCCAAGTTGGTTTTCGGTCTCCGTACGGATGAATTCACCCGCAACGACGACTTTGTACGCCGTGGGCTGCCAAACAATCTCACCTGAAGCTCCGGCAGTGGAGTTGTTCGTGTTGCCCGAGTTTGCCACATACGATGCGCTAATCTGCCCCGTCCATAGCGGAGGCGGCGAGTCATCATCGTCAGCAAACACAGATACCGTCAGTGCACTCAACAGCATGATGCCGATGACGATGCGCATACATCCTCCTCTCTTGTGAAACAGCTACTTCGTCGTCCGTATCGTTATCATCAAATCACCTGGTGGCGTACTCTGCAAGCCGGCGTTACCCTGTTGAGGAAACACGACGAGATACCGGTCAGAGATTTCGGCAGGGATGTGCACTTCCAGCTTTCGTTTTGATTTGTTGCGTCCCGTACCGCGGCAGTGCGTGCAGGTGTGCTCGGCGACCTCTCCGTCGCCCCCGCACGAACGGCACACGACGACTTGCGCAAAGGTGCCCAGCGGCGTGCGGACCGCCTGTTGGACACGGCCCTGGCCTTTGCAGTCAGCGCACATTTTGAGCTTCGCATCTTTCGCTCCGGTACCGGAACATTCTTCGCAGATGACAAACGCTTCAAATTCGTACACTTTCTGCTTTCCCAAATCTTTTGTACTGACCTGAATGTTCAGATGCAAGTCCTCTCCCTTTTCAGGTTTCTGGGCCGACCGCCCAAACCCGCCGCCCGTGAACATATCAAAAATATTTTCGAATCCCCCGCCCTGGCCTCCGAAATCAAAATTAAAATCCTGGTATCCACCCTGTGTACCGCCGAATCCTCCCTGCGCTCCGGCATGTCCGAATTGGTCGTACCGCGCCTTCTTTTCAGCATCTCCCAAAATCTGGTAGGCCGCATTTACCTCCTTAAAGCGCGCTTCACTACCGCCCTTTTTATCGGGGTGGTGCTGGTGTGCAAGTTTACGGTACGCCTTCTTAATCTCGTCCTGCGAGGCATTTTTGCTCACTCCGAGTATTGTGTAGGGGTCTGCGGGCATGATTGACTATATTGTCTGCCTATGCTATACTTATTTTATCGGGTAATCAAGCCCGATAAGGTGGTGTACGATGGCAAGGTTCTTTGTTGGTTGCTTCGTCGGCTTGATGGTAGAAATCGTTGTCAACGACGCATGGCTGCACCTGACGGCAGGTGACCCCCACAACCTAGGTCATGGAGTGCTCGTAATCTGCTTCGTGCTTGCCGGAGGGATTCTCGCTACAAAAACAAAGTTCGCCAAGTAGCCGATTGTGTCCCTTCCAAACCGCCCGCCTGAAATATGGCGGGTCTCTCTTTACTACAAGCTAAGTACTTCCGCCTTTACATCCCTCTCCCCCACTTTAATGAATCCTGTAACCTTGAAGAGTGTGAACAGCAGAACGCCCAACCAGATTGCCAGTTCGCGGAAGATGAAGGATACGGACCAAAACGCCAGGAAAAGTGCGAATGCCAGAAATGGTGGGACATAATTCCCCCACTGGCCCAACTGCTCGTGGACGAAACCGTCAACCGACTTCGCAAGGTCCTGCTTGAATTGCGCCTGCAGAGACACCGGCAATTGAGACAGCTGGTCGCGTACGATGGCCGTATCGTACGCATCATCCAACCCGCTTTGAATCCCCTTGCTTAGGGTTCCGATATCAGCGGCGCGATTGGCAGGCAGGAGATAGAACCCAACCGATACCATCAGAAACGCGCCAAGCAGAATGAGTTTCACCCCACGACCCAGCGCTGCATTGATGCGAACCGTGCGCCGGTCGTTCATGTCATCCCGCATGCGCCGTGACGATTCGTACCATAACAACCCGAAGAGCGGGAGAGCGGTCACATACCAGATATCTGGAGCCCAAAACGCTATAAATACCGCCCAAGAGGCCAGAATAGCCGCAAGACGATCCCATCGGCTCTCAAGCAGGGTAAATGCGACTCCGGCGACCGCGGCAAGAATGGTGACCGCCAGAGCAGGCCAGGCAGGCTGTAACCAGTCGGAAAAGCGAAGAGGATCATCCAGCCAGGTCTTTGCCGTAATCCAGGTAAATCCGGCACATACCACAACAGCGACGATAAGCCCGATGCGTTTGTACGATGCTGATTCCATTGGTCTATTGTATCACGATATTATTTCTTTTCTTCTGCTTTCTCTTCCGGCTTGGCCTCCTGCGCAGTCTGACTCTCCGGTTCTCCTTCTTTCTTCTCTTCTTTCTGATACAGCGATGCGCCCACTTTTTGCGCCGCCTCTCCTAGCACATCTCCAGCCGATTTGATTTTCGCCATATCGCCGTCTTTGAGCGCGTTCTTCAGTTCCATAATCTTACCCTCCAAATCCTTTTTATCTTCCTCCTTCACTTTGTCCTTGTTGTCATGCAACATCTTCTCCGTGGTCCACACGAGTGTTTCGGCGGCATTCTTTGCATCGACTTCCTCTTTTTTCTTTGCATCCTCCGCAGAATGCTCCTGCGCCTCACGCACCATCCGTTCTTTCTCTTCCTTGCTCAAACCGCCCGAGCCTTCAATGCGTATGGAGTGTTCCTTGCCGGTGCCTTTATCTTTCGCCTTCACATGCAGGATGCCGTTGGCATCAATGTCAAAGGTCACTTCGATTTGCGGGACACCACGCGGTGCGGGCGGAATGCCGTCCAGATTAAACTCACCAAGATATTTATTATCGTTGAACATCGGCCGTTCGCCCTGCGCAACACGGATCTGCACGGACGGCTGGTTGTCCGCGGCAGTGCTGAAGGTCTGGCTCTTGCTGGTCGGTACCGTGGTGTTCTTTTCAATCATCTGCGTCATCACACTGCCGAGCGTTTCAATGCCCAATGTCAACGGCGTCACATCCAGCAGCAACACATCGCGCACATCGCCGGACATCACCGCGCCCTGAATGGCAGCGCCCAGCGCGACCACCTCGTCAGGATTGATATCGCGGTGCGGCTCCTTGCCGAAGAGCGCTTTGACCGCCTCAACAATCGCCGGCATGCGTGTCTGTCCACCAACCATCAGCACTTCGTGAATATCGCTCATCTTCAACCCCGCGTCGGCAACGGCCTTTTTGGTGAGGTCGATGGAACGGTCGATGTATTCTTTCGTCAGCGCCTCCAATTTTGCGCGGGTCAGCGTGACCGTGAAGTGCTTCGGTCCCGACACATCTGCGGTCAGAAACGGTATATTGATTTCCGTTTGCGCGGTACTGGACAGTTCGTGCTTCGCTTTCTCCGCAGCGTCTTTGAGGCGCTGAAGAGCCAGCTGGTCATGCGATACATCAACGCCCTGGTCCTTTTTGAATTCCTCAACAAAGTGTTGAATAATTCTCTGGTCGATGTCATCGCCGCCCAGATGCGTATCACCACCGGTCGCCTTGACCTCGATGGTATCCTCACTGACTTCCAATACCGAGATATCGAAGGTCCCGCCGCCAAAGTCGTACACCACGATTTTCTCGTCTTTCTTTTTGTTGAATCCGTACGCCAACGCTGCCGCGGTCGGCTCGTTGATAACGCGTTTTACGGTCAATCCTGCGATTTCTCCCGCGTCTTTTGTCGCCTGGCGCTGTGAGTCGTCGAAGTACGCAGGCACCGTGATGATGGCCTCCGTAATAGCGGTTCCGAGCTTTGCTTCGGCGTCGGCTTTCAGCTTTGCGAGTACCATCGCGGAAATCTCCGCGGGCTTGTACCACTTGTCTCCCATCTTCACCTCCACAGAATCATTCGCGCCCTTGCGGATTTCATACGGGAGCAACTTCAGATCGCGTTGGACTTCCGCATCGCCCCATCGGCGGCCGATAAGCCGCTTTACCGAGAACAGCGTGTTCGCCGGATTTGTCACCGCCTGCCGTTTTGCCGTCACACCGGTGTACCGCTCGCCTCCTTTGCTAACTGCTACAATCGACGGCGTCGTGCGCACTCCTTCCGCATTTTCCAGAATACGCGGCTGACCGCCTTCCACCACCGCCATAGCCGAGTTCGTTGTCCCCAAATCGATTCCGATTATTTTACTCATGGTGTTTATTGTTAGTTGTTTATTCGTAGATGATGACCCGCGCCGGCCGGATAACTCTCTCGTGCATCAGATATCCCGCCCGCACTTCTTCTTTCACCTGATGACTTCCACCGCCCCCTACCATCTGCGCCGCTTCCATCGTGTTGGGGTTAAATATCTTCCCCGCTGTTTCTATTCTGCTAACCCCGTATCGTTTCATTTTTCCCAGGAACTGCTTCGATATCTGCTTGAGCCCCTCGTACCAGGCGCCGCCCGTTGCCCCCGGAGGCGCGTGGGCCAGCGCGGTGTCGAGAAGGTCGGAGAGCTCCAGCATGTCGGTAATCACCGCCTGCGCAGACCACTTCGCCATCTCGGCTGCGGCGTGACCTTGCATCTTGCGTAGATTATCCATATCGGCCGCCAAGCGCAGATACTTCTCCTTCTCAATCATCGGCACTTCCGGTTCTTGTTTTTTGTGTGTGTCTTTCATATTAATTTCGGATGCTATCGGTAATACGGTTTGCGATTTGTGCGGCATAGGTCATCAGCCCCAGATTCTTGCGGTAATCCATGCGCATCGGACCTACCAGCGTGAGCGTTCCCTCGTGGCCTCTAGGCAGGCGGTATCGTGCGACGATGACCGCTTCATCCTGTATCTGACGCAGAGGATTTTCGGTTCCTATCATCACTTTCACATCTCCTTCCTGTTGGCGCCACATCTGGCTATGCATGCGCTCGCACATGGTTTCAAAATGATCAAAAAAATCGGTGAGCCCCATCAGGCGATCCATTTCATGAAATTCCGGAATTGCCATCAGGTTCGAAAGTCCAAACTTGTAGGCGTCTTCGCGTTCGGTCGTATTTGCAATGACAAGATTGCTGGACAATTGGCCGATGAGGCGCGCGAGCGTGCGGTTGAGTGCATCGGCATCGCGCATGTCCGTCTCATTGAGCGCCTCATCAACGCGATGGCGCAGACCCTGCCCGATGGTGATGCCTTCAGCATTCACCAGGTCGTTTACATACAACCGGTAAGCCAGAGCGGTCGGCACGCGACCGCCGGAGGTGTGGCGCTGCTCCAGAAATCCCCTATCTTCCAAGTCAGACATCTCGTTGCGGATGGTAGCCGAACGGACATCAAATTGACCGCTGGATTCGATGGCCTTACTCGAGACGGGTTCGCCCGTTTCGATATGTTGGTCTATGACCCGCCAGAGCAGCTGGTGCTGTCGCGGGGTTAGCAGTCTGACTACCATTCTGCCAGTCTATCAAAATTGGCACTCCCGCGTCAAGACTGCCAACTTGTCCACAGGCGCTTGACAGAGCATTATATTATTGTTATTCAATACTATTCGTTGAAAACGAGGTGAAGCATGGTGTGGCAACTTCCTGACAGTACCGACCGCATGGTGGTGAATGCGGCGCTCGCCAGACTGACCGAGCGGTGGGACGCAAAAGCCGCCCGGGATGTTGTCTTAGCATTTGACGGTCTCCCCGCGACAACCATAAAGAAAAATCAGGCAGTGACCAACTTGGACGAACACACGGTCCGGCGCGGCATGGCATCGGAGGATCGTATCGCATGCGTAGGAGTGTTCAAGATATACCGCCTCGTTGACGGACCCATGGCCGGTATCATCTTCTACCCGTTCACTGCCGACAATGTCGCCACGCTTGCATTACATCCGGAACCGTTTTACCAGCTTGAGTATCATCGCAAAACCCGCGTCATCGTGTTCCTGTTCCGATTTGACTGGGAGCCGACCGTTCCATCGTTCTGGCAGTATGTTCAGTGCTTTTTCTTCCACATTTCTTCCGGGCGATGGGTACAGTGGAACGCTTGGAAAGCCGTCCCGACACAGATGTACCAGCTCGGCGACGATGACTAGCCCTCCATACCGTGGCGGGCTTTTTTGTTTCAATGGTATACTGGAGCGATATGACTCTGAACAAGAAGCTGTTGCATTATTGGAAAAGGCTCGGTTCCGGATTCATCACCGGCGCTTCCGACGACGACCCTTCCGGTATTACGGCCTACACCATAGCAGGGTCTCGGTACGGCAACTCGATGCTGTGGACGCTTCTGTTCACGCTTCCGTTCATGATCACCTTCCAGGAAATGTCCGCGCGCATCGGCGCACTGTCGGGATGCGGGCTTACCGGTAACATAAAACGCCACTACCCACTCGCGCTTCTGGTGTTTGTCGCAGGCATCATTATTGTCACGAATGTGCTCAATGTGGGCGCCAACATCTACGGCATGGCAGGTGCACTCAACCTGCTCTTACCCATCCCTGTTGAAGTGCTTGCTATCGGTCTTTCTGCTGTCGTTCTTATCATGTCTATTACACTGCGCTATGAGCAAATCTCCCGCATTTTCAAATGGCTCGCCATGTCGCTTTTCGCGTATGTCTTCGCATTTTTTTTGGTGCAGGCCGACTGGGGCGACATCCTCACGCACACACTCATTCCCACCTTCCACGCAGACCGCGAATTCCTTATCACGCTATTTGCGGTGGTGGGGACGACTCTCTCGCCGTATCTGTATTTCTGGCAGGCAAGCGAGGAAGCCGAAGATGTGCGGCTGAACCGGCCGCGACTTCATGTCTGCAAATTCCGCCCCGTGGGTTCGGGTGAGTTCAAACGAATCGAGTGGGATGTGAAGGTCGGCATGATTTTCTCTAATATCATCTCATTCTTCATTATGGCACTCACCGCCGCAACACTGTATCGTGCCGGTGCCGGTAATATCGAGACGCTCCGCCAGGCGGCCGAAGCCCTGCAGCCGCTTGCCGGTGAGTATGCATACCTGTTGTTCACGCTCGGCATTCTCGGTGTCGGCCTCTTGTCTATTCCCGTTCTTGCTGGCTCTGTCGGTTATGTGCTTTCGGAACTGATGGGCTGGCGCGGGAGTCTTGATAAGACATTCCGACAGGCGCGGGAGTTCTATTTGGCGATCATACTCTCGGTTATCGCGGGCCTGCTCATCCCGTTTCTCGGCATTACACCGATACAGGCATTGTTCTATACTGCCGTACTTAACGGTCTAATCTCTCCTATTCTTATCCTTATACTCTTGCACATGTCACAAAATCCCAATATCGTGGGTCCGCATGTCACACGCCCTTCCGGACGGTGGCTTGGACATATCGGACTGTTCATCATGCTCGCAGGCAGTATCATGGTAATCTTATCCTGATGACGCCAATCCGCCTCTATAACTCGCTCACGCGCAAAACGGAAGAGCTCACACCCCGCACGCCCGGCCATGTGGACATGTTTGTGTGCGGACCCACCGTATACGACCGTATCCACATCGGCAATGCGCGCACCTTCACCATCTTCGATGTTGTCGCTAAATGGCTCCGTCATCGCGGATTGGAAGTGAATTATATCCAGAACATCACCGACATCGACGACCGCATCATCGCCCGCGCAAATGAGAGCGGCGAGAATCCGCTCGAGTACGCACGACGCCTCGACGAAGCATTTCGCGCCGACATGCAGGCACTCGGCAACGACGCCGTCTCGCAATATGCACGGGCCACCGACCATGTCCCGCAAGTTATCGTACAGGTAAAAATACTCCGCGATAAAGGTAGTGTATACCTGATAGAAGGAGACGGGTGGTATTTTGATCTGACGACCTTCCCCGATTACGGCAAACTGTCCGGCCGCACCGGCATGCAGGCGAATGATGCCGTCTCCCGCATCGACGACAGCGAGAAGAAACGCAACACCGGCGATTTCTGTGTCTGGAAGTTGTCAAAACCCGGCGAGCCAGCATGGGATTTTGAAACGGCAGCGTATCTCGGTATTGTTGGCGCGGGCTTGCCCGCCGAAGCCTTGGCGAAGGCGGGACGCCCGGGTTGGCATATCGAAGACACTGCGATTACCGAGCACTACTTCGGGCCGCAGTACGACCTGCACGGCGGCGGCATGGATCTCAAATTCCCCCACCACGAAGCGGAAATCGCCCAACAGGAAGCTGCTTCGGGTTTTGTGCCATTCGTAAAATACTGGATGCATGTCGGTTTTCTTGAAAACAAATCAGAAAAAATGTCGAAATCGCTCGGTAACTTCCTTTCTTTGCATGAGGCGTTATCGAAATACGATCCGGCCGTTCTTCGGTTCTATTTTCTTTCCAACCACTACCGAGCACCTTTGGATTTTTCTGATTCCGCACTCGATACTGCACAGGCCGCGGTAAACCGAATCACAGAATTGATGCTCAAGCGTTCGGATGTGGTCATTGATGAGGCATCGGCAATCGTCGCAATCGGTGAAGCGCTGAATGACGATTTCAATACACCGAAAGCCTTCGCAGCGGTTTTCGATCTGGTCAGGGAATCAAACGCGAAGGGCGCCGTGCCGCCGAAGTCATTCTTTACCTTTCTCTCCGATACATTCGGGATTATCGCGCAGACACCCGCGGAGGCGCCTCTCGAAATCCAGAAACTCGTCGACGAACGCCAGCTGGCCCGCGAACAAAAAGATTGGGCGACTTCCGACAATCTCCGCGACCAACTTTCAGAACTCGGCTATACCGTCGACGATACTCCCTACGGACCGCTCGTGAAGAAGAGCTAACTTGCCTCCTAGACCTCCGCCGTCCCCTCCCTGCTCGGGCCTGGATGGCTTTGTGTGTATTTCCCGCCGCATCTGCCACCATGCTCCAGAGAGGCAAGAAACTTCGGCAGGCATTAAACAAATGGCGAATGTCGTCCGCACCAAAGACATCCGCATGACCGGAGCACAAAGTCCCGCACTTCCAGAAGTGCGGGACGACTGCGGAGATTCGGATGGCTGGCAGTGCGGACAAAGAGCCGCTCCAATGCGAGCTGCCGAATCGGAGCATGGTGGCGGGAGCGGCGGGGAGTTTGTCTAGCTCTCCACACGCAATCCACCGTCAAGGTTTGCGTATCGCGGACTATTTTCGGATACTGGAGCATCGCGCAACGCCATGACCACCTCCCTCCCCGACAAATTGCCGCCACAGAATCTCGAAGCCGAGAAATCTCTGCTGGGCTCACTTCTGACCGACCGTGAGGCCATCCACCGCGTTATTGATATGGTGAGCGGTGAACACTTCTATCAGCGCACTCACCAGCTTATCTGGGCGGCCCTTGCCGACCTGTGGGAACGGCACGAGAACATCGATATTCTTTCTGTCAGCACGCGGTTATCCGACCGCGGGCATCTCGATGCGGTCGGCGGCGTAAATTATCTCACCGCGTTGGCCAGCGAGGTTCCCACTGCGGCGCATGTGCAAACCTACGCGCGCATCGTTCAACGCAAAAAGAGTCTGCGCGACCTGCTGGATGTCTCCCACCGCCTGCAGTCGCTCGCGCACCGCGAAGACGAAGATGTGGACGCTATTTTGGGTGAGGCGGAACAACAGTTATTTTCGGTAACACAGAAAACACTGACCAATAAATTCGATGCGCTGTCCGGAGAGCTCGACAAGGCAATGGAGCGGATTCAAACGCAGGACGACGGCCAGTTACGCGGTGTTGCATCAAAGCACACAAAGATGGACCAAACGCTGGGCGGTTTCCAGAAATCAGATCTCATTATTTTGGCGGCCCGGCCATCGGTCGGTAAAACGGCGTTCGCCATCGATATTGCGCGACGCGTTGCTGAACAGCAAGTGCCCGTGGGCATTTTCAGCTTGGAAATGAGCGTTGACCAGGTGGTTGACCGTCTCATCGCGGCGAAATCGCGCGCATCGTTGTGGCGCCTGCGCACCGGTAAATTGAGCCATGAAGGCGAGCACAATGATTTCTTGAAAATCACCGACGCGATTACCGCACTGCGCGATATGCCCATATTCATCGACGACACGCCCGGCCTGAATGTGATGCAAATGCGCGCGATGGCACGACGCCTGAAAGCGGAGCACGGACTAGGGCTTCTGGTGGTTGATTATCTCCAGCTGATGAGCGCGCGCAAGAATTATGATTCAGCAGTTCAACAGGTCACGGAAATCTCTCGCGGCCTCAAAGCGCTCGCCAAGGAGCTGGCTATTCCAGTCATTGCGCTGTCGCAATTATCCCGTGCCGTGGAAAACCGCGAAGGCAACCGGCCGCGCCTATCCGACTTGCGCGATTCCGGTTCCATTGAGCAAGATGCTGATGTGGTGATGTTCATTCACCGAGAAGACAAGATAAACTTTCAACGCGCGCAGGAGGAAGGCCGCTCGAATCTTGCACAGCTGATGATTGCCAAGCACCGTAACGGCCCCACCGGTGAAATCAATTTCCATATCAATCCGGAGAACCTCGAGTTCAGCGAGGTCGATACCGTACATACCGATTCAGATTTCTTGTAAAGAAATCTGAATCAAATGCTAATTTCTAAATTGTTGTCATGGATCCCGCATTTCAAGAAATTGCAAAATTATTCCAAAAACTCCCCGGAGTGGGACCGCGTGCTGCCGTGCGCATGGTGCTCTCTCTGCTGGACCGCCCACAGGCGGAACTGGATGAACTGGGAAGCTCCATAGTGCAGCTCAAAGAACGCGTCAGGCAGTGTCGCGAGTGTTTCAATGTATCGGAAAACGATGTGTGCGCAGTGTGCCATAACCAACGGCGCGACCCCAAGGCCATCATGGTCGTCGAAAAGGTCACCGATCTGCAATCGGTGGAGCGTTCGGGGCTTTGGCGCGGGCTCTATCATGTGCTCGGAGGCGCTATCGCACCCGTCGATAATGTCGGGCCTGAACAGTTGCGCATTCCTGAGCTTGCCGCGCGCGTTGACCGCTTTATGCAGGAAATCGGCAGCGTGGAGCTGGTGCTCGCCACCAATCCCACATCCAGCGGCGAGATGACGGCGATGTATCTCCGCGATCTCTTCCGGGGCATGCCCGGCGTTCGCACTACCCGTCTCGCGCGCGGCCTGGCATCGGGTACGCACTTGGAGTACGCAGACGAGACCACTCTGCGTCATGCGCTGGAGTCCCGCAGATGAGAACGGCTAACATGGCACCATCTTAGCCGTTCAATCATTTTCCATGGACCCGCAATGTACCGCTCCGCTCCCCGTCCCCGCTCGTGCCTCGTCTCCCTCCGCTCCCGACGGCCG
>ERZ1292625.1847-Hain-H41-01um-R1-1847-length-22252-cov-28_pt1 | contig 22252 bp, 21 predicted proteins | sample MGYA00564400_ERZ1292625 | MGnify/ENA primary metagenome ERZ1292625 (study PRJEB36523, sample SAMEA6512639) | groundwater metagenome | collected 2019-01-08 | study: AquaDiva: Metagenomics assemblies of 32 groundwater samples
AATACCGGGCGCAACAGTCAACTCAGGTGGCTTGATTTTAGGGGAGCACTACACACGAGTCTAACGTGGCTTGCTGTGCATTCAAGGTCCAATCGAACTCTTTCCGGAACGTAACGCGGTAAAACTCCCACTACATTGTCTGACCGAAGTGTGTGTGACCAGCGTTGGCCTGGGGATGGTCGTATCGTGGCTCGGTGCATCAATCAATGAAGGTCTGTTGGTGGCTGCGAGTGTATGCTGTTCACGGTGTGGGTTGCGCCCTGCACTATCTTATGCATTCGTTCTTGAATCCCTTATGCGCTTAATTATCAGCGGTAACCGTGTCCACTCTGATGCTGTACGTATCAGTGGGAGGCACATCAATAGGCAACACCGTAGGCTCTATCCATCACCTCAATAACAACCACTATACTTCTCTTGTGCATGGATGAAAACGTTATCCCGCCCTGAAGGTATTGAAATGAATAACGAGTTACGTTGGTTGTGAGGAATAGTAGCAACTCAATAGGGAACTTCGGTTACTGAGGTATCCAACTTGCTCTACCAGACTTATGGATTGCGGAGTTAGCACATTCGTAAGGGCTTATTACGTATGCGGATGTTTCTGGGGGCAAGTTCAGTGGAATGATGCGAAGTAAAATGGTTAATACACTGATCGCATTTCATTGCGCATGGAGAAAGGGCATGCAGCACTTCGATGGTATTGAGCGCAGGTAGACTCTGCAGTAAGGATGAGATCTATCATCCGTATGAAGGTGCGAGCTAATGGTACTGTTCCATATGAAGGGAATGCTATTCAGCATCATTATCGGGCTACTCGTATGTTGTGTCGTTATGCAGATGGTCGGTATTCGAGCGTCACTATGGGATTCAAGTCATATCGCAGACAATTCCGTGGAATCATCAATTCTCGCCGCAAGTGCTCTGGTTACCGTTACAGGAGGCGTCTATATCTTCTCCATCGTTAAATTCGGAAACGTTTTTCGTTCCACCTCTACGCGCCAGGTGTTTCTCGTTTCCATCTTTCACCCTCCCGATTTCTCGTAATCTGCCTCCTCTTTTTGACCGACGAATGTCTGAGCGTAGTACAGCATAAGTGCAGCTCTGCACAGGCTTCAGCCGACGTCAGCGAGAGCCGCGATGAGGTGGTTCTCGACTAAATCTTATCGAGCCAGACCATACACTACACTGGCATCGCCGATTTGGAAGTGGTCGGTATGCGTCCCTATCGGGAATGATGGCAGTGGTCAGTCTGTTGGGTATTTGCTGATGTGGTTGCCAATTACACGACTTCGCAAATTATTGAACGCCAGAGAACAGCGTCTCTCGTCTCTGCTGCTTGGGGGAATGGTGCTTGCTGGTTTAATCGATGTCGTGGGAGTGACATCGATTTTGCCGTTTATGGCCGTGGTGGCAAAACCGGAAACGATTGATACGAATCCCTGGTTGCACAAGATTTTTACCGAGCTGGCGTTTGAATCCACCAATAGCTTTCTGATCAGCTTGGGTCTTGCGGCGCTGGGGCTCATGCTCTTCAGTAACGTGGTGTCGCTCACCACCTCAACTGCCATCTTGTGGTTTTCGAGCAACCTGGGTCATAACATTTCAAGGCGGATACTCACGAGCTATTTACGGCAACCCTACGCATATTTCCTGGAACATAATACGTCAAACCTTGTGTTGAACTGTACTGAGGATGTTGTCCGTGTCACGAATGGTGTCGTTGCGCCTACCCTCCAGGCAATTGCCAAATCGGTCATCGTCGTGAGTATCCTACTTCTTGTGCTGTGGGTCGATCCGTGGTTGGCGATCTCGGTCGGGATGGTGATAGGGGTGGTCTACACCGGCGTGTTTCTTGGTGTTCGTCAATTGGTGAGCAGACTTGGAACGGCCAGTAAAAATGCAAACCGAGAAAGATTTCGCCTTGCCACCGAGATGCTGAATGGGATCAAGGAGCTCAAGATCCTGGGACAAGATGAGGCCTATCCGCAACGGTTCGCGAATTGGTCAGCGGTGTATGTCAAAAATCAGTGGATCGGCGCCGCGGTGAATCTGGTGCCGCGATATGCGATCGAAAGCATCGCGTTCGGGTCTATTATTGTGGTGGTGCTCTATCTGCTTGCAACCCGCAAGGATTTCAACGACGCGATCCCGTTGCTGGTTCTGTATGCCTTTACGGCCTACCGGTTGTTACCGGCATTTCAGCAGCTCTTCAGTAGCGCCACGCAGATTCGGTTCAATCTGAGCTCCTTGGAGGTGGTTGAAGAGAAGCTGAAGACCGCAGAGAGCACACACGTCAGAGATGCCAAGCCGAGATCGCCGGTGAACAGGGACCGCGTTGCCTTCGAGCACAAGATTGAGCTCAGGAACATTCGCTTCGCCTACTCCACGGCGCGCGTTCCGGTTCTCGATCATTTCAATCTTACGATCCCGCGTAATTCGACGATTGCTTTAGTGGGGAGCACTGGGGCCGGGAAGACCACGATTGTGGATATCATTCTTGGGCTGATGGAACCGCAACAGGGATCCCTGTTCGTGGATGGCATCCCGTTAGCGGCTGCGAAGGTGACCGCCTGGCAGAAACAGCTTGGGTATGTGCCGCAGCACATCTATTTATCCGACGACAGCCTCGCGGCGAATATTGCATTCGGTGTGCTCCCCGAACAGATCGAGATGGATCGAGTGCGGTATGCATCGAGAATCGCCAATCTGGACGAGTTTGTTCGTGAGGAGTTGCCTGACGGGTATGACACCATGGTGGGTGAGCGTGGGGTGAAGCTGAGTGGTGGGCAGAGACAACGCATCGGAATCGCTCGGGCATTGTACAGCGACCCGGATGTGCTGATTCTTGACGAGGCGACGAGTGCGTTGGATGGCATCACTGAAGACGCGGTGACAGACGCGATCCGAACGATATTCCATGAGAAAACGATCATCATGATCGCCCATCGTCTGGGGACCGTTCAACATGCTGATAGGATTTATCTGCTCGAATCCGGAGGCGTGGCAGATGAGGGGACCTACGAAGAGCTTCTGGATCGAAACGAAAGGTTTCGTGCCATGGCAAAAGTGTCTGGCTAGCAGAGGACTGGCTGTCGGTTTCTAAACAATGCCCGCACTGCGAGTATTGTGCGCATCCTGAACACGCCTAGTTAGACGGGAACAAGATATATGGGTGTGGCGGCTCTTGATCAGGCGGAACATAGGCGGGCGCCGGTTCTCCGGCCGGGCCGAGCGTTCTGATAAATCGATAGATGGCCCGCAGGTCCTGCTCGGTCATCTCGCGCAGAACGAACCATGGCATGGGTGGTCGAAACTCAACCGACCGCGAAACCTGGATCCACTGGGCTTCTGAGAGATTCTGCATATAGAGCCGTATGTTGCTCGCGTAGGTTGTACCCCAAGGCCCGCGCCATCCCATCGCATCTCCCTTGAGCCAGTCTTTCTCAGGAATCTTTCCTGCAGCTTCCGCATAGCCGGTGGTGTGGCAATCATTACATCCGGCGATCTTGATGACATACCGTGCCCTGTCCTCAGTTTTCTTATCCATTGGAGCAGTCTGACCGCTGGCGCGTCCCTTGTCCCCGGCAGTGGCTGCGGGCGCCATGGCAGTGATGAGGAGCAAACACAGCGCGGATGTTTGGATGCTTTGAATCAGGCGCATGGTCTCTTCTCCCTGATCGTGATGATGCGTGTCGGTTCTCTGTGCTCAATGCCACGGATAGGTGGAACGGACCATGGGCGTCGCTCAGTACTCGTCGATTTCATCGGTCTCATCCAGCATCTCGGCCGCGATCTCACCGGCCTCGGCGGTCCATTGAGCCAGGGGAATACCTTTGGCTTTCAAAATGGCTTCCTGCTCTGTTCCTGCAGCCGTCGTCAGGTCATAGGTGACAGTTTGTCTGACTTGAAACATTCTCATAATCATCCACCTTTGAATTCGTCCTAATCTGCCATTGATACGTGGTTATTGACTATTCGGTCTATAGCACGACGAAACTGACGATCGGCCAGTTCGGAGGGCTTGTGGCTCACTAGCAGGGTTTCTTTTTCCCTTGCATGCGTGCCTGTTCCAGCTCAGTTTGTTGGCGTATATGGTCGAGTTGAAGCTGAAACTGCCGCTCCCGCTCATCATTCGAGAGCGGAGGCCGTCCACTCCCTCCAATTCCATCTTTCCCTGCTGCCTGGACCACCATCGTGGTAAGGACGGCACCGACCGTGACGCCAAGGATGAAGTTTCGCATCGTAGCTTCTGTTGCGCTCCTTTCTATTCAGAAATCTCTAACTGCCATGCAAAATTGCCTAGAGAAGAGAGCTCTCTGATCACGGACTTCGCCTCGGGGAACCGTTGCATTGTAATCGATCCAACGACGGATACCATAGGGCTCTTTTTCAAGACATCATTCTCCAAGGCATTGTGGCGGTTGCCTTGACTCTATTTCCGTCGCTTTGCTACAGTGGTCAACCCAAGTCTAAATGATTGAAAGTTCCGCTGTTTCTGAGTCGTTCCCACGAGCAAACTGAGGCAACACCGTGATGAAAGCTTGGCTTTTTGACGAGATGTTTCAATTCGATCGGTCCCCCATCCGTATCGATGGGCTTCATGGAGAGTGGGGTGCCGGAGATTCAGTGGCGGAGGAAGAAGAGCTGCCGTCACCTCCGCAACACGTTCATGCCAAACCCGGCAATGGGCGTATTATCGTCACATGGGATCCGGTTCCGGATGCCATGTACTACAACCTCTACTTTCAGACGTCCAAGGGCGTACAGATCAAATTCTCGGAACTGACTCGTCCCATCGCAGGCCCTGAAGATTTTAAGGGCGTGATCGGTGTGAAAAAGGACAAGGCAACATGTCTGGAGGGTGCCTCGAGTCCATACGTTCATGATGACCTGGCCAACGGCACCTGTTACCACTATGTCGTCACCGTCGTCACCTCGAAGGGCGAAAGCCCTGAGTCGCTAGAAGTGATGGCGATTCCATCGCCCTATCTCCTGGCCATGGTCATCGGCAGTGAAGGGGTGGGCGACGGGGAGTTGAACTCGCCCACGGGGATTGCGCTCGACAAGAACGGCAACATCTACGTGGCAGATACGGATAACCATTCGATCCAAAAATTCGATAAGACTGGAACGTTCCTGGCGCGGTGGGGCGGTGAACCCAGTTCACAGGAAGGCCAGTTTTACTATCCCCGTGGTTTGGCGGTCGGACCGGGCGATGTTGTGTATGTTGCTGATAGCGGCAACAACCGGGTGCAGAAGTTCGATCTCGAGGGTAACGCGCAGAAAGCATGGGGCAAGTTTGGGTTCGCCTGGCGGGGGGCCGATATGGGCCGCTTCGATGTGCCCTGGGGCATTACAACGGATCAAGACGGCCATGTGTATGTCTCTGACACGAGTAATGCGCGTATCCAAAAATTTCAAGCCGATGGCCAACCACTGCTGAAGTGGGGCCGTGACGGCAGCTTCGACGGCGCCTTCTTCTTTCCGCGCGGCGTGGCGGTCGATTTTATCGGCAATATTTATGTGGCCGATGAAAGTAATAATCGCATCCAAAAATTCGATGCCCGAGGAAGCTTCTTGACGAAATGGGGCCGGGAAGGTCAGGGACCCGGACAGTTTAAGTCACCATGGGGCATCGCGTGTGATGCACTCGGCAACGTCTATGTCGTCGACAGCGGCAACCATCGCATGCAGAAGTTCGACGGCAACGGGACGTTTCTGTGCTCATTTGGGAACCGAGGAAAAACAGAGGGACAGGTCAATTTCCCCTATGGCATCGCGGTCGATAAGGAAGGCTGCGTGTTCGTCGTCGACAGCGGCAATCACCGTGTCCTGAAATATGTGCCGACCGAAGAAGAGATGAATCGTGGGAAGGACCAGCCTGCGCAGCCAGTGGAGGCCGGGGCGGTGCAGCCACCCCGCAGCCTTGCCGTCAAGGCCGGCGATACGGAAGTCTTTCTGAGTTGGATGGAGGTGCCTGGCGCGCAGGCCTACAATCTCTATTTCAGTACCTCGCCTCATGTCACGATCGAGGGGGCGACGAAGATCGAAGGCGTGACGACCCCGTACACGCATGAAGGTCTCACCAACGATACGCCTTATTTTTATGCGGTGACCGCATCGTTCGAAGATGGAACGGAAAGCGGACCTTCGGAAGAAGTCACAGCGATACCCGTGCTCATCGATATCACGGCGCCGCAGAATCCTTACGCCGTGATCAATCACGGGGCCTTCATGACCAACTCGCCCGAAGTCGTGGTGACGATTTCGGCAACCGATTTGGATACAGGAGTTGGGGCCTATTTTATTTCTGAAAGTCCGTTGACGCCTGTGGCTGGCACGCCTGGGTGGGTGGATGTGACATCGGCGATCAAGTTCGGCGCCACGATTCCGTTCATTCTTTCACCTGGAGATGGGCACAAAACCATTTATGTGTGGTTCAAAGATATTGGCAACAATGTCTCCACGCCGGCCAGCACGACTATTTTGGTCAATACGTCTGGCTATCTGTGCGTGTCGAAGTGGGGGAAGCCGGGGCGAGGTGCGTCGTTGTTGCACGGCGGAGAGTTTATCGCGCCGATGTACGGACTGTGTGCCGATCAACAAGGATCACTGTTTGTCGTCGACAACGGCAACAATCGTGTGCAGAAGTTCGATAATGCCGGGAACTTCATCATTCTGTGGGGAAGTTTTGGCTCGGCCAATGCGAATTTTCACAATCCCACCGGTATTGCCTGCGACGGCAAGGGTGATGTCTGGGTGGTAGATACCAATAATCACCGAGTTCAAAAGTTCGACGGGAAGCTCGGCGGGTACATGATGAAGTTCGGTTCGCGTGGAAACGGCGAAGGACAGTTCAATGCGCCCTGGGGGATTGCGGTCGACCGCGTGCGCGGCTACATCTACGTCGTCGATAGCGCCAATTTCCGTGTGCAGAAATTCGACATGTCCGGCGAGTTCATCATGGCCTGGGGCAGCTTCGGCAACGGTGACGGGCAGTTCTATTTCCCGCGCGGTGTGGCCGTCGATCAAGAGGACGGGACCGTCTATATCGTCGATATGGGCAATCACCGCATCCAGAAATTTGACACCAGTACCAACGTCTTACCCCAGTTGTTAACGAAGTGGGGAGGCAGTTCAGCCGCCGGGCATGCCAGCAGTGCTCTGGCGCAAGAGGCCGGACAATTGCGCTCGCCCTGGGGGATCACCGTTGACGGAGCTGGACAGCTCTACGTGACGGATACGGGAAATCATCGGATTGAAAAGTTTGATCGCGAGGGCAATTTCATCACCCAGTGGGGCGGGTTCGGCAACGGCGACGGGCAATTCAATTTTCCCTACGGGATTGCTGTCGATGCGAAGGGGAGCGTTTTTGTCGTGGATAGCGGCAACACACGGGTGCAGCAGTTCATGCCGGCGGACGAGGGCAGTGAACGGTTGCAGGGCGAGGCGGAGGAGTTGGCCGAGGTGGAGAACATGCAACGAACGCAGAACGTGTGAAGAGGGAGCGATGCTTGATAAAGAACCGCGACTCGGACTGACATACGACGACGTGGTCCTCGTGCCGGCCAAGTCGAAGATTGTACCCAATGAAGTCGATACCAGCACCTTTGTATCGCGCAATATACGGATCAATATCCCGCTCGTCAGCGCGGCTATGGATACCGTGACGGAATCTCGCCTGGCGATTGCGATGGCGCGCGAAGGGGGTATCGGGATCATTCATCGCGTGTTGTCTCCGGAAGATCAGGCGACGGAAGTCGATAAGGTGAAGAAGTCAGAAAGCGGAATGATCCTCGACCCCGTCACGATTTCTCCCGACCAAACGATTCGAGACGCGTACCAACTCATGGCGAAGTATCGGATCTCGGGTATCCCCGTCACCAAAGGGCGCAAGCTGGTCGGGATTCTCACCAACCGTGACCTGCGGTTTGAAACCAGGATGGAGCTGAAGGTATCGCAGGTGATGAAGCGAGACCGGTTGATCACGGCGCCGGAGGGCACCAGCCTGGAGAAGGCCAAAGAGATTCTGCATGAGCACCGGATTGAAAAGTTACCGGTGGTGAACAAACAATTTGAGCTCAAAGGGCTCATTACCATTAAAGATATCGAAAAGCGGGTCAAGTATCCCAACGCCTGCAAGGATGGCCATGGGCGCTTACGGGTTGGGGCGGCGGTGGGTGTCGGACCGGAGACTGAAGAGCGGGTGACGCTGCTCAAGAGATCCGGCGTGGACCTTGTCGTGATCGACACGGCGCACGGCCATTCGCAAGCCGTGCTGGATACGGCGAAGATGATCAAGAAACTGTATCCGGCTCTCGAACTGATCGTGGGAAACATCGGCACTGCAGAGGCGGCCAAAGACCTCCTCAAAGCCGGAGTCGATGCGGTCAAGGTCGGGGTCGGACCAGGATCGATTTGCACGACGCGGATCGTGTCGGGCGCCGGAATGCCGCAGCTCACCGCGATCGCGGATTGCGCAAAAGTGTTAAGTGGCAGTGGGGTGCCGATTATTGCCGATGGTGGCATCAAGTTCTCAGGCGATATCACAAAGGCCTTGGCAGCTGGGGCGTCGTCTGTGATGCTTGGTGGACTCTTTGCCGGAACAGAAGAGTCTCCGGGTGAGACGGTGCTCTATCAAGCCAGAACCTACAAGGTCTATCGCGGCATGGGTTCCATCGGGGCGATGGAGCGAGGGGGCGGGGATCGGTATGGACAAGGAGGACGCCCGGCTCAGAAACTGGTGCCCGAAGGGATCGAAGGTCGTGTGCCCTATAAAGGTTCGTTGGCTGCCGTGGTGTATCAGCTCGTCGGCGGTGTGCGATCGGGAATGGGATACTGTGGCTGTAAGACGATTGTCGATTTGCAACAGAATGCCACGTTCATCAGACAATCCGTGGCCGGCCTCCGTGAGAGCCATGTGCATGACGTGATCATTACCAAAGAGGCGCCGAACTATCGGATGGATTGGGAATAGGTACCGGTACGGAGTGAGGAGGCAGGAATGAGGGGTTCCTGTTCCTAACGAGTTGAAAGGGCCGTTACCCCCTTACCCCTCACCTTGTATTCCACACAACATCACGATGGAACTTTGGCACAATAGAATTCTGGTCCTCGACTTTGGGTCGCAGTACACGCAACTGATCGCCCGCCGCATTCGCGAAGCCCAGGTCTACTCGCAAATTCTCCCCTGTACGGTCCCATTGGCGACGATTCTTGCGTATCGACCGCAAGGTATTGTCCTGTCCGGGGGGCCCTCCAGTGTCTACGAAAAGAACGCGCCGCTTGTCTCCAAGGAACTCTTTGATCAGAACATTCCCATCCTTGGCATCTGCTATGGCATGCAGTTAGTGACGCATTTGTTAGGTGGGAAGGTCGTCAAGGCGCCGCATCGAGAATATGGCCGGGCGGATGTGCTGATCGATGACCGCAGCGATCTCTTCAAAGGCATCGGCGCCGGTGGTTCCTCGGTGGTGTGGATGTCCCATGGAGACCGGATCGAGCGCATGCCGAAGGGGTTCCGGTCCATTGCCCATACCAACAACTCGCCGGTTGCGGCCATGAAGTTGGAGGATGCGCAGCGGCGGATCTATTGCCTGCAGTTCCATCCGGAAGTCGCGCATACGCCGGAAGGAGCGAAGATGCTCCGCAACTTTGTCTATGAGATTTGCGGCTGCACGCCGACCTGGACCATGCAGTCCTACGTGGATCAGGCGGTGCGTCAGATCCGCGAGCAGGTCGGGAAAGATCGCGTGATCTGCGCGCTGAGCGGCGGAGTCGATTCGTCGGTCGCGGCGGCTCTTACGCACCGCGCTATCGGAGACCAGCTGACCTGCATCTTTGTCGATAACGGGGTGCTTCGGGCGGGCGAACGCGACCAGGTGAAGAAGACCCTTGCGTCGCAGATGCATCTCAATCTTCGGGTGCTCGATCGGACGACACAGTTCCTGGATGGTTTGAAGGGCGTCACCGATCCCGAACGGAAGCGCAAAATCATCGGACGCTTGTTCATCAAGAATTTCGATGTCGAGTCTAAGAAGCTGAAGGGCGTCAAGTACTTGGTGCAAGGGACACTCTATCCTGATGTCATTGAGAGCGTGAGCTTCAAGGGGCCGTCAGCCACGATCAAGACGCATCATAATGTCGGTGGCCTGCCGGCTAGGATGAAGTTGAAATTGATTGAGCCGCTTCGGGAATTGTTCAAGGACGAAGTGCGGGTGCTGGGGACCGAACTGGGCTTGCCGGATGAGATTGTCTGGCGGCAGCCGTTCCCCGGTCCCGGTCTCGCGATCCGGGTGCTTGGCTCCGTGACGAAGGAGCGATTGGCGATCCTCCGTGGAGCCGAAACGATCGTCGATCAGGAGATACGCGGTGCGGGACTCTACCGGGACATCTGGCAATTCTTCGCCGTGCTCTTGCCGATCCGCACCGTCGGCGTCATGGGCGATCAGCGGACCTATGATAATGTCGTGGCGATCCGTGCGGTGACCAGCGTAGACGGGATGACCGCCGACTGGGCCAAGATCCCGAACGATGTGCTGGGCCGGATGTCGAGCCGGATTATCAATGAAGTGAAGGGCGTGAATCGAGTGGTGTACGACATCAGCTCGAAACCGCCATCGACGATCGAATGGGAATAATGTCCGGTGTCGTTCGTGAAGCGTGACGCGCCGACCGGTGTGGTCATGCGAATGACACGATATACTTGACGGGGAAATTCATGGACATTCGTCTCCAAAAACTCATCGCGAGCACAGGGCTCTCGTCCCGCCGAAAGGCTGAGATGCTGATTGCGTCCGGCCGAGTATCGGTGAACGGCAAGGTGGTCACCGAACTTGGGACCAAGGTCGACCCTGAACGTGACCACGTGAAAGTGGACGGGAAGCACCTGACCTCGGCACAGCCGTTTGTGTATTTGATGCTGAATAAACCTAAGAACGTCATGTCGACGTTGGACGACCCCGGTGGGAGAGACACCGTGAAGGACTTTCTTCATGGCGTGTCCGTGCGGGTGTTTCCGGTTGGTCGCCTGGACTTTGATAGTGAAGGGCTCATGCTGCTCACCAACAATGGTGAGTTGGCGCAGGCCCTCCTGCATCCGCGCTATCATGTGCCCAAGACGTATCTCATTAAGGTCAAAGGTGTGCTGACAGATGCCGAGATCGTCCAACTCCAGCGCGGAGTCAAACTAGAGGATGGCATGACGAGTCCGGCGATGGTCAAGAAGATCAAGAGAGCCGAGGCGAACTCTTGGCTCGAGATCACGATTCGGGAAGGCCGCAAGCACCAAGTGAAACGCATGTTGGAATCCGTGGGGCATCTGGTAATCAAGCTGATGCGGGTCAGGATGGGGCCACTGGCGCTTGGCAAACTGGAGCCCGGCGAGTTTCGGTTCCTCACCGATCGAGAGGCCAACGCCTTGCGCGAATTGGTTGAGGAACGCGTGACCTCGGTCGAAAAAGGAGAAGAGCCGAAGGTTGGTCCCAAGCGGCTGGTTAGGCGCGAGGGCTGGGCGAGACCGCTCAAGACCAAGAAGTATGTTGGCAAGAAAGCGAGAATGGTATGAACATCCGCACACATCGCTGCGGCGAGTTGAAGAAGCAACATGTCGGGCAGACCGTTGTGCTGAACGGCTGGGTTCAGCGACGTCGTGATCATGGCGTGGTGATCTTTATTGATCTTCGTGACCGGACTGGCATCACACAGGTTGTCTTCAACGCAGAACGAAATCTCGCGGTTCACCAGGCCGCCCATGCACTCCGCAGCGAGTGTGTGGTATCGGTCACCGGCCATGTCATGGCGCGTCCGGATGAGTCAAAGAATCCAGACCTCTCGACTGGCGAAGTTGAAATCTTTGTCGATGCGGTGGAGATTCTCAATGAGGCCAAGACCCCGCCATTTGTGATCGAAGACGATGCGGAAGTCACGGAAGCGATTCGGTTGAAGTATCGGTTCCTGGATCTTCGTCGGCCTCGGATGCAGCAGCTGTTGAGCCTGCGTCATGGCATTCTGCAGGCCACCAGAGAATTCGTAAACGCGGAAGGGTTCTTGGAGGTAGAGACGCCGATTCTGACAAAGAGTACGCCGGAAGGTGCTCGGGATTATCTGGTGCCGAGTCGCGTCAATGCTGGACAGTTCTTTGCGCTGCCGCAGTCGCCGCAACTTTTCAAGCAGGTGCTGATGGTGAGCGGCATCGATCGGTACTATCAGATCGCGCGCTGCTTCCGAGACGAAGATCTCCGCAATGATCGGCAGCCGGAGTTTACCCAGATCGACATGGAACTGTCGTTCGTGGATCGAGAACAAGTCATGAGCCTCATGGAGCGCATGATTGTCACGGTCTTTGATAAGGCTGGCAGCGTGCAGTTGCCGACACCCTTTCCTCGGATGACCTATGCGGAAGCCATTGGTCGTTACGGCTCAGACAAGCCGGACCTTCGGTTCGACATGCCGCTCTATGACCTGACGGCATTCGGCGCCGCGAGCGATTTTAAGGTGTTCAAGGATGCGGCGACCAAGGGCGGCATCGTCAAAGCCTTGATCGTAAAGGGCGGAGCGTCGCTGTCTCGGACACGCATCGATGCGTTGGGGGAAATGGCGAAGAGCTTTGGTGCGAAAGGCCTGGCCTGGCTCAAGCTCACGGCGGAAGGGCAGCTCGAATCCGTCATTGCCAAATTTCTGAATGCCAACGCGTTTGCGGCGGCTTTGCCTGAAGCGCAGCCGAATGATCTGGTGTTGTTCGGCGCTGACAAACCAGCAGTCGTTCACGACGTGATGGGGCGGATCAGGCTTCTCTTAGGTGAGGAGTTGAAGCTGATCGACACCTCCGCATGGCGGCCTCTATGGGTCGTTGATTTTCCCATGTTGGATTACGATAAGGAACAGAAGCGGTACGTGGCCATGCACCATCCTTTCACGGCGCCACTCGATGAAGATCTACCGTTGTTGGAATCCGACCCGCTGAAAGTACGGGCCAAGGCATACGATATGGTGCTGAATGGTAGTGAAATCGGCGGTGGCAGTATTCGTATTCACCGCAGCAATGTGCAGAGCAAAGTGTTTGATCTCCTTGGGATCGGCAAGGAGGATGCAGCGGGTAAGTTTGGATTTTTGCTCGAGGCACTGGAGTATGGTGCTCCGCCGCATGGTGGGATCGCATTTGGGCTCGATCGCTTGGTGATGTTGCTGGGCCACGCGGATTCAATCCGCGACGTGATCGCGTTCCCCAAGACGCAACGGGCGCAATGTCCGTTGACCGACGCGCCCTCGGCGGTCGCTGCTGATCAACTCAAGGAATTGCGCATCAAGCTGGATTTGGTCGAGTAGGGAGCGTGCCTCCATATGGCCGGTAATACATTCGGCAGAATCTTTACCGTCACCTCGTTCGGCGAGAGCCATGGACCCGCCATCGGCTGTGTCGTCGATGGATGCCCACCTGGACTCGCACTCTCGGCAGAAGATATCCAGCAGGACCTCGACCGGCGAAAGCCTGGGACCTCTCGCCATGTCACGCAACGGCAGGAGTCGGATACCGTTGAAATTCTCTCCGGAGTGTTTGAGGGACAGACGACCGGTACGCCGATCGCGCTGCTAATTCGTAACGAAGACCAGCGCAGCCGAGATTACGGCAACCTCGTCGATACGTTCCGTCCAGGCCACGCCGACTACACCTATTGGCAGAAATATGGCATTCGCGACCATCGGGGTGGAGGACGAGCCTCAGCCCGCGAGACCGCGGTGCGCGTGGCAGCGGCCGCGATCGCCAGGAAATGGTTGTCGGAGAGATACGGCATCGTCATTCGAGGCTATCTGAGCCAGTTGGGGCCTCACGAGTTGCCATTCAAGGATTGGGCGGCGGTCAGTCAGAATCCGTTTTTCTCTGCCAACCCGGATATGGTGCCCAAGCTCGAAGCATTCATGGATGACCTGCGGAAGGCCGGTGATTCGGTCGGCGCCAAAATTATAGCAATCGCCGAGCAGGTGCCGGTCGGGTGGGGCGCGCCGGTCTATGCCAAGTTGGATTCAGATCTGGCTGCTGCGATGATGAGCATCAATGCGGTGAAGGCCGTTGAGATTGGGTCTGGTTTTGCATCAGTGACTCAGCGTGGGTCAGAACATGGCGATGAACTGACACCAGAGGGCTTTCTCTCCAACCATGCTGGCGGCATTCTCGGCGGCATCTCCACTGGACAGGATATCGTCGTCACCATCGGCATCAAGCCGACCTCCAGCATCCGCATTCCGCGCAAATCGATCGACAAGCAAGGCAATCCGGTCACGGTGGAAACTAACGGTCGCCATGATCCCTGTGTCGGCATCCGTGCTACACCGATTGCCGAAGCCATGCTGGCCCTCGTCCTCATGGACCATGCGCTGCTGCATCGGGCTCAGAATGCTGATGTGCTGACACGGACTCCTGAAATTGCCGGCTCGATACAACAGGTAACCTCACAGAGGGAAATGCAACCTCCCTCGAAGATCAATCCTGACCCCGCAGAAGCGTAAGAAGTTAGTCTATAATCACTTCCAGATTAAAGATGCGGTGAAGTAGCCGAGCCACACAGCGATGAGGCTGAGTAGCATGTGGCCGATGATGTTGACGCCTGCCAGCCACAGTGCTCCGCTGCGTAGCAGGCTCATCGTTTCGTTGCCGAAGGCTGAGAATGTGGTAAAGCCGCCGAGGATGCCGACGATGAGAAAGCCACGGGTTTCGTCTGAGATGAGACTGCGCTGATCTGCCAGCTCTGCGAGAAAGCCAACCAGCACACAGCCCACCACATTGACCGCCAACGTGCCGAAAGGAAACTGGAGGCCCTTGCTGAGCTGCTGCACATAACTACTCAGCAGATAGCGTAGGACCGAACCGATAAACCCGCCTGTGCCGACGAGGAGCAGCGTGCGCATGGTGTGACTCTCTGAAAAGTGTGAGCCTGTTTGACGCGCCATTGTACTCAAGTGAGGTGATTCAGTCACGGGATTCGCTATGGTTCTAGTGACAGGTACATAGTACAATCGCGACGCAAAGCAACTGAGGCAAAAGAATATACACATGATCGAGATCTACACCGATGGGGCATGCAGCGGGAACCCTGGTCCTGGGGGTTGGGGGGCCTTGCTACAAAATGGTGAGACTGAGACGGAACTCTGTGGTGGTGAGCCGGGGACGACGAACAATCGGATGGAATTGCTCGCGGTGATTGAGGCGTTACAGTCGTTCCCTCAACCGGTGCAGGCGCGAGTCTATACCGATTCACAGTATGTCCAAAAGGGCATCAGCGAATGGATCCACAGTTGGAAGCGGCGAGGGTGGAAAACGGCTGGAAAAGAGCCGGTGAAGAATGAGGACTTGTGGCGGCGGCTCGATGCGCTGGCTGCCACGCATACAGTGGAATGGCGTTGGGTCAGGGGACACAACGGGCATCCCGAGAATGAACGGGCAGATGCCTTGGCTCGAACTGGTCTTGAGCAGGCACGGCGAGGTGGGAAACCTGGTAAGCCTCCAGTGGAGATCCCAGCTCAACCCCCTCGTCCTTCAGCCAACACGAAGGCGATTGTCGAAATTGAGCATGCCACGGTGTATCGAGGCGAGACGTGTGTCTTCTCGGATTTCTCCTTTGTTCTGCGTGAGGGAGAGCATGCGGCAATCCTTGGCCCGAACGGGGCAGGGAAGTCCACGCTGCTGAAGTTGTTATCAGGTGAAGTCCATGCCATGCCGAATGATGACACGCGGTGGGCTCTCTTTGGTGAGGAGCGTTGGAACGTCTGGGATGTGCGGAAACAGATCGGCATTGTCTCGCATGACCTGCAGCGAGAGTATCTGATCTGTGCTGAAGGATTGAACGTGATCCTTTCCGGTTTCTATGCGAGCAACGACACCTATGAATACCAACAGTTCAGCAAAACCCAGCTGACGAGGGCATATGAGGTGATGCAGGAGTTAGGTATTGCACCTTTAGCTGGTCGGCGTTTTGGCCATCTCTCCACCGGCGAGCAGCGGCGGTTTCTGTTGGGCCGAGCTCTTGTGCATGACCCGCCGGTGTTGGTGCTGGATGAACCGACGAGTGGACTTGATCTCAAAGCCTGTTTTCAATACCTCGATCTCTTGCGTGTGCAGATTGCCAAAGGAAAGACCGTGCTGCTGGTGACGCACCATCTGCATGAAATCCCACCGGAGATCGATCGCGTGATCTTCCTGAAAGAGGGGAAGATTCTCGACGACAGGCCGAAGCGAATACTCCTCACCAACGAACAGGTCAGCCGGCTCTTCGACAGTCAGATCACCCTCGTTCAGGCCAATGGCTGGTATCAAGCCTTGCCAGGGTAATATCGGGTCAATTTCTTCTCTATTTCTATAACCTCCACTTCTTTTGACGAACTTCGTCTCGAGCGATAGGCTTCAGCTGCGGTAGTTGCTTGAGGCAAAGGTATACGTGGCCGAGGATCTATTTAAACGTGAACACGTGCAGCATCTGGCCGCACTGCTCTTTCTGGCCTTCTTCATCGGGAACGACGCCTCTTTAGGTTTAGTGTGGGCCGACACCTGGGTCTGCCCTCGGCCAGGGCAAGCTGATCTGTACACGGACCGTGAATACCCGGGCTGTCGGCAACTCGGCGAGGCGAAGATGTATTCGCCGGTGACGATTTTCCCAGCGCCGAAATCTTCTCCAGGGGGTAACCTTTCCCCATCGGTTGCGAAGAACATCTCCTCCGACGTTCCTCCGCAACAACAGAGTAGGAAGCCGTCGCCGTTTTCAGACGTGTCTCTGTCGTTACCGCTCTTGAGCGTGGGGCAAGATACGGTTGGCTCCATTACCGGCTCATGGACCGGGTTTGTGGCGCAACTCATAGTCGGGTACAAGGCTGACGGAAAGGGACCTGAGATTCTTGGCGATTGGAACTTGTTGCCGGCCTCCGCCCACTCCTTTTATACAGCTGTTGTCGTTGCATCGAGGGCAGTGGGATATGACCCCCGATATCTGACGGTGCGCATTCTGGTTCCATCTCGATTAAATGGGCCCAGTGCAGGAGGCATGTTTGCTGTAGGCATCGCCTCGGCATTGCTCGGTGATCCTATTCGCCAAGACGTCTGTATGTCGGGAACGATTGAGCCGGATGCTGAGATCCACCCGGTCGGGCGACTCGTGGACAAGATGAATGCGTGCCGGGACCTCAGAAAGACTACGATGATCGTGCCCGATGGGCTGGACAATAGCCACCTCAATTTCACCGGCGCCGAGCGATCCATTCAGGTGATTCAAGTGCATACCCTCGCGGAAGCGTACAGCGCGGCAACTGGTCAAGCGTTGCGCCAAGTTCCGTAGACCAAAAGATATCAGAATGCTCAACACCAACGGCGTGCGTTATGAAGAGGAGGCATGGTGATGAACAGAATCCTACGATTAGGATTAGCGTTGATCAGCCTGATGTGCCTGGTGCCTGTCGCACAGGCCGCGGATCCGGTCACGATTAGTTCTTTGCAGGCTTATCCCGAAGCGTACAAGATGAAAGTCGTCCAAGTCACAGGGATGGTCAGTGGGTATCAGATGCAGCACTTCATCGGGAGTAACTCAAAGCTGGAGAAGTGCATCCAAAACTTTTTGATCGATGATGGCAGTGGAATGATTGAGGCCAGCTACGCGGCGCTTTGCAAGATGGGGCCGGTCATGCTCAAGGATGGCGATCAGGTTACCGTCGAGGGACACTTTCTGGGAACTTTGGATGTGAGATTGGTCACAAAGCGATGAATATGTGTCCGGCTGTATGTCGCAGATTCTGAGAAATTGAGTTGAGCCGAGTATCGGGGATGCTGCTACTTCTTTCGAAATCCAAAAAATGTTCCAGCACCGGCGGCGCCTGCTGAGGGGAGATAGCCGGTCAGCACTTCCTTGAAACCCTGGGCTTTGCCTCGACCCCAATCAAGGATATGATTCACATCTGCTTGAATCAGAGTCCAATCCAAGTGAATCCAGCCGGTGGTTTTGAGGATGGCGATGAGCGCCGCCAATGAGGCAGCCACCAACAGGGCGAGCTTGACGGTCTTCCGGACAGCCCATCCGAGCAAGAACCCTCCCAGGAAGCTCGCTCCCCCATTGGCGAGGACCGGCGACATTAGGTCGGTGAGCCATGCGCCGACTCCGGCGACGGTCGTCGCGCTGGCGGCAAGAAACGATTTGGCGGCCCAGGGAGGGTCGGAGAGTATTGGTGCGAGTGCTTTCGCAAGAAAGCTGCTCTGAGGTGTAGGAGCTGGGGTGTTCATAGCTGTTTCGTGTCGAAGGTGTTGCAGACTGAGGGATCGCCGGACTCGAGCCCACGCTTGAGCCAGGTCATCCGTTGTTCGGATGAACCGTGGGTCCAGCTTTCTGGCTGGACCTGGCCACGCGACATCTTTTGCAACCGATCGTCCCCAATCGCTGCCGCCGCACGGAGCCCTTCTTCAAAATCGCCTGGCTCGATCAAGTTTCGTTCGCGCTTGGCATGATGGCCCCAGACACCGGCGTAACAATCGGCTTGGAGTTCCATTCGGACCGACAGCGCGTTACCTTCCACCTCAGACACCTGTCGTTGGAGGCGATGCACCTTTTCGGCGACGCCCAGGAGGTTTTGTACATGGTGGCCGACTTCATGGGCGATCACATAGGCTTGGGCGAAGTCACCGGCTGCTCCGAGTCTATGCGCCATCTCGTCGAAGAAGGCAAGGTCTAGATAGACTCGGTGATCGTTCGGGCAATAGAACGGACCCACCGCTGACGAAGTAGTGCCGCATGCAGACTGGACGGCGCCAGAAAAGAGCACCATGCGTGGGTCTTCATAGCGTGGACCGAGGAGCATGCGCCAAGTCGTTTCGGTGTCTGCCAGGACGACAGACGCGAACTTGCCGAGCTGGTCACCGGGAGCCCCGACCGTGCCTGACTCCGAGGGGGTCGACGGAGTGAAGGTCTCAGTCACACCTTGTACGCCGGTCAGGAGGTTGAGAATGGTGAGAGGATTTGTGCCAGTAAAATAGCTGATGGCCAGTGCCAGCACGATCGTCCCAATTCCCAAACCGCCCTTTCCTCCCAGGCGGGCAGGACCCATACCGCGGCGATCTTCGATATTCTCACTTTCGCGTTGACCTTCAATACGCATTGGGACTCTCCCTCAAACACGACAATCAGTCTGATTCCTTCTCCATGGACTGAATAAACTTGTCGGCTTCGGCGATGGAACGGTTCATGTCTTTGACCAGCTGATCGACCTGGGCATCAACCTTCACGAGTTCTCCTTTGATGGCAGCGAGCGCGCGCGCGTTCAGGTTGTGTTTTAGGTAGAGGACTTGGTCTCGCAGCGGTTTGAGGACCGGCTCAATCCGCTGCTCGGCCCGTTTCATCGCCCCCAACATGTCTTTGTAGCGGCTCTTGGTTTGGGTGAGTTTGGCTTGGCTCTTCCGCCGCAGATCGGCGTTTGAATATTGGCCAAGCTCCGTTTCCCATTCGGAAAAGAGCGCATCAGCGACGCTTTCAACATCGGCGATCTTTTTCCGAACGGTTTTCGCACCGTCTTCGCTGTTCTCGAGCTCGCCGTTCAGCTTTTTATAGTTGGCTTCCAAATCGCCGCCGTCATAGGAAACGACCTGCCCGAATTGCTCCAGTGTGCTCTGAATTTCTTTTTTCGCGTCTTCCTGTGCGTCTCTCGCGGACTTGACGCGGCTGCTCAGGATGTCACGTTTGGCATAGCCCATCTTCTCCATGGTCGCCATATAGGCCTTGTCGCAAGCAGAAAGGCCAAACGGCATTACGAGGAGCATGACGGCAAGAACTATCTTCAACATGAATAACCTCTTCTCCTGGGGTGTGGCCTCAATGAGCTGGTGACTCTGAACAGTCACCTTGGGAATTTGTATCATAACCGAAGAACGCACAGGGTGAAAGACCCTAAGTCGTCGCGCTCATGAAGATGAGGTGTAGAAACAGCCTAGCCGTCTCGCTATAGTGATGACATGCGTCTGACGTCTTGCAAGTCATGGTGGGTGATGGCAATCGGGCTGATCGCGGCCTGCTCCTCGCAGAGAGTGATTCCGGAGGCGCTGGAGCCTCTAGTCGAGCGATCGGTGATGTTTCATGAAGTGGTGGCCGCCCCTGATTCATACCAGGGCAAGATTGTGGTGTTCGGTGGCGAGGTTCTGAAGGCGAAACGACTCAAGGAAGGAACGCAGATCGAGCTGCTGCAGTTACCGCTCGATAGTGGGGAGCGACCGATTCTCGATCGCCAACGATCGCAGGGGCGATTTCTCGCGATCCAGCAGGAGTTTCTCGACCCCGCGATGATTGTCGAGGGGACAAAGATGACGATTGTCGGAGAACTGTCCAAGTCAAAGGTCGAACACCTCGACGATGTCGAATATCGATACCCGGTGTTGATCGTGAAACATCTGCATCTATGGCCATCGCGATCGGACGATGATGCTCGACCGCGGCCCCGATTCTCGATTGGGGTCGGTGGGGGAACAGGAATGGGAGTTGGTGGGGGTGGAGGATTCGGGATCGGATTCTAATTCGCCGAGAGACATGCCGTGTCCGTGGACTTGAAATACGAAAGCCAGCCATCGACCGGACCAGTTCTTCCCCAGAGACTATTTTTGACACTCCTGTAAATGTTCTTGCCGATACGTGACTCGTATCGACTGACTTTCTACGAGCTTGGTCTCGTGGTTGTGAGGTGTGTAGGTCAAGGAGGCATGGTGTTGCCTACTTGCGTGTGCCGAATGGAGCATGATATGCAAGCATATGTGAGAATTACCAAGGCCGTCACGTGGAGAAGGAGATGACCAGATGAAACAGGCACAGCAGACTCTGAAACGGAAGGAGAGGGTCACGTTGTCTCTCTCTGCCGATATGGTTGAACGGTTGCGAACCGTGGTGTATTGGAGCCCTAAACTGACGCTGACCGGTGTCGTCGAATCGGCGATCCAATCCGCGCTCACGAAGCTGGAGAAGGGGAAGCGGTTCAAGAAGCGAAGGGGGAAGCTCGCTGTCGGCCGGCCGCGCAAAGACCAATCGTCGTGACGGCGGTTCTCGATTGAGGACGCACAGCTTTGTGATGACCAGGGAGGGGAAACAGAGAAGCCTACTTCGGGAATCCCAAAGCGGTGTAGACTGATGAATCATGTCCCGATTCACGCGAAGCCTGTTGGTTCTTCTGCTGCTCATCTTGTGTGTGGGTTGTGATCAACTCACGAAAGATGTAGCCCACCAATACTTGGCCCTCCAGCCGCCGCAATCATGGTTCTATGATACGGTTCGCCTCCAATATGCAGAGAACACCGGGGCGTTCCTGAGTCTCGGCGGAGATCTCTCCGAGGGGTTACGCGTCTTTCTCCTCCAAGTATTCCCTGCCTTGTGCCTCGTCGCCTTGGCGATGGTTCTCTTTGCTCGACAGATACCGCTGTCCACGGCCATTGCCTGGAGTCTCGTGCTGAGCGGTGGACTGGGCAACCTCTTGGATCGCATCATGAATGATGGCCGCGTGATCGACTTCATGAACCTCGGCATTGGCCCCCTCCGCACTGGTATCTTCAATGTGGCCGATGTCTGTATCACCACCGGCGTCGTGCTGCTGATCGTCTTTCACACATTCCAGCCGCCACGCTCGTCAGTGCAGGGATAGGGTGAATTTCCGGTTTTCCCACCTCGACGTGCTCTACACAATTTGATCCTTGCGAAACGTGATGTCTGATGATGAGTAGAACGAATTCCAAGAAAAGATCTCTAGGCGTTATTTTGGATCAACACGAGATCCATGTGTTCTGTGTGTAGGGGATGCGTTATGAGAATCTAGCCGTCGTAATCGCATGTCTGGTGTGGTTGACTAATTTGACTGGTTGCTCGTCAGTGGGAAGTGGCTTCCTTGGCGGTGTTCTCGGCGCCGGGGCGGCGGGCGGCAGCTAAGAGTACCATCTAAAACGCCAGAAGGATCGTATGGAGCAAGACTTCAAGGCCGGGAAGATCGATCAAAAAGAATACGAGACTCGGAAGGGCCAAATCGCTTGCGACTCGCTGTTGCAGTGAATTGATTCACGAGCTTCCTATAGGTACTACCTCGCTCTGTCGATTGGGGTCGACAATGTCATAGGATGAGGCGATGCATCCTGCACGAGTCAATGGAGCTGCCATGATGAGCTCATCCTGATAGCTATGATGGGGGGAAGGGGATTGGAGGGTGACCTTCCCCCAATTCCGTGGACACCTGGTTAAGCGACTGCCTTCCTCGCTTC